>Ga0326727_10011148_pt1 | contig 21064 bp, 11 predicted proteins | sample MB2enrmetagenome_FD_207643 | JGI IMG/M metagenome (GOLD analysis project Ga0326727, IMG submission 207643) | Lab enriched peat soil microbial communities from McLean, Ithaca, NY, United States - MB29MY | ecosystem: Environmental > Terrestrial > Soil > Wetlands > Peat | place: USA: New York...
GCCAGGTCGCCTATGCGACCCTCTACACCGAAGGCTCCAGCAGATTCGTTGCCTCTTCTGCTCCTCCGATTGCTACCGGGTGGAGCGATCCAGTTCCCGGGTGGGATTTGCACCCACTGTGGTCCAGCGCCTTGCACGGCGCACAGTAATCTCCGGTTGCCGTTCGATTGGCCAGGACGCGCATTCTCATTCTGCGAGTAAGCGATCTTCGCATAAGTCATGGAGTGCATGACAGGCAGCCTCACGACAGCTCTCTTCTTGAGAGAGCGCATGTTCCCATCCCGCTGCGTGCGGCAAAAAATAGTGGTACAAGACCGTGCAGCAACGCTAAAATCGGTCCAATGGGTTCGGAAAGGCAGGCATAAACTGGCTGAAGCATTGAGGTCCTTCTGGCCATGCAGAGCGGCTTCCTCCACGGATATCAATACGACCTGTTCATCAGCTACAGCACGCGTGACGCGGACTGGGTGCAGCCCTTCTACGACGCGCTCAGGAAGGATCTGAACCGATGGACACAGCATGATGTCTTTACATTCTGGGACAAGGAGGGGCTGAAACCCGGAGACACCTGGGACGAAAAGCTTCTGCATGCATCGGCCAATTCGGCCATTCTGGTTCCGATCCTTACTCCCAGGTTTTTTACCAGCGATTACTGTGAGAAGGAGCTCGAAAGCTTCCTGGGCGGATCCGGGGTTTCCGGTGACGCGGCGCACCGCAGTCGCATATTTCCGATCGAACTTCTCTGCCCGGCGCCGGAGGGGCATTGGCTAACAGCCTGCCAGGCAAAGCGCTTCTGCGGGAACAGCCGCACCGGCAGCCCCATCGAATTCGCGCCCGGCTCCGCGGAATTCAACGAAGCCATCCGCGACCTGGCAGTCGCCATTGCTGAGGTTCTTCCTCAGGTTCCAGCAAAGGCTTCTGGACGCGCCGCGGTCTACCTGGCCGATAACTTCCTCGATCAATCCAAGGTTCTGCGCAAATCTCTCAATCACAAATATGATGTTCTTCCGGCAAGGCCGGAGAAGCTCATGGAGATGGATGCAGCCGAGCTTCAGCAGCATATCCACGAGTCACTCGCCCGGTGCTTTGTGAGCGTCCATCCTTTAGACCGGAGGCCTGCAGCGGACTACCTGGTAAAGACGCAACTCGAGTTGGCGCGTGCCAGCGAGAAGCCCCGCCTAGTGTGGACCGCAGTTCAATCCGATGAGCTGACCGAGCTGACGAATGCAGGATTCGAGTGGTTTGACTCCCAGGCTGGCATTGAAGAGCGCATCCGGGTCCTCAACGCCCAGCCCTATAAGTTCAAGAACCCCGGCTCGAATCCGCTGATCTACTTCCTGTGTCCGGATCGCGCCAACCGCGACCAAGCCGAGCCGCTGCTCGATGTCCTGCGGCAACAGGGCGTCTGCATCTATCCATCTCCCTTGAGCGGTCCCGCCGACGAGGCCATGACTAGGCACGTCAAAGCGCTTGAAGAACTCGACGGCTGCCTCATCTATTACGGCAACGCGGAGCAGGACTGGTTCGATACGGTGTTTCTCCGTCTCCGGCGTCATATCCAGGAGCGCCACCTGCGCAGTGCGATTTACGTCGGTCCTCCGCCCAACGAATTCAAGGAACACGATCTCAAGTATCTGGGTGTGCCGCTGCTCGACCAGCCGCAGGCCGCGGCTGCGTATTTTGCGGAGGCGTGTGCGTGAGTCCGCCGCCCCAGTGTCCTTACCTCGCGCTACGTTACTTTGAGGAGTGGGACTCCCACCTCTTTTACGGCCGGGACGAGCACGTCCGGGAACTGCTTTCCAAGCTCGAGCTCAACCGGTTTGTGGCCGTGCTGGGCTCTTCCGGATGCGGCAAGTCCTCCTTGGTTCGCGCCGGCCTGCTCCCGGAGCTGAAGAGCGGAATGATCCCTTCCGCCGGCTACCGCTGGAACGTGATCGAGTTCAAGCCCGGCAGTTCTCCCATGCAGGAGTTGGGCAGAGCCTTCGAACGTGGACTGGGCATTCACCACGCCACGGAGACCATTGCCGAGGGGCCTCTCGGCATCGCCCGTGCGGTGGATTCCGCCTTACTCGAGGCAGGCACCAACGTCCTGATCATTGCCGACCAGTTCGAGGAGATCTTTTCCTACCTTCGTGAAGAGCAGGCAGCGGGGCGGGGCACCGAGGCCCGGGAACAGGCGCAGGCGCTGGTGCGCAGGCTTCTGGACGCCGCAGCCGAGCCCAATCTGCGCATTTATGTGCTCCTGGTCATGCGCTCTGACTACTTGGGAGACTGCGCGCAGTTTCCCGATCTTCCCGAGCGCATGAATGCCTCGCTCTATCTGGTGCCCCGTCTCCGCCGCGACCAGTTGCAGCGCGCCATCGAGGCGCCGGTGGGAAGAAACATTGAGCCGGCGGTCGTGCAGCGGCTGCTCGGCGAAGTGGGAACCGATCGGGACCAGTTGCCGCGGCTACAACACCTGTTGAACCGCATGTGGTTTGCCGCCGGGGGCGGACGAATCACCTTAGCGCACTACACCGCCGCCGGCGGATGGAAGCGTGGCCTCGAGCAGCATCTCGACCAGATCTACGAGGAACTGACTTCGCCTCAGCAGAAGGCTTGCCGGCTGGTCTTCCAGCGGCTTTCGGAGATCGACCGCGGCCGGGCCGTGCGCCGCTGGGCCACGCTGGAGCAACTTGCGGCATTGTGCGGCGCGGAGGCGCAAGAGGTTGTCGAGCCCTTCCATGGGGAAGGGCTCCTGCGCCTCTCGGGCCTCAACCAGGACACCGTCGACGTGATGCACGAGAGCGTCCTCCGCGGCTGGCCGCGGCTTGTGCGCTGGATGGAGGAGGAGAATCGTGGCGAGCGCCGCCTTCGTGAGCTCGCCGCGGCCGCCCGCGAAACAGGTTGGCACCCCGGCATGACGGAGCCAGAAAAGAAAGCCGTGCAGGGCATCGCTGGGCTGACCCTTAGAAACCTCATCAACTGGAGAAACGAGTTCCATCCCACTGCCATCTGGGCCAGCCGCTATTTGGACGCCGGCGAATTCGAAGCCGCGCTCGACTTCCTGAACTGGTGCGAGGCGCGGGAGCTTGATAGGCAGAGAGGAGCCCGACTTCGCACCAGAGTTTTGATCGCTGCTCTCGCCTTTCTCGCCATTGTTCTTTCCGCCGCCGCCGCGGGCTTTTACCTGCTAGGCAACCGGGCGCTGATGCTTGCAAGAAAGTCCGAGTCCCGCGAGCTCGTAGCCTACTCGGTGGAGGAAAAAGACAGGGACCCGGAGAGGAGTATCCTCCTTGCGATGTACGCCGTGAGCGCCACCCTGGCCTATGATCCTTCCAACGCGCCAGCCGCCACCACGGCTCTCCACGCCGCAATCCTCGCATCTCAAGTAAGGCTCACGTTGCGCGGGCACAAGGGACCGATCTACTCCGTCTCCTTCAGCCCCGACGGCAGGCGCCTGGCCACGGCAAGCTTTGACAAAACTGCGAAGATCTGGGACGCCGAAACCGGCAAGGAGTTGATGACCCTGAGCGGGCACGAGGGTTGGGTCTGGTCCGTCACCTTCAGCCCCGACGGCAGGCGCCTGGCTACGGCGAGCATGGATAAGACCGTGAAGATTTGGGACGCCGAGACCGGCAAGGAACTGATGACCCTGCGCGGGCACGAGGGCCCGGTCTGGTCTGTCGCATTCAGCCCCGACGGCAAGCGCCTGGCCACGGGGAGCGATGACAAAACCGCGAAGCTCTGGGACGCCCAAACCGGAAAGGAGCTGATGACCATGCGCGGGCACGCGGACAAGGTCGAATCCGTCGCCTTCAGCCCCGACGGCAGGCGCCTGGCTACAGGGAGCGACGACAAGACCGCGAAGATATGGGATGCACAAGGCGGCAAGGAGCTGATGACCCTGCGCGGGCACGAGGACAAGGTCGAATCCGTCGCGTTCAGCCCCGACGGCAGGCGCCTGGCTACGGGGAGCGACGACAAAACCGCGAAGCTCTGGGACGCCCAAACCGGTAAGGAGATGATGACCCTGCTCGGGCACTATGACGAAGTCGCCTCCGTCGCCTTCAGCCCCGACGGCAAGCGTCTGGCTTCGGCAAGCACTGACGAAACCACGAAGATTTGGGACGCCGAGACGGGCAGAGAGCTGATGACCCTGCGCGGGCACGAGAATTGGGTTTACTCCGTCGCCTTCAGCCCCGACGGCAGGCGTCTCGCTACGGCAAGCGAGGACAAAACCGCGAAGATATGGGATGCACAAGGCGGCAAGGAGCTGATGACCCTGCGCGGGCACGAGGGTGCGGTCAGCTCCGTCGCCTTCAGCTCTGACGGCAGGCGCCTGGCTACGGCGAGCGCTGACAAAACCACGAAGATCTGGGACGCCCAAACCGGCAAAGAGCTGATGACCCTGCACGGGCACGAGGACGCGGTCTGGTCAGCCGCCTTCAGCCGCGACGGCAGGCGCCTGGCTACGGGGAGCTGGGACAAAACCGCGAAGATCTGGGACGCCGAGACCGGCAGAGAGCTGATGACCCTGCGCGGGCACGCGGATTGGATCTACTCCGTCGCCTTCAGCACCGACGGCAGGCGCCTGGCTACGGCAAGCAAGGACAACACTACGAAGATATGGGACGCCGAGACCGGCAAGGAGCTGATAACCATGCGCGGGCACGCGGGACCAGTCCTCTCCGTCGCCTTCAGCCCCGACGGCAGGCGCCTGGCTACGGCAAGCTTTGACAAAACCACGAAGATTTGGGACGCCGAGACGGGCAGAGAGCTGATGACCCTGCGCGGGCACGCGGGACCGGTCCTCTCCGTCGCCTTCAGCCCCGACGGCAGGCGCCTGGCTACGGGGAGCTGGGACAATACCGCGAAGATTTGGGACGCCGAGACCGGCAAGGAGCTGACGTCCCTGCGCGGGCACGCGGGCGCGGTCTGGTCCGTCGCCTTCAGCCCCGACGGCAAGCGCCTGGCTACGGCGAGCGCTGACGAAACCGCGGAAATCTGGGACGCTGTAATCGGCAAGGAGCTGGCGTCCCTGCTCGGGCACGAGGCTACGGTCTTCTCCGTCGCCTTCAGCCGCGACGGCAGGCGCCTGGCTACGGCAAGCGAGGACGCGACCGTTCAGGTCTACGCTGTCGACCTTGACGACCTGCTCACGCTGGCGCACTCACGTGTGACTCGTGGCCTGACCCCGGAGGAGTGCAAGCAGTACTTCGACTCCGGCACCTGCCCGAAGCTGCCCTAGAAGAGCACCTCCAGCGTTCAGGGGCTCGGACAGCGGCGGCACAACCGCTGAGGCGTGCTGGCCCTGTTCCTGTTATCGAATCGCGCGAATTGGCCGCCTCTGGTGAAAAATCGAGTCATCCCGTTTTCAGATTGTGGGCGGTTGGTCGGCAATCCGGAAATCATGCCGAATTACTCCCCTGAAACGTTAGGTCTCTATCGGGACTGCCCCGACAGACGAGGCGAGGTTGAGCCCGGTGCATTCGTCCGGGGCAGTTTCGATAGAGACCTAACGTTTACCAGTACGAATTCTCAGAGGCGAATCTAAACCACATTCAATGAGTGCGTTGGGCTGTTAGCAAGAACTGAGGCCCGGTCCCTTTTGACCAGAAAACTCTATTCACCGCAAAGATGCTTTATGACTACGCCACCGGCAAGCGCACGACGGCGCGTGCGCCTTCGCCATCGTCGCGGTTGACCAGGCGGATCTCGCCACCATGGGCGCGGGCAATCTGCTGGGCCAGCGCCAGTCCCACTCCGCTGCCCGTGGGCTTTGTCGTGTAGAACGGGACGAAGAGATTCTCCGTGTTGGCGATGCCCAGACCGCTGTCTTCAATGACAATTTCGACAATTGCCTCTGCTTTACCCCAGCCGACGCGCACAGGCCGCGCGCCATTTGCCAACGACGCGTCGACTGCGTTCGCGAGAAGATTGATGAGCATCTGTTCGAGCTGGTCAGGATCAGCTTGCAGCGTTGCCGCAGGGCCGGGGTCGAGTTGTACGGGCACGCGCTGTTCGAGGAGCGCAACTCGCTCGATCAGCGGGGCAACTTGGACCTGTCGGAGGACGGGCGGAGGCAACTGCGCGAGCACGCGATAGGACTGGACGAAGCGATGCAGGGCATCGGCGCGGCTCTCAACAACACTTAGCCCGTGGCGGAAGTCGCGTACGGTAATGTCGTCGCCCTGCATCTGTTCCGCGCGGGCAAGCAGGCTGCCGGCGATCGATTTGATGGGGGCGAGCGAGTTGGAGAGTTCGTGGCCTAGAACACGAATGAGACGCTTCCACGCAGCTTGCTCCTCTTCTCGGAGCGGCAGACTGACGTCGGCGAGCAGCAGGAGAACGTGTGGCACGCCATCCTGTCGAAAGCCGGCCCTGCGCAGGAGCCAGCGGTTGGGCTTGGATCCGAAGGAATGAATGCTTTGGTCAGGCGAAGCGAGCAAGCCTTCGAGGCCCAGTTCTCGCGCGGTGCGGCCAAAGCAGCGAGCGTGTGGGATACCCAACAAATTGACGCCGGCTTCGTTGACGAGCTGGAGTACGGAGTCGCGATCGAAGGCAAACAGCGGCGAGTGCATGACCTCGAGAATGCGTGCCAACAATGCCGTGGCTTCGAGTGAACGGACGCGCTGCTTCTGGAGCAGGTCGGCAAGAGCGTTTATCTCTCCCGCCAATTCCGCAAGCGCGTCGCCCGAGCCGGAACCGCGCGCACGGAAGGAGTAGTCACCTTCCCGTAGTGCCGAGACGACGTTAGAGAGGGTTTGCAAGGGTCGAACGAGGCCTTCAATCAATGCAGCGGTAACGAAGAGGAAATAGAGGAGAAGGCAGCCGCCGGCAAGAATTGCCATAGCTGCCGAGACTCGTTGCTGAAACAGGAGCACTGCGGCGAGGATCAGCGCCGGAAGCGTAAGGAACAGGCAGTAGAGCCGCGCCCGGCGAATCGCCGAGCCGCGGCGCCTGTGCATGCTCCGTTCAAAGGCCATATTTTTCGATGCGCCGGTAAAGCGCTGCGCGGCTGAGCCCGAGAGCCTCGGCGGCCTGCGAAATATTCCTGTCGCAGCGACGAAGGACCTTCTTGATGAGCAAGGATTCGACCTCGTCGATACTCATGTTTTCGCTCATATCTTCAAACGAGGCGGCGGTTCGCGTGGCCGCAATGGCCAGGTTGGCCGGCTCGACCTCCTCCCCACGGCAGAGCAGCACCGCGCGCTCCACCGTGTGCTCGAGTTCACGGACGTTGCCCGGCCAAGGATACTGCATTAACTGCTGCATGGCGGCGGGCGAGAAGCCAACCACCTGCTTGCGATAGCGGGCGCGGTTGCGGTTGAGAAAGTGCGCGGCCAGCAGAGGAATGTCTTCGCGCCGGTCGCGTAGCGCAGGCAGGTGAATCTCGACGGTGTTGATGCGGAAGAGCAGGTCCTCGCGGAAGTTACCGGCTTTAGCCTCATCGTCGAGCCGAGCGTTGGTGGCGCAAAGAAGCCGCACGTCGACGCGCCGGGTTTGCGAAGAGCCCACGCGCTCCAGCTCGCCGGTCTCAAGCACGCGCAGCAGCTTGGCCTGCTGACGCAGCGAGACGTTGGCAATTTCGTCCAGAAAGAGCGTGCCGCCGTTAGCCAGTTCGAAGCGGCCAATGCGATCGGTGCGCGCGTCTGTGAAAGCGCCCTTCACGTGGCCGAAGATCTCACTTTCGAAGGTTCCCTCCGGCAGCCCGCCGGCGTTCACGGTCACCAGCGGCATACGCGCGCGCGGTGATGCGGCGTGCAACAGCCTGGCAACAATCTCCTTGCCGGTGCCATGTTCGCCGGTGATCAGCACGTTGGCATCGGAGGGTCCCACCTGGGCAATGAGTTCGAGCACGGGCTGCATCGAGGGTGCGGAGGCGATGAATTCCGGTATCCCTTCCGCACGAAGCATGCGGTTTTCGAGCTCCAGTTGCCGTGCGCGGCGCAGCGCCTGGCGCAGTTCCGCATGGACGCGGATCAATGAGAGCAGCCGCTCGTTCTCCCACGGCTTCTGGATAAAGTCGCGGGCGCCGTGCTTGATGGATTCGACGGCCAAGCCGATGTTGCCCCAGGCAGTCATGACGATTACGGGTAGGCGCGAGTCGTATTCCTGGATGCGCGTCAGCAGATCCAGGCCCTCCTGACCGGAGGTCGTATCGCGAGTATAGTTCAAGTCGATGAGCAACACGTCGTAGTCGTGTTGACCCAGCGCCTCCATCAGTAACTGCGGCGAGCGCACGCAGTCCACATTGATTCCGTGCGGGGACAACAGCAACTCGACGGCCTCGAGAATGTGCGGCTGATCGTCGGCCGCCAGAACACGAATTCGTTCTTCCTTAGCGGGAATTGTCTGCCTCCACGACGCCGGTTTTCGCATCGGCGATCGAGATGCCGTAATCCTCAAGCACCGAGCCGGTGGCCCGCAGCACCTCGATGCGTGCCTTTTCGTAATCGGTTTCGGCGGCCACCAGCGCAGACTCGGCCAAGGCCAGGTCGTGCTCGGCTGAAAGCGTCTGCTGGTTCGATCCTGCTCCCAGCTTCTGCTCCTGCTGCATGATATCGAGTGTCTTCTGGGCCAGGTCGCGGGCGGTGCGGGCGGAATCCACGCGGCCGGCACCCTGCTCCAGGGCAAAGCGTGCGTTGCGCACTTCGATGCGAATGCGCTTCTTCAACTCTTCCAGATAGACCTGCGACTGCCGATATTCGAGCTCGGTGCGGTATTGGTCGGCCTTCGCGATGCGGTTGCGCAGCGGGACGCTCAATTGAAAACCCACTTGATATTCGGGAGAGGAGTAATTGAACGCATTTTCCACCGCCCCGCTAAAGCCCGCGGGTGCATTGGTACTAACCCCGCTGAGGGGGTTAGGTGTGCCGCCGTATCCCGTGCCGGCATAGAAACCGTAAACCGAAAGCGAGGGCAACAGAGCGTTGCGCGCGGTCCTGCGGCTCAGTTCGCTGTTTTCCAGAACCAGGCTTGACTCCTGCAGCTCGGTGCGATTCTTGAGCGCATCGGTGATCATATCCTGCACCGGCTTAGTATCAGGCTCGACCTGCGTACCGATGTGATCTGTCGGTACCACCGGCATCTCCTGCAACACGGGATCGTCGAGCGAGCGAGTGATGGCGTTCTTCATGTAAAGCTCTTGCAGTTCCAGATTGGTGCGCGCTATGGTCAGGTCCTGCTGGCGTGTGGCCACATCCGCCTCCGCTTTCAGTACGTCCATCTCCGGAATCGCCTGCAGTGCAAGCTGCTTGCGGGCAGTGTTCAGAGTTTCCGTGGCAAAAGCCACCGACCGCTCTCCTACTTGCTCGTTATCATAGGCGTTCACCAGGTCCCAGTACAGGTCGCAAATCTGGGTCACGGTGGCGATCAGTTGGGCGCGGAAGGCAATGTCGGAGACTTTCTGGTTGATCTTGGCAATGCGCAGGTAGCGCAGGTTCGGTCCCAGCCCGAAGCCGGCCAGTAACTGCTGATTAGCGTAGAACTCAAAATAGGAGTTGAGCTGCGGATTGAGCGTGTTGTTGGGGCTGTTGGTGGTTTGGCGGTTGTTATTCCATGCTACCTGGATGCTGCCCCCGGTGGGAAACGCCTGCGAATAAGAAAAATTGCCCAGGATCGTGTTCTGGTGAATGACAGGTACGCCATAGAGAACCTGGTTGGGCAAAAGCTGTGTGGTGTGATCTACATAAGTCTTCGCATTGAGGTACGGATCGTAAGTAGACACCGAAGTCCCTGTTCCCAGGGTCGACTCCACCAGGCCCGAAGCACCCGCGCCCGCGCCGCCGGCGCCGCCCGAGGTGCCGCCGGCGCCTGCGCCCACACCGCCCCCGAAGACGCCGCCTGCGCCGCCGGGTGTACCCGACACGACTCCTGTATTGACACCGCGCACTGAGCCGCCGGCCTCGGTACGCAGCACGTCCATCTGCGCAATGGGCAGATTGTAGCGTGCAATCACCAGGTCGAGGTTGTTCTCAAGCGCCAGATCAATGGCATCCTGCAGCCTTAGATACAGCTTGCCGTCGCGAATCAGAGAATCGAGGCGCACGGAATTTGCCAGGCTGGGTGGAGGAACAGTCTTTCCACGATAGGCGTCGAATGGATTGCGCGACGCGTGCTGCAGTTGCTCGAAGGGAATGTTGTCCTGATGTGCTTGCACAGGCGCCGGCGCGACCGGCGCCTTTTGCATGGCCGATAGAGCCGGCGGAACCGAGGGCGCGGCAAGTCCGGGAGTTTCGACCGCCAGCGCCATGTTCGCTTGCAGAAGCAGAATGGCGGCAACGGCCTGGATACAATGTGCCGGACTTGACGGTTGAAGACGAATATCGGAACGGTTCACTTGGAGCCTACCTCCCTCGGCTTTGCTGCAAGGGTTTCATCGCGTGTGATCCACCCGTCGCGTAATTCCACAATGCGCCGGCTGTAGCGCGCATTCTCTTCAGAGTGCGTCACCTGCACGATGGTCGTGCCTTGACGGTTGAGTTCGCAGAAGAGGTCCATGATCTCGTGGCCCTGCTTGGAGTGCAGGTTGCCGGTGGGCTCGTCGGCCAGCAGCAGCGCTGGCGCGTGCACTACGGCGCGCGCAATGCCCACCAATTGCTGCTGTCCGCCGGAGAGCTGCGAGGGAAACAGGTCCTTCTTGGCCACGATCTGGAAGCGGTCAAGAATATCGGCCACCATTCCCTGGCGCTCCTTGGCGGGCAGGTTCTTGTAAGAAAGCGGCAGGTCAATATTCTCGGCCACAGTGAGATCGTCGAGCAGGTGATAGCTTTGAAAGACCATTCCGATGCGTTGGCGGGCAAGGTCGGCACGCTGCTTGCGGTTCAAAGTATGCGCCGGCGTCTCGCCGAACCAGTACTCGCCAGTCCAGCCGTCGTCGAGTAGCGCCAGCACGTTCAAGAGCGACGTTTTCCCGGCGCCGGACGGCCCTATCACGGTGACGAACTCGCCTTCGCGAATAGTAAGCCCGATGCGGCGAAGCACCCATTCCTCGGTGTGCCCGTTCTTGTAGCTTCGTTCGACATTCTTGAGTTCGATCATAATGACGGACCATCTCCGATCTGAGTATTGTTGGCGTAATTCGAGCTATTCCGTGCGCAGCGCCTGCATGGGTTCAATGGAAGCGGCGCGCCGCGCAGGAACTCCGGAAGCCGCGAGCGCAAGCAGAAAGATTGAAACGGCCGCCAGAGCCATGACGAATGGATCCAGCGGATCGACCTGGAAGAGCATCGAGCGCAAGAGACGCGTGACGAAGACGGCTCCTATTGCTCCAATACCGCAACCCATCAGACCCAGCTTGGCGCCGGAGCCGAGAACCAGCCGCATCACGCTTGCGCGTTGCGCGCCGAGCGCCAGGCGGATGGCCATTTCACGAGTGCGCAAGGCAGCCGAAAAGGCGATGACGCTGTAGATGCCCAGCAAGGCCAGCAACACCGCCGCAGCGGCAAAGCTGGAGATGAGCACCGTATTGAAGCGGCGCGATCCCTGACTCTCCTCAACCAGTTGATCCATGGTCGCAACATGAGTGAGCGGCAACTGCGGGTCAAGGGAGTGGACAACGGAGCGAAGGCCCGCAGCCATCTGCTCTGGGGGCAACGCGCCGCGCATCACAACCGTGCCGTAGTTGCCGTACAACATGTTTGGAGGTGCAAACCTGCCTATGGAGGGTTTGAGCTGGGACGCCGGTTGGTAGAACTGAGGCAACGTGGCCTGATCGGCGCCGCTCTGCTTGATGTTGCCCACCTCTCCGACAACCGTTTGCCAAGGCATCGGCGACCCCACCACGCCAATATAGAGCCGTTTCCCAATTGGATCCTGATTGGGCCAGTACTTTTCGGCCAGAGTGCGGTTCACGATCACTACCAGTGGAGCACTGGCCGTGTCTGAATCGCGAAAGTAGCGCCCTCGCAGCAGAGGAATGCCCGCGGCCTGGAAGTAGTCGCCGATGACCCGGCCGTTCCACGCCAGATTGAGGCCGGCTCCCGAAGGCGGAACGTAGCCCTCCGGAACGAATGTCGTGTTATCCGCGCCTCCGCCGGGCAACGCTGTGGTCAACCCGACCGCCTCGACACCCGGCAATGCCCGGAGTTGTTGCAGCAGCGCCTGGTCGAAGACGTCGACGGCGGCCTGGTTGGAGTATTGCTGGCCGGGCAGCCCGTACGGTGCCGTCATCGTGTGGTCAGTGTCGAAGCCAAGATCGACCTCGCGCAGCTTCTCAAAGCTGCGCACCAGCAAGCCGGCTCCGGTGAAGAGAATCAGCGCTGCTGCGAGCTCACAAATCACGAGAACTGAGCGCAGCCGGGCTTGGCTGCCGGCCGGCGTGTCCGTCCGGCCGCTTTCCTTTAGGTGGTCATTCAGACTGATCCGCGCGGCGGTAACCGCCGGAACGGCGCCGCAGATGAGGCCCGTAAGCACAACGAGCAGAAGCGCGAAGCCGACAACACCGGTATCAAGTCCGATGGCGCTGATGCGAGGCAGAGTCTCGGGAAGAAAGCGAGTCCCGACGCGGAGAGCGGCCCACGCCAGAACGAGGCCTCCCAGGCCGCCGGCCAGACTGAATGAAAGAGACTCGAGGAGGTTCTCGCAGAGGATCCTCGTCGTGCTTGCCCCCATAGCCATTCGCACCGCGGTCTCATGACGACGGCGAATGACCCTGACCAGCAGTAGACCCGCAAGGTTGGCGCAGGCAATGATGAGCACCACGACCACGGCGAGAAAGAGCGTGTGCACAAGCGGCTTGGCTTCCGCTACGGTTGCGTCCATCAGGCTCACAACCCGTGCGTGAACGCGCATCGATTGGATGACTGAGGGCAAGCGCTGTACGATCTCCGGCCCCGCCGGCTCCATATTCTGCCGGGCCTGTTCCGCAGTCACCCCCGGCTTCAACCGCCCCAGCAGGTAGTAGTTCCAGCTTCCGGCCTGGTTCACGAGTTCACCTTGCGTAAAGCTCATGGGAACCCAAAGCTCACTCCGATTCAGCTGCCCAGAAACCAGCGGGAACTCAAATGTGCGCGGCATGACGCCGATGATCTCGTAGGTTCTGCGGTTGAGCAGAATCTTTTTCCCCAGAACGTTCGCGTCGCCGGAGAAGCGGTCGCGCCACATCTCGAAGCTGATCACCGTGACTTGCCGCCTCTCCTCCTCCTCCTGTTGCGTGAACGTGCGTCCCAGCAGGGGCGCGACGCCGAGCACTTGGAAGACGGTTGCGTTCATTCGTGCCACGCTGATCGTCGCCGGTTCCCCTTGACCCGACAGCTCATAGAAACTCTGCTGGTAGGCACCCATCGCAGAACAGACGTCGGTCGCCCGCGAATAAATGCCCACCGCCGGAGCCGTGACATGCGGGGCGCCGTCCAGGGGCACACCTTCCGGAGCATTTCCCAGAATCACCAGCCGGTCCGGCTCGGGGAAAGGCAAAGGCCGCAAGAGCACGCCTTCCACGATGGAGAAAATAGCGGTGGTGGCGCCGATACCAAAGGCCAGCGTGAACACTGCGGTTAGCGTAAATCCCGGCGACTTGCGCAACGGGCGCAGCGCGTAGCGAATGTCGTGGAGCAAGGTGCGCATTCTCGTTGTCTCCTTTCTCTCGCTACTCCGAGCGAAGTGCCTGCATGGGTTCAATGGATGCGGCGCGGCGGGCGGGGATAAGCGAAGCAGCGAGCGCAAGCAAAAAGATGGAGATGACCGCTAAAACCATGACGAATGGATCAAGCGGGTCGACCTGGAAGAGCATGGAGCGCAGCAGGCGCGTGGCGAAGACGGCCCCTATCGCTCCGATGCCGCAGCCCATCAGACCCAGCTTCGCGCCGGAAACAAGGACCAGCCGCATCACGCCGGAGCGCTGCGAACCGAGCGCCAGGCGGATGGCTAACTCGTGGGTGCGCATCGCGGCGGAGAAGGCAATCACGCTGTAGATGCCCAGCAGAGCCAACAGTACAGCCGCAGCGGCAAACGAGGAGATGAGTACAGCGTTGAAGCGGCGCGATGCCTGGCCCTCCGTGACCACCTGTTCCATCGACTCGACATTGGTTAAAGGGAGTTGTGGATCGATGGAGTGAACGACTGCGCGCAGAGAGTCTGCCATCTGCTCCGGAGGCAGTAGGCCGCGCATTACGATATAACCGTGGTCGCCGCTGAGCATGTCGGGAGGCGCGAATTGACCAAACGAAACTAAGGCTTGGCCGGCGGGCTGGTAGATTTGTTCTTGCGTAGCTGCATCAGCCGCTCTCTGTTTGATATCGCCGGTCTCTCCCACCACGGTCATCCAGGGCAAGGGGGTCTCAGGTAAGCCCCAGTGCAGGCGCTTGCCAATAGGGTTCTGGCCAGGCCAGTAGTGCTCGGCCAGTTTGCGATTGACGATCACCGCGAGCGGAGAGTTGGGACGATCCGCCTCGGTGAAGTCGCGGCCGCGCAGAATGGGAATGCCCGCGGCACGCATGTAATCGCCCATGACCATAGGTGCCCAGGCCAGATTCGGAGCGGCGCCCTTGGGTGGAACATAACCTTCCGGAACAAAGGCGTTGCTGCCTCCTTGCTTCCCCGTAGCGGGTAGCATCGCGGTGGTGCCCACCGCTTGCACGCCGGGCAACTGTTGCAGCTTGCTCAGGAGCGCCGCGTCGAATGCGTCCACGGCGGCCTGGGTCGAGTATTGCTGGTAAGGCAGTCCATAGAAGGCTATGAGCGTGTGGTCGGTACGGAAGCCTAGGTCAACCGAGCGCAACTTCTCAAAGCTGCGCAGCAGGAGGCCGGAGGCGGCGAGCAAGACCAGCGCCACCGCGAGTTCAACGATTACCAGAGCCGAGCGCAGGCGCGCATGGCCGCCGCCAGCCGTACCGGTGCGGCCACCTTCCTTGAGCACTTCTATAACGCCGGGGCGTGCGGCGGCAATGGCCGGAATCAGCCCGCACATAATGCCGGTGAGCACAGACAAACCGAGTGCAAAGGCAACCACCTTCCAGTCGAGACCGATAGCGCTGACGCGCGGAAGCGTCTCCGGCAGAAAGCTGGCGCCTACGCGCAGGGCCATCGACGCCAGCCCCAGCCCGAGTAGCCCGCCGGCCATGCTCAGCAAGAGCGCCTCGACCAGGGATTGGCGCACGATAGCGGCACCGCTGGCGCCCAGCGCGAGGCGCACCGAGATTTCGCGGCGGCGGCGAATGACGCGCACCAGCAACAAACCCGCGAGATTGGCGCAGGCGATGAAGAGAACTACGGCAACGGCGAGAAACAGTGTCCGCACCTGCGGCCTCGCCTCAGCAACCGTTGCCTCGTCAAGCTGCTGAACAAGAGGATGAATGCGTAGACTGCTCATGGCCGGAGGAAAGTTGCGCATGACCTCTTGCGCCGCCGGCAGCGCATCTTGCAGAACCTGCGCGAGTGTCACGCCCGGCTTCAACCGGCCCACCATCGCATAGTTCCAGCCTCCCACGCTGTTGACCAGCTCGCCCTGCGTAAAACTCATCGGCACCCAGAGCTCGCTGCGGTTCAACTGCCCCGGCACCAACGGAAACTCGAAGTCGCGTGGCATGACGCCAATTATTACGTAGGGTTTGCGATCGAGCTGGATTGTCTGGCCCAGAATACGCATATCGCCGTGGAAGCGGATATGCCACATCTGATAACTGATGACAGCCACCTGCTGGCTGCCTTCATCCTCCTGCTGCGTGAAGGTGCGGCCAATCAATGGCGAGATGCCGAGCGCCGGGAAGACGCTGGCCGTAAGCCGCGCGGCGTTGATCTGCGCCGGCTCGCCCAAGCCGGAGAGTTCATAGCCGGTTTGCTGAAAACCGCCAAGACCGGAGAAGGCATGTGTATCGCGGGTATAAATGCGAACCGCGGGTGCCGTTGTCGAGGGCGTACCCTCGGCCGTGCCTGCACCTTCCGGTATATCGCCGAAGAGCACTAGTCTATTGGGTGCGGGAAATGGCAAGGGCCGCAGCAGCACACCTTCGACGATGGAAAAGATCGCGGTGTTGGCGCCGATGCCAAGCGCCAGCATCAGCACTACAGTGAGCGTGAATCCCGGTGACTTGCGCAACTGGCGCAATGCATAGCGAATGTCCTGAAGCAGCATCTTTACGCCTCCACTTCTTCTTCGAGCTTCTTGCGCTCCTCTTCCGATACCACCTTTCCGTCGAACAGAAGCACTTCGCGCTCGGCGTGCTTGGCAAAGCGCGGATCATGGGTGACCATGCAGATGGTCGAGCCTTCGCGGTGCAGATCGGCGAGCAGGTGCATCACGGCTTCGCCGTTTTTCGAGTCCAGGTTTCCGGTTGGCTCATCGGCCAGCAGAATCGACGGCGAACCGGCCAGGGCGCGGGCCACGGCGACGCGCTGCTGCTGGCCGCCGGAAAGTTGTGCCGGATAGTGCCTCATGCGGTGGGCCATGTTGACGCGCTCTAGGGCTTCTTTCACGCGCCTCTTGCGCTCCGCCGAGGGCATTCCGGCGCGATAGGTAAGCGGCAGCTCAACATTCTCCTCGACCGTAAGGTCGCCAATGAGGTTGAAACTCTGGAAGATGAAGCCGATCTCCTGGTTGCGGATGCGCGAGCGGTCGGCGAAGCTCAGGTTTTCGACCGGACTGCCGTTGAGCAGATACCTGCCTGCGCTAGGCGTGTCAAGCAGGCCGATGATCGAGAGCAGCGTGGACTTACCGCAACCCGAGGGGCCGGATATGGCCACATAATCGCCGCGCGAGATGGTCAGATGAATGCCGGAGAGCGCGTGCGTCTCCACTTCGTCGGTATAGAAGACCTTGGTCAGGTCCTCAATCTCAATTAACGTGCCATTGGATGCCATTCGTTCCCCCTTGCCAGTTGTCCGTGATCAGTTATCGGTGATCAGTGGTTATTGATCAGTTACCAGTAGTCGCTGGCGATCCCTGTTCCCTCTCCCTGATTCCGTATTCCCTGCTGCGTAGTGCTTATTCCAGCCGGATCCGGTCCACGCTGTCCCAGCGCGACATGTCGGAAAGAATCACCGTGTCGCCCTCCTTCAGGCCTTCCAGCACCTGGATGTCGTTGACCGAGGCGCGTCCCACTTTGACAGGAACGCGCGTGGCGCCTTTGCCGTCGGGATCGATCTTGAACAGGCTCAGCGTCGCGTTCTCATTACCCAGGGCGGGGCGGCCGACGTAAAGCACATCGGTCATGCGTTCCAGATCGATGGTTCCATCCACGCTCAATTGCGGCACGGCTCCTGGCGGCAGCGGCCCATCAAGATCTACGTCAACCGTGCGCGTTCCGTTCACGACCGATGGATCGATTCTGGTGACGTGGCCGGGGATTATGCCGTTGTGGGTGTCGATCGTGGCGGGTTGGCCAATCTGAATGTCGCGGGCCTGCGTCTCGGCGATCTGCAGAGCGGCCTTGAGTTTGTCGAGTTGAATCACCTCGGCCACCGAGGTTCCCGCAGTTACGTGCTGGCCCACTTGCACCGGAGTCGCAAGCGGTGCCAGCGATCCGGAGATTCCGGCCCTGACCTGAAGTGCCTCCGCTTGCCGCTGATAGAGATTGAGGAGCGCTTTGGCCTGGTCGATCTTGGTCTTCTGCGAAGCCAGCTGAATCTCGATGGCCTTTTGGTTCACATCGAGCTGCTCCTGGCTGAGCTGGTGCTGCGTGGTCAACTGATCGGCCGTGCTCTTTGACTTCTGATAGGCGAGGCCGGAGATGACGCCCAGATCGTACAGCGCCTTGTCAGTCTGCGCCTGCAACTGGTCCTGGGTGTAGTCGGAGTTCACCTGGGCGGCGGCGGTCTTCTTATCCATCAGCGTGCTTTCGAGCGAGGCCTGCAAGCTTTTGTAATCGGCCTCCGCTGCCTTGAGCGCCAACTGCGCGTTCAGCAGCTCCTGCTCGAGTTGCGGATCGGCCAGGTCCAGAAGGATGGTATCCGGAGTGACCCTAGCTCCAGGCAACACGCGGATGCGGACCACGGTCGCGTCGGTCTGCGCGGGAATGAGCTCGATGCTGTCTTCGCGCGGCACCAGGCTGCCGGTGGAGGCGCGCACCTGGCGGACCAGAGGGCCGCGTTTGACCGTATCGGACCAGATGGTGGAGCGATCCACGGTGGGCGCGGCCGGTTTGAGCCGCGACACACCCAATGCCAGCAACGTCAACACCACCACTGCAGCGCCAGCCCATACAGCCAACTGGCGTTTCCTCTTCAATTTCAAGTCAGGGCGTGCGATATCCATCGAAAAGAGATAGAGCACGTGGCTTGCCACAGGGACCTGAGCTTGGCGCGTTGAAAACAAAAGACTTGAAGGAAGCAGGACGCGCTGGAACGCTGCGGAGAGTGACCATTTGTAGTGCGGGTTTGTTCGATTTCGGACAGTGCGCTGAGAAGGCAGTGAGATTTGCCAGGGATGGCGCGGGCCAGGAGCGCTTGCGGGAGAGCGAGAATCCCGGGGTGCCGACTGGGGCGGTGGTGACCTTGTTGCTGTTGGGTTTGCTGGCCGCATAGATTCCGGCGCGACGCGCGCTGTCGGTCGATGCATTAATCCTGTTGCGGAAGGAGTGAATCAGCAACAATAGGTGCTGCCTCGCGAGGCACCCCAGATGCCGAGCTGCGGTCGGCTAACCGGGAAACCGGAAGTGATTCTCAACTGGCGCCAGCAGCCCAATGCGCTTTTCGAACCGGACTGCGGCCAGCTTCTCCTGGTTCCGAGCGCTTGGTCAGCGAATTGGTACATGGGTCAAATGTTGGCAAATCCCCAAGCGCTCACCGACAGTCAGATGGGTCCCGAAATGTCGGCAAGTGTCATGAAATCTGTCGAATGCACTCAGCGTGACAGAATTGCCTGGCGCTACGGCGTTTCCGGTATTGATACAGCATGGGCCAATTTTCGCAACGACAATCCAGCCTTTATGAGAGCGCGTGGCTGTTTGTCGCCTACCTGCCACCAAAGTCTCCGTGAAAGAAGCCGAGCAAATGGGATCGAGCTTCGTCCGAGGCCGGAAGTCGATTGGCAACACGAACAGCCACGCCGAGGGATTCCATGAGTGGGGTAAGGCTGTCCTTCAGCTTCTGGCTGCGCACTCTAACCTCCTTGGGGAGTGTGCGGCTCGTCTGAATCGCTTTGAGAAACACCCTTGCCACCGTGTCTCCAGCCGCGACGCTGGATTCGGCCACCTCTGGCGCAAGTACCATTCCACTCTCTGCATCTACAGCCATGGCAATCGCGGCGCAGCAGTTCCGTTTGCCCTTCTTCCCAATGGCTGCACCGCTGTAAGTAACGTCGAGTTCCATCACTCCGCGCACGGCATAGTCCTGGCCGCGGATCGCCAACAGAGTCTCTTCGGCCAGCCGCGCCGGTGCAACAGGCGGCTCTGGGGGAAGGATGGATTGGAACATCTCCACGCAGTATCGAGGCTCGGCCCCCTCTATACGCGTGACCATTGGATAGATATCCGCGCGTTCCCAAAACTTAACGTTCTCCTGGCTCGCAACGGCGGTGCAGACCACAATTACGGCGCGAATGCACTCCGCCAGCGTCCGGGCCTCATCCTCAGTGACAAACCAGGGGAGAAAGCCGGGGCGCATGGTGCGGAAGATGGGCGAGGCCAAGCCTCTGCCCTGTGGATGCCCCAAGTAGGCAAGCAACTCCCGATCCTGCCGCTGCAACTCAGCCCTGGATACGAACTCCACATAAACAAAGTGCGTAAATGCGAAGAATTCTCCGGGATCGGCGATCTCTTCGGCTTCCATCTTGCGAAACTGCCGAAGTCCCTCTGCGCCGATGTAGGCGTGCATGGAAAGAACTTCGCCGAGCGCGCCCATGACCGAGCAGTAGCAGAGTTCACCGCTGACGCTGTCGCGAACCACAATCAGGTTGTCCTCGTCGAGGAGCTGCCATGGGCGCAAGCCATAGAGGTCGGAGGCCAATCCATAAAGCCGCTTCATGGCCTGGAAAGATGGCGGCGCCTCACCTGCAAGCTCTTTGACAAAGCACAGCTGCGGAGGCACTGAGGCGGAGGCGGTTCGTTTCCTAGGCATGATGGTGGGTCAACGCTCCCGTGAGGACAAATGCATGCACTCGCTTTCGTTCGCCGCACTGAGCGCTGCCTGAAGTGCTTCGGCGCTTTGGTCCCCTGGCGGATTCCTTCACGACCAGTCTACAGTGCCCTCTACGGAGAGATTCGCTGGGGACGGCAAGCAGATTGGCTTCTCCTGAGTGTCCAAGGGATTTGGTTCCAGGCCAATGCGATCATTCACCGCATTCCGGAATCTTTGTTTGCATCCCAGGTAGCGTTCCGTCGTCTGCACAGAAACGTGCCCCAGCAGGAATTGGATCTGCTCCAATTCACCGCCAGCCTGATGGCACAGACGGGCACAAGTCCTCCTGAGGTCGTGCGGGGCCAAGGACGGAATCTCACAGGCCTTTGCTTTCTCCTTCACAACACCCCAGATGACCTTGGGGCTGAAGCCGGCTCCCCAGATCCTTCCAGCCTTATTGATCGAGCGAAGGAGAGTACCAGTGGTGATTCCGGAAGCCCCCATCCAGCCGTTAATTTCAGCTTTCACCCAATCCGGGACCGGAATGGTTCGTATGTGGCCGCCCTTGCCGACAAGATCGGCAATGACCCAGTGCTCCTCCGTCTGCTGAATGTCCTCAACTCTTAGCGCAGTCAATTCTGCCCGACGCAGTCCGCAGCCCAGCAGGACCGCCAGTGTGGCATAGTCGCGCTTACCTCTGAGGCTCGCACAGTCCGCCGTCGACAGCAGGCGTTTGCCTTGCTCCGCAGTGAGCCAATTGCCAACAGGGATCCCCAATCGCTTGGCACCCTTCACCCGGCGAATTGCAGCTGCTAGGTCTGCACTGAGCAATCCGCAGTCGGCAGCCTCGTAGGCCAACCTCCGAACTGCGGCCAGTCGCAGGTTTATTGTGGTGGATGCGTAGTGCCGCTGTTCCAGGGATATACGATACCGAGTGACGACAGTCTTGTTGAAAGCGAGCCTAGTGTGCCGTCCCGGAAATACATGAACATAGTCTGGCGAGTTTCTGGAAGATGGAGTCGGCCGTAGCAGTCCAAACGAAGGGCCGACAGTTGCGGTTGTAATGCTGCACGAACTGGTTGATGCG
>Ga0326727_10011149_pt1 | contig 21064 bp, 21 predicted proteins | sample MB2enrmetagenome_FD_207643 | JGI IMG/M metagenome (GOLD analysis project Ga0326727, IMG submission 207643) | Lab enriched peat soil microbial communities from McLean, Ithaca, NY, United States - MB29MY | ecosystem: Environmental > Terrestrial > Soil > Wetlands > Peat | place: USA: New York...
ACACCGGCAATAAATAGAGGCTCCTGACTCCAGTCACGCATGCAGGAGGAGTCTACTTCTCGAAAATGTGCTTGTCAAGAATATTGTGCATACTGTCTATTGTATGGAATATGCTAGAATTCGTCGGTGCTCTCACCCAAGTTCGTCACGGGACGGGGTAAGAGCCGACTAAGGTCTTCAGAATCAGTCAGCCGGTTGCCGAGTTTACACTACATTCGCAATTCAAATGGAGGCCTTCGGGGAGGGTAATTCCGAGAAGTCCCAGCACCGCTTCCAGTTCGGGCGAGGGTGAGGTTACGCGGCGAAGCTGGATCTCGCGACCGTCGGTGGTGGGCAGTATGATGTCGGCGCTTTGCCCCGTGGCCAGCAGGGCCAGAGTTCGGGCCGACGTCAGGGGATTGTTCTTTCGACGCAGGAGGTGTTTCAGCGTCACCCACAGCTCGTTGCCGAGAAAGGCCACCAGGATGTGAGCCTTGACCCGATGCTCGAGCTGATGAAACAAGGGACCGATCGACGGCTCGCTTGTCAGCGCGCGAAAGGCTGCTTCGGCCTCGGTCAACTGAATACAATTCCTCCACAACTCCGCTGCCGACTCGGCCTGCAGATTGGTCCGCAGCAGATACGCCCCTTCCCGCGTTTCCTGCCAGGCGCGCCGCTCCGGGAGCATCTGCCAATCCACGCCTAATCTGCCTTCGGTTTCGACCAGTTGCATCGGGTACAAATCGGCGACGGACGGATAGTGGGCCTCGATCCACCCCAAGCGGCGTTTGATCTTGCCACGATCCTTCAGCTGGCCCGCCGCCACCCTGTTGGCCGAGCGCCTTCTCGATCGGCGTGGAAAAGCGCTGGCGGATGGCTTTCCCTTCTCGCGCCGGGCCGTGGTCCGACACAGCACATAGACCTCCTCACGCCCTAGAGTTCGAACACGTTTTACGTCGCCGTCGCCGCGCACCCGCTCCCAGCCGCCGACCAGCAACTTCCCCTCGAACTGCTTCAGCTTGGAGCAAGGATGTCAACAGAGCCAAATGACTTCTAATTGAAAATCCGCCCCAGCAAACTACGCTAGGGCCGATTCAGGCTGCTTTCCAAGCAAAAAATCGCGCGCTCCTTCCGAGGCCGTGATTTGGAGGAGTTCTGTCGCCCTCTCCGAAACGGATGCGGCGTGACTTGTGAGAATAATGTTAGGGAGACCGCGCAGAGGGCTCCCCGCCGCCAGCGGTTCCTCCTCAAACACATCGAGGCCCGCGCCACCGACTTGCCCATTTTTCAACGCCTCGACCAAATCCTCTTCGCTTATCAGCGGACCGCGTGCCGTGTTAACCAACAGAACTCCCCGCTTCATCCTCCCAATCGTTTTTCGGCTGATTATATGCTGTGTTTCTGGAACCAGCGGGCAATGCAATGAGAGGATGTCCGCTGTGCGCAGGATTGTGTCCCAGTCAACTCGTTCCACTCCGTGCTCATCAAAAGCACTGTCCGGCGCGTAAGGATCGAAGGCGACGATCCTGAAACCAAAGACCTTCGCTTTTCTCGCGACTCTCCGCCCAATCGCGCCGTAGCCTACTATGCCTAGCGTCAGATCGGAGAACGCGGGGATTGGGCTAAACCGCCTTACGCCCCACCCTCCCCGGAGAATTTGATGGTGGTCTTGCGGAATGCGGCGGCCCAGCGAGAGAATCATTGCCAACGCATGGTTGGAAACTTCCTCCAGGCAGTAGGTCGGGACGTTTGCAACCGTAACGCCCAGTTCTTTGGCCGCATCAAGGTCAATATTATTGACCCCGATCCCGTAGCGCACCACACACTTCACGCGAGGCAAAGATTGAAGCACCCACCGCGTGATCGGCGCCCATTGGACAAGCAGCACCTCCGCCCCGCCGCACCGCTCAATGACTTCGTCCTCGGTCTTGCACACAGGCTTGGCCTCAACGAGTTGAAACCCTGCCGACTCGATAATGCGCTTCTGTAAGTCGATTGAAGGAAAACCATGATCAGTTATCATGACCCTTTTCATCTCTAACCTTTCCACCCAACCTCGCTTTCGGTCCGCTGGTGTATCCTGACCTAGCAACCCTGAAAGACGGCAAAGGTAGCCGTCCGCTAAAAGCCAGACCAGTCTCTAAGCTTCCGGCGAAATGAGGGTTTTGACGACGTGCTGGATTTTGTCCCGTGGTCCACGGAAGGCCCAAACTTGGGACACATCATGGCAACGGTAGAGGCCTGTTCCTTGGCCGATTGCCGGCACGTGGTACTCCAGCTCACTGAAGCTGCCTAGTTTGCTGTTGATGTTGCAAGCTTGGGTTGAAAACCCATAATTCGAAGTTTCATTCCAGGGCACATCCACATATTCTCCCGAGGGATTCACAAGAAAGTTGCGCACAATCAGTGCACTGCGGCTGTCTGTGCCATGGAGATACGCCACACGGCCTGTCGTGGCCACGGCTCGAATCCCGATCTTATGCTCGCCTGTGGCACACATTTTGTAACGCAGCAGGCGATCGCTCACGACCAAGTCCTCCGGCCCCACATTACCCATAATGATCTTGGGCTCTGTCCTCCCGTACGTTGGGATCCATAACTCCCCGCCGTGCGGCAATTGCAGCAAGTTCCACAGCCCGACTCGGGCCCCCTCGTTCTTGCACTTGCCGGTTAGCTCCAAGTGGGTGTGCAGCGAATAGCCAGCGTACTCGATATCTCGAAGCTCCTTCAAATTGGGTTCATAGCGTAGTGGGTTGGGCGCGGGCGCCAGAGCCTTTGTAAGCTTCATCGCCACTCGTTGCTTTGTTCGAGAAACGGTCATCGCAAACTCGTTGACCAATTCCAAACGGCCGTCCCACCGAACGACGTGGTAGTGACCGGGATCGAGTTCTCTGGGTTGCCAATACCGATCCACCTCGGGGAAGTCCGGGAAAAAGAAATCCACCTCCGGAGCCAACCATGTGCGGTCACCTCCCGAATTGTGCCACTGGTTACCAGCAAAAAAAGGCCGAGCCGATTCGGTAGATTCGAGTGCGGGATGCGTCCAAAAAAAGTTCTCCTGGCTGGCGGCAGAAAATAACCCCAGGATCCTGCCACCGTACGGCAAAATCAAAGCCGTTGAACCATCGGGACTCTGACGGGCCTCGGTGGGCTTTCCGACTTGATTCAATGTTTCAATAAGCTTTTCTTGCATTACGTGAATCCCATTCCAGGACACCCACTGCCTTAGGCTTTGGCAAGGGTATTCCCGTACGCCATCACCAACGTTGCAAGGATCAGAATAATGACGGCAAGGTACATCTGATTTCTGGGCTTTCCATACACGCCACGCCATTCGCCACTGATAAATCCGACCCCTTGGCTACCTAGCATTTGCAATGCCTGCTGAATCCCAAAACCGACTGACGCTCCGAGCGCACCGAGCAGCAACATGCCTCTTCCCATCAATGCCACACCCACAATGAAGTTGATCCCGATAACAATAGCCAGAACAGCCTCCCGCCAGGACTGCGTCAGAACGTTCCAGGACTTGTTTTTGGTCATGAGATAAGCGGGATAACTAATGTTGATCAATGCTCCCCCGAACAGTCCTGCGGCCCATACGGCAAAATTCGCCGGAATTTCCCCCCCGCGCCGCGCCTTCATGGAATCGAGAATCGGGCCTTGGCTATATACGAACGCAAAGCTGATTCCCGCCGAAAGCACGCCCGCAATCACCACCATGATCAAACCACCCAGGAAACCTCCCGAAGAACCGCGTTTAGCCCTCCCCAAAACCCGGTCCCTCCCGAAACCGGCCAATGACACCAGCAGCACCGCCACCAGTATGATGGCGACTCCCATTAGCACGGTGCGTCCCGCCGGAGAATTCCAATCGGGCGCCTGGCTGAAAAGGCCTGAGCCTTTGACCAACATCGGTACGGTGACTCCAACAGAAATTCCGAGTCCCGTCAGAATTCCTCCGGTAAGCGCAAAACCGATCCGAACGAAGCAGAGACCGCACAAGACGTTGGCAATCCCCCACGCAACCGCAAAAACGTTGGCTCTGAGTAGAACTCCCGGAGCGAGACTCCGAAAAGCGGCAAGGGCATGCGGGCAGAAAAACAGCGTGATCGTCCAGGGCATGATGATGAGGCCCACCAACATCCCGATAAACCAGTAGTGCTCAAACTGAAACTTGCGCATCAGCTTCATGGGCCAGACTCCGCCTCCAACCATCATGCCCGCGAGGCCAACTAATAAAGCTCCCAGCAGTGTTGACATGCTTTTCGCCCGTTTTCTCACGCTAACCACCGGCCAGCGATCATATCCGCCTATGACCGCCGAACCCTATCGGCGAAGCGTGCTGTTCACCTCGGCCCCTCCCTAAACACCAGGCACGTATCCAATGCCAAAGCGCGCATTCGACGCGGTGCGAAAATCTGAAAGCAAGGACATCAGGGAACTGGTCCCGCCATCAATTACTAAGGTTTGCCCCGCAATGTAGCCCGCATCCTCCGAACACAAAAACACCGCCAGTTTCGCAACATCCAGTGGAATACCGTAGCGCGCGACTGGCACCTTTTCCCTTGCGGTCTCCTGGGCGTCCTTTTCGTTAAAGCCAGGTATCGCTTTATAGTAGTTATCCACCGTGACCCAGCCCGGAGCAATCGCATTCACGCGAATCCCTTTGTGGGCCAACTCCACAGCCAAAGCACGCGTGTAGGCAATGATGGCTCCTTTCGTCGCCGCGTAAGCCGTATGTTCCGGAGCCCCTTGCAAGCCATGAATCGAAGTCAAATTACAGATCGCCCCACCATCGTGCTCGAGCATTTCTTTAACCAAGCGCTGCGTCAAAAAGAATTGTGCCCGGAGATTTACGTTGAGCAGAATGTCAAACTGTTCGCGAGTGGTCTGAAGGAATGGCTTATTGACCGTAATGCCGGAGTTGTTCACCAAACAATCCACCCTGCCCAGAAAGCTCAGGGCTTGTTCGGCCAGCCCGACGGCTTCATCGGCGCTATCAAAATTGGCCTGAAACGTCGTGGCCCGCCGTCCCATGACTTGGATTTCCTCGACGGCGGAGTGAGCGCCTTTCTTGTCATGCGCGTAATGGAGGACCACGTCGGCGCCCTCGCGCGCGAATTCCAATGCAATCTCTCGACCTATGCCCGTGCCTGACCCGGTCACCAGCGCCTTCTTCCCGGCCAGCCGCCCTTTACTCTCCATTCCGTTTTCTCCCTTTCTTGCTCTTCGAAAACAACAATTCTTCACCCGGCTTCATTACCAAAGCACGAACGCCAGGAGCCAATTCAGAGCACGCTTCCAGGAACCTGGCCGGATCGCCGTCATGCTCGACAAACATCCAGAAATGCGACGCAATCGCTGTGTGGGGATTTACCATGCCGGCCAATCTTGCAGCTTCCGTGGCATCCATATTCCCGTACCGCCCGTTGATGCACGGTATCAAAACGTCCGGCTGAATTTTAGTCACCGGCCCAAATTTCTCCGCGCGAAAGGCAGTATCTCCAGTGTGGTAAACCCGTATACCTTCGAAGTCCATGACCACCCCTAGCGCGTCAGGCGCCAGTTCACCGTGATCCGCGTAAACCCCCTCCACACTGATCCCGGCCACAACACTCTTTTTGCCCTCTTCGAGCAGATGGCAACGGCTTTCGGGAATACCCATCGTCCCGAATTCCTTCATGCACTCAACCGGCCCGGCAAACTGCGTACTCGTCCTCTTGGCAATGATGGGCAAAGCCTCCGTATCCATGTGATCGAGGTGTTCGTGTGTGCAGACGATGAGGTCAGCCTCCACCTCTTCCGCAGCAATCGGGCAAGCCATCATCCGTTTGAAACCAAAAGCCCACTCCACTACCTCAGAAAAATAAGGGTCAACGTACACAATCTTGTTCGCGCTCGACTTGAATATGAAGCCGGCTTGCGAGAGCCAATAAATCGCAAGGCCCCCTTCTTCTACTTCCCTTTCCCTAACCTTTTGCACAAACTCCTCCATCGCGGTTCTTCCTCCTTGCCAGTTTCCTGCCGAGCGCTCTAACGAATCCGGTGAGGATTCTCGATCGTCTCCGCCACCTTTCTGATGAACTCCGCGGCCACAGCTCCATCCACCACTCTGTGATCCACCGAAAGGCTTAGAATAATCGTTGATCGGACCGCCAAGGCAGCCCCTTCCACCCACGGACGACGCCGTATCTGGCCCACCGCCAGCACAAAACTTTGTCCCGGAGTGATCATCGCCTGAAACTGATCAATCCGGTACATTCCCAGGTTGCTCAGAGTGCCAACGCCTCCCTCCAAGTCGCGCAGAGATAGTTTGCGCCGGCGCGCTTTATCAACCAGTTCGCTCCGCTGATGGGCGATTGCCCCCACGTCCAGGTTCTCGATGTCATGAATGACCGGCCCGACTACGCCTTCTTCTGTTGCAACGGCCAATCCCAAATCGATGCCGCTGCGAGGGCAGCTTTCCTCTTCTTCCCAAACCGTGTTCATCTTGGGTGTCTCTCGCACAACAATCGCCAGAACCTTGAGCAACATATCCGTGACTGTGAGTTTGACACCCGTGGAGTCTTCAACTGGACCTTTTAGGCTTTCCTGCAGGGCAAGAAGTGCTTCCGCGCTCGCCTCTACCCCAATCGTGAAGTGAGGAATGGTTTGAGCGCTTTGCACCATCTTCTCAGCGATTAACTGCCGGCGGCGAGCGCTTTCCGCAGTCGCCCGCGCGCCAGTGGCCTGCGCTGCTCTTCGCACATCTTCCTCAATGATCCGGGCCGCCGTTCCCCTTCGTTGTACTGTTGCAAGGTCCACGCCCAGTTCTTGCGCTATCCGGCGCGCCCGCGGCGAAGCTGCCGGTCGTGCCCTTTTAATGAACTCCCAGCTCGCCACAACGCTTTGCGGCGCTGGACCGCTGCTCTCCACCCGAACAGGCTCGGCGGCCTGACCACGTGCAGGGGCCTCTGCGGAGGGTTCAGGGGGGCCATCCTCCTCCCCTGGTTTTTCGATGTAAGCAATCACAGTACCCACCGGAACGGTCTTGCCAGCTTCCACCACAATTTCGGAGAGGCTCCCCTCGGCCATTGATTCCACTTCCATGTCGGCCTTGTCGGTCGAAACCGTAAAGAGGAATTCCGCTTTCTCCACTTTGTCGCCGGGCTTCTTGATCCATTCACTGATGGTCCCTTCGGTCATCGTCAGCCCAAGCTGAGGCATCACTATCGAAACTTTCATAGCTTGATTCCTTTATTAAAATTCCCAAAATGTGGCCGCCCCGCCGTCTGGCTTTTAGTTGCAAATCGCAATCGCTTTAAGAGTCTGCCCGCGACCTGAGGCTCAATCCTTCGCGACCAAAAACACCTTGGTGAAAATCCGTATGAAACAGGCCAAGCAAAGGGGCCAACTCTCTTGCTAGCTTTGCACGAGAAGCCTGATCTCGCTCACAATCCGCTCCTTTGAAGGAATAAGATAATGATCCAGGGATGGACTAAAGGCGTGCGGAGTGGGGAGCGCGCAGATCCGTTTTACCGGAGCATCCAGCTCATCCAGCGCCTCTTCTGAAACCATAGCCGCGACCTCCGCTGAAAATCCGCACGCGGCGTAAGCCTCGTCAACGATTGCCAACCGACCCGTCTTGGCTACCGAACGAAGAATGGTTTCTTTATCTAGTGGGGCCACCGTTCTGGGATCAATCACTTCCACCGAGATCCCTTCGTTTTCAAGAATTGAGGCGGCCTCCAACACCCTCGAGACCATCAGGCTCACGGCCACTAACGTTACATCGCTGCCGGGATGCCGAATCACTGCTTCGCCGAACGGAATCACGTATTCCTCTTGCGGCACAGAACCCCTGGAGCTGTAGAGCCCTTTATGTTCAATAAAAAGCACCGGATTGTCATCTCGAATGGCCGCCTTGAGCAGGCCTTTAACATCATAAGGAGTGGAAGGAACGGCGACTTTGAGCCCCGGAATATGCATAAAGAAGGAGTAGAATGTGTGCGAGTGATGTGGGCCGCTGCTTCGAACTCCCCCCATCGCGGAGCGGATTACCACAGGAACCTTGAGTTTACCATTAGAAATATAGTGAATGGTCGAGGCCTGCTGAATCACCTGTCCGGAAGCTTCCAGAATGAAGTCGAAGAAAACGATATCAACGATCGCACGACTCCCGGCTAACGCCGCCCCGATCCCGATGCCCGTCTGGGCCAGTTCTGCAATGGGCGTATCCCGAAGCCGCTCATTTCCGAATTTCGCCCACAAGCCGCGCGTCTGCTGGAAATTGCCGCCGCGAGGCCCAATACCTTGACCGATATAAAAAATGTTGGGGTCCCGCGCCATCTCCTCTCGCAGCGCCTCAACCCCAGCCTCCGCGTAACTGATTACTCGTTCTGAGGCTCTGGTTTGCTTCGGCCCAGCTTCGGTGCCTGATTTGGCTCCTCTCACCTGCTTTTTCCCTTCCTTAGGCTTTCGCCCACGCCATTAACTGCTAAAGACATGGTCTAGGGCTGTACCCGTCCGCGGCTGAGGGGAATCGAGAGCAAACTGTACAGCCTCTTCCATCAAGAGCTTGACCTCTTTTTCGATCTTCTCAAGCTCTTTTAATTCGCACCAACGGGCGGCGAGCGCGTCTTCGCGCAGTCTCTTAATGGGGTCCCGCTTCCTCCAGGCTTCCACTTCCTCCTTACTCCGGTAGGACGTTCCGGGATCCCCCTCATGGTGGCCGAACCAGCGATAGGTCAAACACTCGATAAGTGTCGGGCCCTCGCCCCGGCGAGCGCGGCCAAGTGCCTCTCCAGACTTTTCATAGACGGCCAGGACGTCGTTGCCGTCTACCTCCACGCCCGGCATGTTGTAGGCTGCCGCGCGGCTCGCGACGCTAATGTTCTTGGTCGCGTTATGAAAAGGCATCTCAGTGGCGTAAAGATTGTTCTCACAGACATAAACCACCGGTAGTTCCCACACCGCCGCCATGTTTAAGCCTTCGTGAAACGCCCCATTGTTCACAGCTCCGTCGCCGAAAAAACTAACGGCGACCTGGCCGGACTTCCTTAATTTGGCGCTCAGGGCTGCCCCCGCAGCAATCGGAATGCCCGGCGGCACAACGCCATTTGTCCCGAGGAATCCCACTGAAGGTCCATAAAGGTGCATCGTCCCGCCCCGGCCCCCACAGCAACCCCCCTCTTTTCCCATCAACTCGGCCATCGCTTCCCGAGCCGAAATCCCTTTCGCCAAAGCATGCCCGTGCCCCCGGTGGGTGCTGGTCACGTAGTCATCCTTTTTCAAATGGGCGATCACCCCTGAGGCAACAGCCTCCTCGCCGATATAAAGATGGATGAACCCAGGCATCTTGCCCGACCGAAACAGCTCCCGGGCCTTTAGCTCAAACTCCCGTATCTCCACCATCGTGCGATAAAGGGTGAGAACCAACTCTCTTGAAGGGCGCACTGCGTTCTTCTCCTGAATAAATTGACCTGAAGCACTGTTTCTGCTGGCCTTGGGTTCCTCTACTTCTCCTTACACTCCGGAATATTTGGCCATGCCAAGCAACGCCAAGGCCAGAAACAGAATGACGATCCTCGCTAGCTTTGCTCTGCGAATCCGCGTTTCCGTTTGCCGCACTCCCCGGTCATAAGACCCGCGCTGCTGCCCCCAAGAATCATGTTTATGTGGGACAGCGCCCAGACCACAGAAACTCCCAAGATCCCGAAAAATGTTGTGCCACTGCTATAGATCGCAATCGCGCCCAACCGCATGCAACCATCTACCACGGGCTTCCGCAATTCGGACATGTCGGCGCCAAAGCTCCTCCACCTCCCGCCGGCGGGGCGCCGACCCCCACAATGCCACACTCACCACCATGACTCCCGTTCCCGTCAAGATCAGCAGTCCCCTCCGCCAGAAGAACATGTCAAAATATTGCAACAAGACAATCAGAAGCGTTCCCGCCGCGGCCGCAAAGCCATCCCGAGGCCGTCAGCGCCAGCCCGATTCGACCTACACAAATCCCGGGACCTTTTTGTGCAATGCACACAGGTCACCCCAAGAACAAAGGGCGTCAGGATCGCGTCGGCGGATAGGGTCGCGCAAACCTCGCTGAACTTGGGAATCACCAAGGAAGCCATCACCACCGGAGCCACCAACAAAGAAACCAAGGAGTAGATCAGCTAGAAATTTTCCCACTTCCAAACCTTGATCCACTTCATGGGTAAGAGATTGGCGCCCATCACGCCACCCGCCACGCAAGTCAGACCAAATCCTTCAAGTAAACCCATATGTCCCCCAGTCTAGGGAGTAACTCGGGTCTGGCCAAACATCGCTTGGCGTGAAATCTACAAAATCCCCGCCATATCCCGTGACGTCTTCTTCACCACTCCCGGGCAAATCCCGCCGTCCAGCCACCGTCCACCACCATGACATGACCCGTCACGTATTTCGCATCATCAGAAGCTAAAAACAGGGCGGCGTTTGCCACATCCTGCGGGTCGCCGGGGCGTCCTAACGGGATATGGCTCAGCAAGCTATCGGCAAGCTTCTTGGAATCGGGATTATAGAAGATTGACCGCGTCCCAGACGTGAGAATCGATCCAGGCGCTATCCCGTTGACACGGATTTGGTACGGCCCCAATTCCAAAGCTTGCGAGCGAGTGAAATGCAGAACGCCAGCTTTGGCCGCCGCAAAGGCCGATTGCAAGCGAATGGGAACCACTCCCAGAACCGAGCCGATGTTAATAATGGCGCCTTTCTTGCGCTTGACCATCAGGGCTGACACTGCCCGCGAACAATAAAAAGTGCCATCCAGGTCAACGCGGATGATCCTCTGCCAATCGGAGTCAAGGAACTCGTGGGCAGGGTAGCGTTCTTTGCCCAGATTAATCCCAGCATTGTTGACAAGAATATCGATCGGTCCCAAGTCCTTTTCCACAGCGGCCACCATCCCTCGTACCGCGGAAACGTCACCCACATCGGCGAGGAAGAAACCCGCCTTCCCTCCTTGCTGCCGGATCGCTTCGACGGTCTTTTCTCCGGATGTATTGATGTCATTTACAGCTATGGTTGCACCGTTAGCTGCAAATGAGAGGGCAATGGCCTCGCCGATTCCCGAGCCAGCCCCAGTCACCAGGGCAAATCGTCCGTTCAGATCAACTTTCATTTGCAATTCAGTACCCCTCTTGAATATGATGTTCGCCATACGCGAGGATTATCACTCTTCGCGGCTCGTAGGCACATCCGACCGTGAATTTCGGCAACGCCAAAAGCACCCTGCGGTCCTTGTCGAGCCTTTGATTCAATGATCCACCCCTCTTGTTCCCTCAAAAAACCTTTCTTATGAGCTTTTGTCCATGATGTAGTTCAGCTTGATAGTTCCAAAGAAATCTCAATTCCTATCACTAGGGCCGAGGAGCCTGTACATGAAGATGGCAGAGTCTGGGTGGTTTCCTAACTCGACGGGTAGCCCTTTCTTCATCAACTCCCTCCCTGTCAGCACTCTCTTGGTACAAGTATCCACTTTGGTAACACTGTAGCGGGAATTCTGATCCAGGCCTCTTAGTTTAAGCGTTTCCTTCTCTTTCGTGCTCTGTGGGCGCCGGAACACCTGAACCATTCCTGTGCCAACTTGTGGTCTGTCAAACTGCCAGGCAATCCATACCTTGTCGGACGTGCTATAAGGGCTAAGCGGGTAGTAGTCTCCGAAGTAATCTGGAGAAATTTCTCGCCATTGACGAACTAATTCCCGCAGGCGTTTGTAATCTAAGTCGGTTTGTCGCACGTCCCAGTGAGCGTGTATAGAAGGATACATGTCACTACGGAACGCATAGGCATCAATTGTCTTCTTTCCATTTTCGTTAGAAATCTCAAAAACCTGTGAAGCACCCCCATAATAAGGAATCCATAGTGATATACCGTAAGTCTGATTCTGCATACCAGTAGGTTTTATTATGTAGTCGCTACGCCACAGTGGAACAGCGCGACGGAGTGTCTCCAGGTCGTTTCGCCGCCCGCCGGAAGCGCACGTGTCAATCATTATGTCGGGGTGCCAAAGACGCAATTCATCCCAATACTTTAAGAGGCTCGTTATGTAGTGGTTTTCCGTCTTGCCTTGTCGGTCCTCCGCGTCGCGAGACTGCCAGAACGGTAGGGGTGCAATATTGAAATCCTGATGATATATGTCAATACCCTGCGCGTTGATGAACTTCGAGATGTGATTTAATAACCAGTTCCACGCCTGAGGCTCCCCAACGTTCAAAAGCCGCCATCCCCTCTTATAGGTCCCGGCGTCGCTAGGCGGCGGCCTCAAAAGCCAGCCAGGTTGCCTTTCATAAAGCCAAGTACCCGGGGTAACACGTTCCGGTTCAAACCACACTATGAATTTTTCTCCGCGACTGTGCGCATAATCTGCGACAGCGCACAGCCCATGCGGAAACCGTGCCTTATCAAGCTCCCACGTGCCGGTATTAGTCCATGTACCGTCGTTTGGGTACCATCCAGCATCCAGCCACCAAGCATCCAGTCTTATTCCCTCTTCTTGATAGCGGCGAATGAAAAGTTCCTGATTTTGCTGGTCGTTGTGAATGAAGGGTCCGTAGTAAGGGCAAGTTCCTCCAGCCAACATTGGGCTGGGCAGTTTTCCCCATATCCGCGGCACGTTGTGGGCTAACATCCACCGCCGCCAAATATTTTGGGCACGGATCCAGTCTCCCCCTCTCCAAAGCTGTAAGACAATTAGAGGAGTGCGGACTTGCTCGCCCGGCAATAATTTGAAGTGCGTCAATTGCTGACCGGCTTGGATTCTCAAGCACCTCCCTTGGTTGCGAGTAAAGTGCGCCACCCACTGTCCGGGCCATCCCACTACGACAATGACTCCTTCATGCTTCCACTTTACATTGAAGTATGGTAAGTCTCCTTCCGTTGGCCTACCCCCGACAGGGGCAAAGCACATTTCGGAGTTCTGGAGTAGCGTGGCCTGGAGCGGTTCATAATCTGTGGCTGTCGCCGGACTTGGACTTCCTTTGCTGTAATGGAGCACAAATTCATCATCTTTCCCTCGTTCGAATTGTGTGTTTAAGGCACGAATATCCTCGACGACTGGGGTAGCTACTGAAGAAATATTCTCGAAGTAAAGTGTCCATTCCAATGTGGGGAAATCCTGATACTGAACTGCAACGCAGCGCACGACTAGCCCTGTTTTCGGCTCCGTGAATGTGAGAGTATACTGCGTCCTTTGATTACTTAACTCTTGTGCGTCCCGATTTGATTGCCAATGTCCGAGCAATGTAGCCGACGGCTGGCCGTTATAATTAAAAGAAAACGGAAGGGCAGATATATTCGAGTCAAAATGTGCCGCCCGCCATTGATTAGCAGTGGCCATTTCCTCCGGGGTAGGTTGCGCAGCCGATCTCAGTGATATTGAACAAGAAATGATTATTGCTGCTAATGAAAAAGTGCGGTCAAGAAGCGTGCTTCGGGCGTGACCTTTGAACGTGATTATCAGGGCATCGGCTGAGTCCTTCATTTCAATTTTACCTCCATCTTGCAAAATCCATACCGCGAACTCTCGTTTCATAAGTAATCATTCCTTTGACGCGAGTGCGGATCCGATAGATGGCGTGCGGAGCGGCTAGATATAAAGTCCGATAGTCTTTTCCGCCCCATGCCAAGTTGGCCGGGATTTCCGGAGGGTGAATTGTGCCCAGGTGTCTTCCCCTCTTGTCAAAGACCCAAATGCCTCCGGGACCCGTTGAGAATATGTCGCCCCGTTCATCCACCTTCATACCATCAACTGCGCCTCCCTCCTTTAATTGTAAGACGGCAAACACGCGCCGACCAGACAGTGCCCCATCAGGGGCAACATCGAAGGCATATATTGTTCGCTCGACAGTATCGTCGACATACAAGATCTTCTCATCAGGAGAAAAAGCAATACCGTTCGGCAGACTGAAGTCTCTTGCTGCAATTTTCAGTCTCCCTTCAAGCGTTATGCGCCACACAGCGTGGAACGACAACTCCTGTGCAGCGCAGGATGGGAAATGCCAAAAAGGATCAGTGAAGTAGATTGTACCGTCATCCCGAACGACTACGTCGTTCGGACAATTTAACTTCATGACTTCCCATTTGTCTGCCAGCACAGTTACACTACCATCAGGTTCAAGACGCTCCAGCCTGCGGAGTTTTTGATTGCAAATTATTAGGCGACCTTTACGATCAAACGTCAAACCGTTGGGATACCCGGCATCGCTCAGGAACACTTCGGCCTTCCGGCCCGGAGCCAACTCATAGATTTTGTCTCCGTAAATGTCACTGAAAAGAAGAAATCCCCGAGGATCCCACACCGGGCCTTCAGTAAAGTGCCTGGAGGTTTTGAAAGGCATCCGGGAAGGGTTAAAGTCAATCGGAATTTTCTCAATGGAAGCCCCCTTAGGTACGAGGCGATAGAATTCAGGGTACACAGCGACTATAGGCAGACTCTTTTGCTGCGCCAAATAAGTGGGACAACCAAGCAGCAATGCCGCGAAAAGACCAGCTAATACTCTTAGCGTAGCATTAAGCCGACAGCTTCCGTGCGATACGCGTCGCGAACTCATTGGTGCTCTCTCCTCCGTCTCCATTACCCTGGGGCATCCAGCGGAAGATAATATTCTACCGAATAACACCCGATCTGTGTCTTGGTTCAGTGTGAAATGGAGACTCGCAGTTTTAAGTAAGCTACTAAATTCCCCCGCTTGGCGGCGGGAGTTTTCAAGGCATGGGGGTCTATTGTTCGATGAGGTCTGGCAATAGCATGGGGAAGCGGGAGCATATAGCCGCATGGCTCGGACACCCTTGACCTCATCGACGCAATGAGCCCACCGGGTTATCCCTCGGCACGCTTGCTCTCCAGCAGAACCGGCTTCGGTCTCACCCGGCCGGAGCAGTTTAACGCGACCGTCGAGGAGTCGCCAGTTCGATCCGGGAGTGGGGCAAACGCCTTCCGACGGCGAAGTTGGGGCTCTTGACGCGCATCTTCCAGCTTGCGATCGCGTTCGGCAAGAATCTGTAACTCTTGCCCTTCCAGCTTGTCCAGGGGCGTGACATAGCCCAGGGAGGTGTGAAGGCGAACTTGGTTGTAATGGTCGACATAGCCCGCCGCCAATCGGCAGGCGTCGTGGATCGACAAGGGCGCTCCCGGAAGCATACACTCGCCATTCAGCGAATGGTGCCAGCGCTCGATTTTGCCGTTCGATTGCGGGTAGAACGGCGAGTTTCGCACATGTCTCATGCCCGAGATGCGGATGAACTCCTTGAAGTCGCGGGCGATGAATTGCGGCCCGTTGTCGGAGATGAGACGCGGCCAGGCCTGGGGGAACCGTTCCCGCGCCCGTAGCAAGCTGATCTCGACCTTGGCCTCGGTCATCGACTCGCGGATTTCCCAGTGCACCAAGTGGCGGCTGTAAACATCGAACACATTGCACAGGTAGTACAACGTGCCCGCCAGATTGAGGTAGGAGAAATCCACGTGCCAGTGCCGGTGCGGACGCCGTGGCTGCTGGAAGCCCTGGCCGTGGCTCGATGGCTTGCATTTCCACAGGGTCAACCGGCCGGGTTGGCGCAGAACTCGCCAGACGCTGGCGGAGCTTACCGCAACGACTTCGGCATCCAGCATAATGAAGGTTAGGCGGCGATAGGCTTCCCGCGGGAAGCGGTCGGGGAAGTCGAGGATCGCGCGCTTCTCTCACGCTTCCAACCAGAATTCGCGGGGAATCCAGCCGTTGTGTTCCTTCACATGGCCGTAGCGGGCTCGCCAATCGTAGAACTTGCTGGTGGCCACGCCCAGCCAGCAAATGAACCGCAGGACTGCGATCTCCGCGCGGTCGCCCCAGCGGCGCACAAAGTCGATCACCCGGTCGCGCGTATTGAGGGGTACCCATTGGCTTTTCAGATCTCCCCAAGACTTCTTCTTTAGGCCACATGCTCTTCCATCAGCTCGGCCAGCACCTCGTCCTTCTTCCTTCTTCAGCCTGGCCTTCGGGAAGGCGATGCGCTGCTCGACGGCCTCGACCCTTTTGTCGGCACGGGGCGCCAGCTCGAAGGCTGCGGCCCTGTTCTTAAAGAACTGTTTCGACCAACACTAGAATGCTTTGGGATGAAGACCACATTCCTCACAGAAATTGGAAATGGAAACCCTGTCGATCAGGCGCCGCCGCTAGATGGCGACACTCTTTTCCGGGGTGTGGTGCCTGGGCTCACAAATCAACTTTGGTCAACAATGCTTGCCTACCTATGCCAGCCAACGTGCAGTGGTCCGCGAGGATACCGGTCCACCCATGTTCTTCGCTGACAATTTGAACGCTGGCCCCTGGGACGACTGCACCGCTCTGATCTTTAACGGTCCCGAATACTTCACTAGTGCCAGCTCGCGATTTTCCGATAACAGTCATTCCCAGGACTAAGATCGATGTCAAAAGAACCCATAATAGGTAGGGCCTTCCCATGGTAACGACCTCCGCAAAGAGTGGAGTTCCCTGACAGCAGCCCCACAGGCAAAATAGTCTACTTCCCGAAAACTAACTTGTCAAGAATATTTTGCATTTTGTCTATTGTATGGAATATGGTAGAATTCGTGGGCACTCCGAAAGCAACCATAATTTCTTCCCTGATCGGATTAAATTATGTGTAAGCGTATTCTTCTTGCTTTTATGTCGACGGTGGTGCACGCATAGACACAGACGCGCATGTTGATAGGCTTGTTGATAGGGGGAACGCGGGACCTGCAGTGACTGTTTTTGAGACCGCGCAATATCGCCCAGATGGGAACGAAATTTGTAGCATGGATTAAGCCATAAAGCGGCGGCGGAGGCATGTTTCAAGGTCAGCCTGCCGAAAGCTCTGCCAGCCCGGCAGGGAGCATCTCAGAAGAGTCATGCCAAGCTTAGCTTAGCAGCCATTTGGTATTCAGGCAGCAAAAAGGAGGGAGATTATGTTGAGAAGAAGCGCAGTTGTGTTCGCCCTAGGCGCCGCCCTGCTTTGTGGTCAGCGGGGTTGGGGATCAGAATTCGATATGCGGATTGAGTCAGCGACCGAGCAACGTGGCGTGATCACGGTCATAACGACGGGCGCGAAGTTTCAGATCGATAGCCACGGAGCAATCCACTGCTGGCAGCGCATTCCTCGCGAGCGGCGCGTGCTCGAGGTCAGCTTCGCGCCGGCGGCTGGACCTTTCCGCATCGAGAAACAAGACGGGTTTTCCTGCACGGTCTCCGGCCACGCGGGGGCATTGACTTTTCAAGGTGATAGTCTGGTCATCTTGAAGCTGAAAGAGAACGTTAAGACCAGCTTCACGGGTTTCTTCACCCCTGCCTACCATTTTGAAAAAGGCGGCAAATGGATACTCATGGATGAGGATGGAGGGTTTGGAGTCTACCCGGTGGCGAAGAAGACCACTTCGGCTCCTGTATTTTTGAAACCCCCGTGGGACATCGTGTACGAGTTCACGGGGGGAGATGAGGCATGGTTGTCGGTGTTTCCACCGCGACCGTATAACTGGAATCGCGCCTTTGAACCGATCGAGCACGAGGGTCTGGAGGATGCGTACGCTTACCCGAGCAATGATCAGATTGCGGCCGCGGCAAAGTACTGCAAAGTGCTCACCCTGCATGCGGGCATCTGGCAGGATGCTCCGGAAGACGTAAAAGCCAAGGTGGCCTCGATCTTACACACGCAAAAGTATGCCAGCCATCCCCAGCCATGGCTCACACCGAAACACGTGCCCTTTGATATGAAGGAGTTCATCCGCGTGCGAGATGAGGCTCACAAGAGGGGGATGATGGTGGTGGTCTATGTGAGTCCGTTCTACTCTACTGCCCCGGATATTTTCGCCGAGATGCAGCGGGTCCTGAACGAGTACAAAGTGGATGGCCTATATTTCGATGGCACTTCGATGGATTTCCGCAAGTCTTACGCGATTGCCCGCCGAGCTCGTGAGATCCTGGGGGACAATCGCATTCTCTATGTGCATTGCAGCAGCGATCCCCTTGGCAATGGACGCATCTATTGTCCATTCATCGACACCTATGCGGACTACATTTTGCGAGGGGAAGCGGGAGTGTGGCGCCTGAAGTTGGACGATTTCCTGCGTTGGACCATTAGTGGCTACAACATGAGCAATGCAGTGGGGTACTGGTGCTATTATGGGTCGAACGAGCAGCAAGGTTATGACGCCAGCACGCCAGGGCGGTACATCCACACGGTGCCCACTACAGAAAACATCGACGCGGCTCTCAGGAATAAGGTCTTTATCTGGCGGGAAGGTCAATATTGGAGTCAGCAGCCCGAGACCAAAGACAGTTTAGGGGCATTCGACAAAGAGTATTACGACAAGCTTGAATTGCTTCGCCAAGGCAGGGAGAAGCAGGGGACGGGTACCAAGTGAAACGCATGAGGCGCCCTTGGCCCATGTCGGGAACAAATCCCTCAGCAATTTCTGCTCATCAACTGGTCGTTACCCCACGTGTTAGCAGGTCTCGGCATGGTGGGGATCGAAAAAAACGATGGCAAGCCGGTGAAGATCAGAGACCAGGAGTTTTCGGGCAGCATGACCTTTCTCACCGTAAGCAAGGTGGTCGTGCACTTACCGGAGCCTGGCAAGTCGTTCTCCTGCATGTTGTACGCGGGTGACAACACTGGAATGGGGTCCATGTTTTTTTCCGTGAATATCGGGGGCAAGACCGGCTTCAAGTCAGAGGTGTTGAAGGGACACATGAAAGGTGTCCCGGTGAACGTCAATCTGGGTGGCGCGAGTGAATTCGTACTGGAGGTCGGTAGCGACGGCAGCGGCAATATCAGCAAGATCGTGGCGGCTGATCCCAAAACGACCCTGACGGACGGCGAAGAGATCTGGTTGGCCGACCTGCCCCTACACTACCCTGATCATGTCCTTTGGGATCCGGTTATCACATTCGTGGAAAATAGTTGAGCCAAACTGATTTCATATACTGAGACCATCAACCGACGAGAGAAACTGTGCTTATTTCGACGGCAAAAACAAAGGTGGCCGGTGAGATGCCTCCACACCGTGGGTATAGGGGAAATATGCCATAGATGGTGACCAGCAAGTAGTGGCACGGAAAATGCGAAGCGGCTGACTTCGAGCCTGTCCTTCTGCTTTTCGAAAACTCCAGTCACCCGCTCCTTATTCGGGCTCAGGGGTTTCGAGCGATTTCCTCTATGTCACGGCCAACGCACTTCGCTCCTGCAGTCATCCTTACCATCGGCCACTCCACGCGGTGCCTCGAGTCCCTCGTGAAAATGCCGGAAGGGCACGACGTCAAACTCTTAGTGGACGTCCGCACCATGCCGCGCTCGCGCCACGGCCCACAATTCAACAAGGAAACCTTGCCGGAGTCTCCGGCTGCAACCGGGATTCAGTATGTGCACATGCCCCGTTTGGGCGGCCTGCGCCACGCACGCCGCGATTCGGTCAACGCCGGCTGGCGGAACGCCAGCTTTCGCGGTTACGCGGACTACATGCAGACGCCTGAGTTCAAGGTAGGCAAACTGCGCCCACCTCCGCGCTGCTTGCGCCGCGAGGCCTAGCTAACCAGCGCCCTGTGTACCTTGGTGACGGCCGCGACGACGTCGTCCAAGTCGGCGTCGGTCCATTTCGGACCGAGGTACAGGCTTGCATAACGGGCCTTCAGGTCAATCGATCGCGGGCAACACTCGGCCCCATATTGCATAGCCTTTCCCCTGGGGGTATTGAACGACGGCCATTGCGGATGGGGCGCTACCTTGTCCTCGATGTAACCCATCGTGGGCAGATTCCTCGTGCCCAGGATCCCGACTCCCATCGGTACGTTCTCAGCCGTCATGGCTTTTGTGAATTGGTCACGTAGATCTTTGGTGGGCAGCAGCAGATCAAGGCTGATACCGATTTCTCCTTCTGGGTCGTTGCTGGGCCGCAGCTTGATGCCGGGTAGATCCTTAAGTTTTTCCGTCACGTAGCGGTGCATGCGTCGGTGGTTAGCGAGCGCGGTTTCCATCTTTCGGACCTGGGCGCACAGAATAGCCCCGGTCTCTTCATTCATGCGGTAGTTGAGACCGACGAGCGTTTCCCCGCCGCGGCTTTCATCTTCTCTCCTGGGCCCGCCGCGTGGGTGTGGGCTCATGCCCAGGGCGGGACGGAACGTGGGCCTCACCCCACCCAGATCGTGAAACCGGATGGCTCGTTCGTAGAGCCCAGGATCATTCGTGATGACGCAGCCGCCTTCTCCGGAGGTCATCATTTTGGCGGTTTGGAAACTGTAGATTCCGATGTCCCCGATGGTGCCGGTCCGTTTGCCCTTGTAAATTGCACCAATGGCCTCCGCAGAATCTTCCAGCACCTTCAGGCTGTGCTCGCGCGCTATGGCCATTATCTTGTCCATATCCGCCACGGTGCCGGAAAGGTGCGACGGCATGAGGACTTTGGTCTGGGGAGTGATCTTCCGTTTCAGGTCTTCGGGATCCATGGCGAAGGATTCATCGATTTCGCAGAAAACGGGCAATGCCCCGGTCATGATGATCACGTTGTAATCGGAGTGCCAAGTTTCGGCGGGAAGGATGACCTCGTCACCCGGTCCCACGCCCAGAGCGTTAATGGCGACGTGGAGTGCAGAGGTTCCGGAAGTCACCCCCAACGCGTACTTGACGCCCATGAATTTTTGGAATTCCTCTTCGAATGTCTTTGCCTTTTGCGGCTGGGTGAACCCGTAAAAGCGAAACAAGCTCCGTGTCTCAACGGCTTCATCCACTTCCCTCTTTTCCTCATCGCCAATGAAATTAGCCCCCTCGAAATTCGTTCTCAGGGGCGTTGAGCGTACGGGTGTTCCGCCGTTGATGGCAAGGCGCGGAGTGGTCGCTCCCGCTAATAGGGGAGCTGAGGCGGCCGCGGAAACTGCAGTAAGAAATGTCCGCCGACTGATTCCTGACATTTCATCTTTTGTCATAGTATTCTCCTCCTGAGTTGACCGGACGATTAATATGAGCAGCGCACAAGCTCGTTCCCTGGCCCGCCCCCTCCTGATGCCGGAATGCTAATACAAGGGGTGACCGCCAGCCTGCCGACTGTCCTATTGAGCTA
>Ga0326727_10011150_pt1 | contig 21064 bp, 17 predicted proteins | sample MB2enrmetagenome_FD_207643 | JGI IMG/M metagenome (GOLD analysis project Ga0326727, IMG submission 207643) | Lab enriched peat soil microbial communities from McLean, Ithaca, NY, United States - MB29MY | ecosystem: Environmental > Terrestrial > Soil > Wetlands > Peat | place: USA: New York...
CATCACCCGGCTGGTGCGCGACATCCGCCTCTGGGAGCAAGCCAAGGGCGATGGCGTCAAGCGGGTCTTCGAGCGCGAGATTCCCATCATCAAGAAACTACGCCGGGTCGGCGCGGCGGTGTAGGCGAAGATGACCCATCCCTCCCAAAGCGGTCTGGAGTGGATCCGGGCCGTCGCTATGGATATGGACGGCGTTCTCACCGATGGCGGCTTATGGTGGGGACCGGGCGGTGAAGAGTGGAAGCGTTTTTGCTTTGCCGACATCATGGGCGTCTCGCTGGCGCGGCGCGCCGGGCTCGAACTGGCGCTGATCTCCGGCGAAGATAGCCCGCTGGTGGACCGTTTTGCGCAGAAGCTGCACATTCGGCATGTGGCAAAGGGCTGCCGGGACAAGGCTGCGGCGCTGCGCGATTTTGCCGCCGCCACCGGGTTGGAGCTGGCCGCGGTCTGTTTTATGGGTGACGATATCAACGACCTGGCCGCCATGAAGATTGCCGGTTTCTCCGCGGCCCCGGCCAACGCGGCACGAGAGGTTCTTGCCCATGCCGATTTCATCGCAAAGAGCGCCGGAGGCAACGGCGCAGTGCGCGAACTGATGGATGCGCTGCTGAAGGCGCAGGGCCTGGAGGCCCAGGAAGTCTTTACCCGGCCGTGAACCGTCACCCGCATTTTCATCGAAGTTACGGATAAACGAACTCATGAAGCTCTCCGATTACGTAGCGCACTTTATTGCCGAACAGGGCGTAAAGCATGTGTTTCTGGTCACCGGCGGCGGCGCCATGCACCTGAACCAGTCGCTCAGCGCGGAGACTGCGATTGTGCCTGTCTGCAACTCGCACGAGCAGGCAAGCGCCATGTGCGCGGAAGGGTATTCCAAGGCCACCAATCACTTGGGCGTCTGTATGGTCACAACCGGGCCGGGGGGAACCAACGCCGTGACCGGGGTTGCCGGCGCGTGGCTGGACTCGACCCCCATGCTCGTTATCTCGGGCCAGGTGAAGCGGCCCGACCGCATGTTCGACAAGGAGGGGCGGCCACTGGGCATGCGCCAGCTCGGCGTACAGGAGGTGGACATCGTCTCCATCGTCAAGCCGATTACCAAGTACGCCGTCACAGTTCTTGAGCCAAAGGACATCCGCTACCACATGGAGAGGGCCGTCTATCTGGCGCTGCATGGCCGGCCCGGCCCGGTATGGATCGACATTCCACTCGATGTACAGGCTTCTCCGATTGAAGATCCCTCCACCCTGCGCGGCTTCGATCCGGCGGAATTGGGAGAGCGTCCCAATAATGCGAACCTGGAACAGGAGGTCGCCAGCCTGATTGGGAAGCTGAACCAAGCCGAGCGGCCGCTGCTGTTTGCAGGCAACGGCATTCGTCTTGCGCATGCGGAAAAGGAGTTCGAACAACTCCGGAAAATGTTGGGAATCCCCACAGTCGCCACCTGGTGCGCGGCGGACCTGGTGCCGAGCGACGATCTCACATTCGTTGGCAGGCCGGGGTCCGTCGCGGCGAGGGGCGCCAACTTCGCACTGCAGAACTGCGACTTCCTGCTGGCCATCGGAGTGCGTCTCGATTTCGCCATCACCGGTTACGCCCCGCAGAATCTGGCCCGCGAAGCTTGGAAGGTGGCCATCGACATCGATCCGGCGGAACTGGGCAAGCTGCACCCGTATCTCCAGCAGCCCATTGTTGCCGACGCGCATGCGTTCCTCGCCACCTTGCTGAAACACAAAGACACGATTAGGCTGAAAGACCACAGCGCGTGGGACGCCCGTTGCGCCGGCTGGAAGACACGCTACCCCGTAGTGACGGAAGAGCATCGCAAGCCGGAGGGGTTGGTCAGCACTTACAACCTGGCGGAGGTGATCGGCACGGAAGTCCGGCCCGAGGACCGCTTGGTCGTTGGAAATGCCGGATCGGCGATTGAGATTTATCTGCTCGCCTGTCCCACCATCCATTCCCAGCGTCTTTACCATACGGCCGGACTCGGTTCGATGGGTTATGCCATCCCCATGGCGATTGCAGTTGCCACCGCAAACCCGGGCCGCGAAGTGATTGCCGTAGATGGTGACGGCGGGTTCATGTTCAACATTCAGGAGCTGGAAACTATCCGCCGGCTAAAGTTGCCAATCAAATTCTTTGTTCTGAACAACAACGGATACGCGTCGATCCGCGCTTCGCAGAAAGCTTATTTTGGAGCGGCAAATCTGGGTGCCGACGCAGAAACCGGACTTACGATTCCAGACCTATGCAAAGTGGGAGCGGCATTTGGTCTGAGCACGGCTGCGATTCAGGATCAAAGCGACCTTGGCGCCGATGTCCGGCGGGTGCTCGCCATGAACGGACCCGTCGTCTGCGATGTAAGCGTATTGCCCGACGAGATACGCGCACCGCGAATGCAGTCGTACCAAAAACCCGATGGTTCCTTCGTTTCCAAGCCGCTGGAAGACATGTTCCCTTTCCTGCCCCGCGAAGAGTTTCTGGCCAACATGATCGTTAAACCGCTACCAGAGTAAGGAGGGGGCTTCGAATGCAGACGAAGATTGGGATAATGCAGGGACGCCTTAGCCCTCCGGAGGACGGACGATTTCAGAGCTTTCCTCGGAGCTCCTGGAGACAGGAGATCGCCCGGGCTCGCGACGCGGGCTTGGACTACATCGAATGGATATATGACGAGTATGGCCACACTGCGAACCCTCTCACCACCGAAGAGGGCGCTGCCGAATTGAACGCCCTCAAGGAGCAATATGGCATTGCTACTCCCGCAATCTGCGCGGACTGGCTGATGGATTTTCCATTGATTCGCTGCACGGAGCAGGAGTGCGTGCAGCGCACGATGGTTCTGCACAGGCTATTCCGCTGGGGCCAGAGAATCGGCGCGACGCGGCTCGTGCTGCCATTTGTCGACGCATCCTCAATGCGCACCGAAGAAGAGAAGCATGATGTGCTCCGTGTCCTGGAGCAAGCTCTGCCGTTGGCGGAGGGGACCGGGATAGAAATGCATTTGGAAGCGGACCTTTGCCCAGACGACTTTGCGCGATTTCTGGCAGCTATCCGGCATCCCATGGTCAAGGTAAACTACGACACGGGAAACAGTTCCGGTCTCGGATATATTGCGCGGGAAGAGTTCGCGGCCTATGGTGCGCGGATCGGCAGCATTCACATCAAGGACCGCGTGCGCAAGCCGGACGGGGGTGTGGCGACAATGCCTTTGGGCCAAGGCAGTGCGGATTTCGAGGATGTTTTCTCCAGCATTCGCAGCATCGACTATCGGGGAGGCTTCACCCTGCAGGCGGCAAGAGGAGTTGCGGGGGATGAAGTAAACTGGCTGCGTCAACAAATTGCATTTGTGAGAAGCCATTGGGACTGAAAAAAGATGAATTTGGGACTACTTGATCGGGTTGCCCTCGTGGCAGGGTCGTCGAGGGGCATAGGCAAGTCGATTGCCGCTGCGCTGCTTCGCGAGGGATGCCGCGTTTGCATTACCGGGCGTGATGCCTCCGTCCTGGATGCGACGGTTCACGACATGCGCAGGACATATGGGGACAAGGTGCTTGGGATTCCGGGAGACTTTGCGGAATCTTCTGTTATCAATGCTGCCTTGAGCACCGTGAATCGAGCTTGGGGAGGACTGGGCATCGTGGTAGCCAATCTTGGCAGCGGCGGTGGCAAACCTGGATGGAAGCAGGAAGAAGACGAATGGGAACGGCTATTTGACCTGAATTTCTTCGCCAGTGTTCGCCTTGCGCAAGCTTCCATCCCATATATGCAGGCGCGTGGCGGCAGCCTCCTGTTTATTGCATCGATTGTCGCGGCGGAGGCCACGCCTGCGCCCTTACCCTATAGTGCGGCCAAAGCCGCGCTGGTCAATTACAGCAAGAATCTCTCACGCATTATCGCCGCCGACGGCATCCGTGTGAATTGTCTGGCTCCTGGCAATGTGCTCTTCCCCGGCGGCACGTGGGAGCAGCATCTCAAAAACCGCCGTGAAGAAGTAGAACGCTTCATTGCCACGGACGTTCCGCAGAAGCGATTTGGCACACCGGAAGAGATTGCCGATTTTGCCGCATTTCTGGTTTCCCCCCTCGCAGGGTTTGCAACTGGAGGATGCTACATCATGGACGGCGGACAGACGAGAAAAATCTGATTTGAAGGGATTCTGCTTCTCATGCTCGATGAAAAGAATAGCCGCGCCGCTGAACTTTTCGATATGACTGGCCGGGTTGGCATCGTTACGGGTGGAGCAGGACTTCTTGGATACCATCACGGCGCTATTCTCGCCTCTGCCGGAGCTCATGTTGTCCTGCTTGACCTTGCCACTGCGAACCCGCAGACTCGCGCGCAACAACTTACCGGGGAGTATGGCGTTGAGGCTATGGGCCTGACGACCGATATCACGTGTGAAGCCTCACTGGAAGAGGCGCGAAGTCGAATCCTTGAAAAGTTTGGCCGCGTCGACGTGCTCATCAACAATGCCGCCAACAATCCCAAAGTAGAGGACGCCAAACAGGAGAGTTGGTCGCGCCTGGAGAACTTCCCCATTGAAGTCTGGGACGCCGACATTCGCGTTGGTCTGACCGGTGCATTTCTTTGCAGCCGCATCTTTGGCGCGGAGATGGTCAAGCGGCGATCGGGCGTCATCGTCAACGTAGCTTCGGACCTTGCGGTGATCGCCCCCGACCAGCGTCTCTATCGCGTGGACGGCTTGGACGAAGACAAGCAGCCTGTAAAGCCGGTGACGTATTCGGTTGTTAAGACGGCTCTTCTCGGGCTGACACGCTATCTGGCGACATACTGGAGCAGTGCAAATATCCGCGTGAACGCCATTTCTCCGGGGGGTGTGTTCAATGGTCAGCCCGAAGTCTTTTTGAGCAGGCTGACCTCGTTGATCCCTCTGGGGCGAATGGCCAACCGCAACGAGTACCAGGGTGCGATCCTCTTCCTTTGTTCGGACGCATCGTCTTACATGACAGGAACCAATCTTGTGATTGACGGAGGCCGGAGTTGTCTTTAATGCCATCCACGCTGAAAAGCTCGGATTTGTTTTCTGTTGCGGGCAAGACCGTCGTCCTGACGGGCGCTTCCGGCTTTCTGGGCCGCACATTTGCTCATGCTCTGCTCTGCAACGGGGCGCGGCTGGTTGCGCTGGGACGCTCTGAGAGGCTGCAGAAGGAAGCAGAGGAATGGGCAGCGAGATACGGCAAGGAAAACGTCGCGTTTCACAGGGTCGACATGTATGACCACTCCGCGCTGCATCGGGTGCTGGACCGGATTGCCGCGGAAGAGAGTTCCATCGACGTGTTGGTGAACAATGCACATGAACTCGGGCCCGGTACCGGCTTTAATGTTCCCGAGGGTTCACTGGATAACGCCACCCTGGATACCTGGATGCGCAATTTGACCGGCGGGGTCTATTGGGCTGCGCTGACTACCCAGAAGCTCGGCGCACGCATGAAACAGCAAGGATCGGGAAGCATCGTCAACATTTCTACGATGTATGCTCTCGTTGCCCCGCGGCCTCAACTGTATGCCGGAACAGATTTCATCAATCCGCCGGGGTATTCAGCCTCTAAGGCCGCATTGCTCAGTTTTACGCGGTATGTTGCATCCTTCTGGGGAATGCATGGTATCCGCGCCAACGCTATTCTTCCTGGGCCCTTCTCCAATACCGAGGACGCCGGCGGCGCCAATGCAGTTGACCAGGACAGCCCTTTCCTGCAGCGTCTCAAAGACTACACTTGCCTGGGGAGGATCGGACGCCCCAGGGAACTTGCCGGCGCGCTGCTGTTTCTGGCCTCCGATGCGTCCAGCTTTATGACCGGTCAAGCCATAACCGTCGATGGCGGATGGACCGCCGTCTGACACCCGGCTGGACGGATCGATGGGCTCCAAGCCATTGGAAGATATTCTTCCGCTTTTGGACAGAGACTAGTTTCTGGCAAACATGACTGCGGAACTACTGGATGAATAGCCGACCGGCATGTCTGCAAGGCTGAGTAAAGAATGAAGCTACAGGCTGCGAACATCCCCAGAAGTCAAACGGCCCAGCCGAGGGTCGGCCTGTGCCGCTTGCTCCCGTCGCGGCAGTTTTTGCGCTACCTGCTGGTGGGTGTATGGAACACGGCTTTCGCGTATTTGGCCTATGCCGCGTTGACCTGGGTGCTTTCGCGCCACATGGCGTATGGGTATCTTTATGCGGCAGTGTTTTCGAACTTCATCAACATCACCGTTGCGTTCTTCGGGTACAAGTGGTTCGTCTTCAAGACACGGGGCAACTATCTGCGCGAATGGATGCGCTGCTTCGTGGTCTACGGCGCGGCGGCGCTGCCGGGCCTGCTGCTGCTGCCAGTGGTGGTAAATGCGCTGGTTTACATTTGCCACGTTGCTCCAGGCAGCAAGGTGGGCCAGGCTGCGCATTTTCAGTTCACGGCGCAGTATCTGCACAGCACCTTTCTGACCGCTCCCTACATTGGAGGAGCCATCCTGACGGCTGGGACGGTCATCTTCAGCTTCTTCGGTCACAGGCATTTTTCGTTTCGGCCGCGCGCCAACGAAAGCGTCGAGGCTACACCGCTGAAACACGATTTGCGGCCTGCACCTAGCGACCAAAGCCGTCCTTGACGGCACAACCCGCGGGTGGCAGAATCGCGCTGGAAAAGAGACGCTTCTTGACGCAGGCCCGCAATGAAACCAGTATAGGTGCAAAGAGGGAGTCATTTGAACACCCATTCCGAAACCAGTGCAGAACGGTTTGATCGAATTCTTGCCGAGATGGAAGTGGAGCCGAAGGAAGCGTGTTTCGAGCGCTGGCGGGGACTCTTCGATCATCTGGCGGACCCACTCGCGGACCATATGGTGCTTTTTGGCGCCGGCGACTTCGGGCAATTGGTCCTGGGACGTCTTCGCAAGGTAGGTGTTGAGCCTCTATGCTTCGCTGACAACAACCGCGCGCGGTGGGGCAGTCGCGTGCGCGGCATTGAGGTGTTAAGTCCCCCAGACGCAGTGCAGAGGTTCGGACAAATAGCATGTTTTGTCGTGACGATTTACAACGGCAGTTCAGCACGAATGCAGCTGCGTGAGATGGGGTGCAGCCGGATATTGCCTGCACCGCTCCTTTTCTGGAAGTATCCCGGCGAGTTCATGCCCGATCTGGGAATTGATGTTCCTGGGCGACTCCTGGAACAGGTCGAACAGATCCGCCGCTGCTTCTCTTTGCTTTCCGATGACCAATCGCGCAGGGAACTCTGTGACCAGATTGAATGGCGATATTGGATGAGACCGGAGTATTTGCCGCGCCCGTTAAACCAGCATGAACTATACTTCCCAAGTGATCTGGTGGCGGATATTGAAGAGGAAGTTCTAGCCGACTGCGGCGCATTTGATGGCGATAGCATACGGAGCTTTATGCGCAGGGGAAGGAGCTTTCGGCATCTTTATGCACTCGAGCCGGATTCTGCGAATTTGGCTCGTCTTCATGCGTCTGTTTCGAATTTGCCGGATGGCATTCGGGAGAAAGTTACGGTCTGGCCTTATGCCGTGGGGGACAAAGACGAGCGAGTCAGTTTTGTGGAGACCCATGACGTAACCTCCAAAGTAAGCTCCTCAAATGACGCGATATCGATTGAGTCACGCCGGCTGGACTCATTGCCGTGGCATTTCAAGCCAACCTTCATTAAGATGGATATTGAGGGATCGGAGCCCTTTGCTCTTGCTGGCGGAGCGGAACTTCTGAGGCGAGAGGCACCCGTTCTCGCAATTTGTCTCTACCACAGGACGGAACACTTGTGGCAGATCCCAAACTTAATTCATGCACTCGCGCCGACGTATTCCCTGTTTTTGCGCCGTTATGCCGAAGACTGCTGGGAGGAGGTCTGCTATGCTGTACCTTCATACCGTCTGAGAAATGGAATAGCCGTCCAAGGAGCACGAAGGGAGAACGAGGCACGATGAAGACACTCAGCATTCTTACCCCTTGCTATAATGAAGAAAACAATGTCCGCGGGTTATATCGCCAGGTGCGAGACGCCGTGGCGTCGGTTGGTCGTTACAAGTATGAGCACATTTTCATCGACAATAACTCGACCGATAGCACAGTCGCCGTGCTGAGGGCTATTGCGACGCAAGACCAGAACGTAAAGATCATTGTGAATGCGCGCAACTTCGGCCATATCCGCTCACCCATGCACGCCTTTGTCCAGGCGCGCGGAGACGCCGTTATTGGCATTGTTGCGGACTTTCAAGATCCGCCTGCCATGATTCCGGATATGATTCGGGCCTGGGAGGAAGGCTATCCCATGGTGCTGTGCATCAAGGAGAGCAGCGGCGAACGCGGCCCGATGTTCTGGCTGCGCAAACAGTATTACAAGCTGGTGGAGCGGCTCTCATCGGTCGAGACCATCCAGAACTTCACCGGCTTTGGCCTCTACGACCGCCGCGTTGTGGACCTGGTGAAGTCGTTCGACGACCCATACCCGTACTTCCGCGGCATTATCGCGGAGATTGGACTGCCCAGCAAGCGGTTGTATTTCCATCAGCCGGCGCGTAAGTCCGGCATTACCAAGAACAACTGGTACACGCTGTACGATATCGCCATGCTGGGCATCATCAACCTTTCCAAGATTCCGCTGCGGCTGGCGGTGTTTGCCGGGTTTATCGGCGCGGTGGTCTCTTTCCTCATCGCGATGGTGTATCTCATCTACAAGTTGCTGTTCTGGCGCAGTTTTTCGGTGGGCATCGCACCAGTGGTGATTGGCATATTCTTTCTCAATTCCATCGTGCTGGTCTTTTTGGGAATTATCGGCGAATATGTCGGCGCGATTCATACCCAGGTGCAGAAGCGGCCTTATGCGATTGAGCGGGAACGCATAAATTTTGAGTATGAGCCAGACCTGCCAATGCCGATGGATGGCAGCGAAAACGCAGGCTGACAACATCCATTTTACGTCAAGGAGCGCGATGAAAAGCCTGATTATGGAGAAACTGGGCAACTCCGTGGCCACGTTGCAAAAGGTGATGGCGGACGAGGCTTTGCTTGCCGCACTGGCCGAGGCCGCGGCAGTGACCGGCAAGGCGATGCTTGCCGGCCACAAGCTGATGATTGCCGGCAACGGCGGCAGCGCCGCCGATGCCCAGCACCTGGCTGCGGAGTTCGTCAGCCGCCTGACCATCGATCGCCCGGCCATGCGAGCGATGGCCCTGACCACCGACAGCTCCATCCTGACCGCGGTGAGCAACGACCACAGCTACGACAACGTCTTTGAGCGCCAGATTGAGGCGCTGGGGCAGAAGGGCGATGTCTTCCTCGGCATCTCCACTTCGGGCAACTCGAAGAACATCCTGAAGGCTCTCGAACTCAGCCGCAAACTGGGTATCGCGACCATCGGCTTCAGCGGTCATTGCGGGGGCCAGATGCCGGCGCTCTGCGACTACAACATTATCGTTCCCGCCACCATCACGGCCAATATCCAGGAGTCTCATCTGGCGTTGGAGCACATCTTCTGCCACCTGGCTGAGCTTGCCTATTTCGGAGCCGAATTCTTCGCCCGCCCCTGAGGGTTGCTTTGGAACGGAAGGGCGGTTTTCCATCATCGGCCATCGCCGGAAAGAAGCGATTGGAGAAGCGTTATGACGCAACCGTTGCCCATGGAGGATCTGGAATTCATTCAGCAGAGAACCGAATGTCTTTGGGAAGAGCTGCGCGGGCAACGCATCTTCATTACCGGCGGGACAGGCTTCTTTGGCGTCTGGCTGCTGGAGAGCCTTCTTCATGCCAATCGCGCAGGCGGTCTTCGTCTGCATGCGACGGTGCTGAGCAGAAACCCGGAGGCGTTCCGCCGGGCGTGGCCGCATCTGGCCCTGAACTCAGCAATTACGCTTGTGGGCGGGGACGTGCGCAGCTTCGTCTTCCCGGAAGGCGAATTCAAGGTTGTGATTCACGCCGCCGCTGAGACCTATGCCCGCGCAGGATCGGGCGGCACGGTTGATTCGCTGGGAACGATCCTCGGCGGGACCGAGCGGGTCTTGCAGTTTGCTGCCCGTCACGGCACCGAGAAGCTGCTTTTGACCAGTTCCGGCGCCGTCTATGGACCGCAGCCCGAGCAGTTGACGCATCTGCGCGAGGATTATCCCGGCGCTCCCGACCCCTTGCGCGCCGGCTCCGCTTACGCGGAGGGAAAGCGCGCGGCCGAGGCGCTTTGCGTCGCCTATGGGGAGCAGTACGGCATGGCCTGCAAGATTGCGCGCTGTTTTGCCTTTGTGGGTCCGTTGCTGCCGTTGGATGCGCACTTCGCCATAGGGAATTTCATTCGCGACGCCATGCGCGGCAAGGCGATCTGCATCAATGGAGACGGCACCGCCCGGCGTTCCTATATGTACTCCGCCGATCTTGCCATTTGGATTTGGACCCTTTTGTTGCGCGCCCCGGCGCAGCAGGCCTTCAATGTCGGATCGGCGCAATCGGTGAGTATTCTGGAGTTGGCCAACACGGTGCGCGCCGCCATCGGCTCGAAGGCAGAAGTGCGAGTGGCCAAAGCGGCGGTGCCCGGCGCACCCCTGCAGCAATACGTTCCATGTGTAGAAAAGGCCGCGTTGGAGCTCGGATTGCGCTGTGAAGTCTCGCTTGAAAACGCCATCCGCAAGACTGCGGCATGGCATGGTTGGGTATCACGGTGAAGGTGATGCGAGTGTACAGCGCCGCCTCTGGTCAGACAGCGCAAAGCGGGCCGCAACCCGCTGAGGTTTTCGCCGGAGCGCTCATCGTGTTTGAGGCGAAGCACGGGATTCCAGAGGCGTCTAGGTCTCAGGCCGGGTGATCTTGTCCCTCCCGCCCTAGCGGCAAGAATCCGCCGCGGCGGACGAACTCCCGGCCTTCCGATTTGTGTTTCTAACCAAACTAAGAATCAATAAGTTGGAGGAAGATGCGCTGAATGATATGTACTTGCATTCTTTGCATGCTCCGCCTCCGCCATCTGTGCCCAAACAGGCGCTTCCAGTCCTGCATTGGGCACAAAACTCGACTCTGCCCGAATCGGCCGCAAAAAACGAAAGCGGCCATGAGGCCGCAAGCGACAGAAGAAACATGGGCTATATGGTGCGCCCGGAGAGATTCGAACTCCCGGCCTACTGATTCGTAGTCAGTCGCTCTATCCAGCTGAGCTACGGGCGCACATGGGCGGCCGCCGCGGCGACCATACTCAGATTATCAGGGTTCTTCCTGCGGCGCAATCGGCCCAGGACCGGTGCGAAGGCGCGATTCAGGCCGCGGGGGCCGGGCGCGGAGCCGGCGGCGGGGCATCGGGGATATCCGCGGCGATCTCCAGGCCGGCCTGGCGGATGAGTTTGGCGACGGCTGCGGGGTCGAGGCGCGTGGCGTCGTACTCCACGAGCAGAGTGCGGGCGGCGTGGTCGAAGCTGAGACGGCGGATGCCGTAAACGTCCTTGGCTCCGGCCAGCGCCAGGGACTCCCGCTCCGTGGGCGGCTTGGTACAGCGAAAGAGTATTTCCACCGCGGTCATGAGGGAATGATAGCAAGGCCGGTGCGCGGGAGCCGGCGCGCTGCCCGCAACTTCTCTCACGTAGAGCCTTGGCTCGCGAGTTATCCCGAGCGGCCGGACGCGGCGCATTTTCCTCCACGTCCTCAGGACTTTGCAGAGGCTGCTTAGAAGATAGCTCCGAGTTTGGCGAAGGAATCGAGTTCGAGCAGGTGTTGGCCTGGGAGGACGGGGTCGAGGGCGGCGTGCTCAAGTATCCAGGTGTCTTTGTGGAAGAGGAAGACGGCGTGGAGGCCGGCGGCGAGGGCGGGGTTGATGTCGCTCTTGATGCTGTTGCCGATCATCCAACTGGTGTGCGGCGCCAGCTCATGGCGGCGGATGACCTCGCGGTAGGTGGGCGGATCCTTCTCCTCAACGATCTCGACGGCGGAGAAGTAAGCAGCGAGGCCGGAGCGGGCCAGCTTGTCCGCCTGTTCGGCATGGTCGCCCTTGGTCATAAGAATCAGCCGGTGGCGGCCGGCCAACTCGGCCAGGGTTTCGGCCACACCGGGGAGCAGCTCGATCTCCTGCTCGGCGATGGAGCGGGTGAAGCTCAAAATGCGCTCGGCTTTCTCTTCGCTGACCGGAGCGGGGCTGAGGCGCTCGAAGCAGGTGACCAGCGCCCGGGTAAAGCTGGTGAGGCCGTAGCCGTGGGTGAGGATGGTCTCGCGTTCGACGGCGTTGAGGGTCTGGCGAACCTCGGCGGGCGAGCAGGCGTCATGGTTCAGGTAGCCGATGAAGGCGGCGATGGCGCGCTCGAAGTAGATGTTGTTTTCCCACAGCGTATCGTCGGCATCGATCAGCAGGGTCTGGCCGGGAGGAAACTGAGGCATGGGGTTATGGTAACGAATTGGAGCCGGCGGGACAGAGCCAGATTGGGGGCGCAGTCTCCCACCCTTGGCGCGATGAGATTGCGCCAAGGATGGGGCACCCGCATCCAGATATTCAGAGGAAGGGATGTGAAAGAGCTACGGTTTGGCTTGCGTGGCGAGCCACTGCTTGAGGTTCGGTTCCTGAAGGGTGCGCAGCTCGATGCAGCCGTCGATGCGTTCGATGGCGTGCTTGAGGGCAAGATCGGAGGCGGCCACCTTGTGCGTGGAGAAGAACTGCTTCACATTGTCGCGGCCGGCAGCGGAGCAGAAGCTGCCCGTGGAGCCTACCAGGATGCTGCCCATCTCGGTGGTGAGCTGGGCCTGCACCTTGTCCCAGTTGGCCTGAATGTACTTCCAGGCTAGGTCGCGGGTTCCGTCGATCTGCAGAGCGATGGCAAACTGGATGGCGGCGTCCTGGTTGCGGACCTTGCCGGAGGCGGCGTAGTCGAGTGAGCGCTGGACGAGGGCGGGGTCTTCGAACTGGGCGAGCAGGCGCAACGCGCTCTCCTGCAGCTCGGGATTGGTTGAGTTTTCAGCGACCTTCTGCAGCCTGTCAAAGAGTGCGGCGTCGCCGTTGCGGGCGGCGATGGACAGGGCGGTCTGGCCCAGCGTGGCATCGACGGAGGCGGGGTCGGCGAGATACTTTTCAACGATCCGGTTGGCCTGGGCGAGGACGGCGGGATCCTTGCCGTAATAGCCGAGAACGGCGAAGAGCGCAGCGCGCAGTTCGCGGGTATTGGGATCGTCGGATTCAGAAGGGGGACCAAGACTGGCGAGCTGCGGAGCAAAGGTGGCGCGAATCCAGGCGGAGACGGCCGCCTTCTCCTCCGGGGTGGCCGCCACCCGTTCGTAGATGGCGTTAACGCCTCCGATGGCGCCGCCGAGAACGCTGGCGTTGGGATCGGCTTTGACGGCGGCGACGAGGTTCAAATAGTCGCCCACGGTGGCCTTGTTGGCGCGCAGTTGCGCCCACTCGTCGCCGATGAGGCTGATGCGCTCGGTGGGTTCAAGGCCGGTTTCGACGTTGGCCACGAGAGCCGCATAGAGGCTGGGCGGATAGGCGCTGCGGTAGTAGCCCTTGCCGCCGGCATTGGCAAAGAAGAGGCCGGTCTTTGGAGTGGGCAGAACGGCGGCGGCGGGTGTAAGCAGCTGGCATTTCTGGCCACTGGCCATTTTGAAGCAGACCGGCAAAGTCCACTTCTGGGCGGGGTCGGGCTGGATGCTGGGGCTGAGGAAGAAGCGTTTCTGACTTACCTGAACCTTACCCTTGGCCGGCTCGCCGAAGGTCAGCAGCGGCTCGCCCGGCTGGGCCACCAGGCTCTCCATGATCTTGTCCACCGGCTTGTGGCTGGCGGCGGTCTGGGCGGTCCAAAAATCCTCGGCGGTGGCGTTTGCGTACTCGTGGGCGGCCAGATAGGCGTGCACGCCCTTGCGGAAGGTCTCCGGCCCGAGGTAGTTTTCCACGGTGAGCAGCACGTCGCTGGCTTTGCCGTAGGCGATGCCGTCGAACATCTGGTTGATCTCGTCCGGGGTATCGGCCTTGGCGCGGATGGCGCGGGTGGTGGGCTGCGCATCCAGGTTCAGCGTGCCGTCCTCGTCGTTGGCAACGCCCTGGTCGATCTTCCACTCCGGATGCATGACCTCCACGGCCTTGTTCTCCATCCAGGTGGCGAAGCCCTCGTTGAGCCAGAGATTGTCCCACCACTGCATGGTCACCAGGTCGCCGAACCATTGGTGGGACATCTCATGGGCGATGACGATGGCCACTTCCTTTTTTGTGCCCACGGAGGCCGTCTTGGGGTCAATGAGCAGGAGGCTCTCGCGGTAGGTGATGGCGCCGAAGTTCTCCATGGCGCCGGCCTCGAAGTCGGGCAGGGCGATGAGGTCGAGCTTCTTGAGCGGGTAGTGAATGCCAAAGTAGCCGTCGTAATAGTGGAGCACCCACTTGGCCACATCGACGCCGTAGGGCGTGAGCGCGACCTTGTCGGGAGTGGAGCAGACGCGGATGGCCACGCCGTCGGATTCGCCCGCGGTGCACTGGAAGTCGCCGACCAGGAAGGCGACCAGGTAAGTGGACATTTTGGGCGTGGTCGAGAACCTGAGAATGTGCTTGCCGGGGGCGGGGCCGGGCGTGTCGGCTTCGATGGGGCTGTTGGAGATGGCGGTGTCGCCGCTGTCGACCACCAGGGAGACGTCATAGGTGGCCTTGAAGGCCGGCTCGTCGAACGAGGGGAAGGCGCGGCGGGCGTCGGTTGGCTCGAACTGGGTGACGGCGTAGTTGCGGCGCGCGGTCTTGGAAAGATAGAAGCCGCGCAGCTCGTTGTTCAGAATGCCGGTGTAGGCGATCGCCAGCGTTGCCTTGCCGGCGGGCAGCTTGTCGGGGAAGGTGAAGGTGGCCTGCTCCTTTTCTTTGTCGAGGGTGACAGTGGCCGTCTGCTGCTTGCCGCCGGCGGTCACGGAGACGGATTGGAAGGCGATCTCGGCGGCGTTCAGAGTGATGGCGCCAACCGGCTCGGCGATGGTGACGTCAATGGACTCGACGCCGGAGAAGGTGGCGGCCTTCAGGTCGGGCGTGAGGGTGAGCGCGTAGTGGTCGGGGCGGACGGTATCCGGGAGCCGCTGGGCGGCTGCGGGGCGAACGGGCGCCAGGATGAGGCACGCCAGCGCGGCCGCGGATGCTAAAACGGCGAGAAACGAAGGAGCGGAACAGCGAGTTTTCATGCAATCCTCGTGGGGTTGAGCGGAGCGGTTAGGCAGAGATAAGGGCAGCGCGCTCCGGCAGGGAACCGAACCCGCCGCGGTCGCATCTGGGCATCTCCCGCCGCATCACCGCCAACATTGTCATTGTAGGCCAGCGCGCGGGCAGGGGTGGTTACGCACCGGGGCGGCGCGGCGTTCCACAACCTGTGCGGGCAATCGGGTAAGATGGGCAGACGGGGGCTGAGAGGGACGATGGCGCCATGGTGGAAGCGTTTGCTTTACTCGTTTGAGAGCTGGTTGATTGCGGCACTTCTTTCCGGGCCCATTTTTGTAATCGCGGAGATGATCGGCAGCCATCCCAGCCGGGCCATCGCCCTGCTGGAGGTTGCCGCCAGCGTCGCGTTCGTCACTGGAATGGTATTGATCCTCAGCTTTCCGGGATGGCTTCTGGCAATTCCGATTGTCCTGGCCGTGAGGCATGTCTACGGATGGCGCTTTTGGATGTGCTTTGCGCTCGGCATCGGCATTGGACCCCTGACGTTCCTCGGAATGCAGCTCTATTTCGCGCTTGCATCTCATGCCGCCTTCGTTCCGGGGCCGATCGAGTTCTACCTTAGGCCGGCGGCCGTTTCCAGCCTCACCACGCTCATCTATCTGCTGCTGCTGCGCGGGGCGCAGGCGGCCGGAGCCAAAAAGAGCGCGGCGGAGAGCAGGGCGGAGAGTATGCATTATTGAGCGTACCGGCGCCGGGGCTGGCGTTCGCCACATCTGATTCTTGCGCCGGAAGATGCGCGGGGATGAGGCGTACGGAACCCGGCGGCAGGGGGCTGCTTCAAGAGTCGAAGACTGCCCAGGGCGCATCCTATTCTGGGGTGCGCGGGGTTGCTACAATCGAGGCTGGAGCTTCAGTTTCCCCGCAAGCGAGAAGACAGTTTTTTTGAGGAGTGAAGAGGATGGAACTGGCAGTGCCTGGCGCTGGCGAGCTGGGGACGGCTGTCGCCGCCGGCGGCCTGAGCCCTCAACGGATGTTGGAAATCTACCGGCTGATGTTCCTGTCGCGCTCGGTGGACGACCGCGAAATCCTGCTCAAGCGGCAGCAGAAGATCTACTTCCAGATCTCGGCTGCCGGCCATGAGGCGCTGCAGGTGGGCGCGGCGCTGGCGCTGCGTCCGGGCTACGACTGGTTCTTCCCCTACTATCGCGACCGCGCGCTGTGCCTGGCGCTGGGCGTGACGCCGGATGAGATGCTGCTACAGGCCGTGGGCGCGGCCACCGATCCGGCCAGCGGCGGCCGGCAGATGCCGACCCACTGGAGCAGCCGTCCGCTGCACATTGTGAGCACCTCTTCCTGCACCGGGACGCAACTGCTGCACGCCGTGGGCTGCGCCGAGGCGGGCCGGTACTTCAGCCGCCATCCCGAAGCCGCGGCGAGGCCCGAATCGGCCGGCGCCGCTGCCGACTATCGCGCCTTCCGCGACGTGGAGTTTCACTCCGACGAGGTGGTCCTCACCTTGCTGGGCGAGGGTTCCACCTCCCAGGGCGAGTTCTGGGAGGCGCTGAACACGGCGTCGAACCGGAAGCTGCCAGTGATCTTTTGCGTGGAGGACAACGGCTACGCCATCAGCACGCCGGTGGAGGTGAATACGCCGGGCGGGAACATCTCCAAGCTGGTGGCGAACTTCCCCAACTTCCACTTTGCCGAGGTGGACGGCACGGATGCGGAGGCCTGCCTGCGTGCCTTTGAGGCCGCGGCGGCGCACTGCCGCGCCGGACTGGGGCCGGCCTTCGTGCATGGCCACTGCGTGCGCCATTACTCCCACTCGCTCTCCGACGACGACCGGCTCTACCGCTCGGCGGCCGAACGCGAGGCCGACGCCCTGCGCGATCCGCTGGCCAGGATGCAGATGCGGCTGCTGCGGGAGGGAATCCTCACCGAGGAGGAGATCAATGCGCTGGAGCGGGAGCTGGACCGCGAAGCCGCCGAGGCGGCCGAGCGCGCCCTTGCGGCGCCGCTGCCCAAGGTGGAGGGCATCTTGGAGCACGTCTACAGCGAGGATCTGGACCCCACCAGTCCGGATTTTGGCGAGGAGCGGGTGGAGGCGCCGGGTTCGGCTGGCGGAGGAAAGGCCGGCGGCGAAAAGGGAAGCGATCCGCGCACCATGGCCGACCTGATCAATGCCTGCCTGCACGACGAAATGCGCCGCGATCCGCGCATCGTGGTTTACGGCGAGGATGTGGCCGACGCCAGCCGCGAGGAGGCGCTGGCCGAGGTCAAGGGCAAAGGCGGGGTCTTCAAGCTGACCGCGGGCCTGCAAACCGAGTTCGGATCGGAGCGGGTCTTCAACTCGCCGCTGGCCGAGGCCAATATCGTGGGCCGCGCCGTCGGCTACGGCCTGCGCGGCATGAAGCCGGTGGTCGAAATCCAGTTCTTCGACTACATCTGGCCGGCCATGCACCAGATTCGCAATGAGCTGGCGGTGATGCGCTGGCGGTCGAACGGCGCGTGGGCCTCGCCGATGGTGCTGCGCGCGCCCATCGGCGGCTATCTCACCGGCGGCGGAATCTACCACTCGCAGTCGGGCGAGAGCATCTTCACCCACATTCCAGGGCTGCGGGTGGTCTTTCCGTCCAACGCCCTGGACGCCAACGGGCTGCTGCGCACGGCCATCCGCTCGGACGATCCGGTGCTGTTTCTGGAGCACAAGCGGCTCTACCGCGAAGCCTACGGGCGCGCGCCCTATCCGGGGCGGGAGTTCGCGATTCCGTTTGGGAAGGCCAAGATCGTCCGTCCCGGCACGCACATCACCCTGATCACCTACGGCGCCATTGTGCCCAGGGCGTTGCAGGCTGCGGAACGGGCGCAGCGGCTGCACGGCATCGAGGTCGAGATCGTGGACCTGCGCACCCTGAACCCTTACGACTGGGAGGCCATCGCAGCCTCGATCCGCAAGACCAGCCGGGTGATCGTGGCTCACGAGGACATGCTCAGCTGGGGCTACGGCGCGGAGATCGCGGCGCGCATCGGCGATGAACTTTTCGACGATCTCGATGCGCCCGTCCGGCGCGTGGGCGCCATGGATACCTTTGTGGCCTACCAGCCGCTGCTGGAGGAGGCAATTCTGCCCCAGCCGGAGAGCATTCTCAAGGCGATTGTGGAGCTGAAGGCGTACTGACCGGCTGCGCTTTGCCTTCGACGCTGCGGGCGGAAAGCGCTCGAATGAAGGGGACGCCCGCGCTCCACAAGCGTCGAAGACGCTCTGTCGCGCCGGGCAGCGAGCCCCCGGCGAAGCGGCAGCCGCTGTGGAAAACTTTCGGGCAACCGCCAACCCTGCAAGCCAGTCTTCCTCACATCCAAGGGGGCAATCTCAGGGCTGTGCAACCGATGCTTGCGCGGACGGCCGGGGCGCGGAGCATGCCGCCATGCGCTTTCACTGGCGGCGCGAGCCCGGCCCCATGCCGGCCCATGAAACCGCTCGAAGAGATGCGCGGAAACCCTTGCCGGCAGCGCATTCCGCATATTCCCGCCCTCGGTACTTTGGTCAGCTTCTGTGGCTGAGAAATGGGTTAACTGCGAAGGAACCTCTGTTAGATTAACCGTACTGGCCCGCTTGACCCGGCTCGAAACGAAGCCAACAATCGGATGATAGTGCTTGCTTTCAGCCAGGAATCTCCGGCCCTACTGGATGGCCGTCCCGCTCCGGCTGAGGGATCTGTGGAAAAAAACCCACCTGAGTGAGGATGGCGAAGCCTTGCGAAGAATTCGAGCTCAGGGTTTCCAGTCTTAGAGCCTGCCCGCAAATTGTAGAGCCGGTCTCCAGACCGGCTGTATTGGCGGCTTCCAAGCCGACAGGGGCGGTGGGTGCAGGTCTGTCCGCCGCGGCGGATGCACCACAGCCGCTCCGGAGAGCGGCGCTACAAAACTCGCAGTTTACGGATAAGTTCTTAGCGCGCCAATATCGGATAGCGTTCCGGCTGCGTGCCTCCCATCCGAATGACTTGCGAGATTCTGGCGCTGGGACGAGTTGTTTTCCGCGCCCTTGGCCAAGATCGCTCGCGGGATGAAGAACCCGCCTCGCTTCTCGCTCCTCGCTTGTTTTCCATCCTTCGCGTCAAGCGCAAGGGCGGGGCGCTTGGGCTTGAGCGGCGGGAAGCATGCTCCTATTCAGCGATCGCGCGGCAGAAGGAGATTATGGCAGGAGTGTCGAATCCCGGACGGGGCGGCGCGGATGAGCGCATACTGCTCAGCGCGGCCGAGCTGTTTGCGAACTTCGGTTACAACGGCGTGAGCACGCGCGATATTGCGTCCCGCGCGGCCGTCAACGAGGTTACGATCTACCGGCATTATCCGCGCAAGCGCGACCTCTATCTGGCGGTGCTGGATGCGGAGCTGCAGCAGGTAAAGCTGCGCGGCGATCTGCTGAGCGGGATTGCGGAAGCCACGGATGGGCGGACCGCGCTGGAGCGGGCCTTCGAGCTGATTGCCGCCACCCTGACGCACAAGCCCGAGCTTCTGCGCCTGATGCAATACAGCACCCTGGAACTGGGTGAGGATGTGGATGGGATGGTGCGCAAGCACCTGGGTCAACTGGTCGAGGTGGTTGCCCACTACCTGGAGCCGTGGGCCGGAGGAGAAGAGCTTCGCAGTACCAATGCCAAGGCCGCCGTTCTTGCCCTTATCGCAATGGTCGTGAACTATCGCTCCCTTCATCGGCTGTTTTCAATCGGGGGCTCCGGCCAGAAGGCGATGTTCAAGGCTTACGCGGACTTTTGCAGCACTTCAAGCGATCATGCCGGCCCGGTCCGCGTATCCGGCAAGGAAGCGGCGGCAACGGCGGGTGCGGGATAGCAGCCCGCGCCGGAGAGCCTGCCTGTCGGAGATAGGTTAGATGCCGCGTGCGACCATCCGGTGGATCGGAATCGTCATTTGCGATGAGGTTGCCCATCTCGAATTCACCCATGGCATCGCGGTCTCCTCTGCACATACTGCACGTGATCGGCACTCTTTCCCCGGCGGCTGGCGGTCCGCCGGAGTCCATGCGCCAGCTTGTGGACGCCTATATCGAAGTGGGCGCCGGGATCGAGCTGGCTTGCCTGGACAAGCCGGGCGAGAGGTTCCTGGAAGGCATTGCCTGCCCGGTGCATGCTCTGGGGCCATCCCTTCTGGGCAGGTATGGACTTTCGCCCCGGCTCTGGCGGTGGCTGAACGGCAATGCCCACCGCTTCGACGCCATGGTCATGAACGGGATTTGGACCTTCCCCGGCGTTGCGGTTCGCTTGGCCGCGCGCCGCGCTCAAAGGCCTTACGGGATATTCACCCATGGAATGCTCGATCCCTGGTTCAACCGGAGGTATCCGCTCAAGCACCTCAAGAAGCTGCTTTACTGGCCGGTGCAGCATGCCGTTCTCCACGATGCGGAGGCGGTCTTCTTTATCACTGAAGCGGAGCGGGACCTGGCTAAGACCAGCTTCCGCCCCAGCAACTGGACGAGCGTCGTGGTTCCGTATGGGATCAACGATCCGGAGGAGCGCGGGGGAGAAGCGACGGAGCAGATCGAGGCGTTCTACCGCAGGCTGCCGGAGCTTCGCGGCCGCCGTTATCTGCTTTTCCTGGCTCGCATACACGAGAAGAAGGGTTGCGACCTGCTGCTCCAGGCATTTGCCAGGACGGCGGACTCCGTTCCGGAAGTGGACCTGGTGATAGCCGGTCCCGACCAGCAGGGAATGCAGGCGGAGCTTCAGCGCCTGGCTGAGAGGCTCGGCATTGCCGCCAGAGTGCACTGGCCCGGGCTCATCGGCGGCGATCTCAAGTGGGGCGCCATCCGGGCCTGCGACGCCTTCGTCCTGCCGTCGCACCAGGAGAACTTCGGCACCGCGGTGGTCGAATCCCTGGCCGTCGGGCGTCCGGTGCTGATCAGCAATCAGGTGAACATCTGGGCGGCGATCGAAAGCGACGGCGTGGGC
>Ga0326727_10011151_pt1 | contig 21062 bp, 20 predicted proteins | sample MB2enrmetagenome_FD_207643 | JGI IMG/M metagenome (GOLD analysis project Ga0326727, IMG submission 207643) | Lab enriched peat soil microbial communities from McLean, Ithaca, NY, United States - MB29MY | ecosystem: Environmental > Terrestrial > Soil > Wetlands > Peat | place: USA: New York...
ACATCAAGGTGCTTTTCTAAGCATCTAAACGCTTTAGGAAAAACTATCCCAATTCATCTCAACTGATGAGATTATGCGTCTAAGGCTAGCAGAGAGAGAGCTGTTAATTGTACTGCTTTTCCTACTGATCCTGCCCAACATAATGCCCGCGCACGCTCAAACCGTTCCCTCACCTGGATTCTATGCTCCTTCCATCAACCCGCCCAGATCCACTCCGATGCTCATTCCTACTATAGGTAAAGCTCCGCAAATGTTTCCTGTGTCAGGCATCAAGCATGTTCTGGTTGTCGCGGTCGCCTTCTCAGATGTCCCCCCTACCTTGAGCATCGATCAAATCAAGGAAAACTGGGCGGCAACAGTGGAAGCGTACTATCATGAGCTATCGTTCGGAAAATTAACTATACAAAGCGACATATTCGGATGGTACAAGCTTCCCTACGCAGAAGAACACTATGGACGGGACTGTCGCTCCATCAATGACGTAGACTGTAGTGGGGTAAACCAATCTTGGCATATTGCAGTCGACGCTGTACCTCTCTTGAAAAATATCACATTCAGTAACTACGATTACGTTGTCTTCATCCATTCAGGGAGAGGTCAAGAAACAAGCGGTGTAAGTGACGATGTCTGGTCCGTAACTTATTTTGGATCATCGGTCAAAACAAGTTCGGAAACTCTAACTACCTTCAGCATCGTCCCCGAACTCGAAGCACCACCTTATGTGCCATACGGTGACTGGTGTGTGGAACTCGCTCATCAGCTCGGCGTTCCGGATTTATTCAACACCAGTACTGGGCCTTATGCAGGTTCAACGACCCTCGGAATGTGGGAGTTGATGGATAAGGGATCATGGAACGCCGAAGGTTGGAAACCAGCCCACATGACCGCATGGCCTAAAATCGAACTCGGATTCATTAGCGGACAAATGCTTGCAATCGCACCAACTGGAGAGAACACCTACACTATTGATCCGACCGAAGTTCCCTCGAACAACACACATGCCGTGAAGATATTCTTGAACAACACAAATCAAAACCAATACTATCTCGTCGAGGTAAGAGACCTGATAGGATTCGACTCAGTCCTACCCGCGAGCGGGATCCTGATCACATACGTAGACGAAACCCTTACGACCAATAAAGTACACATTATGGACGGCCATCCAAACGAACCCGACCTTACGGATGCAACCTGGGACGTAGGCCAAACATTCACAGACGCTCCAAACGGCGTTTCCATAAAAGTAGTAGCTAAACTTGGAAATTCATATCAAATCACCGTAAGCAGAGGCTCGGTTTCAGCACTAGCGAACGCAGCTCCTAGTGTCACAAGCAATAATTCCACCGCAACCGATCAGATCATGATATCTGGAGTCCCCCTCACAGTCGAAATCGCCAAGACACTGTCGGCACAAGAGGAAGGACTCTCCGGCAGACCATCACTACCCATCGATCACGGGATGCTCTTCGTTTTTGACCATCAAGATTACTGGAGTTTTTGGATGATTGACATGAAATTCCCCTTGGACATAATCTGGTTCAATTCAGCCCATCAAGTAGTTTACTTCGTCCAGAACCTTCCACCCTGCACCCCAGACAATTGCCCCTACTACACACCCGACACCGCAGCCATGTATGTGTTAGAAGTGAACGCTGGCTTCGTCGCAACCCACCACATAACCCTCGGAACACCCTTCACATTCATATCCGCCGGCACAGAACAACAAAATGAGGGCGACAATAGAATCACGTCTCCTTCTTTGCCGTCAAACGGAAGGTCCCGCCTTTTCGCCGCTCTTGAGTTCAAGCCTGCTTAGTATGTTACCGATGTCTTGAATCACTAAATTCGATAGGTAGACCGCGATAGCGGCTTAATTCCGCTCCTCCTGCGGTACGGTTAGTTTTGTGGGGCGCGAATCGGCTGCTTGTTCTATTGAGCTTCGATCAGTGATGTGTGAAAATCGGTTCGAAACCAAAGCGAGGCGTCTTATGACAGAAATTAACCTATCAGAGTCTCAAGTGACAGAATCGAAACTGTGTTTGCGACTAATGCAGTGCAGCCCTGCGAGTAATAGAGAGAAGTCGGTGACTCCTCCAGTACCGAACGCTGGAAGCATGGAACCGAAGGCAATGTTTGAACTAGAAATTTGACCATTAATCATGTCGGTTTCATTCCATGTTCCCCCATCAGCATTAAGATGGTACGTTCCAGAAACAGCCGTACCAACAAATAGTCCATACACGCTATCATAATAGATGACCTCAGTTTCAGGACCGACGGCGTATACTTGTTGGCCAGCACTATTAGTCTCAGACCACGATCCTTCTGAGTTCCCCGAATAAGTCATACCCCAAATTTGCAAGTTCATACTTCCAACTGTTACCTGTTGGATTCCCATCACCTTCCATAAAACATCAACAACTGTGACCTGCCCCTTACCACCCGGAGAAGGCATAAACCACGTTAGCGGTACACTTCGTCCTGCAACCAACGCTGACGTATTCACAAGTAACCAGTTGGGATGCCCGACTCGGTTCGGACCGTATTCACTTGAAGAGATGAAAATCAATGAGGTTTCATTAATCACGTACAGGGCCGTGTATGAGTGCTGCCCATTATTGGTAGCATAGCTGCTAAAATATCCTGAAGACACTTCCGAACTTGTGTACTGGTATACAGCAGAAATAGTGAGGGTCGAATCGCTGACACTTGCGACTGAGAACTCTTCGGACCATGGTCCCGTCTCATTATATTTGCCCTGATACTTTCCTGAACCAATCAGAGTATTTTCGTATGTACCCGAGACCGTCCATTGATCCCCAACCTTCAGTTGCCCACCATTCGCATGTGTTACCGGAAGCCATAGCAATGCTGAGAGGCCAACTAGAAAGAATACAAGAAGCAAACGTTGCCTAGAGAGATACATGCCACTGGCCATTCGGTTTAGAATCCATAAATGCTTCTTGTATAATTCCGCAAAATTTCATGTGTCCTTATCGGCTATTCTTGCGAAATCAAGCATAATTGAGTATCCACAAGAATCTAGTGCTAATATTTTCGAGGGTCGTATCTTCGTCGATAATTTATCCACTGTTGGAGCCGGTTATGTGCTTCATTCACTGTGATTCCTAATCTCCATGCGGATCCGCTCGCGGCTATTGAAGCATACTTGAGTACTTCCTTACGCTCTTCTTGCGTGAGTCGAAACCAAAGCCAACTCAGGAGCTGTATGGCTTGATATATTATGTCGGGTTGGGGAACGGATGTGGAGCCATATTGATACGGTGAGGGAACTCGTCTACCACACTTATCACAAAAACGAGAATGATCGTATAGCCGACGAGAACAGAATGGACAATTGATCAAGAGTGAACAATAGCACATATCGACTACGGCTATGAAAACATTTGAGGTTCAAGATTTCCCCACTGTAATTAAAAGAGCCTTGCAGGCCTTCCGTCAAAAAACCTTGAATTACCCGGAAAATTGCGCGCTGGCCATGACTACGGTGAATTCAGACTTGCTGACGCCCATGAGATTACATAGAATCCGTTAAGTGAACACATTGGGTTAGTCCAATGCGGATTTTGTGTTGGAGAGGGCATTTGTACCCAAAATCCTGTGACAGCTATAAGTCCAACAGAATTAGTCAATGCTAAGTTATATCCCGTCAAATTATACAGAGTAACATAGGTTCCTGAAACTAGTTGCATTAGCTGACAACCATACGAACAACTAGCACAGTATGTCGCTATTACAGTAACATATTGGGATGGAGATGGAGCAATAGTCAAATAACTTGTGACACTCGACGACGAATATTGGCTTGTGTTTTGGCTACTCACCCGTGGCACAAACAAAATGGAAAACGCCATCATCAGCAGAAGAAATGTAACTCTTGATAACAAGGCACATGCAAAGAAATCAAGAGAATGTAATGTATAAAATGCTAGTAGGCATGAACAATAACAATCCGGGTGAATTTCCAAAAGAATTCTTACGGCTGTACTGTGAATGATAGGGTTGTGTAGTCTTCGTAGTGGTTACCGCTGATTTGAATCAGGTATGTTCCTGCGGGAACGTTTCCAACAACAAAACCACATTAGAGACGTATGCTGACGCGGGCGAGCAAATTTGAACTCGTGTCTTTTGTGCAGAATCATTTCATGTTTGAGTATGGCGTGGGCTTCAGTAGAGTGTTCGTGATACTCTGCACGATAGGCCCATCCTTTTCCGACTCCTGCATCGCTTTTATCCACTCTGGGTCTGCTTGAAAGGAACTCCATGCCTTCTCTCTCTGAGCCATGCTCTCCCACGCAAGCATGTAGTAGAGAATGTTTGTCGTCCCTACGACGGCTTCCCAGAAACCAACTGGTTTGATACCGTGCTTTTCGAACAACCTGATCGTGTTCTTCTGGAATCTATCGTTCAATGCGCCCATCTTTCCAGCAACTGCATTGTAGATCCTCCATTCGTACAACATTGCGATCAACCTTTGATTAGAAAAGGGGACCGCCACGCCTTGAATCTTTTGTATACTTAGCATTCTAGCGTGAGAAGTGTCTCTCTAATTGAATTCCAGAACTCTTGCTGAAATGTTAACGGGTACGGTGGGTCCATTGAAATGGTGCGGGGGAGGGGAGATTCGCCGACACACCGGTGGGTCCTTCCGTTTCCACGGTGTTTCGGATTCGAACCCCTGAACCCCTACGGGACAGGGTCCTAAGCCCTCCGCGCAAATGCTCTGCGCCTTTGACCTGGCCTCACCCCTTCAGGTTTCTCTGAAGGTTTGGCAACCCCCGCGACTACCCTCGAATAGCATTAGATGTAGATTAGTTATTCTTCTCCTCATTCCATTTACCATTTGAGTGTAGAGGATTAAGGAGGGCGTTCATTTTTGGTTTCGTTAAGTACCAGTGTTCCGCATTTGACGTTTGCATCGATCTGAGTACGGTTCTTGGGTCAGTAATCTGTTTTTCCACATTTTTTGAGGTCAGTTAGTTCGACCTCCATCGACCAGTACCCGTCAGGCGTCGACCAGCTTTCTCTCTAATCTCTTCAAAAGAGAGAGTCAGATGGGAAGGCGGACTATCTGTCCGCAGCCCTCACATCTGAGAAATTCATAGTACTCATTTCGGAAGAGATAGCGTACTCTTCTCAAGTGTTGACAAGCCTTCATTATACGTTCCAAATCTATCACCATGCCGGTATTGGCTTGCCAACAGTATATTCAAGAGACATGACTGAAACTGACCATTTTTACCCGTAGATCTTGACCAACGTTCAGCCAGGGCTGCCAGAAAGGCTTCCCTTCTTGACATTTTCAACTAGTAGATTCTGCACAGGTGATCGAGTGGAGTAGGCTTATAGTTGTCAAGATTTCTGGGTACGTAAATGTACGGTTAATTCAAACTGAAGAGCGGAGGTGTACGGTGAAACTACTTGACGTTCGTCGAATGCGAGAAGATTTGATCTACTCCGTGGCAGTTGTGCCGGTAACTTTTCGTCTCTCGTAGATTCTTACCGTTTTGATATTAACGAATTCATGTAGTCCGTATCGGCCGAGTTCTCTTCCTATTCCGCTTTTCTTGACACCTCCGAACGGGACGCGAGGGTCTGAGGCTACTGTGTTGTTTATGGTTACTACACCGCTCTCGATCTCGCGTGCAAGCTTTTCTCCAGTTTGCAGATCCTGAGTCCAAACGGTAGCCCCAAGTCCAAATTCAGATTCGTTAGCCACTGCAACTGCTTCTTTTGCGTCCTTGACAATAATGATTGGTGCGGCTGGGCCGAACACTTCTTCCTTCATTACAGGCATCTGTAGTGTGACGTTTGTGAGGATGGTGGGTTCGTAGTAGTAGCCTTTCCTGTCGATCCGGTGCCCTCCAACTTCGATCTTAGCGCCCATCTTCACTGAATCTTCAATTTGTTTCTCCATCTCTTTGAGTGCGCCTTCTCGGACCATCGGTCCAATATCGGTCTCCGGATTGAGCGGATCACCAACTCTGAGTTTCTTTACTTTGCTGATGAATTTTTCAGTGAATTGTTCCGCAATTTCTTTTTCGGCTATGAATCGTTTCGCGGCGATGCAGCTTTGTCCGTTGCAGATGAATCGTCCGGCAACTGCTCCTGCTGCAGCAATTTCAAGGTCTGCATCTTTGAGCACTATGAACGGGTCGCTGCCGCCCAGTTCGAGTACGCATTTTTTGAGGTTTTTTAATGCTCGTTCGCCGACTTTGCTACCGATTCCGACGCTTCCGGTGAATGTGACCGCGTCAGTACCAGGATCATCGATCATTTGGTCTGCGATTCTCGAATCCCCGATTAAGGTCTTGAATACTCCAGTAGGAAGTCCAGCTTCGTTGAAGGCCAATTCTAAATTTATGCCACTCTTCGTTGTGACGCTTGAGGGTTTGAAGACGGCGGTGTTGCCGGCGGATAGTGACGGGGATGCGAATCGAGCCAGTTGCCACATGGGGAAGTTCCACGGCATAATTGCGGCCACCACACCTATCGGGTCGAAGGCGACGAAACTTTTTGCTGCATCCGTTTGAGCGGGCTCAGGAACAAGAAAACGTTCAGCGTTTTCAGCATAATATTCGAGGACCCACGCGCACTTCTCGACTTCAGCGATCGATTCTCTGATTATCTTGCCCATTTCGTTGCTCATGTCTTTTCCGAAATCTTCTTTCCGCTCGCGCAGAATTTTAGCGGTATTTGCGAAATATTTGCCTCGATCAGAAGGTCGTAAGCCCTTCCAACTCTGGAAAGCCTTCCGTGCGCGGATAATTGCTTCTTTGATTTCGTCTGGTGTCGCGATATCGTATTCGGCGAGGAGTTCTCCCGTGGAAGGATTCACGGTGTTGAACTTGGCCATTGGAATCTAATGCTTTCGAAGCGACGCAGCCTAAAACTCTTCCGTCGCGAGAAGCAAACGCTAACCGCGTGATGAGGGTCCGTACATTAAGTCATGAGGATTCGTAGTCGTCGGCGATTTTAAGAAGGGTGACGGTGGAATTTATTCCCTCGACTGTTCGCAATTTATCGACGATTCCGTTTATGGTTGCGAGGTCGTTCGCAGTCACGTACGCTGCAACATCATATTCACCAGCAGTCTCGAAGAGGCGATCGACGTACTTTCGTATCTTTCTCAAAGTCTCCTTACTTCCACTGGTCTGGGTTCTGATTAATACGATCGCTTCTCTTTGTACAGGCCGGGTTTCAATCGTAAATTTCTTTATCACATTGGTCTTGATGAGGCGCTTAATTCTATTCCTAACTGTTCCTTCCGTGAGGCCTATCTTGTCAGCAATATCGCTGTTGGACGTTCGCGAATTTTGCCTGAGGAGTTCTAAGATTTTGTTATCGATACTATCCAAGATCAAACACCGAATTACGAAAAACGTAATTATATTACGAGGTACGTAATTCTTAAGTATAGCGGAGCATGGTCGCTGTGTGTGGTCAAAATGGTGTCATACAAGGGCGCATACACAGCCATCGTCACCCCGTTCACACGCGATGGCAGCGAACTAGACGTGGAAGGATTAGCTAGACTAAGTAACTTCCAGGCCGAGAACGGCATTAGCGGAATTGTTAGCGTCGGAACGACAGGCGAAAGCCCCACACTAGATTGGGATGAACATATCGAAGCCTTCGAAACTACGTACAAGGCCGTGGGATCGAAGATTACAGTGATTGCGAGTACAGGCAGTAACAGTACATCCGAATGTGTCGAAGGTACGGAACATGCGCGTGAAATGGGAATTAGAGACGTGCTGCTAGTTGACCCATATTATAACGGTCCTAGCTCACTGGAAATTCGTAGAGAATACCTCGAACCTGTTGCTGCAGCATTTCATGACGTCCAGGTTATTCCATACATTATTCCTGGCCGATCTGGTACACAGCTTCTCGCGCAAGACTTGGCTCTCGCATACGAGAAGCACCCAAACATTTGCGCAGTAAAAGAGGCGACAGGCGACTTCGAGAACATGCGACTGATCAGAAGACTCTGTGGCAACGGGTTCGGAATTCTTTCAGGTGACGACGACAAAACCTTGCAAATGATGGTTGATCCGACTGTGAAGGCGTCAGGCGTCATCTCCGTAGTCTCCAATGTTGCGCCCAAGAGTGTTCAAGAAATGTGTCAGCTCGCAGCTCACGGAGACACGACAAAAGCCAGGAGTGTTGCTGACGCTTTGAAGCCGCTCTTCGACATCGTAACAGTAAAGACGGTAGAGGAAACAAATAATGGACAAGTTACCTTCAAAGCACGCAATCCTCTTCCGATCAAGACGCTGATGAGCATCCTAGGCGTCCCAGGAGGACCGTTACGGCAGCCGCTCGGCAGAGTTACTAAGAAAGGATTGCAAGTAATCCTGCACAATGCTAGAGAAATACAGTCGCGAAACCCTGAGATCTTCAAACCACTCTCAGACTTCTTCGACATCAACGTCGAAGAGAGATTGAGCAACGAACAGTATTGGAAAGGGTTGTATTACGATGCCTACTAACCTCTGCGTAGTAGGCGCCACCGGAAAATTCGGACGCTCAATAATTTCTCTGACCGATCCGAACATCAAGGTCACAGGAGCAGTCAGCAGCGACACTAATCCGTTAGTGGGCAGGCCGTTGACTGAGATCGGCGTAAAAAACTCCACCGTCCCCATAACTAAAGCATCAGAAATAGAGAAAGCTGCAGCTAACAGCGACGTAGTACTGTTCGTTTCGACACCAGTTTCGGATTTGAACAACATACCGAAAATCATACAATTAAAAAAACGAATTGTGGTCGGGACAACCGGATTCGACCCCACACAGTATGAGAAACTTCGATTAATGCTCAAAGAGGTGCCGAGCGTTCTGGCATCGAATTTCGCTGTAGGCGCTAACATCCTCTTCAGAATCGCAAAGCTACTATCAAGTTTCAACGACATATACGACTACAGCATAGTTGAACAACATCACAAAATGAAAAGCGACGCTCCAAGCGGTACAGCGAAAACTATACATGAAATATTGAACTCCCAGACCTCATTCCCCAGGGTAGTGACAGACAGAACGATGAAACCTAAACGAGAACGTGGCGAGATAGAGATACTCTCGTTGAGAGGAGGAGGAACACCGGGAATCCATCAACTAATACTGGCCGGAGACTACGAACGAATCGTAGTGGAACATCTTGCCTTCAGCAGAGCCGCCTCAGCAACCGGAGCACTGATCGCATGTAAGTGGATTGCACAGAAAATGAGTCCTGGAATCTACTCGATGCAAGATGTGCTAAACCTAAACGATCCGAAAACCGCGAATTGATACGGCGAATTATCAATGGCACTAAACCAAATTATGCCCCCTCTGCAACTCAAAAACGATCATCTATTGCTCGGCGGCATGGATGTATCGGAGATTGCGGGGATATACGGGACGCCGATATACGCGATTGATGAAGAACGAATACGCAGCAACTGTAGAAGAACCAAAGCCGCATTCGAGAAAAATTATAAAAAATTCAAATTGAATTACGCCGTAAAATCGAATAACAATCTTGCTGTTCTAAACATCGTGAGACAGGAGGGCGCTGGCGCAGACTGTTCTTGTCTCGAAGAGTTGACACTGGCATCTCTCGCCAGATTTGATAACGATAAACTGCTTTACAGCGGAAATAACAATAGCGATTTTGAGCTTTCTCAAGGAGTCCAGTCAGGAGCAGCCATAAATCTTGATGACGTAGCAATCTTACCAAGACTCCTGAAATTCGGCCTCCCGGAGATTCTATCATTCAGAGTCAACCCGGGTATAGGCCAAGGCCAATACCCCGGTCTAGTTTTCGGTGGGCAGGATACAAAGTTCGGCGTTGAAGAATCCCACGTGCTCGACGCCTACTCACTCGCCAAACAAAGAGGAGTGAAACGATTCGGAATGCACATGATGACCGGATCCAACGTTCTTAACATCGAATATTTCGTATCGGTAACACGAAAACTATTCGAAATAGCCGAATCAGTTTCAAAGAAGCTGGGCATCACATTTGAATTCGTAGATATCGGCGGAGGCTTTGGGGTTCCCTACAAGCCTGACGAAAACACTCTGGATATTGAAAGAGTCGGCTCTCAGGTCGGAGAGACATTTCGCGAATATGTCGAGAGGAAAATAATCGGAGAACCATATCTAATGATTGAACCTGGACGATTCATAGTGTGCGATTCAGCAGTACTTCTAGGCCGCGTTCACCACATCAAACATACCGCAAACAAAACATTTGTTGGAACAGACATCGGTATGAACACCCTCCTACGTCCCGCACTCTATGGTGCATACCATCATATCTACAATGGGAACAGACCGACCTCGAAACCCGAATCAACATATACTATAACTGGACAAGTGTGCGAGAACACCGATATCTTGGCAAAGGACAGACAGCTACCGCAAATTGAGACCGGAGACGTGATCGTTGTCATGAACGCAGGAGCCTACGGTTACAGCATGAGCAGCCAATACAACTCACGACCTAGAGCATCCGAAGTCCTAGTACATAATGGCGAAACGGAAATCATCAGAGAACGCGAAACAGTAAACGATCTAATATTCAGACAGCATATCCCCACGAGGCTTCTAAAATGAATGCGTACGCGGAACGTGTCAGACGGCTCCCCCCCTATATTTTCGCTGACCTTGAGAGGCTGCAAGACGAACTGACGAAGAAAGGCGTTGACGTGATATCCCTCGGTATTGGCGACCCGGACTTGCCAACCCCACGTTTCGTTATAGAGTCGCTCACCTCAGCATTGACAGAGGAAGGATCGAACAATTACTCGTCGAGTGCAGGTGAAGATTATTTTAGAGAAGCAGTCGCTGAATGGTATAAACAGAGATATTCCGTTGAGCTAGATCCCGCAACACAAGTCTGTTCCCTGATAGGCTCAAAAGAAGGGCTTGCCAATTTGGGCAGACTACTGCTTAACCCAGCTGACAAAGCTCTCGTTCCCGATCCCAGTTACCCGGTATACGGCCAAGGGTCAACAATACTATCAGACGCAATCCCCGTACCTTATTCCCTGATACCTGAAGAAAAATTTCAACCTGACTTCTCTGAGATGGATGTTGACGCAAAAACAAAACTGCTGTTCATGAATTATCCGTCAAACCCAACCGCAGCAGTTACAACGAAACAAATTTTGGAAAAGGCCGTCAGCTTCTGCTCAGAACATAATCTAACGTTATGTTACGACAACGCATATTCAGAAATTGCTTTTGGATCCTACAGATCACCATCGGCCCTGCAAGTCGACCAGTCGATGCGTTGCTCGGTGGAATTCAACTCGTGCAGTAAAATGTTCAATATGACCGGTTACAGAGTTGGTTTCGCTGTAGGTAACAGAGAAATCATAACTGGTCTGAAAAAGATAAAAGCGCAAATTGATTCCGGCATTCCAAGATTCGTTCAACGAGCGGCTGCATCCGCACTGAAACGATACTTTGATGCCGATTTCACTCGAGAACGAGAAAAAAATAATCAAATTCTGGAAAGACGCCTCGATGTTCTCGTCTCTGGCCTTCAGACCGTAGGCTTGAGTCCGATCAAGCCTGAAGCAACATTCTACCTTTGGGTAGATGTTAAGATGGATGGAACAGAATTTGTGAAACGCCTTCTAAATGCAGGAGTAGTGGCTACGCCGGGAGAAGCTTTTGGAAAAAATGGGAAAAACTATGTCCGATTCTCCGTTACAACCGATAAGGTTGTTGAAGCGGTTCAACGCATCAAAAAAATTGAGCCACATTAAGCGGTTCATTAACCGGATCGTGGATAACTGTCGGAACTAACTGTTCTGAAGAAACATGTTTCTTCACCCGTATGGCAAGCAGGACCGGTTTGATCAACTACGTAAATCAAGGTGTCGCCATCACAATCCATCAATATCTCGTACACTCGCTGAATATGTCCTGATTCTTCTCCTTTCTTCCATAATTTTGCGCGACTTCGGCTCCAGTAATGAGCCAAACCAGTTTCTAACGTGCGGTTTAGCGCTTCCAAGTTAGCGTAAGCTAACATCAGGACTTTGCCTGATCCTTTTTCGGTCGTAATTACTGGTATGAGCCCGTCGCCTTTTCCAAAGTTCAAGTCTTTCAGAGTTCCAGCTTTCATGGTCGCACGATTACTCCTTCCGCGGTCAGATAATCTTTGACCTCTCTAATCGACAATTCACCGTAATGAAATAATGAAGCCGCAAGAGCGGCGTCGCAGTTTGTTTTGACGAAGACATCGCGGAAATGTTTGAGTTCCCCGCACCCACCACTCGCGATTACTGGTAAGTTCACCATACTTGTTATTTCATTTAGAAGTTCGAGATCGTACCCTAGTTTTGTGCCATCCCGATCGATTGAGGTCACCATTAATTCGCCTGCACCAAGCGTTTCTACACGTTTCGCCCACTCACTAGCCTCATATCTAGTTTCACGAGTTGCTGAGTGGCTGAAGACCTTGAACCGAGGCTCCCCATTATGGTTCACACGTTTCGCATCGATGGCGACAACAACGCATTGTGATCCGAAGACTCGGGACAGATCTTTAATCAGCTTGGGTCGCTGTAGCGCCGCAGTATTTACTGACACTTTGTCTGCTCCATTGCAGAGTACTGACCTTGCGTCGTTGAGAGACCTGATTCCACCTCCAACAGTGAAAGGCACGTCAAGATTTGTCGCGATTCTCCTTACGAGTGAACTCAGCGTCTTTCTTTTGTTGAGACTTGCCGTAATGTCTAAGAAGACGATTTCGTCAGCGCCGTCCTCGCGGTAGCGCAGTGAGAGTTTCACTGGGTCACCTGCGTATCGTAACCGGTCGAAGTGAATCCCTTTGACGACACTTCCAAGTTTTATGTCGAGGCATGGGATTATTCGTTTGGCTAGCGGCATCGATATCATTCCTGAACTTTCAAATCGGTAAGGTTGATGGTGCCGTCGTAGAGAGCCCGACCCAGTATTACGCCGTGCATCCCTATCCTCCGTAGTCCGCTTACATCGTCAGCCGTACGGACTCCTCCGGACGCCAAAATGCGCATAGCGGTCAAGCCACGAAGAGTTTGGAGCGTTTTCCAATCTGGGCCGGCACCTGTGCCGTCAAATTGCACGGCGGTTGCGATGAGAGTTTCGACGCGTGCAGTTTGAAGGCGCGTTATAGCCTCAGCGACCTCAAGATTTTCCGTTTTAATCCATCCTTGTGTCACAATCCGTCCTTCTCGGTAATCTAGAGCTACGACGACGCGATCCGAACCAAATTCGTCGATGATTGAGATTATCGCAGACGGTAAAGTATAGGCCAGGGTACCTAGAACCACTCTTTGAACACCCAACTCCAGCCATCTTTTGGCGTCCATCAGAGTACGTATGCCGCCTCCAACTTGAACAGGGATCGATGCCACGCGCACAATGGACTCTACTGTATCCCGATTGGAACCGGTTTGGAAAGCACCATCTAAATCCACAATATGTAATCCGGTTGCACCTTCAGTCTGCCAACGTTTAGCGAACGCCAATGCGTCACCTTTCCATTCAGTCCGATCTGCGGGATCCCCCCTCCTCAGAGACACTACTCGTCCGTGCAGTAAGTCGACGGCAGCCCACATTTCCACGTCGCTTATCTCCTGATTATGTTGAGGAAGTTGTGCAAGATCAGTCTCCCAGTGATCCCAGATTTTTCGGGGTGGAATTGTGTTCCGAAAATATTTTTCCACGCAATGAGACATGGGTATTGAACACCATATTCACTTGTTCCAGTGACCCACTCTCCGTCTGTGGATGGATAGTATGAGTGCACATAGTAGACCCATCCATGGTTCGAAAGGCCATCAACAAGTTCATTCTGTCGTCTGATCTTGAGAAGATTCCATCCTATCTGTGGAACCTTTACTCCGGCAGGTAAACGCTTCACTTCACCAGGCAACAATTCTAACCCTCTACCCTGGCCTTCCTCGCTTCTGCGAAAGAACAATTGGAGACCGAGACAGATTCCTAGGAGCGGCTTCCCATTCAGGACGATCTCACGAACCTCCGGAGCGCGAATCTTACTAGTCGCCGCGGTGAAACTTCCTACTCCAGGCAGCAGTAATGCATCAGCAAGCTTAGCTTTCCTGAGATCTTTCGTAACGTTGCAATATGCGCCCTCGCGTTTCAGTGCAGCCTGCAAACTGTACAGGTTGCCAACACCGTAGTTGAGTATAGAAATACGGATCGTGAATTTACACCGAACTAATTCGACCGACTATTCTAGAGAGTGCCCGCATTGTTCGTTCAATTATTCACGGCACCATTTACTTCTTCAAGTGATAATACCTGCTGAGGTTCGTGCACCACTAGTCCCTGCGCCAACTTACGAAGCGTTGGAAGTAATTGTAGAAAATCTTTCTTTTCGACAACTGTGTTAATCGCGAACCATCCCTTCGTGGAGAGCGGGCTTACAGTAGGTCTTCTAAGGGAGGGCAATTGAGCCAGCAGAGTTTCGAGATTCTCTTCCCTCACGTTGACGAAGAGGTGTAACCGTTTCTGGGCTTGAGTGACTCCTTTAAGGAGTGTTAGGACGTCGATAATTTTCTCTTTTTTCCATGGATCAGTTAGGGCTTCCTTGTTCGTTATGAGATGGGCGGTAGATTCGAGTACAGTTTCGAGTGACTTCAAATCGTTCTGTTCGAGTGAGGTTCCGGTTTCGGTGACTTCGAGAATTAGATCAGCGTCTTCTGGGGGTTTCGCTTCGGTTGCTCCGAAAGACAAAAAGACCGCAGCTTTGTGGTTCTCACCCTTTCTCCACCATGGCGTGACAATCAGCGGTTCTTGATTGCCAAATCGCTTGCGGTAGGCTGGGAGTTCTTTTAAGAAATGAGCGGCCAGGTTAAGGTATTCCGTAGAGATTCGAACAGATCTTCCTTGGCTCCATATTTCGTCCAACATAGAATTCGTTGATGAATGCGCAACAGTTTTTGGTGCGGCCGCCACAATCCGTACGCGACCATACTCAAGGTCATGAAGACGTTCAACGTCAGCTCCGGTCTCTTTAATCCAGTCCAATCCAGTTATCCCTAAATCCTGCATGCCCTCCGCTACGTAGATCGGAATTTCTTGCGGTCGAAGAATTTTTAACTCAATTTCCGGGTCGCTTATTGACGGCTTGTACGTTCTATCAGTTCCAGAAATCCTGTAAAATGCTCTCTGGAAGATATCGAGAGTTGCCTTCTCAAGGGACCCTTTCGGTAAAGTAAGTTTTAGTCGGCTAGCGTTGGATTTGGTGAACTAAATCAGCTCTGACCGAGTTCCCTCGCAATTCTAAAACACTCACTCAGTGCTTTCACCCTAACTTATTTAACCATTTCAGCGTGCCGGCGGCAAACTTTCGATTCACAAATCAGTACAGAGAAGTTTGAGCGCTTAGCTTAAGCCGATAAGGGGTTATGGTGCTCCGGGCGGGATTTGAACCCGCGATCACCGACTCTGAGGATGATTTCCTCGTCACTCGAAAGGCCGGTATGCTTTCGGCCTGATTTGTTAACCGGGCTACACCACCGGAGCACGCATGCAAGAGCAGAACATCCGAACTTTAAGTTCTTTTGCGATTGGTCCTCCTTAACTAAACTATTCGAAAGTCGCGGAATTCTCCTTTCCAATTCTTCCACGTTACTTCAGTGGCCTCAACATGAGCTCCTGGAGGCCCACGTTTGCAAAAATCCACAATAATTTCTACGTCCCCTTTTTCGCCCTCAAAGATTGCTTCTACTTGGCCGTTTGATAAGTTCCGAACCCAACCAGTTACATGGTTTGCAAGCGCCGCACGCGCCGTCTCAACCCTAAAGAAGACACCTTGAACCCTACCACTTACGATGACGTGAGCTTTCACTTTCATAAGATCCGTTCCCTCGCATTTGCCGTTCAGAGGCAAATTTGCATGGCTAAATACGTCTCCTTGCAGAATTTGAATCTGTCATACTATGGTGAATGGAACAGTTTGCGAGCAGTCATAGTCGAGTTAAAGCTTCCCGCCCTTCCGCCGTTGATTGAGGAAACGAAAACGATGGCTCAGAACATCGGGTATGAAGTTGTCGCGACACTAATTCAGAGACGCAAAAGTGTTCATCACTCTTACACTATAGGTCCTGGAAGACTTGATGATCTAAAACAACTCGTTGATGAGAATGATGTTGATACCGTGATCTTTGCAAACGCGCTCACCAGTAGCCACGTATTCAAGCTTACTCAACGGCTGGGCGGTGAAGTTCGCGTCATCGATCGGAATCTGCTGATCCTAGAAGTATTTGATAAGAGGGCTTTCACTAACGAAGCGAAACTTCAGATCAGGCTTGCGAAGTTGAAGTACACGTTGTCCTGGGGTAGGGAGTTCATCAAGCTTCGTGGAATAATGGGTGAACAACTGGGCTGGATGGGCCCAGGAAATTATCCGTATCAAGAGTATTACCGCGCCGCGAGGAATCGGATAAGCAGGATTGAGAGTGAGCTAGATGACATTTACAAACAGAAAATGCTCAAGCGTGATCATAGACGAGAACTAGGTTTTCCGATAGTCGCGTTAGCGGGCTATACTCAGGCTGGCAAGACTAGCTTCTTCAATCGGATAACCCATGAAGAAAAAACTGTCGGCCTTGGCCCATTCACGACGCTGACGACTTTCGCTCGTAAGGCTCAACTTCCTCAAACAGAAATCATTTTGATCGATTCAATCGGCTTCATCGAAGATATGCACCCAATCATTCTGAAGGCCTTCCACGCAACTCTCGGAGAGCTAGCCACCGCTGACATTGTACTGCTATTCATAGACGCAAGTGAAGAACAGTTCCCTATGGAACGAAAGGTGAGAGCTTGCAGTCAAATCCTTCGCGAAGTCGACATCTCATCGCCCACCATAATCTGCGCTAACAAAATCGATCAAATTTCAGAAGAGAAACTCGCAGATGCTCAGGCGCTAATTAGAAGATACTTCATGGAAGAGGAGATTCTTCCAGTAAGTGTGACTACCAATCAAAACCTGGATACGGTTCTATCGAAAATTGACTCACGACTTAAAATGCAAAGAATCATGGCGAACTCCAAGGGACATTGAGGAAATTGAGGACCGCCGAAAACTCTAAGCCTAGTTGATTGAGTCGCATATCAGAGGAGGCTGCTGACCCTGCGTACCCCATTCCTGTGTGGGGTTTTAGTTATAATCGTGCTCGTGTCCTCATGCAGTTCAGTCTTTTCCACACAGAAGTCGATGTTGATTCAAGCTTCTTTCAACCCTACCCAAACGGATCAGGGAGTTTATGTCTCAGTGGCGGGTCGCGTTTTCGATCTCAATAACAGCTCGCTGTCGAATGCACTCATCTCAATAGAGGTGATAAGTCCGCAGGGCTCCAGTGTACATGTGGCTGTCGCCTACACTGACTCGAACGGGCTATTCCAAGACGCATTCAATATGGCACAGTCTTCCCCGGCAGGAAATTATACTGCGTTCTTGACGGCCGATAAACCAGGTTACGATACAGCTCATCTAAACCTTATCTTTGTTTACTTGACGCCCGACTTCGCGCTTGAATCATCCATTAGTGAATTAACTATTCAACAGGGTCAAACCAGTTCGTTAACTTTGACAGTTCTTTCCTTACGGGGATTCAGTGATATTGTAAACCTAACGGCGATCAACCAGCCGCCAGGAGTCACAATTCAATTCAACCCTACTTCGTTGGTTCCAAGCAGAAGTACGATTGTGAACATACAAGTGTCATTTATGGCAGCGGATGGCAACTACAGCTTTGAGTTCCTCGGAGTTTCAGGTTCACTTACGCATAAGGCAATTCTTCAATTGCAAATAGAACCCGGTCCAACGCAACCAGCGTTAGTGTTAGCCGGCGCTGTATTCGTTATCGGAATAATTGTCCTGATTGCTCGTACCCGTAAGAGTCGACGTATACGTGAAAAAATTGTGGATGAATTTCTTAGGCAAGCGGATGCAGATACCGGCTACGTAGCCACGGCTAGAGCGCTCGCGCGTTTGGAGGAACTCCGGGCGATGAATAAAGTGGATGAGTCAACTTACCAAAAATTAAGAAAAGACTATGAAAAACGTCTTGAGAAGTCTACTAGCTAATTACATGTTTCCGAGGGTTTCAGAAATGCGGGCAATTGACCGCGTGAACGCGTGGTCAGGTTTTTCGAGCGTGTAAATTGTTTTTCCACCCATCGCCATTAGTTCGCACATGCAGGGTATCATGCCTACAAGCGGCAAACCCACCTCTGCCTCTATGGTTCTCCCAAATTTTTCAGCACCTCCGCCCGCTGCGATTTGCTCTAGCGGAATCTTGTTCAACACAACACCTGATTTACGACCCAGAGCTTCGTAAACGCCCTTGGAAAGTTCCTTTGTCCCCTCTAAGTCGAATTCATCAGCTTTCATGACCAAGGATACGATATCTGCCCCCGCGAGTGCATTGATTGATGAATATTGTGCACCCGGACTAGTGTCGAAAATCAAGTAGTCAACCTTCTTTTCTTCGATAATCTGCTTCTTACCAGACAGAGTCCTGGAGAGCGCCTTGACCTCCCAGCGTCTATCTTTACTCATAACGTTCTTCAACGCCTCTAAAGATGGATTTGCGAAGCCTACCCACAATTTTCCTCTTAGGTTGAATTTGGCAGATTCATCGACAAGTGTGTCAATGATACTGCAGTTGCCCTCCAAGTAATCGTTCAACCAGTGATCCGGTTTAGCTTTGAATAGGACGTTAAGGCTGGGAGCTCGGAAGTCGTAATCGAGGACGCATACATTGGCGCCTTGTTTCGCGTAGAGAGCTCCGAGATTGACGACTAGGGAAGTCTTACCGGTTCCGCCTTTGTAGGAGTGAAAAGCCAGAGTCTTTGCCAAAAATATCACCTATGTTTCGATATAGAAGTAAACGTCCCTGCCTTTACGTTTCTTTTTGATTAATCCCATCGATACGAGTTGGTTTAAGTAATCGCTTTCGACGGCTCGTACTCGTGCCGTCTCCTTCGATAGGTCAGTGGCAGTTGCTTCACCAAGAGAAGAAAGAGCAATCGCGGATTTGCGTAAGTGATCAGGCAGTGAGAGAAGAGTGGTAACGTCCAAGGGAAGCCCCTCCGGCACGTCGACGGTGGGCCTCCCAAAGTGACCTGTTGAAGATCGTTCAACCTCGATCAATTTGTCAAGTTTCTTTGAAACTATCTCGACATTACGGTTTAGCTTCCGGAGCAAATCTACAACAGCAGAATCAGCGCTCCTCGAGCTCATGGAAGAACCACGACAGTAACGCGCTGATGGTAGTATATGAAAGTTTGTTAGTGCCACACGTATACACCGACGAATGCGTAGATGTGTGGTACTCAACAACACTTAAATAGATATTCGAGGTGCAGTATGCTATCTTGAGGTTCCACTCAATGGTAGCCAGACAGAATCGGTCCGGTATTGTTCTGTTCTTGGCATTACTAGTTGGGTTATCGATTGCTCAAACAAGCGGAATTTTATCTAGTCCCGTCGCGGCGGATAGTAATTTGACATTTCAGAACTTCTCCCTGAACGGGCCTAGCGATGCAACTCCCATCCTTCAAGTTGGACCAACATCTAAAAGCATAAGCGCCGGTTCGTACGCACAATTCGAAATCAACATAGAGAATGGAGAGCCCACCAATGTTCTCCTCGTCTCCAAAGGAATACCTGACCAGGGCGTGGCAATCTTTACTCCTGAAAACGGTATCGTCAACCCAAATTTCGATTCCTTGCTCACGATCGTGACGTCTCCAACCTCTCCCATAGGGGCTTACAATGTTACGGTGATAGCATTGGTTGGCGGAGAGGAACTTTCATCGAATGTGAATCTGCAAATTGCGTCAACGCAAACAAATAGCACACTGAACCTTCCAGCATCGTCGAGCCTTTCAGTAAGAGTTGAAACAGATCAGAGTTATTACAAACCCAATGAAACGGTGAACATACGTGGGGTTGTGATGGATAATACCGGAAGCGCCGTCCCTGGCGCTGACTTATCCGTACAAGTAGACGGCCCAGCCGGGTCAGAGCTGGACCTCTTAACAGGCATTACAACCGACACAGCAGGAGTTTTCCAAACCTATCTGCCAATTCCCGTCAACGTTACTTCAGGAGCATACACGGTGTTCGCTGCGGTATCTAAGTCAGGTTACACTACCGCTGCGACGCATACAAATTTCGTAATTGACTCATCATCAACCTCAAGCGTTATGATTATCCAACTTTATTCTACAGATGCAACAAACAAGACTTCAGCGGTCTTTTCAGCCGGTCAAACAGTATTGGTCTGGGTAGTCCTGCAAAATATTGGTGCGCCAATCCAGGGAGTGATATGGATCCAAATTCTCGACCCTAGAGGAACACAAGTATCAATTCAACTGCAAATCTCTACGTTAACAACCGGCGGCATCGTTAAAGTCGCCTTCGGGTTTTCACCCGCAGCAAACTCCGCACAAGGAATCTATAGTGCAAATGCACTTGTTTCTGACAAGCTGATTTCCCAGGGAGGAACATTCCTAGCAAACGCAAACGCTCAATTTGTGTTGGGGGAGTAAGAACAAATTGCCTGAAACCGAAGACTCAGACGATGACCCGATTTCTAAACTAAACAATCTAAGAAAGCGTCTCGAAGGCCTTCGTGCAACAGATAACAAGAATGACCCTCCCCAGAGGGCGGAGGACACTGATTCAACAGCGATCGAAGAATACTTGACAAGTCGACTTCAGCAGATTGGCGAGATTACTCCTGAAACCAAAGAGTACAAGGGGCTCCGAACAGGCAACGGTTGGGACAGCGACAGGATAATCGAGCAGGGATACAAAATCGAGCCAATAGCGATAAAACGCTCAGTCGATATCGCCATCTCCTCGAACCGAAGACTTGGAGAACGAATAATCGGAAAACTGCGTCACGAAAAACAGCAGGCACTTCTCATCGAAGAACCAACGGTAGAGTTCGTACCAATCTGGAAAATTAGAGGCTTCCACGAATGTTACTATCTCAGAACTAACAGTTACA
>Ga0326727_10011153_pt1 | contig 21060 bp, 24 predicted proteins | sample MB2enrmetagenome_FD_207643 | JGI IMG/M metagenome (GOLD analysis project Ga0326727, IMG submission 207643) | Lab enriched peat soil microbial communities from McLean, Ithaca, NY, United States - MB29MY | ecosystem: Environmental > Terrestrial > Soil > Wetlands > Peat | place: USA: New York...
TAAACTCTTACTCCATGACATACAGAACTCTATGGCCCAATCTGTCTGAGATGGAGACAATGCCGGCATTTCAGCGCTGCCGGGACCGTGCACCATTGGATTTCGAACATTGGTGAAGAAGTGCTTAAGTACTTCTTTCTCCCACTCCTCTATTAAATTCCCTCCTCTCTTTTTGTTGCAGAGGTTGTCGATATAATTGTGAGCACCATTCTCATTTCCCGTCGTCCAGCCCTTCCTATCAGAAATAATTTTTATAGTGCTTTCCAGTGCTCGTCCAGCGTAAAAAGCAGGATCACGGTCGCCATTGTCGCGCCTGTCCACAGCTTCCTTCATGTCGATATCGACGTTTTTCCAAGTTGCATCGGAAACTATAGCCCAAAATGGCTCTTCTATTTGCTTTGAAGCCAGCTCATCTGTGGATTGCTGGATAAAGCCGTTGTGGTAGTGCAGCTTACATCCCGACCGGCGAATCCGTTCATTGAGTTCCTGGACGGCGGCTCTAAACCCGCTATTCAGCGCTTCATTTTGAGCCTTTTCTGCCTCGGTCATTAAATTAGGCACCCCAGTATGCACTACACGACGTGCATCCATGCTTGCAGCTTCCGCAAGTCGTTTAGGAAGACCGGCATTGATTATCTTAATTTCTTCCTCTCGCTCCCTGAATGCTAGTTCAATAAAACTAATTCGCTCCTTCATAAATCTGTCGGCTGGTTTTGAACCGTCATAATCAGCTAACACCCAGTTTTTACAAACTCTGTCCATGGTGTATTCCACAGTAGTCCCGTAGACAGAGTAGAGTTTAGCCGATAATGCTTCTACTCCAAATTCCCTACATAATTTATCGTGAATTTCAGTCCACCTTGCTGTATTGCCAAGAACTATTGTGCCCCTCGCTGTATAAGGCAAAACCTGTTCACCCACGATCTGGAATGCCTGGACCAAAAGCCGTCGCTCTGTTTTACCAAAGTTTTCCCAGATGGGAGTTTTCTCATACCTGTATGCGAAAATATCAGTGAGCATGGCAAGTACTTTCTAACCGACCTCTATATCGAACTCTGAAACCACGAAAGTTGTGCCGTTATTATCAATCTTGAAAATGAAATAGTGACTGTCCTGCTTAACGTCATATCCGACGTAAGGTTCATGACGCAATTCCCATTCCCACCATTCATGGGATGTCACAGCTTTTGTAGCGGCCATAAAATCGGACCACGCTTTTTTTGCATCTTGACCTTCCTTGTTTGCCAGCCAATCAAGCACTGGCAAAGTGCAATCCTCGAAAAAATCTTTCAGCGTAGTTTTAACCTGGAATTCCTGGCTTGCCATTGTGCACCTCCTTTTAGGTCTAAAGAGGCTATCACAGCACGAAAGTGCAGTCAATCTCACGGTGGCGAGGGTCTCCGACCGACTTCCCGTTCCCTCTCTTCTCTCCAAGCCCTTTGAAGGTCCTCTTCTACTTTGAAAGCGGAGACGTGTTGCATGGCGTCATGCTATCTGCGTCTGGAGTGTGACATGAATTGTGAGGGTAGGTGAATAAACGGTGAAAGCAATATCAGGCAATAACTCTCCAACTCACCGCGTCTGGACCCCCTAAAGTAGCTAACTGAAATTGGCGTCGAAAATACAAAGTCAAGTCCAGTATGGGCGGCCGGCCGGCAGTATCGAGTTATATATTTGGTTTCATTACGAAAACTAGCGTGAATCGGGATCATTTCAAAGTCTACGGAAATCGAATTCATCGATGCGCAAAAAAAAGCCCTTCGGCAAACGTCTATGAAAGCCTGGCATCCTTTTGCGACGCGATGTCCAAGGCGGTTGTTGCGCTCATGGAGGTCAAGGTATAATATTAGCGCACTTACGCAAGCGATGGCCAACTTGTTTCTTGATTATTGTAACTTACGACTAAACTCAAAATTATTAAAATCTATAACGGCGGCCCCCCCCTTGTCGTATGCCCCAACAGTAAGCCCAACATTACCACCTTGGAACTCAATGTCTCTGTATTGTCCTAGCAACTTTGAGTTTATGTAACAGCTTATCATTTGTTGGTCGACCACTACACTCATTGTATTCCATTCGCTAGGTTCAAAGTTTCCAGGTAAAGGAGCGTCCTTAATTAGTGCCGTCGTCGATCTCTTGGAGGAATCATACTTTCTCAAAGTAAAAGTACGGTTTGAGGTAATAACGAATGAATACAGTTCACTTCGGTATTGTTCATTTCCAGAAGCACCGAATACTATACCGGCAAGTATTGGATTGCTAGTGTACTTAAATTTTACACCAACGGCAATCTTAAAGTCGACCGCCGATCCATATGGAGATATGACATACTCTTCCGAGGCCTTGCCAAATTCAGCATCCCACCTATATATACCGTCTACCACTTTAACATCACACTTGCGAATGTCTTTATAGGCCCTATTGCCAATATCCCACCCCGAATTTTCCTTTGCAAACGTTCCTCCTGCAATAACTTGCCAACTTGAAGGGCTTGGAGGTTTGTCTTCCGACGGTCTGTCCAACCCAAAAGACACTTTGAGTGCTTCGAATATCTCTCTCTTGCAGTTCCTAGCGTTATTCAGCTGTTCTGCTAAATCCTTTTGAAGCACATTCTGGTACTCTGTTTCTTGGGATTTTGCGCTGACCCCGCCTCCGATGTGCGCTAGCTTGCTCAGCAATCCATTCACTTGTGCTTTTCCTTCTCCGTTCAACTCAACGTTTTTCCCCTCGCCTTTTATAGGAACTTTATCGCAGATGTCATTCGCGAAATCCCGGATGGCATCCAACTTTTGCTTTTGTTCCTCGAACGAACTGCCAGCATGTGCCAGTTTAGTTGCTGCTCCCAAGATCATTAAACACAACACAAGCCATTTTGTGCGTCTAAGTCGTGTTGATCTTAATGTCTTCATTGTAGATACCTTTCTGAGCGGGCAATGAAGCCTCGATATCCTCCCAAGTCGGATCGCCTCTCTCCCAAAGTGCTTCGCTTTGTGGAGGAAGGTCGCTCCTACCGGACCATTGCCGCGGGTGCTTGGTGCAGCAAATAGCACAGATATAGGCAGTGTACAGCCGCATCCAAAATGGTGTCAATCATAATCCTTCCTTCCCCACTTCCACTACTTCCATACAGAAAATTCACCCGATTCCCTCAGGATAAGACTTATCAGGGGGCAGGGTAAAGGCATAGTCAGACATAACTTGGACAGAGAAAATGGTTTTCGGGCGGTAGGTTTGGGTCGTCTTTATAGGCAGTCACGAAAAGCCCGACAACAGCCGCCTTCACTTTCTCCAGGCCGTGAATCATAAGGACAACTGAAAATTCCCTCCATCGTGTATTTCGGTGAAGGATGATTATCAGGTCAGGACTAGGACACCCAGGCTCATGATCGACCATATGATCCTGCCCTACGGTCCCCCTTTACAGAAACCGCACTTGAGCCACTGGAAACCTGTTTCACTACAGTCTTGCCTCTGGCTGTGCTTTCCTTCCTATAGGGGTAGGAGCTGAGAAACGGCGAAATGAGGGGATACTCTGTTTCTCACAGCACTCTGATTGAAACCACCCTAATGGGCTCTGACGGTACTGTCCAGGCTTGCCGACAGAGACCACTACTCAGGACGTCAGTACGGAAGTTCATTGTGCGATCCGGCTGCTGCGACCTCCAGCCCTCGCTTGGCATGCTCCTGCCCATAGTAACAGTGAGCAGTGATGAGTGAACAGTGAGCAGAAAGAGATGGTTCCGGCGGCTTTCTCCGCGTTCACGATCCCAAGTGCGGCAAGTATCCCGACCGCAATGGGCAGATCGAACCCCGCACCTTCCTTTTTGAGGGAAGCCGGCGCAAGGTTTACGGTTATCCGCTCAAACGGGAAGGGATATCCGCTGTTCTGGATCGCGGCTTTGACCCTGTCCTTGCTCTCCTCGTATTAGACTTACCAACCACACTAAACAATAAGGCAAATTTACCAATCATGGCGCCACTTAGCGATGCCCTTCGCGTAGCGCCGAAGGCACCCGTAGATTTGTTTAAGTGCCTGGTCGGGCTTGCAGCAGGGTGCCTTGACGATATTATCGGGCAGCCCCACCGTTGCAAAACCGGGAAGGCCTGAAGCCAGATCGACTTCGACGAGAATAGCGTCGATGCCGAGAAGAGAGCACGTGTAGGTTTTGGCGATCATACAATATGGCGTTGAAAAAGGAAGGCTGGGGGAGTGCTATTGTAATTTGCCTGATAGGCGTCGGGTTTCTTTGTGCAAGCTTGAAACTTCTTTATCTCTAAGAAATGGCTGAAGCCGAACAGGCCGTTTGGGTATCGCTTGAGGATTATCGGAGCCTGGAGGAAAAAGCCTACCTGTAGCGCTCACCCGCAAACCGTGCCCAGCTGGAGGAAGCCTTACAGCAGGTCAGGGAAAACAAAACAGTCCCCCTCCCTTCTGAGGACCTATGAACATCCTGTTTAGCAGGCCGGCAGACGCTAACGCGTCCCCAGGGTCAGACCCAGGAATTTGAAGCTTTCGTCCGGTTTGCGGGCAAAATCGAGTGAGTATTCGGTGTCTTTTACATACCAGTTAAGGAAGTAGGTGTTGTCGTCGACCTTGCTGGGCTTCCCGGCAGCAATAATTTTTTTCTTTACCACAGGGGTGAACATTCTGCCGTAGTTGTTCAGAAAGGCTTCTTTGGTCTTCACCTGAAGGTTTTCACTCCCTTCCCAGGTAAAGTTTGGAAAATTTATCAAACTTGCCATTTTTTCCTTATCATCAGTATCGGCCGCTTTTCTGAAGTCCCTGAAAAACAGGCCAAAGCTATCATCGTTCCGGGCGGGGCCGGCAGCAAACGCAAGGGCTCCGATGGCAAGGAAAAATAATAATAAAACAATTAGAACCCGTTTCTTAGTCATACTTTCTCCGCCTTGCAGTTTTTGATTTGCAACCGATAAGTATCTAATTTTAAGCCATTATTCATTGGTTTTTCTCAAGCTCACGACGAATTATACCAGAGAAAGGGCGATTCCGCGCTCTTTTTCAAATCACCGGGAAACGTAAAGTCGTGCCCGTGCAACCGGCCTAATATGGTTGGACCGGGGTGAGTCGGACCGGGTTGGACCGCTTACGGTGGACCGGGGTCGGGCCTGATGCCGCTAAGTTAAGAGAAATATCTGTCCTTTCGCGTCCTTACGGGTCTCGGGAGGGGGCGAATTCCTCCAGATTTTTAGAAGGTCGATATTCGAGCTTGAAAAGCGAGTGATAGAGCATTAAGAGTTATTCAACTGCCGACTTCACTGACTTCGACTTAGCCCGAGAGTTGCGCGCGCTCGATCCTGACCTTCCTGTTGTACTTCTCACCGGTTTCGGCGCAAAGATCTGATTCAAGGGTTCCCGATGAAACCTGGTATTATTAAAGACCTTGCGGAACAGGCGCGGAAAGTTCCGGACGAAAGTACGACCTGAAAAAGACAAGAGATATGGCTCACATCCTGATTATTGACGATGAAAAGGATTTTGGTGATTTGCTCGCCAACATAATAGGCGATGAAGGGCACCAGGTCGCTATTCGCCTGACCCTTGCCGGAGGACTCAAAGAGGTTCTTGCCCGCCCCTATCAACTCGTTCTGCTCGATGTGCAGTTGCCCGATGGAAACGGATTGAGTGCAATCGGGAAAATAAAGGAGGCCCCCTCCGCCCCGGAGGTCATTATCTTAACCGGGGCCGGTAACCCTGACGGGGCTGAATCCGCGATAAGGTGGGGCGCGTGGGACTACATCGAAAAGCCTGCCTCAATAAAAGGAATCATGTTGCCGGTGCTCCGGGCCCTGGAATACGGCAATGAGAAACGTTCCAAAACAAAAGCAATAGCCCTGGACCGCAGAGAAATAATCGGGGACTCTCCGGCTATCAGGACCTGTATCGATTATCTGGCCCAAGCTTCCAGAAGTGACGTGAGCGTACTTATCACCGGGGAGACGGGAACGGGAAAGGAGTTGTTTGCCAGGGCCCTTCACGTGAACAGTTCGCGCAGCGATAAGCCGTTTGTTGTCGTGGACTGTGCCGCCTTGCCCGAGACTATCGTGGAAAGCCTCCTTTTCGGACATGAAAAAGGGGCCTTTACGGGAGCAGATAAGAGTGCCGGCGGAATTATCAAACAGGCTCACGGTGGAACCCTTTTCCTCGACGAGATTGGAGAACTGCCAAAGTCTCTCCAGAAAGCCTTCCTGCGAGTCCTGCAGGAACATCGTTTTCGCCCTGTCGGCGGCAAGACGGAGGAAACAAGCGATTTCAGGCTGATTGCCGCGACCAATCGAGATCTTGACGGGATGGTTGCATCCGGTTCTTTCCGCAACGACCTCCTGTTTCGCATTCGATCCTGCTCCGTTCAACTCCCCCCACTGCGGGAACGCGGGCAGGACATCAGGCAGCTCTCCCTCCACTACATGGCCCGTGCGTGTGGAAAAGCCCAGCTTGGGATGAAGGGTTTTTCTCCCGATTTTTTCGATTTCCTGGAGACTTATAACTGGCCCGGCAATGTTCGTGAACTCTTCGCCGCTCTCCACAGCGCTCTTGTTGCCGCCTACGATGACCCGCTTCTGTACCCTTTTCATCTGCCCGTGGAAATCCGGGCAAAGGCCGCTCGATCGTCCCTTGCACACAAAGCGGTTACGGGGCCGGGCGAGAAACGTGAGACAATCGAAAGGGTTGCCGGAAGCGAACCACTCCCGGCGTACAACAGTTTTCGCACGATACTCATAGAGAACGGTGAAAAGGAATACTTCGGGGAAATTGTAGCACGTGCGGGCGGAAGCGTTGCGGAAGCCTGCCGGATCTCCGGGCTATCCAGGTCCAGGTTGTACTATTTTCTCCAAAAATACGGCCTTTCCTTTGATAAACATTCCCCATCTGCTCCGAAAAATCGCTAGCTCCGAGACATTTCTGTCCTGATATTCAGGACATTTGTCCCAACCTTCAGGACAAATTTCGCAACGGACCACTGCATTTGCTGTTTCTCCAACCAAGAAGCCTTATCCACGGCCGATCTTCGCACATGGCACACAGGTTGCTCTATGAAGCATTGGACTGATGGAGAGTCAAATTTCGACAGGAGCAACGCAGAAATGAAAATATGCCTTTGTGGGACGGATAAAGCGGCAAATGCTATTGCCAGTTTGGAAAAACTCATAGGGGACATTCTCCCGAAAGAGTGCCTCTATTCCTGCCGTGACATAAGAGATTTCGAACAAAGGTTAAGAGATCCAAGACGGGCGACCGACCTCGCTATCCTGGTTCCGGCCGATGAACTGGAACTCGATGAATTCGCTGCTCTTCGTGAACTCTACGATGACACCCGAATTCTTCTTGTCCTGGGTGAACGCAGTCCCGGGATGATCATGAAGGGACACTCCCTGAGACCACGATTCATGGCTTTTGCCGATACTGAACCGGGGGTCGTGAGGAGCGTGCTGGAAAAGATGACCAATTCCGCCGGCAACGGAAAAAGCATGGAGATGAAAGAATCATGAAAAACACAGTAGACCGGTGGACTAAATAAACCAACCAAAAGATGGAGGAGAAGGAAATGATCAAGATCGAACTGCGCACGGATGATGGAGAAAGGCTTGAACTTGAAATCAGCGATCAGAAGCATATTTTTTGGCAGATCGAGCCAGGAGCGCATGGAAAGGAAGAACGGGGATTTTGCCAATGGAGCGAGTTGGAAAGCGATCTGGCAGAAGGCATGAGGGACGTTGGGGCAAAGATCGTCGATGCTGTGCAGTTATGGAGAGATAACTTCATGCTTGTAAACTGAAGACCCCGGCTCAGGGGGGAAGACAATTTCTCAAGCAAAAACTATTAAATATCTAGTTTTTGAGGGGGCCTGAGGGGTCGGACCGAGACAATTACCTGAGGGGTCGGACAACATTTGAATTATTATCCCTTAAAAGGCGCTAATTGTAGGCATTTTCTTACCCCTCGGCTTCACACTCAATGTTTACCGATTCAGCTCGAACTGGAAGTGATATATCGACAGTTCCTGAAACATTATTTGCATGAATTTAGAAGAATGGCAACGCAGAGTTTTGCGCGGGTCGTGGTCCGGATATGGAAAGCCGCGAGCAGAAACTTGGACAGGATAAACAGGATTGGCAGGATATAGCACTTAAAGGCGGCGCATATTTCACCAGAACGCGAAGAGTGCAAGTGGAAAACCATTATTCATTTTTAAAAGAACCGAGGAACCGGCACACCGCTGATTTGTTTGCCGGAGGCGGCGTTCCTGTAAATACAGGCCGAATTCAGGTGAACAGTGAGCAGTGAGCAGTGAGCAGTGAACAGTGAGCGGTGAGCAGTATCCCTCAATTCCTCAATTTGCCCAATCCGACATAGCATACCACGGAGTGGTTTAGCCGTGCCAAGCGGCAACCAGAAGAGGCAATAAGCAAAAAAGGAAGTGAGCAGTGAGAAAAAACACTATTCGCTCACTTTTTAACTCCCCATTGACACCGGTATCGTGATGCATAGGTTCTATCTATGAATCCGCCAGTCCACACTCGATCGAGGCTGGAGTTTATTGATGACCGATGGTGCCTTCTCCGTCGACTCAGGATTAGTAAAAACAAAGACCAAGGAAGGGTGAGATTTCGATGATCACATTGGGTGATTTTTCGGTAGTCACTGTTTAGGCACATCCGTAAGGAATGCTAGGTCCTATTTGGCAGGGAGAAGAGAATGATTCCATGGTTATGGCTCTGGGCGCCCCGCCTGTATTTTCCATGGAGCGGTAGCGTCGCCCAACAAATCGAACCAGACACGAACTGGTTCTTCGACTCCATCAGTGCTGATGCCGGCGACGGAAGAATTGAGAAGAAGGCCTTTGATACAGCGACTTACGGGAGACAACTGGGCTTGCTCGCCGAGGTCCTGATCGAAATCGCTGACAAGCAGGCCTCGCTGTCCCCCGAGGCGGCAGCGTCGCTGGAGCGTCTGAAAAGCATCCAAGACAAAATCGAGACGATCAAGAAGAACGAGGCTTTCTCCATGGCTCGCGACATCGAAGAACAAGTCAGTCGGCTTCGGAAAACCAGTCCGGCGGAGTTCGCGCACTTGAGCGCACGACTGCGCCCAGTGCTGAGCGGCGATCAAGCCTAAGAGCCAACAGGGGGTATTTCTCCCTCATTCCCGCTCCACTACGGCATGCGGACCCGCATCGGGCGTCCATCAAAAGTGGCGGGTCGAGTCTCCGCATAACCCATTGATATAGTTTTCATAATGTATACATGATGGTCCTCTGCTAATCCGCATAGCTATGCTCGAAGCCTGTCAACCGGTCAAGCTTTCCGTTACGCAGCTCAGTTTTGCACGTGCCCTGACCGAAACGCGATTGTTCTTGAAACTCTTATTGGTCTCTACAGAGATGCAGACCTGTGGGCTTCCATTTGGGCAGCGCACGTATGTTGTTGCGCACAACACCGCGTTCGATACAAACCAGATCGTCGATTCACCCGGGATAGGCAGGAATATCGAAGGAAAAGTCGTGGCTTGGAGAATCGTCGCAAAAACAACAAACGTAAGTACCGGGAGGCATCACCACTGCCTCAACCCGAAACACGTAAGGGGGCGAAAGAACGGCTTTTTCTGTTAAGTTAGCGGCATTGGGCCCGACCCGATTTGAGAGGAACCCGATTTCAGATATCCATCAGAGCCTAACGTGGTTGGCCAGAAGAAGGAAGTGGCAACCACTACACTCGCTAATGCGGGGCTTAAGGTTGGAACCGTGACGACTTCGCCAATCGCTAAAGTCCCGCCCCGATCGGTTATCAGCCAAAATCCTCCGGCAAATGAGAGCGTGGCCCCGGGTAGCACGGTCGACCTAATGGTATCTCCACCTTGTCCCTGAACAACAGCAAATTGAGTTTTCATTCGTTCGCCAAATTGGCAACACTATAATCTGGCCTCATGATCTTATCACGAAATCCGAGATCGAGTCCCTCTGGGCACGGCTTGATCAGTACCAGCGTAAGTTTCATTAGTAACAGGTCAAAGCCCAAACTGCCAGAAGGCGTCGACGGAAAGCCAGCACGTTGGTTGATGAGGATAACTTTTAGCTAAAAATAATTCTGTTGCGCAAAATTATTATTCTATTAAAATAGAAGGTAGATCGCATTATCACATCGCCCAGCCCTTGAATCCAACCTTTAACAAGAATTAGCGAGGTGAATTCTATGCGAAGTCACCTGTATAGACAATCCGCACGGTTTTCTCCGAAAATAAATAGCGTCTCCTGCTCTATGGCTGTCAAGTCAATCGTATCGATTATACTCTTCATTTCTGCACTGCATTTCCCGCCCCAGGAGGGATGGGCCAGGCCCACCACCGAAGATGAAGCCCGAAACGTGGCCGTGAACTGGTTGAGCCTTGAATCCAAGCCCATGGGGTCATCGCTCGGTCATGAGGTCAAAAGCGTCGAAACCTTTACCGACGAGTTTGGGGACCCCGTCTATTATGCGGTTCACCTGCTCCCTTCGGGGTTGATATTTTTGCCGGCGGACGATCAGGTCGAGCCTATCATCGGTTTCGTAAGCGATGCGACTTCCTACGATCCCTCATCCGCTAATCCTCTCGGGGCACTGGTGAGCCGGGACATACCGGGACGAGTCGCCCATTTCAGAGAAATAGAGGCGAACGCTTTGCAAAGCGCCGAGGCGCCGGCAGCCAATGCCCCCATGGCCAAAGCGCGCAGCAAGTGGGCTTTTCTTTCCAGCCCCATCGGCGCCGATGAGGGTGAGGGTCCCGATTCGAACGGCGTGCCTTATAGGCTGAATATCTCCGAAGTGCGGGTGGCTCCTTTTGTGCAAAGTCAGTGGAACCAGGCTGAGGCAGACGGAAAGAGTCCGAGTTGTACAAGTACCTGTCCCTGTTACAATTACTACACCCCTCCCAATGAGCCGGGCAATCCCGCCAATTACGTCTGTGGCTGTGGGCCCACAGCCCTAGCCCAGGTCATGCGCTACTTTCAACACCCGAAAGCCGGCATCGGGGTTGTATCAGGAAAATATTCTATCTCAGGTGGACCCCAGCTTAGGGGCAAGACCCTTGGGGGTGACGGCAAAGGGGGGGCCTATGACTGGGTAAATATGCCCTTGACAACCAGTTCGTCCACTCCGCTTGCCCAGCGGCAGGCCATCGGTAGACTCACCTGGGACGCAGGCCTTGCTGAGAATGCGAACTATGATAGTGGTGATGGCACCTCGACGGATCCGGACAGTGCCTCGAAGGCGCTCGTCAACATATTCCATTATAGCAACGCCATTCATGGCGACAATCCCGTGAATAATATACCGGAAGCCGATCTCTATGCGATGGTCAACCCCAATCTGCACGCCAAGTACCCCGTCATCTTCACCATCCATAGGGTCGGCGGTGGCCATTTCGTCGTCTGTGACGGATACGGCTACATGGCCTCCACCATTTACCATCACCTAAACATGGGGTGGTCCGGCACGGACGATGTCTGGTATAATCTACCCACGATCGACGCCGTGAACAAGCACGAAATTTATACTTCCATCCGCGAATGTACCTACAACATTTACACCTCCGGCAGGGGCGAGATCATTGCCGGTCGCGTAATAGATGTGGTTGGAAATCCCATTAGCAGGGCAAAGGTTCAGCTGAACGGCCAAGACGGCCGCCTGCGTTTCACGACTACCGACGCCAAGGGTGTTTTCGCCTTTACCAAGGTCCCGTCAGGTACTGCTTACACCATCACAGTAGCCAAAAAAGGGTACTCCTTTAGACGAAAGCGGGTTTCAACTGGCACCAGTATCGATTACCGCATCCACGCGGGCAATGTATGGATGCAGGATTTGAAGGCTATTGGCAAAGTGCCCGCTGCCCCGAAAAAAAATGACGGCTCTTGGAACGCAAGTAGACAATACCTGCTTTATAACTTTATTCATTGCTAGCCACGCAAAGAATAGTTGGAGGAGAAGTCAATGAGAAAATTTATAAAGTTTTTCTTGTTGGTATTGTTCTTCTTAATGCCTTTTTTCTCGGGGTGTTCGTTGAGCGATTGCTCTGAACACGTAAAATACAAAACCAATCTGCTTAAAGTAGATTCGGATGGAAACGGGATTCCCGATAATAATTGTACTGAAAGTCGGAAAAACACTTACAAAGTCCATGTCGTGATGAAGATCCGTGAACCTTTTAAACTAAAGGAAATGAATGACTCTTATCAGGATGTGAGAGTCGTCGAATGCCGGGACAAAAATGGTTACACGACAATCGACGCTAACATTTATCCGGGGACTCATGTTTGCCTTACGCCATCAGCTTACCCATTGAAAGATCTGCCGGAAGAGCTACAGGCCTATACGAGGCCAGGCATCGCAACCAACTACGACCTCAAAATGCGAGAAGAAGTCAAGAAAATTGTAAAAGAAGCAAACGCCACAACTGACGTCCAGGCAGTTGAGTCGATATTGAAGTGGGTGAATGATGAAACGCGTTCTTACCCGCCTCCATACGACATCGCAGAAGTCTACTATACCTACTTGGACCATGGTGAAGTAAAAGTTCGTAACTATCACTTTGAAATTCCTGTAAATATACTGCTGCGGACCCACTACTTTGCCGCCTCTATGTTCAGAGAGCGGGTTCACGGATCCTGTAGTTCTATCGCAACCCTGAAATGTGCAATGATCAAAGCGGCTGGCATACCATGCCGGTTGATTTGGATAATTTACCCTATCTACTACCATGAAATGCAAAAGGAGCCTCCTTATCAAAAGAAGCTGCGCTGCCTGTGGGACTGCTCTAATTGCTCATTTGAGCTAAAATCAACGGATGACGCTCCATCCGAAAATCACGCGTATCTGGAAGTGTATCTTGGTAAGCGATGGGTTCGAGTGGACGAGGATATTGACATTTATAACCAGACTCCCCGGTGCTTGTGTCTCAAGATTCTCTCGGTTGCGGATTGGAGTGAGGTGGATTTCTCCAAAACCTGGCCAGTCGACTGGATTTCAGACCGTCCCTACTACACCCAATTGATTGAGGATCAGGAACCGTAGCACTGAAGCCTTGATAGCTGATCGAACCTAACCTGAAGCGCAGTCCAGTGGCGTGGCGGAGCGACTTCTCCGACGGTAGTGAAGATGTCTGAGCTTGAAATTCCGACAAACTGTCTTAATGACGTTTGTTTTTGCATGGGGTCGATCAGAAAATCGTATAATTTTGTGGTCTATGGGGGTGTCCAATGAGTTTTTTCGGGCTGAATCCGCCTCGAAATGCGGTTCGGCATGCTCAGGCAGTCACGTCGCTGCATTGTTCCGGGACACTTCCACTTGGGTCCGAGGGTCAGTTACAGGGTAAATACATATTTTACGATTTAACTACAAGGAGTTGATTGGCGATGCCGCTGGAGAGTTTTCCTTCGACTCAATTAGATTTAAATGTTGCTCCTCCGACCACTGTAGTTGCAAAGCTGTCTCGTGATTTTGCCGTAGAAAATCAGGAAAAGGATCATTGGTGCTGGGCGGCAGTGACAGCTTCCGTAACCAACTATTTGACCAAAAATCCGGGGGGTTGGAAACAATGCCAGATTGCAACCGCCGTGTATCAGACTGGTGGTTCCAGTATTGACTGTTGCAAAGACCCGGATCAATGTGACGACGATCAAGACCTGGACGCAGTGCTGGCCCAAACAGGATGCTTAAAGTATGAACCGGATTACAGCGTAAACGCAGCCGATATAACTGGGGAAGTAACTGGTGTGACTGTTGCGATAACTAATGATCATCCGGTTTGTCTCCGTATCGGGTGGCACCACGATAATGCGGGGGGACATTTTATCGCAGTCGCTACGGTTGGACGCGGTCAGGATGGAAGAGACTACTTCGGTCTATCTGACCCCAAGTATGAAAGCAGTTCTTATGCCGTCCAAGATTTGATTGCAGGGAATTACTTACATAATGCTGACTACGATGGGAAATGGACCCACAGATTTTTTACGGAGGGTTGACCGATGCCGCTTAAATTCGAAAGTGGGCCGAGCTTAGAGGGTTATGAAGACCGCATAAGTGAAGGTCTACATCTTATCGACGAACCGCTTCTCAAAAGCACTAGTGTTCGGATAATTGGGCCGGTACCAGTTTATTCGGCCACGGTGCTGTTAAAAAATCCTATCCTACGCTGGAAAGAACTCGTGTCTGTCGGATGGCGTGCACTTGTTCTAGAAGATGCAAAACCTATATCACTGATACTTATACACCCAACAGTTTCCAATGGCTCAATGTCTATTGCAATCCGTGGGGCAGAAAGTGCGGTTGCATTTTACAGAGCATTAGTGGCAGCAGAAGAACTCGGAGCGAAGCTTAATGGTAATTATTACGTTAATTTTATTACATTTCCAAACATATACGTGACAGCGGTTTGGCTCAAGGGGAAAAGTTCATTCTTCATACCAACCAGGGATGGCTCTCGTTCCAGGCCAGAACCAAAAATTCTTAATCGGCAGACTTTTCTAAAATTGGTGCGTACGCAAAATCAGAGGATTAGAGGCCAGTTGAAGACGCGTTGATTTGTCGATCTGATGAATTCATTTATTCCAAATGAATTGATACTTTTGGAGGTTTAATACGTCGACTTCAGAGGAGGGGGAGTTATGAGAGGATTTGCTTTTTTGGCAGCGTTTGCAGTGATAGCTGGCTTGGCGGGATGCGCAACTATAACAGCTGTGCCGGTCAATTACCAGACTGGAAAGGTAGACGAAACACAAGCCGAGGGGATTAGATATTACATGCCTAAGCCCTATCTTCTTGTCACGGAAATCCCTTATGCACCCAACCCACCCAGCAGCCAAAATGCAGGTGGGGCAAGCGGTGATCAAGGGAAAGGGCAGCAAAAGCAAGACCAGTCGGACCGAACCTCACCTAGCACATCACAGGCGCAACCCAGCGCGGCGGCCACCGATACTTCTTTCGTAGCAAGTATGTCCACTTATACGATTAAACTTATATATCTGCCAGATTTGCAGCACCCAATGGCCCTAAGAATGAGGAGCGGGGCGTTCGGAAGCATAACTGCCGGCCCCACCTTGCAGGATGGCTGGATGCTAACTTCTATAACTGCTAATGTCGATTCCGGAGCCGGCAACATTGCAAGCATACTTTCCTCAGTTGCTTCACTTGCCGGCGGCAAGGCTGCTGCGGGGGGCGGTGGAGGCACTAGTGGAGGCACAACAAAGAAGGGAGGCGGAGGCGCAGCCGTACCCGGTCAGCCCTCTTTGGGCCCAATCAATGGTTTTACTCAGGAGCAATCAGATGCGCTGAGGAATTATTTTAGTATGGCTATCAATGCAGCTAATAAACAGGTTGTAATTTGGGGAGAGCACGTTCTTCCTCCAGGCCTTTACGAATTCCAGTACGACACTAATAAAATTTTATCATGCGTTAGGCCGGTTGTGTATTTTTGTAAGGATGGTGTCAATGCACCGGATAAGTTTCCATGCTCTAAACCTTAGTACCTGACGGCAGAAACCTCCGGTCGGGATTACTTTGCCTCAGCTCGAAAATCTCGGCACGGAGGTTTAAACGTTTGTGTGCAATTATTTATGACGCGGTGTAGATGGGAAACGATTGCTTGGTTTTTCAAAAGGCAAACTTTACCTTTTCCCTGGTGCGCACCATGCTGTTCGGTAATAAATCTGAAGCCACACCGTGGACCGCATGCATTGTTGACATTTAAGGCTTGAAATCGGGGCCGGGTGTGCAAGTTGTTTGAGGGATACATTCACTTTACTTGTCCCGACCCCGGGGCTACCGTCCGATACCGGATGGCTTGCTTGAAAGAGTGCCGTTGGATTTGTAGGCTCTGGGCATAGCGGCTGAGGCGCCGCACCTTGACCCTGCTTGTTGCGCTAAGGTTACCTGTCAATACATTTAGGTATTTGAAGGGTTTTCGGGTTGATTCCGGCGTGTGGAGGTGATCCGGCCGTCTAAAATGGGCCGCCAGTACAAGCATAGGGAGCAGTCTATGAACTGAATCAAAGGAGAATCAGGGGAGGTATGAGATGACTGACATGTCTTTATACAATGCAAATCGGTCCAAGTTGAAATTCGGTGATTTGTTACAGTGGAGTGGAACAAGCATTCTGAGCAAAGCTATACAGTCAAAAACAGAAAATGATAGACCTCAATATGAGAAGGATCATGATATCAATGTATCACACAGTTCATTGCTTGTTACCATGCCCATATACGAAGGCATGGAGCATAGAGTATGGACGACCGAAGCAGTTGAGAATGGGACAGTTTTGCATCTCCTCTCAAAGAACCTTGATAGCTACAACGGAAAACTATGGTGGTATCCTTTAAAGGATGACATTGGGTCTGAGGATTTTAGAAAGCAGGTCGGCATAAATGCATTTGAATTAATCGGCATTCCCTATGCTTTTGAGGATCTATTTACCCAGTTAGCCGGAAGGGTGAAGATTGATATAAAAAACCTTTTTTGCTCTGAATATTGCCAAGTGTGCTATTTGGGGATAGACAAGGCAATAGGTCAGGTCGCATTGAATCCCAATCAGATGGCAACCCTGGGAATATTCGAGGAACCGATTTTGATTTTCCATAATCCGTAACCGCGCAGCATTCGAGGTGCCGAGCGGACAGTGCCTGAGGGGTCGGACCAAGACCCTGAGGGGCCGGACCAAGACAATTACTCGGTACTACTGAGATACTTCCGTTGCCCATCATGCTAAATGTTGGAAATTACAGGACTAACATCCAATTTTCGGGGTCATTTTTCCCATTCTAAAGCTGGAGTAGCCCGAAGAGTGGCCCGCTCAAAATTCACAACCGGCCACCGCCGCGCCTAAAGAACGAAAAGATCCTGCCCGGGGGCGCTCCCAGTTCAAGGTCAGCCCACGCAACCATCCTGCATTCACATTATTTCATGGTGCAATCCCACCGTTCTTTCTTGACGACTAATGTAGTACCTACTACATGAAGGAACAGGTCGGATGTCAAACTTACACAACAAGGGTTTTGCCCATGAAAGAGCTCATAAGGATCCGGGAAGCAAACCAGCATCTTTCGCGCTTTGTCGATGCGGTTCAAGATGGCGCGGAGTTCATTATCACCCGCCGGGGCGTACCTGTCGCCAGGTTGATCGGTGTTCAGAAATCGAGCGGACTGACCGACGCTCAAGAGCAGGCGCGCAAGCGGACCCTGGCTCGAATGCGAAAGGGGTACCCACTGGGTGGCCAGGCGCTCCGAAGAGCTGTTTTGCATGAAAGGTAGACGGCTCACATTGGACACGAATATTCTCGTGTATGCGATGGATCGTGATGCCGGAGGACGCCATGACGTTGCTTTGGAAATCGTCAATCGCTCGGTTGCCTCTGACTGCGTTTTGACCCTGCAATCGCTTTGTGAGTTTTACGCTGCTCTAACCGGTAAGGGGAAAATGCCCCAAAAGGAAGCCGAAGCATAAATATGCCTCTTGCAGTGTCGAGGTGCTTCCTTGTCGCGAAGGCACGAAGAATGCGCGCAACGACCCCGTTTGCGTGAGAAGCGGCAAGGGTGAGGGCGGATGAATGGGTGTGAAAGACGACTAAATCACAAAAACCGGTCCGACCCCGCTTGAGGGCGTTTCGAATACAGCTCTTTCACCCCTTCGTTACGCATTTCCAATCGTGCCTGATCATTTCTCCTATTTTCCTGCCACGCTCAGAATAGAGTACCATACCTTCCCAGTCAGGCGTCTGGCTGACCTTCTGCATCATCAAGCCATCCCCAGTGGCCCGGCTTGGCAGTATGCCCCCGAGGAAAAAACCATTCCGGCGTAAGATATCCGTCGCCATAGGTGTAAAAGGGGAAGAGAGTGGCAGCCATACCTGGAAGACCTGAACGCCTCTTTCCCGCGCTTCGTTCTCCACGTTGACGATGAATGACTGGAAATCGGGCCCGATGCTATCCACGGCAATCCTTGCGACTTGGGCCAAGTCAAAAACTTTCACGCTTCCCCGACTGTTCCCTTCAGCAGGTGAATCTTTCGAATAGACAAAGGTGCGCTCTCCCTCTAAACCTGTATAGAGGTACTCCAACTCATCGTGATAAATAAGAGGGATATGAGCGTTTTGCGCTAAGCGTTTGTAGATGAAACATCCCTGCAAAACGGAAACTCGGCCCGATACGCTTGGATCATTGGTATAAGCAGCAGCCGGCATGAGGTCGACTTCAAGACCTAATTCTATGAAGTTAAGCTCCAGGCACATTTTCTGTAAATGAGGATGGTTGCACACCGGTTCTCCGATAAGTGTTTCCACGCCGAAACGTTTAGAGGCATCGACGATAGAATGTCTGAACAACCTGGGGAAGATGCGATACCCGCGAAAAGCCGGTAGAACTGCTCCTGCTGCATTTTCATAAATCTTATCAGCCGGATCTAAAAGAATGAGCGCATCATGACCAACGACTTCGCCCGTTGGGGTCCGGGCCACGCTGGAGATGATGTGACCCGCAGCATTCTCCTCGATCAATTGGTCCGGGAGGTAATACGTTCTGATGGGGTAACCTTCACCGTAGACCTCGCGAAAAAGCGCGGCTATCCCGGGTGCGTCTTCTTTACGGAAGAAATCTATTTCTATCGGCTGTATTCCAGTGTCCGGACCCGGTGTTTTGCTCAACTGCCCACCCCTCCCCATGACATCATTAGTTTTCTGCGTCCGGCCAACCCTGGTTGGGTATACTACCTTCAACCAGGTCGCCTGATTAATATAATCATCTATACAACTTCTGATTTTGCCCTAAGGGAGTGCTTTGGGCATCATCGGGAGGCCGGCCGCGCCACCGGCAAACGCTGTGATCCGGATTCCCTCCCTATTCGTGAAGGACGCAAGTTCCCACTTCATGCGGCGGTTCAGATTTCACTTTGTATCGGGAAATCCCATCGCCCTGACTATGCTCTTGAATTTCACGGCAATTTCCACGATATTGGATTCGCTGAGGTAATTCTCTATTGCGTCCAAATCGAAAGTCTAATGAGAACTGTTGCTGAAGTCATAACCGTCTTCTTTTTTATCCTTGCCATGCTGGGGAATGCCAATGCGGATCAAGACCGGAGGCAGGTTTCATTCGTTCCGCAGTGGTTACCCCAAGCCCAGTTTGCCGGCTACTATGTCGCCTTTGAAAAGGGTTTTTACGAAAGATACGGTCTCGAGGTAGACATTCTCCGGGGCGGACCCGAAAGGCCTTCGGCGGAATGGCTCAAGAACGGCGCCGCCGATTTTGCGACAATGTTTCTCTCAACCGCAATCGTCGAACGGGCAAAAGGAACCCGGCTGGTCAATGTCGGCCAGATTCTTTCGAGGTCCTCGCAAGTGCTGATCGCGAAAAAATCGAGCGGCATCAATTCCTGGCAGGACCTAAGGGGCAAAAAGATCCAACTTTGGGGAGCGGAACTAAGCATAATGCCCACGGCCCTTTTCAGGAGATATGGCTTGCAGGTTACCGTGATTCCGCAGACCTCGACAGTCAACCTTTTCCTGAGGGGCGGCGTGGATGTGGTTTCGGCAATGTGGTACAACGAGTATCACGCCATCCTGGACGCTGGAGTGGAGCCCGAAGATCTCGTGGTATTCCACCTTTCCGATCTCGGGTTCAATCTTCCGGAAGACGGCATATACTGTTTGGAAACAACATTCAAGAAAGACCCTCAAACTTGCTGCGGCTTTGTGCGAGCATCCCTCGAAGGCTGGAGATATGCTTTCGATCATGAGGAGGAGGCGCTCGATATTGTCATGAAATATGTAAATGAGGCCAAGCTTCCCACGAACCGGCCCCATCAGAAGTGGATGCTCGAACATATGCGCGAAGTGATCAATCTGCCCGAATCCGGAGGGTATCAAACGCTATTAAAAGAGGATGACTACAAAGCTGTCGCCGGAGAACTCATGGCGAACGGCCTTATCGTCACTATTCCCGCTTATTCGGACTTCCTTGAAAACTGTGCGGCCGCCAATGAAAAATAGAGGCCTCGCATTCAAACTCATCCTGTTTACCCTTTCCGGCACAATGGCCGTGCTTCTTGCCGCCTTCGCCTACTTTTATCACTCATCAAAAGATTCCATGATGCAATACGCCGAGGAGAATGCCCGCAACTTAACCCATTCCACAGTGTACCAGATTGAGAAGGTCCTGGTGGGCGTGGGAAAAGTCCCGCTGAATTACGCATCCCTCCTTTCGGGGAGGAATTTTGAAGCAGAGGATATCGTTCGGATCGTGGAGCGGATGGTTTCAGCAAATCCTGAAATCTACGGGGCCGCGATAGCCTTCGAGCCCGATGCTTTCGCTGCGGGCGCCCACTATTTCGCACCTTACTGCTGCAGAAAACATGACGGCCATCTCACGAATGTTATGCTCGGCGATGCGTCCTATCATTATTTCACGATGGACTGGTACCAGATCCCCAGGGAACTGAATCAAGCGGCGTGGACCGAGCCATACTATGATGAAGGTGGCGGAAACATGATCATGGCCTCCTTTTCGGTCCCCTTCTACAAAGGCAAGGATGGCGAAAAGCGGTTCCAGGGTGTAGTAACCTCGAACATCGCGTTGAATGGACTGCAGGAGATAGTTTCGGCCATCAGACTATACCGATCGGGTTACGCCTTCCTGATTTCCCGGAACGGCGTATTCATCACTCATCCCGACAGCCGCCTGGTCATGACTAATTCCATATTCAGCATTGCCGAAGAAAAAAAGAGCAGCCTGCTTCGCCGGATCGGAAAGGATATGATCAACGGCGGCGAGGGACTGGTGGCCCTGCAAAGCGGCTTGTTGCTTCGAGACAAATGCAGGCTCTATTATGCCCCGCTCTCCTCGATCGGGTGGTCGCTCGGTGTCGTTATCCCGGAACATGAGTTGCTCGAAGGCGTACATCGCCTTGGCCGCATGGTCATCCTGATAGGGCTTGCCGGTGTTTTCCTGCTGACAATCATGGTAATGCTGATCGCCCGCACGATTACCCGGCCTCTTAAAGAGCTGTCTGCGACAACCGTCGAGATC
>Ga0326727_10011154_pt1 | contig 21060 bp, 19 predicted proteins | sample MB2enrmetagenome_FD_207643 | JGI IMG/M metagenome (GOLD analysis project Ga0326727, IMG submission 207643) | Lab enriched peat soil microbial communities from McLean, Ithaca, NY, United States - MB29MY | ecosystem: Environmental > Terrestrial > Soil > Wetlands > Peat | place: USA: New York...
GAGGGGTGAAATTTTCTTACTGCCTGCAAAATCTTGCCGGACTTCTAACTCCACCTCTGCCAACGCATTCAGCCCCTCTGACACTACCTTCCCCACCGGACCCCGCCTGTTATCGGCGAATCAGGGACCTTCCGAGCTTTCTTGACAACTTCGCGCGTCTGGCTATAATTAGACATTTCGCCTCTGGGAGGTCGCGGTGCGAATAACCGTGGAGGAGTTGGAACTTCACCCCTTGGTGGTCTCCAAAACCTTCCCGCCCGGGGCACTCGACTACCACGGAGCGGACTTCCGCCAAGCTGCCCCCCTGAAAGTGGAGGCGGTCGCGGAATTAAGGGGATCGGAAATCCGCATTCGTGGGCGCGTGGGAACGAGGTTGGAGGCTTGCTGCGACCGCTGCCTGGGTTCTGTGGCCATTCCCGTCGAGCAGGACTTCGATCTTTGCTATCGGCCGGTTTCGACCATTGCCCGCGCAGAGGAAGTCGAACTTCCCGAGGATGAGCTCGATGTCGGCTTCTTTTCCGGAGACGGAATCGAGTTGGCCGACGTGGTGACCGAGCAAGTGATCCTCTCTGTGCCCATGAAGGTTGTGTGCCAAGCGGATTGCCGCGGTCTTTGCCCTGTTTGTGGGGCAAACTTGAACCTTGAAAAATGCGGTTGCCTCCCCACCCAGGATAACTCTCCCTTTTCTATCCTGAAGGAAGGCTAGCAGGACTTTTCTGAAGAGAGTTGAGATTTTATGCCAAACCCTAAACGACGACATTCCAAGGCACGGCGGGACCGCCGGCGAGCTCATGACTTCCTGGATGTGCACGCGCTGGCGGAGTGCCCCCACTGCCACGAGAAGAAAATGCCTCACCAAGCCTGCCCCCACTGCGGTTATTATAACGGCAGGGAAGTCATGCTGGTGAAGGAATCAGCTTAGCCAGTGGCTAGTGGCTAGTAGTTGGGGCTAGTGGCTGGCACAGTGGTTCTAGCCACTAACCACTAGCCACTAGCCACTAGCCACTTTCTTTCCGGCAGCGGCAATCCACGGGTCGATTTGAATTTCATGCGACGCATCGCCATTGACGCCATGGGTACAGACTCCGCCCCCGGCCCGGAGATTGAGGGAGCGGTCCGGGCAGCGCGGGAGGGGTTCGCGGAGGTCTTGCTGGTCGGACCGGAGGACGTTCTGAACCGCGAATTGGGCCGCTGGGGCGCCCGCGGCCTTCCGATCGAGTTGGTCCATGCCAGCGAGGCCGTAACCATGGAGGATGCTGCAGCCAAGGCCTTCCGTCGCAAGCGGGACTCGTCCATCCGAGTGGCAGCCCGCTTGGTCCGCGAGAATAAGGCGGACGGATTGATCAGCGCCGGCAATACCGGCGCGGTGATGACTACAGCCAAGATCGTGCTGGGAACCCTCGCCGGCGTGGACCGGCCGGCCCTGGCCGCTGTCTTTCCCACCTCCCAGGGAAAAGCTGCGGTGTTGCTGGACGTAGGCGCCAACGTGGACTGCAAACCTCACCACCTCGAGCAATTCGCGGTGATGGGAGAGGTCTACTATCGCGTGATTTTTGGAATCGAGAGACCGCGCATCGGATTGCTCTCGATCGGTCAGGAAGAACATAAAGGAAACGACCTGACCCGCGAAGCCTTGGGGCTGCTCAAGCAGCTTCCCCTCAACTTCGTCGGCAACGTGGAGGGCCGGGATCTTTACAACGGGCGCGTGGAAGTTATCGTCTGCGATGGCTTCATCGGCAACGTGGCGTTGAAGATCAGCGAAGGCCTGGTAGAGACAGTTTCGAGCCTCTTGAAAGAAGCGCTTTCGAGCACCCTGCCCGCCAAAGTAGGCTATGTCCTGTCCCGAAGGGCTTTCCAGAAGTTCAAGAAGCGTGTGGACTATTCAGAGTACGGCGGGGCGCCTCTGCTGGGGGTCCGGGGCGTGTGCATCATTTGCCATGGCGGCTCCAACGCCAACGCCATCAAGAACGCCATTCGCGTGGCCGCGGAGTTTGCGGAAGGCCAGGTGAACGAAAAGATCGAAGGTCTATTGGGTGCCACCACGCTAGGGCGTGCCCAAAAGGGCCGCAGTGCTGAAGCGCAAGGAAGGCAGACTGCCCGCGCGCGGTCGGCAAACAACGGAGCTTGATTGGAGAGTTTCTATGGAGCTTGCGGTTGGAATATTGGGGACCGGGTCGGCGCTGCCGGAAAAGGTCCTCACCAATTTCGACCTCGAGAAGATGGTCGAAACCTCGGATCGGTGGATTACGGAACGAACCGGCATCAAGGAACGCCGTCAGGCCGCTCCCCATGAGACCACTTCGACCCTATCGGTCATAGCCTCGAAAAAAGCCCTGGAGATGGCGGGAATAGCCCCGAAGGACCTGGACCTGATCATTTGCTCGACCATCTCTCCCGATATGCCCCTTCCCTCCACCGCGGCGCTCATCCAGCGCGACCTCGGCGCCCGGGCGTGTTGCGCCTTCGATCTCGCCGCGGCTTGCTCAGGCTTCCTGTTTGGCATGACGGTGGCCGAGCAATTCATCCGTAATGGCAAATGCCAACATGTCCTGGTCATCGGCGCCGAGTTGCTTTCGCGCTACGTGGACTACAAAGACCGCGAGACGTGCGTGCTTTTCGGTGATGGTATGGCGGCGGCCGTGCTCGGGCCGGTCACCCCTCCCTCCGGTATTCTGGCCACCGACATGCATACGGAGGGTCAGTATGCGGACCACTTATATATTCCCGCCGGAGGGACCGCGTCTCCAGCTTCGCACGAGACGATAGCGAAGGGCGGCCATTACATCAAGATGCGGGGGAACGAGTTATTCAAGGTGGCGGTTCGCAGCATGGAAGAGGTGTCCCGGCGGGTCCTGGAGAAGGCGCAGGTTTCCGCCGCCCAGATCGACCTCTTTGTTCCACACCAGGCCAACCAACGCATCACGGAGGCCGTCCGGGAGCGGCTGGGCGTCCCCCCTGAAAAGGTTTACACGAACATTCACCGCATCGGCAACACGTCCTCGGCTTCCATCCCGATTTGCATCGACGAGTGTGTGCGCTCTGGACGGCTGAAGCGAGGCGACATGGTCCTGATGGCTGCCTTCGGAGCGGGGGTCACTTGGGGCGCTGTGCTCATGCGGTGGTGAGGAGCAGGAGCAAGAATCAAGAAGCAAGAATCAAGAATCAAGAAGCAAGAAGCAAGAATCAAGAAGCACGAATCCAGAAGGAAGAAGACGGAAGGAAGAGCGGCCCGAGGGGGTGCGATAACCGGTGGGGGGTAGCAGGACTCAGGGGCGAGCTGTCACGATGGTTCAAATTGCGCGGTGTCTCCTTGCTTCTGCCTTCTTGATTCTTGCTTCTTGATTCTTGATTCTGACTCCTTTGGGCAAATTGGTGCGAAAAGTAGCCTTCCTCTTCCCCGGTCAAGGCTCTCAGTACCCCGGTATGGGGCGAGAGTTGGCTGAGAACTTTCCCAGCGCGCGGCGGGCTTTCGACGAGGCTGACCAGTCGTTGGGTTTCTCGGTTTCCAACCTCTGTTTTGAGGGGCCGGGAGAAGACTTGCAGCTTACCGCCAACGCCCAGCCCGCGATTCTGGCCATGTCCGTGGCGGCGGAGGAGGTCTTAGGCGAGAAAGGCGTGCGAGCGGATTTTGTGGCAGGTCACAGCTTGGGAGAATATTCCGCCCTGGTGGCTGCCGGCAGTCTCCCGGTCGAAGAGGCGGTCCGTTTGGTGCGCAAGCGCGGCCAGTACATGCAAGAAGCTGTGCCGGTTGGCCAAGGCGCCATGGCGGCGCTGCTGGGGCTCGAGGCCGGCGCGGTTGAAGAAGTCTGCCGTGAGGCGGCGCAGGGGGAGGTGGTTTCTCCTGCCAATTATAATTCCCCCGGACAAGTCGTGATCTCCGGCCACAGGGGGGCGGTGGCGCGGGCCGTGGCCTTGGCCCGAGGGCGTGGAGCCAAGCGTGCCGTCATGTTGAACGTCAGCGCGCCGTTTCATTGTACCCTGATGGAATCCGCCGGGGCGCGGCTCGAGAAAGATCTTGACCTCGCGCCCATCCGCGACCCGCAGATTCCTCTGGTGAACAATGTTGATGCGGAGTTGGTCCGGTCGGCGGCGGGAGTCCGGGAGGGGCTGAAACGCCAGGTCACTGCCCCTGTCCGGTGGGAACAGGCGATGCGGGTTTTGCGCGGCGAGAACGTTGAATGGTTTATCGAAGTGGGACCTGGAAAGGTACTTTCGGGTTTACTCCGGCAAATCGATCCTCGAGCCGAGTGCCTGCGGGTTGAGGACATGGCCACATTAAACGAAGCATTGACGCGGCTGGGCGCCGGGTAGTGGTATCATTTGAAACGGGATCCCTATCGACACGCAGGTCATTCCCGCGAAGGCGGGAATCCATTCCGTCGCTAGCGCTTTTCCAAAGGCCTGCCGAGTGGATTCCCGCCTTAGCGGGAATGACCGGCGGCTCAACTGGATCCCCATGCCAAACGACACCAGTACTTGGCGCAGCCCATGCTTCACAGAAGGCAGGTGGTAGCTATGTTTAGTCTGGAAGGAAGAGTGGCAATTGTGACGGGCAGCGCGCAAGGTATTGGAAGGGCCATTGCCCTCAACCTGGCGGAGGGCGGAGCCAGTATCGTCCTGACGGACATGCAACCCTCCAAGCTCGATGAGGTGGTCAAGGAGATCGAGGGGCAAGGGGGGAAGGCGATTCGATTCTGTGTGAACGTGACTGACCTCGAGGCCGTCGAGAAGATGGTGGACCAGACCCTGGAAGCCTGGGGAAAGGTCGATATCCTGGTGAACAATGCCGGCATCACCCGGGATAACCTCGCGCTGCGGATGAAGGTCGAGGATTGGCAAGCGGTCTTGAAAACCAACTTGGACGGAGCCTTCTACTGCATCCGGGCGGTTTTGCCCAGCATGGTGCGCCAGCGTTACGGGCGCATCCTCAACATTGCTTCGGTGGTGGCCCAGGCGGGGAACGTCGGGCAGGCCAACTACATAGCGTCGAAGGCTGGTATTATCGGCTTGACCAAAGCCGTGGCGGCCGAAGTGGCGCGCCGCAACATCACGGTCAATGCGGTGGCGCCCGGCTTTATTGCCACTTCCATGACGGAGAATCTGCCTGCCGAGGTCAAGGAGAAGATGTTGAGCCTGATCCCCATGGCACGCATGGGAACGGACTCTGAGATCGCCGCCGGGGTGCGATTCCTGGTTTCGGAGGAAGCTCGGTATATTACCGGGCACGTCCTCAATATTAACGGCGGGATGTTTATGGCGTAATGCGGAGTCACTTGTCACTCGCCGCTTGTCACTGTTAGAATGACGGCCCGCAAGTAATCGGAGGAGGAGAGAGCGATGGCATCGCCCGAAGAGAAGGTAAAACAAATCATCGTCGAACAACTTGGTGTGGATGAATCTGAGGTTACCCCCACGGCACATTTCGTGGATGACCTGGGAGCGGATTCCCTCGACATCGTGGAGTTGGTGATGGCTTTTGAAGAAGCGTTCGAGATCGAGATTCCGGATGAGGACGCTGAGAAGATTCAAACGGTGAAAGACGCGGTGGAGTATGTACAGGCTCACCTTAAGCCCTCGAAGAACTGACCCATCACCGCCCCTTAATCCCCTCCTCACTGAGGAGGCGACTAAGGGGTGGTGCCCGCAGAAGGAGTAAAGCTTGACGCGTCGAGTTGTCGTTACAGGCGTGGGGCTAGTGAGCGCGGTTGGAATCGGCACGGAGGAGACCTGGCGGAACCTCCTGGCCGGCCAGAGCGGCGTGGCGCCCATCACCCATTTTGATACGACGGGCTTCGCGGCGACGATCGCGGCGGAGGTCAAGGGCTTCGATCCCCAGAAGTACGTGGAGAAGAAGGATGTGAAGAAGATGGGCCTGTTCATTCAGTTCGCCCTGGCCGCATCCCAATTCGCCATGGAACAGGCCCAGCTCAAAATCACTCCGGAACTGGCGGACCGCGCGGGCGTGTATATCGGGTCAGGCATCGGCGGGTTCGACGTGATCGAGCGGGAGCACACGGCGCTGATGCAAGGGGGGCCTCGGAAGATTTCTCCCTTCTTCATTCCCGCGGCCATTGTGAATCTCGCCTCCGGATTTGTATCCATCCGGTGGGGGGCCAAGGGCCCCAATTCCGCCACCTGCACTGCCTGCTCTTCCAGCACTCACGCCGTGGGAGACTCCTTCAAGCTGATTCAGCGCGGCGCTGCGGACGTGATGATCTGTGGCGGCGCGGAAGCGGCAATTACGCCGATGGGAGTGGGCGGGTTTGCCTCCATGCGGGCGCTCTCGACCCGCAACCACGAGCCTGCCAAAGCCAGCCGTCCCTTCGACCGCGAGCGCGACGGGTTCGTCATCGGCGAAGGCTCGGGTATTGTCATCTTGGAAGAGATGGGCGTGGCCTTAAAGCGAGGTGCGCCGATTTTGGCGGAAGTGGTGGGGTATGGCATGTCGGGCGATGCATTCCACATCACGGCGCCGGCGGAAGATGCCGATGGCGCTGTGCGGGTCATGCAAAACACCCTGGCGGATGCCACCCTTCCGCCGCAACAGGTGGAGTACATCAACGCGCACGGCACCTCCACACTTTACAACGACCGGCTGGAAACCCTGGCCATCAAGAAAGTGTTCGGCGAGCATGCCGCCAAGCTGGCCATCAGCTCGACCAAGTCGATGACCGGGCACTTGTTGGGTGGCGCGGGGGGACTCGAGGCGGGCATCACGGTGCTCGCGCTTCGCGATCAAGTCCTGCCTCCTACCATCAATCTCGAATACCCCGATCCGGACTGTGATTTGGATTACGTTCCGAACCAATCTCGCAAGGCCAGTGTCGAATTCGCCCTGTCGAACTCCTTTGGATTTGGTGGGACGAACGCTGCCTTGCTTTTCAAGCGCTATCAGGGTTAGACTGTGCCTCAAACTCTCACAGGAGTTAATCGGCGCCCGTGAAAATCGTCGTTTGCCTCAAGCAGGTCCCTGCGCGCGACTCCATCCTCCGCCTGAACCAGGCGGCAACCTGGATCCAGGAAACCGACCTCGGCTTTGAAATCAACGAGCCGGACATCTATGCCCTCGAGGAAGGGTTGCGCCTGAAGGAGAAGCAAGGCGGAGAAGTGGTGCTTTGTTGCCTGGGTCCGGCGCGCGCGCAGCAGGCCATTAAAGAAGCGCTGGCCAAGGGAGCCGACCGGGCCCTGCATCTGGATGACGCTGCCTTTGAAGGCCTCGATGCCTATGGCGTCGGACTCGCCTTGTCGCGCGCCATTCAGAAAGAACAGCCGGACCTGGTTTTGACCGGTTTGCAGTCGGACGATTTCGGCTTCGCTCAAACCGGAGTCATCCTCGCCGAGCTGCTGGGCCTGCCCCACTCCACCATCATCATGGAAATCCAGGTGAACGGCGGGGCGCTCAAGGTGAGGCGGGAGCTCGAAGGCGGCTGGTTCCAGTGGATTGATATGCCTCTCCCTGCGCTGTTGACTATCCAGTCGGGCATCAATAAGCCGCGCTATGCCACCCTCAAAGGCATCATGGCGGCAAAGTCGAAGCCCATCCGGAAATTGACTCCGGCCGACTTGGGTTTGAGCCAGGGGGACCTTGCCCCTCGACAGCGGGTTTTGAAGGTGTACGTGCCGGCCAAGACGGCTCAAACACAATTCTTGCAAGGTAGTCCCAAGGAAATTGCCGCACGCTTGGTCGATAAACTCAGGAACGAGGCTCGGGTGATCTAAAGCGAAAGAAACAACGGTTCCTGTCATCCTGAGCCCGCCGCGTCTTTCGGCGGGCGAAAGATCTCGGCAGTTGCCATCTGGAGTCCGCAGCCTACTACGAACTGCGGAGATGCTTCGCTGCGCTCAGCATGACAGGCGAGGAGGCTTGCCATGTTTGCTCATATCTGGAGAATGCGCGCACGAAAGAAGAAGATCAAAGATTACGAAAGCTTCGGACGGCAAGTGACGCTGGCAGCCCTTCAGAAAATCGACGGCTGCCAGGAGGCTTACTTTGTCAAGGTCTTCGCGGCCCGCAAGCCTGAATACCTCTGGGTGGTCTTCTGGCGTGACCAAAAAGCGCTGGAAGCGGCTCAGACTAATCCGGTCTGGCGTGAACAGATCAGGAAGTTCGAAGCGGGCAAATTCTATAAGACGATTCCCTTGCAGTTGGTGTGCGAGTGCTTGGCCTCCTTCGGCGGGGCGGTCGCCCGAAAGCCCAAGAGGAGTGCCAGGCCAGCGAAGCCGAAGCAGGTCGCGGAACAGCCCCCGGAGCCTGCGAGCGCGGAGCCTGCGAGTCCCGGCGCGGGCGCTGCGGATTCGACCCCTGAAGGCGAATAGCTCCTTGTAGCACAGGCACTCTTGCTTGTGTCTTGGTAGCACAGGCACTCTTGCCTGTGTGCTAGCAAGTCTGCACAGCCAAGAGTGGCTGTGTCACACATGGGGAAACGATCATGCCTGAATCAGTATTGGTTTTCGCAGAGCACCAGGGGGGCAAGCCAAGCCGGCCCACCTGGGAAGCCCTGGCTGCCGGGCAGCAACTCGCTCAGCAGCTTGGGGGGCCGGTTTCGGCGGTGCTCTTAGGCCACCAGGTTGCGCCTCTCGCCTCCGAACTTGCCGCCCTCGATCTCCAGGAAGTGCTGTGCGTCGATTCCCCCTTGCTCGCCGACTACACGCCGGACGGCTACACCTACGCGCTCCGGGAGGTTGTCCAGCAACAGAAGCCTCGTTTCGTGGTTTTCAGCCATACCTACCTGGTGCGCGATTTCGCTCCCCAGCTCGCCACATCGCTGCAGCAGGCGCTGGTGAGCGACTGCCTGGGCTACCGATGTGAAGGCGCGAAGCTGGTCTTCGTGCGGCAGGTTTTCCAGGGGAAGTTTGTTGCCGATGTGGAGTTTGCCGGTGAGCCGCCGCATTTCGTCTCCTTCCAGGCCGCAGCTTTCCGCGAGGATTCTGTGCGACGTGGGACGGCTTCCGCCAAGATCACCTCGGCCCCAACCACTCTTTCGGCGGACACCATTCGCACCAAGCCCGGCGAGCGTTTTCGTGGGGCCAAGCAAGCGGTGGACCTATCGCAGTCGGAGATCATCGTCGCGGTAGGGCGGGGCATCAAGGCCCCTGAAAACCTCGAACTGGCGAAGCGGCTGGCGGAAGCGCTGGGGGCGGAAATCGGCGCTTCCCGCCCCATCTGCGATAGCGGCTGGCTGCCGATGGACCGTCAAGTGGGAAGCTCGGGGCAGACCGTGGCCCCCAAACTGTACGTGGCGCTGGGAATCGCCGGCGCCATCCAGCACATGGTGGGAATGAAGGGTTCGCACACGGTGGTGGCGGTCAACAAGGACAAGGAAGCGCCCATCTTTGAGGCTGCAACTTACGGCATCGTGGGAGACCTTTTCGAAATCGTCCCGGCGTTGACGGAAGAAATCAAGAAGAGCAGTGACAAGTGACGAGTGACAAGTGACGAGCAAGAACTCCGGCTCGTCACTCGTCACTCGTCACTGTTCTTCCGGCTCGTCACTTGTCACTCGTCACTCGTCGCTGTTCTTCCGGCCCGTCACTTGTCACTCGTCACTCGTCGCTGTTCTTCCGGCTCGTCACTTGTCACTCGTCACTTGTCACTGCTCTTCGGCGTCCAGCTAAACGGCCCCCAACCCGTCTTCTTTACTTCGCAGGAGCCGCAGTCAAAATCCCTCAGAATCTCTCCCCCGCCGCTGATGCGGTCGGAGGAAATGAGGTCCACCTCAAACCGGAGGATCATCGGGCACATTTTCGTCTTTCCATCCGGCAGGGGACAAGGGAGAAGGATGCGCGATGTGCCGATCCACCGTGACCCGCTGCGGCGGCACTCGGTGCGAATGTAGGCGCCCTGTTTGGCAGCCGGGGGTGGGATGTTGGACCACTCGGCAGTAAAGCGGTCGCCCTCGACCTTCACGCGGTATTCTTTGCCGGTCGACGCCGATTTCCAAAGCTGAGGCAAGGTGTTGGCCTTCGCGGCAGATTTCGTCCCCGCGGGCTTAGGGGCACTTTGGTTTTCGAAAGCAAGTTGCAACGAGGTAGTAGCAAGGATCGCGCACGCTAAAATGATGATCCAGCAAGACGCTTTTAGCCTCAAAGGGTTCTTCTCACTTTCCTCAGCACCCATTCAGGCGCTGAAAGACCCGTGTCCTGTCACGCTTGGTTGTTGACACTCCGGTCCTGTCCGACCCCCTCACCCCTGGCCCCCATAGGCGCTAGATTAACGGTTTGACTGCTCAGTGCGAAGCCGGGTTTCTTCTTCACAGGCCCGGAGGGCCGACAGGATTTAGCCCACGGCGTCAGCCGTGGGACCGAGAGACAGCCGGAGAATCCCCCCAGCCCCGGCAGGGGCGGCAGAACGGGTACCCCACAGGGTAAAGCCCGGGCGCCGGTCTGTCGCCCCTACCGGGGCTTGGCATGTTTGATCGTACCCTTCCCCCACGGCTTACGCCGTGGGCTAAAATCTGCCGCCGCTCCGCGGCTCTCAGAATCTCGCGGCTGCTTAATCTAGCGCCTATACCCCCGGCCCCTCTATCGCCGCGGCGGCAGAGGGGCCGGGGGCGAGGGGGTCGTTGCCCAGCAAGAGGACAAGTGCGGGGTGACCATCGACAATTTGTCCATAGATGCCGCAGGCCTTTGCTTTGACAAGACTTAACCACCTTTGTTTTCAACAACATTCCCGCTATAAGGGCTAAGTGCATTCATTTTCATGCACATTCCCGCTTCGTTCCTTCGTTTTCAGCACCGGTCCTTTGTTTTCAATAACATTCCCGCTTCGTTCCGTCAAGAAAGATTCTTTCCGAATTACCGGCCAGTGTCAAGAGTTGATCGTAGTGGCGCCATGGGGAACGGTAGCCTTTTCAACAAAGACGTCATTCCCGCGAAGGCGGGAATCCATCCGGCAAACCCCTGGAGGCGCGCCATCTAGGGGCTGGACTACCGCCCTTCGGCAAGCTCAGGGCGAGCTTTGCGCGAGAATGACCGCGACGTGCGGGGTGGGTTCCCGCTGCCACAGGAACGGCCGTGTTTCTTGCGGGCACTCCGCGCCTCAGTTATACGCTAGAATGCTAGCTTACTGGGAGGAACTTGTCAAGCACAAAATCTCTGCCTCGTGTTTGGCTGGAGCATGTTGCTTGGTCGGCGCCTACTGCTTAACACCTTTGGGCTCACGAGGCCGAACACTTTTCGGCCCTGGCGGGTTCGCGACACTGTTTTTGGGGCTAACGCCGGGGGTGGGGCACGCTAGGTGGCCAAACGCCCGGGGGGACGGCCCAGCGCTGCCTGCTCGGCAACCAAGTGCCTGTCGCGCAGGCCAAGCTTGTTGAAAATGTTTTCAAGATGGAACTTGACTGTCGCCTGGCTAATGTTGAGTCGCGCAGAGATCTCCTTGTTACAGAGCCTCTGCTGAAGTAGCTCCACCACAAGCCGCTCGCGGGGAGTGAGCACTTCCAATCCAACCTTCGCCCCGGTGCTGTTGCCCTCCATGCCGCGCCCCGCAAGGCGCTCCAGTACTCGCGGATGTACCCATGGCCTCCCGGCCCACAGGGCATCGACCGCCCGCGCGAGCGATTTCGCGAGGTCATCGTATGCGACAAATCCCTGGGCACCGAGAAGAAGGAGGCGGCACAACTGGTCGCTCCGGCACCGGTTCCCTACGATGAGGATCCTGGCGTTCGGAAACCTCAACCTCAAGGATCGGACGTATTCTGGCGTTGCAGTGGAGATCGCGCCCTGGTCAACGATCAGCAGTGCCCTCCTGGATTGCGGCGGCCCCTCGTGGGCAAGGTCCCCGTGCCAAGGAAGAATCCTGATGTTGCGTCTGCGCTTAAGGATCGCCCAGATGCCGGATACGAGAAGTAGACTATTCGGCGCCACCCAGACGGGAATCGCTCTCATGTCTCGCCTTGGAAGTAATTGCATATGTGTGTACCTTGCTTTTAAGACTGTGTACGTGTATCTATGGTAAACGCAGGCGTCTCATAACGCAAGCGGAATCTGAGGGGGGCTCGCACGCCTCGCGCGGCCTCTTACGGTCGGTGCGCTGTGGATGCCTCAAGAGCCTTAACCATCGACACCCTGTGATCCGCCTACCTGGCCGTGCGGATAGGTCCTGCTCCGCAGGGGATAGCTGTCCATCAAGCTAGTTCACAGCCGCACATCCATCGTGCATATATATCATTTATCGTGCAGTCGCTCGGGATTGTTGCGAGCTCTGCCGGCCCTGGGCTCGGCAGCCCAGAGAGCACTCGAAAGCGAGGAGGGAGAAATGAAATTCGCAAAAAGACATGCGATTTCGCTGTTAGGAATGGTCATCGCCGTGGTATTCATGACGGCTGCCTTTTCCATCGCCACTGTTCGTCCGGACGTCTGCCGTCAGGGGGCAGATTGTACGTACTATGGCGAGGGCGGGCCTGCCGGAGGCTGTTGCGCCCCAGGCAGCGGCGGTTGTGGATGCACATGGCTGGGCTATTGGCAGACGCAGTCAGCGTGTTCCATAACCCAATGAAGCCCCGGTCTTTGATAGGAGTCCGTGCATGTACTCCGGGCGCGGGCGGCGGCCAGCGGCCTGCGGGTAGAACCCGCGGTGCGCAGTCGGAATTGGCTTTCCGGCCGCCACCTCCGTATCGTCGTTCTTTGAGGTTCCCGAGTACGTGGGTTTTACGAGGACACCGCCAGCCATGTCGAGTGGTGCAGAAGACTCGCGTCAAAGCTGGCGAGAAAGCGGCTCTGCCGACTGCTTAGGGATCTCGGACTTCGGGGACTTTGACGCGACCCCGTGTCGAGGTACTTCGATTCAGACAGTAGAAGTGGATGCCCGCCTTCGTGGGAATGACGATGCTGGGGACGCACACGCTCAATGTCGTCATTCCCGCGAAGGCGGGAATCGACCGCTCGAACGCCTCCAGAGTCTGAATCGCAGGTCGAAGTAGGCTTCGTCGAAGTAGTCTTCGTTTGACAGGATGGGGTAATCATAGCTAAACTGCAAACATCGTTGCCAAGCATGCCCGCGCCGAACTCGGCAGCGCCGCAGACATTCCAGAGGGAGGACGAACCTGCGCGTGCAGGACCGTTATTTACGGGGATCACCATGAGGCCTATTCCCACCCTGTTATGCTTGGTCATGCTCTCGGTAAGTGGTGCGCGGCTCGCCCTCCTTGGTGTGAAAGAGTTACAACGATACAGGTCCAGCCAGAACGATAACTCCTTGAACCCCAACACGGGCAGTTTTGCCGGGATCGGGGCGGACGGGGGCGAGAAAAGGCCCAACCTTGACGATAACGGCCATTTATTGCTCTTTGTCATTCATCACAGCCGCATAAGGAGCGACATCGACTTCTGGAACCAGGTAATTATTCTGGCTGGTCAGTCCCATCGGCAGGCCCGTGGGAACATCAAATACTGGGGAATCTGCGACTCGGGTGCGGAATGCGACCCATATCAGTCGGAGGCACACTTCACCATCCTTGGGCACCTCGAGCCCTTCGAGATGCGCATTATGGCCGGAGCAGATGCCAACGGTGACGCCCTTCTGTACAATCAGAGCAACGTGCTTAACGGGCGTGTTGCACACGCCCCTTGCCCCGCGGCCCAGGCGAACCTGATATTACAGAGTGCGAAATAGTGATACGTCGCATGCTTAAAAGAGCCGCCGAAATCGCCGTCATCGTGCTGATTGTAGTCAACGGTTTCGAGCTCGCATTTTTCTCTGCGATCCATCGTCGTGCCGGCCTGTATCGTGTCGGGGACCAATGCCCCTTGCCTTCTGGTTATCTATTGAACGGTCGGTACAGGGCCTCCGACAGCGCGCCATGTTATCTCATAAGGGTATACGCGAAGGGTTGTCCCTACTGCCGCCGCGATCAAACCCAGTACACCCGACTGATGGAGCGCGCGCAAAAAGCGCGCTGTGAGATGATCGCCATAGCGCCCGTGGCGCGTGACGCGGAATTGTACGGCGATAGTCGGGTTGTGCAACTGCAATACATTGATATGAAATTCGGTCGGGCCCTGAACCCCTTCATGACGCCGGAGACCATCCTGCTGGATGACGCCGGCCGCGTAATCTGGTCTGAAGAGGGAGCGTTGGACAACCAAAGCGTCGAGCAAGCCATCCATGCACTCCGTAAGCTTCGCTGAGGGAGGGACATATGGGTCTCCGTTGGCTGACCGATGATCTGGCCAGTTCGATCCGACGCATTCGGCGTCATCCACGCAGTTTTGTGTACCCGGTTCTCATGCTGGCGGTGGGCATAGGCAGCACGGTCGGAATTTTTGATGTCGCTTACGAAGGCCTGCATCGCGCGCTGCCCTACCGCCACGCCGATCAAATCGCGGTGGCGGGCAGCGACTTAGGCACACGTCTATACAGCGGGTACGATTTTCAACCTAATCCGTCCCTGCAGACCATTTTCGAAAAATCCGCCGCGTATGAAACCGCCTCTGCTAACCTAGACACCGGATCGGGCCCGCAACGAATCCAAATCGCGAGGGTCACGCCTCAGTTCTTTTCCACTCTGGGCGTGGAGCTGCTAGGTCCCGGCTTCTCCACGAGCATACCGCCAAGCCCGGCCCCAAAGGTCGCTTGGCTGCCTATTGTCATCAGCGACAGGCTGCGGCGTACCTATTTTGCCTCGGAAAAGGGAATCCTGAACCGTTCCCTCGAGCTCGACATCTCGCCAAACCATTTTGAAGTCGTGGGCATCGCGCCACCCGGTGTGAGCTTTCCACCCCGCGTCGATGCCTGGCTTCCGCCGGGGTTCCAGGGGGGGTCGGTATTTCAAAGTCCAGATCTTCCCGGATCCTTCGGGACGATAGGTTTACTGCGGTCAGGGTTGTCAACGGCCTCCGCCGAGGCCAGGGTCCGAGCATGGCCGTTACCTTCCTGGTATATGCCCCAACCGGACGCCAAAACCGCTCGCTTGATTTCTCTGCCCGATTTCCTGGGGGGCGAGTTACACCATCTTGGCCTCGTACTCTGGCTGGCCACGATCTTCTTTTTAGTTCTCACGATTATGGCGGCCATGGGCATTTTTCAAATCGAACTGGAGGAGCGCAGGCAGGAGTTCTCCATTAGGAGCATGCTCGGCGCCAACCCCCTTCGTTTGTATGCCTCCTTCAGTCTTGGCATCGGGTTCGCTCTTTTGGCGGCGTTGATCGCAAGTTTCCTGGTCAGGTATGCCCTTATCCGTGTCACCGCGACTTATCTTTCGTTACCCCGGGGATTGCACGCAAGCGTCGACGGGATCGGTCTGGCCATGGCGCTAGGTGCAGTGGGGATCGTCTTTATCGCCACGGTCATGGGCCAAGCAACGGGTTTGGGGCCCAATCCTCGGCCGACCTTCTCAATTTCCAGAATGTTGGGAAGCAAACCCGTCAAAAGCGCCACCAAGCCTCACACCGTGTCCAGACCGTCGTTTCCCGTTCAAATCACGCTTGCTGCTGTCATACTAATTACCGCCACGTTACTCGCCCGCAGCGCCTACAATTTGATGCACATCGATCCTGGTCTCCAGCCCCAAAACGCATTCATTTGTGAAATCGCGCTTCCCTCCAGTTTCGGCAAATCTATCTTGAAACCCCCAGACCCCAAGCTCCCGCCAGAAGAGCGGAAGAAAGCAATTGAAGCCATTTTCAAGAAGCGCCACCAACTATTGAATGCGCATTTTGCTCTCATCCTGCAACGCCTTGGAACTAATCTCAGCGTAGTTAGTGACGGGGTGATCAGCGTAGCGCCCTATCGCGGCTACCCGGGGGAGGATATGGACTCTTATTACTCCCGCACCCCATGGGTCCCCCAGCGTGGACAGCCACCCCCTGCCAATATCGTCCATCACACGCTAGCGCGGACCATGAGCCCCGGCGCGATACCGGCTCTGGGGATGAGGCTAATCTACGGAAGCAATTTTAGTCCGGACGGCTCAGACCAGCCCACGGTCATCGTCAACCAGGCCCTGGCCGAGCATCTCGGCCCCGGGTCCAGCGCACTGGGGCAATACCTACAAATCTATGGCCTTCAAATCCAAGGGTTTCCTGCAGGCCGCATTATCGGGATTGCCAAGAACGTACACGAGAAAGATCTTTACTCACTGCCGCAGCCTACGGTCTATTATCCCCTTAATGAATGGGCACAGACGACCGTGGATATGGTGGTTCGCACGTCCGGAAACATATCCGGCCAGGACATCCTCGGCGTCATTCAAGCCTCCGTCCAGGCGATTGCTCCCGAGGCTACGGTTTCGAATTTCGCGTCATTGAGTGAGAGGGTCCAGTCGGCTGGAGAATTGACCCGCTATTGCGCCTACTACCTGCTGGCGCTTGCCTGGCTTTCCGTTTTCCTGGCGGCCATTTGCGCCTGGTCAAGATCGATCTGCGAAATACATCGCCGGAAACAGGAAATCGGCATCCGCATGGCGTTGGGCGGCACGCCGGGCAATATCGTCCGGCTCGTTCTCATTCGCGGCCTCGCAGTCACCGTGATCGCGGCTCTTGCCGGCGTCCTTGTTGCCTGGTGGTTTTCCCACCTGCTGAGCTATCTGTTCTACGGCGTAAAGTCGGCGGACCCGGTCAGCTACCTGATCGGCGTCACAACCGTCATTGGCTTTGTCTTTACTGTGCAGAGCTTGTCTATTAACAATGCCGTCAAGTGCAATCCCAGCGATCTGATGAGAGCCGGTCTTGAAATCGGTGACAGCAGCCCAAAATCTTGATTGCAGACGGCGGAGCCGAAATGGTTCGCAGAGGGTCTCAAGGGTGTTTATTTTATGCTAACTGGGGGATTGGCCATGCGAACCATACGCGCAAATGGGCTTCTTTGGGTCGGCATCACAACTGCAATTTTGCGCTTGGCTGCCGCCTTTGGCCTCACAAGCCCCGCCAAGGGCCGCCGGTGTACGAGCTCGCCGTGCGGTTATTTTGACGATCAGGGTCGGCAGTTTCCTGGTACCTGCGGGAGCAAAAAAGGGGACGATAAGAACTGCTACTGTTTCAACAATGAAGATAAGAAGCTGAGCCAGAAACAAGCCGGGTGTTTAGCCACAAAAACGGACTGATGACCACAGCTCATCGGACACGGTCGCAGGCTGCGCCGGCAATCGAAAATCCCGGTGCTCTGCGCCCCTAACCGCCACTCGGGTATTCATGTGACTGTTCGAACTCGGGACGAGCCATCCCAAATTCGGACACCTGAGCAGAGACATTCTCCCGCCTTTACCTCTAACCCCTTGATAATAAAGCTCTCGATCCACAAACAGGTTGGCACTTCTCGTGCCTCATTAACGATGCACGCAGGAGTGCGCGTTCCTGGCCACGCACACTAAAAGCGGGTGAAGGAGGTAAAAGGTGGATTCGAAGCAATCAACTGGTGTATTGGACATCCCACGTCCGTCTAACAAGCGACAGCGGCGAATTCGCCGGATCATTTATTCGGTTGTGGGTCTCGCGGCGATCGCCTCCATCACCATTTTCCTTTCGCGCCTCAAGCCCGCTGCGCCCATTGTCGACAAGGCGACCGTCTGGATTGACACGGTAAAGAGCGGGCCGATGCTACTCGAGGTGAAAGGCCTGGGCACTTTGGTTCCGCAAAAGAAAGGCGCCGAGGCGGCGCACAAAAGCACGCAGGCGCAACTGAGAATCCCGGAAGCGCAGGCCAAGGATGTGCAAATAGGCCAGCCGGCATCCATCGACACGCGCGAGGGCATCGTTCCCGGCCACGTGGTGCGGGTTGACCCCGCCGTGGTGGAAGGGACCGTGACGGTCGACGTGAAACTGGACGGCCCCCTGCCCAAAGGTGCGCCCCCGGACCTGAGCGTGGATGGCACCATCGAGATCGAGAAGCTGAAGGATGCAATTCACGTGGGCCGTCCGGCTTTCGCCCAGCCCAATAGCACCGTAGGAATATTCAAGCTCGACCCGGACGGCAAGGGCGCCAGCCTCGTGCAGGTGAAACTAGGCCGCGCTTCGGTGAATTCCATCGAAATCATCAGCGGCTTGCAGCCTGGCGACAAGGTTATCCTCTCCGACATGTCGACGTGGGATGCGTTCAATCGCATCCGGCTGGAGTGAAGGGAGAATTGAGCATGATAACAAGCATGGCATTTTGGCGAATGTTAGTGACCATACCTTTCCTCATTGTGGCGCTTGCCCGGCCGGCGGCTGGCCAAGACGCCCGGAAAACTGCGGGGCCGGAGGAGGCGACCCGCTTCGACTACTCGAGCAACCACGCCTTCCCCCAGCTTTTTTCACCTTACGTCACCCCTTTTGTTCCCAGGCCGCGGCTGGACAACTCAAGGCGTCTTCCGAATCTGATTGTGGGCGGCAAATTGATGCTCAGACTCGATGACGCCATCGCGCTGGCCCTGGAAAACAATCTGGACATCGAAGTGGCGCGTTACAACCTGCCCATTAGTCAAACGGACTACCTGCGCGCCAAAGGGGGAGGCGCGACGCGTGGCGTGGCAGGCTCATATCAATCCACGACGGCGTTTTCCGGCAGCCTGGGCGGAGGTTTGAGCAGCAGTGGAAGTGGTGGCGGAGTTGGCGCGGGGGGCACCTTGGGAGGCGGAATCAGCAGCGTAGGTTCAGCGGGCTGCTGCGATCCGAGCGCGTTCGCCTTCTATGGCTGGAGCGATGTCATCTCGCCCCTGAACTACACGGTGGTGAGCGGCGTGCCGGTTGAGACCTCACACACAGCGTACTTTCAAGGCGGGTACAGCCAGGGATTTCTGACCGGCACAAGCTTCGGCGTGTCCGAGTATAGTTATCGCCTATCCTCAAACACCACCACCAGCCTGTTCAATCCCGAGTTTGTCACGGGCCTCTCCATAGCCTTCAGCCAAAACCTATTGGCCGGCTATGGCTATCGCGCCAACGCCTTATTCATCCGCCAAGGCCGCAACAACCTGAAATATGCGGAAAGCGTCTTCCGGCAGAGCGTGATCACCACGGTGGCGGCGGTGGTGAGCACTTACTACGACCTGCTGGCCGACCAGGAAAAGATCCGGGTGGCGCAAGAGGGGCTGCAAAATGCGCAGAAGCTCCTGGAAAACAACCAAGTGGAATTGAAGATCGGCGCCGTAGCCCAGTATGACGTGCTGCGCAGCCAGGAGGAAGTCGCTTTGCGGCAACAAGACTTGCTGGCGGCGCAAAACACTTTTTCCCAGGACGCCCAATCGCTGAAGGCCAAGATTTCCAAGAGTTTCAATGAGGAGTTGGCCACAGTGGAGATTGCCCCTACCGACCGGCTGCCCGAGCCGCATGCGGATGATGTGCCCCCCTTGGCCGATGCTTTGCGGGAAGCTGCCCGCTATCGCCCGGAGATCGAGCAGGCCGATATTAACCTGCGCAACCAGGAGTACACCATCCAGGCGAGGCGCAATTCGCTGTTGCCTCAGCTCCAGGTCTATGCTTCCTATAATCTCGCGGGGCTGGGTGGGGCCTTGCGGCCGACTTTCTCCAACGTCTTCCAAAACGACTATCCCAACATTCAATACGGGGTGTCGCTCGGCATCCCCATTCGCAACCGTACCGCCCAGGCTGACGCCGCTCGGGCGCTGCTCGAGCAGCGGCAGTTGCAGATGAAGCTTCAGGACGCCAAGAACCAGGCGGTCTGGGACGTGAGTAAGGCGGTGAGCGCGGTGCAGCAGACCAAGAGCCAGCTTGACGCTGCCTTGAATCTGGCGGCGATATCGCGCCAAGTGCTCGGCATGCAACAGCAGAAGTTCACCTTGGCTTCGGCCACGGTGGAAGACGTCATCATCGCGCAGAGCAACTTGGCCAACGCCCAGGGCAATGTAGTGACAGCACGCGCCGCCTATGCCAAGGCATTGATTCAGTATGAACAAGCCACGGGAACCCTCCTCGAAAGGAATAACATCAATCTCTCCGAGGCCGTGCAAGGGGAAGTTCAGCGCGCACCCAACATTCCGGGCGCGGAGAAATAAGATTCCGGATTCCGGATTCAGGATTCCGGAAGCCTGAAAACCAGGATTATTCAGGCGCACTGCCAATTGGAGCAGTGACGAATGCTGTGGCCAACTGACCCTTCACCCGAGCCGCTTCCCGATGAAATGCATTGGGACACTGGGCCACCAAGGGAGAGGGCTATCATTTCCACATGCGACAGCAGGCTGATAGCTGACGGCTGAGAGCTGTGAACTGTGAACTGTAAACTGTTGACTGTCGACTGTAGACTGAGAACTGGCAACTGACAACTGACAACTGAGAACTACCCACTGTCCGAACTCGGGACGAGCTATCCCAATATCGGACACCTCGGCAGGGAGTCTCGCCCGCTCTTCTCCCTAACTCATTGAAAATAAATGCCTCGATCACAAAAAAGGTTGGCAGCCTTCTTGCCCTGAGTATCCTCGGAGAGTATCTGTATGGACATCCCACGTGAATCTGCAAAGCGTCAACGGCGAATTCGCAGGATTATTTATTCCGCCGTAGGTCTAATAGCCATCGCCTCAGTCACCTATGGCCTTTCGCGCCTCAAGCCTGCCGCGCCCAGCGTGGACAAGGCGACGGTCTGGGTTGACACGGTCAAGCGGGGGCCGATGTTGCTCGAAGTGCGCGGCTTGGGCACTTTGGTCCCGGAGGAGATTGTCTGGATTCCGGCGACCTCGGACGGGCGGGTGGTGCGTCGCATTCTGCCGGGCGTGCATTTGCAGGCTGATTCGGTAATCGTGGAGTTGAAGAATCCCGAACTCGAGCAAGCCGCTCTGGACGCCGAATGGCAACTGAAGGCTGCCGAGGCTGAGTACAACAGTCTCAAGGCGCAGCTTGACAGTAAGCTCCTGGACCAGAGGGCCTCAGCCGCCACGGTGCAGGCTGACTATCGCCAGGCGGTCCTCAATGCCGAAAAGGACGCGGCGCTGGCCAAAGCAGGTTTGGGGGCGGAATTGAACTCCAAGCTGTCAAAGGCCAAGGCCGACGAGTTGACCACTCGCAATCAGATCGAGCAAGACCGGCTGAGCGTGAGCGCGGCCTCCGCCAAGGCCCAACTCGAGGCCCAGAAGGCCAAGGTAGAACAGCTTCGGGCTCTTTACCAGTTGAAGCAGGCGCAATTGGACC
>Ga0326727_10011155_pt1 | contig 21055 bp, 16 predicted proteins | sample MB2enrmetagenome_FD_207643 | JGI IMG/M metagenome (GOLD analysis project Ga0326727, IMG submission 207643) | Lab enriched peat soil microbial communities from McLean, Ithaca, NY, United States - MB29MY | ecosystem: Environmental > Terrestrial > Soil > Wetlands > Peat | place: USA: New York...
CCTCGAACACGCGCGAGGCCGCGAGAAAAGCGGTGTGGATCGTGGACCGCTGCAGCACGGGCTTCTTGCCCCAGTCGGCGATCTTGTCGCGGTACTGCGGCCAGGGCACGCGCACCAACGTCTCGGCCGGGAATTTCCGCTCCACGACCAGCCCCACCAGGCAGGCCGACACGTCGGCGGCCTGCTTGGCCAGCACGGCAAACGGGCTGGCGGCCGGCTGAGGCACCAGCGGCCCCGCGGGCATTTTCACCTCGCCCGAGTGGAGCTTCGGGAGCTGTGCCAGGATCTCGGGCATGGGCACGGCCAGCCCTTGCCAGCGGAGCGGCGAGATGTTCAGGCTGATGATGCCGCAGAGTTGCCCCTGGGCGTCGACGATGGGTCCGCCGTCGGAGCCGGGGTTGATGGCCGCCGAGGTCTCGATGGCCGACCCGGCATACACGCTCTCGCCGCCCTGGTTCTCCACGCGGTACAGGCCGCTCACCAGCCCGGCGCTGACCAGGGCCCGGCCGTTGATGCTCATCGCGTTGTGGGCGTTGCTGAAGGTGTAGGCCGGCTGGCCGACGGCGGGGAGCTTGCGGGCGGGCGCGAAGCACTCCAGTCCCGCGGCCTCGACCTTGATCAGCGTCGCCTCGAGGTCCTCGCGGACCTCGACGATCTTGGCCTCGCGGACCACGCCCCCGTCGAAGACGGCCTTGATTTTCGTGGCCCCCGCCGGCACGACCGTGGTGGAGGTCAGGATGTACCCGTCGGGGCTGAGCACCGCGCCCGTGCCCATGTAGGTATCGTACTGGTCCTTCACCGAAGAGAGGCCGACGGTGGCCCGCATGCAGTGCTCGATGAGGCGCTCGGCCGGATCGGCGGGGGGCGCCGGAGCCCCGGCAAGTCCGCTGCCGGCCGCCGCCAACAGCACGCCGAACGTGGTCGAAATGAGAAACAATCGCCGGGCTGGCACGAAACCATGCGCTGGTCGCATCACTGGCAGTTCCCCCGTTACTTGGCAGGGCGGTTCGAGCAAGGCGAGCGTGTACGGCGGGTCGCGCCGGCGAGAGCCACCGGCAACGGCGGCCTCGCTTGCGCGTCGGGCTTCTATCTCATGTGGGATTTTCGCCCGGAAGCAGTATAATTCAAGCCGTATCGCTTGGCAAGTCGCGGGGTATCAGGCGGAATCCGTGCGCCGCATAGACCCCCGTGAGGCAGCCCAAAAGTGCGCCGCCGACCACGTCGCCGACGAAGTGAAAGTTCAGGCCCACCAGGGCCACACACAACCCTGCGCCGGCCGCCGCCCAGAGCCATCGCCAGCGGGGATAGGCGATCCACAGCACGGAAATCACGGCGAAGGTCATCGCGGCGTGGCCGGACGGAAAGGCCCCGACCCCCGGGAGTGCCCCGAAGGGGCGAAAATCGTACGCCCCGCTGCCCACCAGGGAGATGCGCCCGTAGGCCCAGGTGTCGGGCCAGGGACGGCCGAACGCCCATTTCAGGACACACTTCAGAAGCGTGGCCGCCACCAGGCTCACCGAAATGGCCAGCAGCGCGGCCTGCAATCGGCCGCCCGACTTTCCGAGCCGCCAGAGCACGACCAGGACGATCGCCGCCGCAGCGGCGTCCCGCAGCCAATCGGACACGACGGCCGGCCATCGCAGGCTCTCCCGCGGAAGCAGCGGGTGCGCATGCACCCAGAGTGCCACCGGGCGGTCGACGAAGTAGTAGCAGGCCACTATCGCGACGGTACCCAGCGCCAACGCGACAAGCGTCCCCAGCGCGAGCGATTTCACCCTCTCGCCTCCTCTCCCGTTAGCTTGATTATAACCGGCGGAGGGTGGTTGGGGGAGGTTCGCCGCCAGAGCGGAGTTGCTCCGCCCGGGCGAGATCGCAACGGGCCCCGGCGGCGGCCAGAAGCTCGCAGGCGCGGGCCAAGCGGGCCTGCCGCTGCGGGTGTTGCGGGGGGAGGTGGCGGGCGATTTCGAGCTGGGCCAGCCCTTCCTCGTAGGGCATGTGCAAGCGGGTCGCGGCGCGAATCGCCGCCTTCCAGGCCCGCATCGCCGCTTTCGGCTTGCGCACCAACCAAGCCGCCCGGCCTTTGGTCAGCCGGGCGACGGGCAGGCCGACGGGCAAGATGCGCGCGAAGCGGGCCAAGGCGCGGCACGCCTCGCGAGCCCGGCCGGCAAGCGGCAACGCGCTTGCAAGGCCCGCGTCCCCGGGCCACTTCGCCTCCCACAACCCCAGGTAGGTGGCGGCCACGCCGTGGCAGCCGGCCAGCATGTAATAGGCGGTCGGCGAACGGATCTCGCGGATCAGGCGCCTGCCGCTCTCCGCGGCTTGCCAAGCGGCCGGAAAATCCTCGCGGCGGAGATGGGCCACGCCCAACCAGCCGTACGAGCCGAGCACGGAAATCTTGTCGATGTTCTCCGTAAACAGCTCGACGGCCGATTGCAGGAACGCCATGGCCTGCTGGAGCTCCTCCGGCCCGCCGGTCCGCAGCAGCCCCTCGGCCTGGCCGTTCAGTCCCCAGGCCTGCTGCAGGCGGTCGCCGCGGCTGCGGGCCATGGCGTAGGCCTCGGCCCACCACTGCAAACCGCGCTGGAACTCGCCGGCGGAGTAGGCGGCTTGGGCCAACATGGCCATGCACTCGCCCCAATGCTGCCAGTCGCCGAGCTGCCGGTAGATTTCGATGGCGTTTGGCAGCACGGCCTGGGCCTCGGCGGCCTCGCCCATGCCAATCGCCGAAATGCCGGCCGCGCCCCAGACCCAGGCGGTGGCCACCGGGTCGCCGATGAGTTGGGCGGTGGCCAGGGCGTCGCGGCCGTAAGCGCGGGCCAGGCCGTGCAGCCGCAGCAGCCGGGCGGTGAATGAATTGCTGGCGTAGGCCCGGGCAAGTTCCGCGGAAGGCCCCGCCCGCTCGCTCAAGCGGAGCGTGGCAAACAGCGCGTGCAGCAGCCGCGGCGCTTCGCCGGAGAGGTAGTAGATCTCGGCGAGCCGCTCGTAGGCGCGGGCGGCCTCGAGGTTGGCCTTGGTCTTCAGGCTAAGCGGCCGGGCCAGCGCGGGCCAGCGGCGGCCCACCACTCGCCGCCAGACCTGCACCGCGGCGTGGCCCAGGAAATAGATTTGCCGCCGCAGCCACGTGTCGGGCGGCGGCCGCTCCAGCAAGCGGATGGCCTGCTCGAGGCGCCCGCGACTCTCCGGGAGCCGTCCCAGGCCCAGGTAGGCTTCGCCTAATTGCCTCTGCCAGCATGCCCGGCGGAAGTCGCTGTTCGGCAGGCCGGCCTCCTCGTCCAAGCGGAGGGCCTCGGCGAAGAAGCCGGCCGCTTCGCTGTAGGCCCCGCCGTGCAGCGCCGTCTCGCCGGCCTTTTCCAGGTAGTCCAGCGCCTTGGCCGGCTCGCCCGCGTGCTGCCAATGATGGGCCAAAAAAGGGTAGTGCTGGGCAAGGCTGCCGGCATAGGACTGCTCGTACCACTGGGCGATGGCGCGGTGCAACTGCTGCCGCTGCTGGAAGGGCAAGAGCTCGTAAGCCACCTGCTGCATGATGACGTGGCGGAACAAGTAGCTGGCCTCGGGCTCCGGCGATTCCAGGCCGATCAGCTCGGCTTGTTCGGCGGCGCCGAGGTGTTCGCGGAGCCGGCCCTTTTCGCCTTCCAAGGGGTAGTTGTCGTGCAGGGCGCGAAAGCGGAAGTGATGCCCGATCACGCTGGCCACCTTGACGGCCAGTTGTTGCGGGGTGCCCAGGCGGTCGATGCGGCTGGCAATGACGCCGTGCAAGGTATCGGGGAATCCGAATTGGCCCCAGTCGGGCAAGCGCGCCGCCAGGCGGCATTGCCCTTGCTCGACGGAGATCAGCCCGCCCTCGCGCATCGCGTACGCCAGTTCTTCGACGAACAGCGGGTTCCCCTCGGCCTTCTCCTCGACGAGCTTGGCCAGCGTTTCAGGCACGCTGGCCACGTCCAGCGCGCGGGCCAACAACCCGGCCGTATCCTCCAGCGAGAGCCGATCCAGCCGCAGGTGTACGGTCCGCGGACCGCCGAGCAACTGCGTGTATTCGGCGGGGCTGGTCTGGGTGAACGGCCGCGTGGCCAAGAGCACCAGCAGCGAAGGGATCTGGCGGCTGGCCAGCGAGGCCAAGGCCCAGGAGGCGGAATCCTGCCAATGGGCATCCTCGAGGACCACCAACGTCGGCCCGCGGGCGGCCGCCATCCGCAACAGCCCCAAGAGCAGGCTCCGCGTGTTGTCGCCCCGCACCTGGCCGGTCATGGCCGCCGTGATCGGGCTGTCCGTCAGGCCGCAGGGCACGAGGGTTTCCAACAGCGGGGCCAGCCGCAGCAACTCGGGGTCGCCGGCCAGTTGCTCCAGGATGTGCCGGCGGCGATCCGCGGGGGCCTCCCCGGCGGCCTCCACAGAGAGCAATTCCTGAAACACGGGCCGCCAGGCGTAGTACAGGGTCGAGGCTTCCACCGAGTCGCCCGCCCCGACCAGGCAGGTGATTCCGGCGGCGCGGGCCCGCTGGAGCGTAGCGGCCACCAGCCGCGACTTGCCGATGCCGGCTTCGCCTTCCACGATCACCACGGCGGTCTCGGCCCCCGCCGCCAGGGCCTGGAGCTGAGCGGCGATGAGGTCTTGCTCCTGCCGGCGGCCGACCAGTTCGCTCTTGGAAGCCGGCGCCGGGCGGCGACCGTCGGTGGGACGGAAGACGGCCACCGCCTGCGCGCGGCCCTTGATCAGGATGTCCGTGAAGCGCTCGAACTCGATTCGCCCGCGGACCATGTGGAATGTGGCTTCGTCGCAGAGGATGTCGCCCAGGGCGGCCTGCATGAGCCGCGCGGCCACGTTCACGGCGTCGCCCAGCAAGGTGTATTCGCGGCGGTGCGGGCCGCCGATCGAGCCGCAGAACACCCGCCCCGTGGAAACGCCGATCGAGCTGCGGAGCCCCGCTTGGGCAAGCTGCCGCTGGACGGCCAGGGCGGCCTGGACGGCCCGCTTGGCGTCGTCCTCGTGCGCCAGCGGCGGCAGGCCCATCGCGGCCAGCAGCGAGGTGCCCTTGTCGTCGACGTTCAACTTGTTGATACTCCCCTCGAAGCGGTCGATCTCCTGCTGCAAGGACTGCATGATCTGCTGGGCGCGGTCCAGGGGCGTGGCGTGATTCAGCTCGGGCAGATTGATGAACAGCACGCTGGCCACGCGGAGCTCCCCGAGCCACTCCTCCTGGCCGGCGGCCAGTCGCGAGGTCACCGCGGCGGGAACGTAGCAGCCCAGGGCCTCGGCCATGGCGGCGCCGGCTTCCGGCAGGAAGCTATCCGGCACACCGACCGTGCGAGCATGGCGCCCGGTGCCGGCTACGCTCCCCGGCTCAGTGACGGCAGGCACCGGCGCATCATGGGCGGCCTCGATCAACACGGAGCCCATCGGCAGTTGCCGGCCGGTGAACTGGGCGTTGATCTGCGACCAGGCCCGCAGCGACGCCACAACTTGCCCCGCCGCGGCGTGATCCAGGGCCGCGAAGGCCTGCACGAAGGCCGGCCCGGAAACCAGGAACTCCCACCGCCCGCCGACGCCCCCGATGTGCATGATTGCGAACGGCCCCGACCCGATGCCGATCTTCAGCGAAAGCGGCATGCCCTCGCGGCCGCGGTAGTCGTGCAGCCGGGATTGCATGGCCAGCGCGCAGGCGGCGGCGCGGGCGCCCAGTGCCGCGCCGGCGGCTTCCGAATCGCCGTACCAGGCGGCCAACAGGGCGTCGCCGGCGAAGCGGACCACGTCGCCCCCGTGGCCCGAAATCAACTCGATCGCCTGCGAAAAGAAGTCGTTCAGGATGCCGTTGAGCAACTCCGCCCCGATCGCCCCGCGCTTGGCCAGGGCTTCGGTCATGGCAGTGAAGCCGGAAATGTCGGCAATCAGCACCGCCCCGCTGAACTTCTCCGCCAGCGGCTCGCGCGGCGGCCGCGGATCGCGGGCCAAGCGCCGGGCGATCACGCCGGGCACATACTTGGCCAGCGTGGCGAGCGACTCGTCGTGCTCAATGGCAGTCTGCGGCATCTTGCCCCCGTTGCCAAGCCAAGTTCAGACGCATACTCGAAATCTGCGGAATTGTATGCAGGCCGTCCGGCCGGGGCCAGTGTCCAGCCCGCCGGGAGTTTTGTGCCGTTGAAAATCAGTGGAAGGCGGAGGTATAATCGTTGGGCGGGGAGGAGATATATGATTTATCGCGGTGTGGTTACAAATGGCGTGGTGGTTCTTGAGGGGGGAATTCAGCTTCCAGAGGGAACCGCCGTTGCCGTGCAAACCGTGGAAACGGGGAGCAGCGCCGCCGCTGACGACTCGATCTACCGGATTTGGCAGCTTGCCGTGCCCACGGGCCTCCCGGACCTTGCGTTGAACGTGGACCACTATCTCTAGCGCTCGGGTCGTACGCGTCTGCAGCGGACCAGAGCTTGGGGATGGTCGATTGCGCCACCTTCCTCGTCATGCAGGAGCAAGAACTCTCTGACGCCATGACGGCCGACCATCACTTCAAACGAGCCGGCTTCCACCGCTTGCTGCGGAAACCTGCTTCATAATCCACTTGCCGCGTGAACCACTCCGGCACGGCCAGGGTCGTCGTGGCGCCGTCCACGGCCACTTCGATCTGGCCGGGCCGCAAGGTGCGGTAGGATGCCGCCGGCGGTGTGGTTTCCCGGCCGTCCACCGCGGTGAGCACGTGCAGAAAAACGGTGCGGGGAGAGTTCTGCGCGGAATCGATCTGGACGACATTCTGTCCGTACTTCAAGTGATAGGCGTTGCCGGGGGCAGGTGTCAGCCAGTGCCCGGTGGTGGAAAAGGCCTCGGCCTTGCCGGCGGAGTGCAGCAGCAGGGTGTATTCGCGCGGGGCCAGCGTGCGGCAGAACAAGCGGCCTTCGGCCCCCTTGGCCTGCAGCGCCGGGTCGGCCCAGGGCTTGGCCGGCGGCCGATTGACGATCGTCACCAGCCGGTCGCCGATCTGCGGCACGGTCGCGCTGTGAAGCTGCCACTGGCACCAAATGTCGGGCCGGGCCGTCTCGACGATGTCCAGCACCACCAGGTGCTTCTGGGCCAGCCACACGAACTCGCGGATCCACTGCTTGCACTTCCCCGCGGAGATGGTGCGCGTGAGGTCCGCGCGGCAGCGGGCCTCGCCGGCGGCGACCTGCCAGTCGGTGATGCGGGCCACGTCCAGGCCGGACCGCTCGCGGACGGCCAGCCACTCGGCCCAGGTTTTCACGTCGGTCTTCAATCCGCGGCGGGTGTTCTGATCGCCCCGGTCGCCCGGCACGGCGGGGTCGGTGAACAGGACCACGTTGGTGGAAATGCAATTACGGTGGTACTGGTCGGGCGGCGAGTCGTAGTTGGTGTAATGGCCGCTACGGCCGGCCAGCGGAGCGTACTTGAACACCTGGAACTCGCCCGCCGCGATCCCGCCGTGAACGTCCAGGGGATTGCCCATGCGGAAGAAGACGTGCGTGGCCGTATCGGGCTGGCCGTCGGCGGGCCAACCGCTGCGGAAGAAGCCGTAGCCGCAGCTCTCGCGGCCGAACAGGGCCGCCCGCGGCAGATCCCCGAGCGGCTGCGGCGCCAGGCTCGCGTCGCGGAAGATGGCGTTGCCGGCGTATTCGGAGTGGTACAGTTCCGGGCCGAAGCGGCCCAGCCACCGCTGGGACCATGCCCGGCCGTAGCCGTTCCGCGTCACGTAACTGGCCGCGTCCAGCCCCAGGCAGAACTGGTCGTGCGTGTTCCACATCTCGCGGGATTGGTCGTTGATGTCGGTGAACGCGAAGCCGGGCCGCATCGACCAGAGGTAGAAGCGCACGATCCCTTCCAGCCAGTCGCCCTGGTTGGCGCGGATCCAGGGGTTGGGGTTCTTGCCGGTGGCGGACCACCAGGCGGCACACAGCGAGGGCAGGTCGCGGTAGGTGTAGAAGAAGGTGTAGGTGGCGCCGGTGGCGGCACCGTCCACCGCCTGGTAGGCCTTGAAGTAATCGGGCACGCCCCACGTCCGCAAGAGCGCCAGATAGCTTTCCGCCTTGGGGCTGGCGCCGCTCAGGGCAATGCCGGCCACCGTCATGCCGGCCAGCGCCCCCGGCGTGCGGGAGTAATAGTAGGGCGCCTGGCCGCCCTGGATATGGGCCACCGCGTCGTCGGCCGCCCGCTCGATCTTGGCGATGGTCGCCTTGCGGGTCGGCTCGTCCAACTCGCCGTAGAGCCAGTCGAACTGTGCGGCCAGCTCCATCAGGGACAGGCCGCGGTCGCTCCAACTATGGCCGGCGGAAACGTCCATCCGCTTGAGTCCGGCGACGGCGGCGGCGAGGTCTTCCGGCTTGCCGTCGATCAGCCACAGCACGGCCCGGCCGGTGGGAGTGGCCCGCCACTTCTGGCGAAAGACGGCCAGATCGGGCCGGCCTGCCGCCTGGCGGAGCTTCTTGACAGTGAGCCCCTCGAAATTGTCGCTGCGGAGGAAGACCCGCGGCCGCACGTGCAACACGGGGGCCTCGAAGGGATTGTCTTCGGCCGCCAGGGTCGATGCCGTGGCGGCAATTGCCAGTAGGAGGGCCGCCGTTGCACACATGCGAGTCGCGCTGCTCATGCCGCGTCGCCTTTTGTCAGTTCTCCGCGAAGTAATCGAGGAACACCGCCCGCAACTGCCGGCCGAACTGCTCCCACGCCGCGCCGGACGGAGGCTGCTTCAGCCCGGCAATCCAGTTGCAACTGAATTCCAGGATGCAGGCGTCGATGCCGTAGCGCTCCAGCAGGCCCTCGCCGATGGTTCCCGGGTTGCGCCACTTCGGGCCGGAGCTGCCCTCGGTGAACCAGGTGTGCTTCCGCAGCAACTGCTCGAACAACCGCATGCGGTCCAGGTGCCGCTGGAGGTTGGGGATCGGGGGGCGCGAAAGGGCCAGGCCACCCCCGTCGTCGTTGTGAAAATCCATGGCGAAGCTCGGGGGCTTGCCCGCGCGGACCATCCCCCGCAGCCAGGTCTCCAGGGCGTAGCTCTCCGGGGCCAAGACGGGGTCCGCCGGCTTTTCCCAGTCGCGGTTCAGGTCACGGCCGAGCATGTTGAAGCGCGTCAGTCCCCGGGCCACCGCGTCCTTGTTGGCCATCGGCATGACGTAGACGCAGTAGCGCTTGAGGCACTTGCGCGAAAGCGCGTCGTCCTCCAGCAGGGCCCGGATCAGGCCTTGCACCACCCAGTTGCCCGCGGCCTCCCACGCATGGGCCCGCGCGCGCAAGAGCACGCGGAAAGGCGCATCCGGGTCGCCGACGCGGACGATCTCCAGGGGGCGGCCTTCGACCGTCTTGCCGATCGGGGTGATTTCCACGAGCGGCCGGCCCCGGATCTCGTCCAGCAGGCGATCGAGGTCCGAAACCCGGTACGGCTCCATCCGCGCCAGGTAGAGCGAGTCGCCCTCCAAATGGACGCGGACGCGGAGGCGGTTGCCCTCGAGGAACTCGGCCGGGACGACCTTCCAGTGCTTGCCGTCCGCGGAGCCGTAGCAGATGCTCGCTTTGCGCACCGCGCCGCCGGGCTTGCCGTTGTAGATGTTGTCGAAGTTGTCCAGCACGAGCGTTACGTCGGAGCCCGGCTTCCCCTGGAGCTGGAAGTGCCAGTGCCCGGCCGCGCGGTTGGAAGAGTTCCGCTCGTAGTCGTAGAGCATGTGGACGTGGAGCACTCCGTCGGGGCCGGCCTCCCACTGCAGCGGCGAGGCGTTTTCAAAACCCCAGCGGATGAACTCCCGCGGCGGCGCCGCGGGCGGCTTCGCCGATGGCTGCTTTGCCGCCGTGGGGCCTTCGGCCGCAAGGCACCACGCGGCCCCAAGAGAAACGAGCAAGACGACGAGAGATCGCGTAACGGTGTTCACGAGTCAGTCTCCGTTTCTAAATAGACTTGCGTGATTTTGGGAATTCAGCCGTGTGCCACTGCTTCGCAGAAGCAGTGTCCCCCGCGGCCTGGCACTGCTTGTTCCAAGCAGTGGCACACGGAAAACCCTCCCAGCATCGCGCAAGGTCATTTAGCATCCGGCTTGACGATTGCCGCGGCTACCAGGGCCAGCCCTCCGGCGATGGCGAAACCCGCCGACGCACCCGCGTACGCAGTCGGGTTCCCCGAAGGCGGAAACGACATATTCGCGAAGATGAGAGCAAGCACGAACAGCACCGCGGCGATAAGCAGAAAAAGCCTTCGCATCATGTGCATCTCCTCGATCGAGGAATTGTGTACGTTTGTGTCCGCAACGGAAACTACTTCGGCAGCCAGGCCAGCCGGCCGCAGCGGAGCGTGAGGTCTTGCATTTGCGGGAGCTTGGCCGTCTCGGGCAGATCGACCTCGAAACCCAACGGGCTCTGGCTGGCCGTCTTCTCGACCACCCGCTCCTCCTTCCATTCCGGCGCATCCTTGTAACGGTAGACGAGGGTGAGCGGATCGGCCTGGAGGGCCTCGGGGTTGGCCACCGTGAGCGTGACGCGGTTTTTGCCGGGCATCAAGTACGGGGCGGCCATGGCATTATGGGCGAAAACGGTCTGCAAATAGAAGTGCTCCAGCGCGGCCTTGCCCTGGATCTTGAACTTCACGTCGTAGGTGTGCCGCCCCTGGTTGGGCCGCACCACGACCTTGTCGAACTCGGCGACGTACTGCCTCCGGCCAGGGTCCTTGGCCGTCAGAACGGGCGTCCAGTGATTGTCCACCGCGACCGACACCTCGACGCTATCGCCCGCCGCCGGGCAGGTGGCCTCCAGCATCGCGGCGGCCGCGGTGACGTAGAACGGGCATTTCACCGGCACGACTAGCTCGCCCTTGGCCAGGGCTTCCCGAAGCGGCGGCTGGCCCAGGTCGGGCGAGTAGCTCATGGTGCCGTTGCAGTAATGGCGGTAGCTGATCGTCTTTCCGCCCATCTTCGGAATGCCGTAGGGCTCCCAGAACTTGAACAATTCGGGCGGGTTGCCCTGGTCGTGCTTGCCGCAGGTGTGCATCGGTCCGGGTTCGTGCCCCACCCGGTACGTGCCGGGCAGCGGCTTCCCCTGCGGCCACCACGAGCGGACGATCTGTTCGCCGGGGCGGAGGCTGTAGTCCTTCACCGACCAGTCGCTCTTCTGCGGCTGGTAGTCGGTAACCTCGGTCTTCTGGGCGAAGGCCATGGGCTCGTCGCCGCAGCAGCACATGCCGGGCACTGCCCGCCCTTCCTTCTCCGCATCCTTGATGAGCGAGGGGTCTTTGTGAAGCTCCTCGAACGAGGCCACGTTGCGGTTCGGGCGGCGGGTGAAGACGTAGAAATTGGTCATGGTGTCGAAGCCGTGCCACTTGCCGCCGTAGAACACTTCGTAGAAGGTGTGGCCCGGGTGCGAGACCACGCGGGCCTTGAGCCCGGCGGCCGTCAAGAGCCCCTTCATGCAGGTCCCCTGCGAGCCGCACAGCGTGTTGCCGATGACGTTGATGCACTTCAGCGGATTGCGGCTCTCGGCGATGTTCTGGTAGTGGTAGACCATTTGCCGGTAGAAATCGTAGAGGGCGATGGCCTTCTGCTCGTCGGTCATGCCGGGCCGGAGCACGCCGGCCAGAATGGTCTCGTAGCTGGAGCAATCCACCGTGCGGTCGCTGGTCACCCAGGGCGATTGGACCTGGGCCGCAACCCCGCCGGCCAACAGTCCGCCGCACAGGGCAACACACCAGGCCGCGTGCCGGCTCCAGGGAGTTTTCATCGTCATGGCTCGGCTCCCTGCCGGGTCTGCAATCCGCGGACGACCACCTCCAGGAACTCGCGGGCGCGGCGGGCCAAAGCGTCCACCCCTTCCGGCGCCTTGGGCGGGGGCAGCAAGGGGGCGGAAATGTTCTCGCAACACAACGGCATGCGCAGCCCCGTAAACGCCACCAGGCTGAGCAGCCGATAGTGGTCGATCTCGCCGAACCCCGGCCCGCAGTCCTGGCTCTTCGGCCAGTTGCGGTGGTCCTTGATACAGAAGCTCCGCACCTCGGCGGCGCACTTCCGCAGGTCGGGGATCGGGTCCAGGTTGAGGTAGTCCAACACGTTGCCGGCGTCGTAGTTGACCATCACGCCCGGGTCGTTCACTTCGCGGATGATCTCGGCGCAGGCCGCGCCGGTGCCGGTCGTGCCGCCGTGCTGCTTGACGACCAGCAACACGCCCAGGTCGCGGGCGATGGGACCGAGCTTCTTGAACCGCTCGATCCAAATCGCCCGATTGCCCCCCGCCGTGTGGCCGAAGGTGAGCACGTGCGGGATGCCGGCGGCCTGCGCCTGCTTGAGCCGCTGGGTCAAGACCGCCAGGGCGCCGGGGTTCTCGGGATAGATGTCGGAGAACATCATCAGCGGCTCCAGGCCGAGGTCGCGGCAGTGCCGGCCCAACTGGCGGGCTTTTTCCGGCGGGGCGTCGGGGGCCATCACCGGCACGTGCTGGCCGGCCGATTCCTGGTGCGTCGTGCCCCAAGCCACGTAGCGGTATCCGGCGGCCTTGATCCCCGCCAGGGCCCGCTCCAGCGGAAACGCGTTGTAGGGCAGCGTCATGCAGGCGATCTGGAACTCGGTCGGCTTGCCCGGCTCGCCGGCCCCGGCCGGCGAGGTGATCCAGTTGGCCACCGCGGCTCCTGCCACAGCCGCCCCGCCCGAGAGCAAGAAACACCGCCGCGTCAGCGAAAGCCGATCCCCCGACTGTTCCTCCGATCCGATAGTCGCCATGTTCAGGACTCCCGAAGGTTGCTGGGGCGGGAAGGCCCCACCGGTGCTTCCAAAGACCGAATGCCGCCGCTATTATCAGCCACGGCGGCACGCCGTGCAACCTCCGCCCAGCCGACTTTAGTTGCTAGTTGACTTCGCGGCACGGGTCGAGTAGGGTGAGAGCCGGCAAGCCAACTCCACGTCCCTCCAGAAAAGGAGCCCCGCTATGCTTTCCCGCTGGACGTTATTCGGCTGTATGCTTCTTGGGCTGCTCGTCCGGCTCGCTGCGGCGGCCGAGCCCGCCGCGCCCGACGTGCCGGTGGCCCCCGACCGGGACATCCGGCTCTCGAACGGCAAGGACCTCGCCGGCTTCCATACCTGGCTGAAGGCCACCGGGCGGGAAGACCCGAAGAAGGTCTATACCGTCACCGACGGCATGATCCACATTTCCGGCGTGGGCCTGGGCTATCTCGCCACCAACCAGGCCTATAAGGACTACGACCTGACCCTGGAATACAAGTGGGGCAAGTACCACGAGAGTGGACCGAGCGTCCGCAACTCCGGCTTGCTGGTACACGCCATCGGACCGGACGGGGGCGCGGGCGGCACCTTCATGACGTGCCTGGAATGCCAGATCGCCCAGGGCTGTGAAGGGGACCTGATCGTCATCCGCGGCAAGGACGCCGCCGGCAAAGTGATCCCCGCCACGATCACCTGCGAGACGGTGATCGCCGCCGACGGCAACACCCGCTGGCAGAAAGGCGGCAAGAAGACGGTCTACTCGGGCAAACAGTTCTGGTGGTCGAAGCACGAGCCGTTCTTCAAGGAGCTATTGGACGCCCGCGGCAAGGACGACGTGGCCAGCCCGCTGGACCAGTGGACCAAGATCGAGTGTATTTGTGTCGGCGACCGGGTGACGATCATAATCAACGGCGTGACGGTGAACGAGTGTTTCCACACCTTTCCGGCGGCGGGGAAGATCTTGCTGGAGGACGAGGGCAGCGAGATCTATTTCCGCAACGTCGTGCTGCACCCGCTGAAGAAGCGACCTTAGAACCGCAAACCTCTCCCGGAGGGAGAGGGGACCTCAAATTCCCAATCTGTACAAGTCCATTTGGAATAACTGCCTGGAGGACACGTCATGCAGAGGAGTCAAGGATCGCCCCGGCGCCGCTCGCGGCGCGAGTTTCTCAGGACATCGACGCTGGCCTTGGCGGCCGGCGGCCTGGCAGCCGGCGCCGGCCGGACGGTGTTTGCCGCGCACGCGGGCGGCAGCGACCTGTTGCGGATCGGGCTGGTGGGCTGCGGCGGCCGCGGCACCGGCGCCGCCGCCGAAGCCCTGAACGCTGATCCCAATGTCAAGCTCGTAGCCATGGCCGACCTGTTCGAGGACCGCTTGAAGGGCAGCCTGGCCAACCTGCGGAACGCGCGCCGCGGGTCACGTCCCAGCGGGGAGGGCGGGCGCGGCCTCGTGGAGGACATCACCAAGAAAATAGACGTGCCGCCGGAGCGGCAGTTCGTGGGCTTCGACGCCTACAAGCAGTTGATCGCCAGCGGGGTGGACGTGGTGCTCCTGGCCACGCCGCCGCATTTCCGCCCGATGCACCTCAAGGCGGCCGTGGCGGCCGGGCTGCACGTCTTCGCCGAGAAGCCCGTGGCGGTGGACGCCCCCGGTGTCCGCTCCGTGCTGGCCACCTGCGAGGAGGCCAAGAAGAAGAACCTGTCGATCGTCTCCGGCCTGTGCCTGCGGAACCATTACGGCTTCCGCGAGCTGGTGCGCCGCATCCACGAGGGGGCCATCGGCCAGATCCACACCCTCCAGGCCAACGACTACCGCGGCGGCATCTGGGTCAGGAAACGCCTGCCGGAGTGGACCGACATGCACTGGCAGACCCGCAACTGGTACTACTACACCTGGCTCTCCGGCGATTTCAACGTGGAACAGCACGTGCACTTCCTGGATGTTTGTGCGTGGATCATGAAGGAGCGCTACCCGGCGAAGGCGATCGGCATGGGCGGCCGGCAGGTCCGCACCGGCCTTCAGTTCGGCAACATCTTCGACCACCACAGCGTGGTCTACGAGTACGACGACGGCACGAAGCTCTTCAGCAACACGCGGCAGATGCCGGACTGTGCCGGCGACATGAGCGCGTGGGCCACCGGCAGCCAGGGCCGCGCCGAAGTTCGCGAGACCCGCGGCGGAGCGAACCTGACCAGCAACGGCCAGAAATGGGTCTACCGCGGCGCCGACAACAACATCTACCAGACCGAGCACGACGAAATGTTCGCCGCCATCCGCAAGGGCCAGCCCATCAACAACGGCAGCTACATGGCCCACAGCACGCTCTTGGCGATCCTTGGGCGGATGGCCACCTACACCGGGCAGATGATCACCTGGGAGCAGGCGCTGAACTCGAAAGAGGACCTCAGTCCGCCGCATTACGAGTGGGGCCCGCTGCCCGAGCCGCCGGTGGCGATGCCCGGCGTAACGCGCTTCGTGTAATCAAGTCCCCTCTCCCTCCGGGAGCGACCAACCTTCGGTCGGTGCCCGAGGGTGAGGGCGTGCTGCCGCCGGCGTTGATTTGCTCGTTCCCACTGGGCACCGTGCGCAGCATGGTCGGTGGGAACGCCTGAGTGGCCGCTCTGCGGCCTTTCCGAAGCGCCGCCCGGCCTCGACAGCGCGGCGCGATGTTCCATCACTTTACCCGGTCCAGGTGCCCCGCGTTCGTCGCGAACGAGCTGTCCCCTGCCGCCGCGACGAAGCGGGCGACATTCTCCATCGTATCGGTAAGGGTGTTCATGTCCTCGAGGACTCCCTCCGGGGTTATCTCGCCCCTGACCTTCCGGCTCTCAATTGCTCGTTGCTTCGCGTCTGCGTCCATCTTCCACACCAGCAACGTGTCGCCCTCCACTGTGTACTTCATGAGGAAGTAACCCTCGACACCTTTCCATCCCTTTTCCTTCAACGCCTTGAGTTGTTCATCGCTGCCGACCGCGAGGTTCAGGTAGGCGCTGCTTCCAATGGTCGTTGAGAACATCAAGAACTCGACGGGCCGCTCCAGTGTGCCGTCCGAATTGTGGCCAACCTCGACAGCTCGCATCACGCCGGGCGGCAGCTTGTCCCCAGCTACCCCAATATGAAAGTACCTGGCGTCCAGGCCGGCCCGATCCCTTTCCCGCAGCAACCACAGTCCGCTTAGCCTGGGGTCGAGCTTCGACTTCTCCGGGTCGGAAAGGGGGTTCTTCGAGTCGTAGCAGCCCGCGAAAAGCGGGCAGATAACGAGCGCGGCCAATAGAAGGGGCTTTGTTCTCATGGTCGACCTCCCGGCACGGGGAACTGCGCGCCCGCCCTCACCCTGGCCCTCTCCCGGAGGGAGAGGGGACTACTTTCGTTCCAAATATCGCGCGGTGGGGAACAGCCGCTCGCGCAAGGCGGCGTCGGGCCGGGCGGCGTACTCGCTGAGTTCGTAGACCTCGGCCGCCTCGATCGCGGCCCCCCGCGTGGCACCATAGGCGGTCACCAACTCCCGCCGGAACCGCTCCACCCGCGGCCGCATGTGCTTCAGGTACCAGCCGCGGAGCCACACCAGCTTTTCGCCCTCGTCCGCGGGAACCTCTGCGAGCATCCCGTCCTCATACGCCAGCCACTCGAAAACCTGCGACCGCTCGCACGCCAGCATGGCGACGATCGTGTCCAACAGCTCGGTCACGTCCAACACCAGGTTGGGCAACATGGGCGCCGGCCGGGTGAAGACGTCGGCCATGTAGGCCACGACCGGGTCCTTCCGCAGCGGCGGGACCTCGCGGAGCAGGTTCGGCACCGTCACCAGGTACGAGGCGTCTTGCACGAGCTGGCCGACCGCGCGGTGGTCGGGGTGATAGTCGCTGGTGCGGTGCGTCAAGAGCAGGTCAGGGGCGAAGGTGCGGATCTCGCGGATGACCCGCTGCCGGACTTCGAGGGTGGGCATGAGCTCGCCGTCGGGGATGTCCCAGGTTTCGTAGGTGGCGCCGATGACCCGCCCGGCGGTGGCGGCCTCCGCGCGCCGCAGCACGGCCAGCTCGGCCGGGGGCCGCTCGAAGTGGCCGGACCTCCCGTCGGTCAGGGAGACCATCTTCACGGTGTCTCCTCGCCGGCGATAGAGCGTCGCCAGCCCGCCGGCGTGATACTCGGCATCGTCGGGGTGCGCCCCGAGAATCAGGAGTCGCAACGGTTTCTCGGACATTAATAACGATCCTTGACGCGGCCTGCGGCCGCAGCTAACGGCGGGCGACCACGCTGCGCGCGGTGCCCCCGCCCGCTAAACTTCACCCGGCGGCGGCGCGGCGGGGGCCCCGGCGGCCGCCGGTCGCATGTCGATGCGGTCGCGGAACAGCACGCAGAACAGCACCACGATCACGCCCGACATCGCCGCGGCCCACAGCCAATACATCCGCCAATCGTGCGTGAGCCCCCCCAGGGGCTTCGGCAGCTCATAGTAATCGAAGAACTTGCCCGACAGATAGATGCCGCCCAACTGTCCCAACCCCCAGGTTACCAGCACCAGCAGCCCCTGGGCGCTGGCCTGAAGCTCCTTGGGGGCCTTGCGGTCGGTGTACATGGGGCCCAGCACGAAGATGAAGGCAAAACACATGCCGTGCAACAGCAGGGCGAGGTAAATTGCCACGTCCTCCGTGGTGCTGGAAGCCAACAGCACATAGCGGGCCGCCCAGGCCGCCAAGCCGAGAAGGAAAACGTTCTTGACACTCAAGTAACGCAGGAAGAAGATCGGCAGGAGGAAGATGAACAGCGCTTCGGTCATCTGCCCCAGGCTCTGCTTGAACTGCGCGGCTTTCATGCCGATCTCGTTGAGGAAGTCGTTGCAGAAGGTCCAGTAGAAGGCGGCGGGGAGCATGATCAGCAACGAGGTCAGCAGCAGGACGGCGAAGTTGCGGTCGCGCAGCAGGCCCAGGGCCCGCAGCCCCAGGATCTCGCCGACGGTCACCCGTTTGCCCGCCGCTTGCGGCGGCGTGTGGGGCAAGAAGAAGTTGTAAACGCCGGTCGCGATGCACAGCCCGGCGCCGATCCACAGCGGCCACACCGTCTTCTCGATGTTGAACTTGAACGTCGAGCTCGCCAGGCTGATCATGCTGACCACGATCCAGCCGATGGTGCCCATCAGGCGGATGAGCGGGAACTCCCGGCCCGCATCGCGCACGTGCGCCAGGGCGATCGAATTGATCAGCGACCAGGTGGGGAAGTAGCACAGGCAGTGGGCCAAGAGCACCCAGAAGAACAGCCACGGCTGGATCGGCCGGGGCGCACCCGCGGGCGTGGCCAGCACCAGTGCGGCCAACAGCAGGAGCGGCCCGCCCAGCAGGTTCAGCCACGCCAGGATCTTCTGGGACGCAAAGAACCGGTCGGCGATCATGCCCACGAACACCGGCGACAAGAGGGCCCCCCAGGCGAACGTGCTGTAGGCCAGGGCGATCTGCTGACCGCTATAGTGCAGCTCCCCCAGGTAGGTCACCAGCGGGATCGACCAGACCCCGTTGATGGCGAACTGCAGGAACATCATCACGCACAAGTGCACTTTCGTGCGAAGCGGGGTGGTCGGCATCGCGAGGGACTCCAGGCAGCGGTGGGCCGGCGCGGAAGGGCCGCAGGCCGGCCGTTTCTCCGACGGGAAGACCCATTATGGCCCGCTCCGGGCACGGCCACAAGAGGGTCAGGGCCTGCCAGTTTCGCGCTTGCTCAAGCCACTGGACGCCGTCCCTATTCCGCCGCAGCACCGGCAGGCGCGGCAAGGCCAATCCACCCCTTTGGAGGGGTGTTTCGGGGGCGGCCGGCCGTAGAATACACCGGGCGAAAGGAGGTGCCGTATGTACGGTCCGCCAAATCTGTCCGAACAAGAATGGACCCTGCTGATCGACTTGCTCGAGCGCGAGCAAGACGAGTTGCCGGTCGAGATCCACCACTGCCGGGTCGCCACCTTCCGGGAACATCTGCACGAGCGCCTGCAGATGGTGCAAGGGCTGCTGGAGCGGTTGCACGCCACCGCCGCCGTCTGAAGCCGGCCCTTACCCCTGATCGGTGAAGACCTTGACCTCGCGGGGCGTGACGAACACCTGGCTGTCCACCGTGATTTGCAGCGCGCGGAAACGGTCTTGCGCCATCTCGGCGTGCAGGTGCTCGCCGGACTCGGCCACCAGGTCCAGCCGCACGTTCGGTCCGGCGGAGTGAATCCGCTGGACCACCGCCCGGATGCAAGGACTGCCGTTCTGCTGGGGCTGGATCTCGAAGTCGTGCGGGCGGACGAAGACCTTCACCGGCTGGTCCTGTACGCGCACCGGGTCGGGCGGGTCCACCGTCACCGAGGCGAAGTGTACTTTGCCGTCCTGCAACCGGCCGTGGAACACGTTGACCTGGCCGAGGAAATTCATCACGAACTCGGTCTGCGGGTGGTGGAAAACGACGTCCGGCGTGCCGATCTGCTCGATCCGCCCCTGGTTCATCACCAGCACGCGGTCGGCCAGCTCCATCGCTTCGTCCTGGTCGTGGGTGACGAAGACGCTGGTCAGGTGGATCTCGTCGTGCAAGCGGCGGAGCCACTGCCGCAGCTCCTGGCGGACGCGGGCATCCAGGGCGCCGAACGGCTCGTCCAGCAAGAGCACCTTGGGCTCGATCGCCAGGGCGCGGGCCAGGGCGACCCGCTGCCGCTGGCCGCCGGAGAGCTGGTTGGGATAGCGGATGGCCAGGGCCTCGAGCTGCACGAGCTTCAACAGCCGCAGCACCTTGAACTTGATCAGGTTCCGCCCGGGCCGCAGCCGCCGCGGCCGCACCCGCAGCCCGAAGGCCACGTTCTCGAACACCGTCATGTGGCGGAAGAGGGCGTAGTGCTGGAAGACGAAGCCCACCTGGCGGCTGCCGACGTCGCGGCGGGCGACGTCCTCGTCGTGAAACAGGATCGGCCCGCTGGCGGGATCGGGCTGCTCCAGCCCGGCGATGATCCGCAGCAACGTGGTCTTGCCGGAACCCGACGGCCCCAGCAACGCCACCAGTTCGCCCGTCTGCACCGTCAGGCTGACGTCGTGCAGCGCCGCGAACGTGCCGAACGTCTTGCTGATATGTTGGACTTCGATGCTCATAAGGTCGCGCCTCGGAAGAAGGCTCCGCTTTCGGAAATTAAAGCGCCTCCGCTTGTGCCATCTGCCGCGCGACGCGCCACTCGACCAGCGACTTGGCCACGAGCGTCACCACTCCCAACAGCGCCAGCAACGAGGCCACGGCGAAGGCCGCCGTGATGTCCTCGTTATACAGGTCGTCGATGTGCAGGGTCATGGTGCTGGTCAGTCCGCGGACGTTGGCGGAAACCACCGCCACGGCGCCGAACTCGCCCATGGCGCGGGCGTTGCAGAGAATCACCCCGTAGAGCAGCCCCCACTTGATGTTCGGCAGCGTCACCCGCCGGAAGATTTGCCAGCCGCCGGCGCCCAAGGCCCGCGCCGCCTCTTCCTCTTCGATGCCCTGGGCCTGCATGAGCGGGATCAACTCGCGGGCGACGAACGGGCAGGTCACAAACAGCGTGGCCAGGAAGATGCCCGGCACCGCGAAAATGATGCGCACTCCATGCGCCTCCAGCCACGGCCCCAACACGCCGAAGCGGCCGAACAAGAGCACGAACAACAGCCCCGCCACCACCGGCGAGACCGACAGCGGCAGGTCCACCAGGGTCACCAGCAGGTTCTTGCCGGCGAAATCGAACTTGGCGATGGCCCAGGCCGCCGCGATGCCGAAGAGCGTGCCCGCCGGCACGCAGACCAGGGCCGCCAGCAGCGTCAGGCGGATGGCTTTCAGCGTGTCGGGATGGGCCAGGGCGGAGCAGTACGCGGCCGTGCCCTTCTCGAAGGCCTGTGCGAAGATCGTCAGCAGCGGCAACAGCAGGAACAGGCCCAGGAAGGCTGTCGCCGTGCCGATCAACAGCCAACGCACGGCCCGCGGCTCGCTCGGTGCGGCCCGGCCGCGGGGGACGACAATCGGCAATCGGGCGACGCTTGTGGACATGGTTGGCGCCTCTCAGTTCCCTAATCCCCTTATCTATCCCCTTATCCCCTCATCCCCTCATCCCTTCATCCCCTCATCCCCTTATCCTTTCATCCCCTTATGCCCTCATATCCAATCCCTCAACTGGCGTAGCGCCGGCTCCACCACTGCAACACGTTGATCATCAACAGCATCACGAACGACGCGGCCAGCATCACCACGCCGATGGACGTCGCCCCAACGTAGTCGAACTGCTCGAGTTTCTTGTAGATCAGCTTGGGGACGATCTCGGTATACATGGGCAGGTTGCTGGCGATGAAAATGACCGAGCCGTATTCGCCCAGCGCGCGGGCCAGGGCCAGCGCAAAGCCGG
>Ga0326727_10011157_pt1 | contig 21054 bp, 17 predicted proteins | sample MB2enrmetagenome_FD_207643 | JGI IMG/M metagenome (GOLD analysis project Ga0326727, IMG submission 207643) | Lab enriched peat soil microbial communities from McLean, Ithaca, NY, United States - MB29MY | ecosystem: Environmental > Terrestrial > Soil > Wetlands > Peat | place: USA: New York...
AACAGGTTTTCCATCATATTTTATTTTTTGAATGGTAACTTCAGTGTATTCAATTCATTAATCGATCGCTCCGATTGCTCTTACTTATTTGTAGAATGAAACACGCTCCCGCCTTTCCATAATCTTTATTTCTTCCTGATTTTAAGCCGTAAAGAGAATAAACATGTTAATCGATTTCAAATTCAGAAGCATGAGCAGTATAATATGAATTTTTAGCAACTATAACCTGATTTACTAAGCCAATCATTATCTATTTAGACCACAAACATACACTTATTTTTTAAAATCTTACTCTTTTTGAAGAGATTTTTTTATATTGACATTCATAATTTGTATCCCATTACACGCTGGTATTATTATCAAGTTGTCAATCAGACAAGGCATACATAACTTCAACTGACATTCACCAATAACAACATCGTCTTTCCTTCGATGCTGCCTCGTAACCTGTTCATAGATACTACGAATTATAAACGTATATGACACGTAGATAATACCTATATAATACCTATCTATATAAGTAGGTATTATATACGTTTTATATAGGTTTTATATACGTATTATATAGGTTTTATCTCTAAACCAGAATAGAACAAATATAGAACGAACACTAGAGAATTAAGGTAAGAAGGAACCAAAAATGAGGCAGCATTTGACATAATAACTACAAAGGAAAATAGATTTCTCGCAATTCAATTGGCATTAAAACCATTTCTTGAAAAGACAAACAGGTAGAAAGATACTCGTATCAAATTTTTAAGTACCTTTGCCTTGCTCTAAGTTTATTGTATGCGTTTATTAAAACGAATTGATTATTATACACTTGCACAGTTTGTAAAACTGTTCTTAGCCACTTTTTTTGTCTCACTTTTTGTCTTTCTGATGCAGTTTCTGTGGAAATATGTAGATGATATGGTAGGCAAAGGATTGGGGTTAAAAGTTTTGGCTGAGTTCTTTTTTTATGCAGCAGTTTCGTTGGTGCCATTAGCGCTTCCCATGTCGATCATGTTAGCATCCTTAATGTCGTTTGGCAACATGGGAGAGCAATTGGAACTGTTGGCAATGAAATCTGCAGGCATCTCCTTGTTTCGCATCATGCGTGCACTGATGATTGTCATTGCTTTTGCGGTAGTTGGCGCTTTTTTCTTCTCCAATGATGTTTTACCTGAAAGTCAAACCAAAATGTGGACGCTGCTTATCTCAATGCGACAAAAGTCGCCTGAATTAGAGATTCCGGCCGGAGAATTTTACAAAGATATCAGCGGGTACTCCATTTATGTGAGTCAAAAAAATGATAAAACACAACTTCTGAAACATGTTATCGTGTACGATTTCACAAGTGGATTTAGCAATGCAGCCGTGATGTCAGCTGACTCGGCACGACTTGATGTCAGTCCTGACAAGAAATTTTTACTTTTCACGCTTTACAATGGTGAGTCGTTTGAGAACCTTCAACAACAAAACACATATGCCAATGCCTCAAAAATACCGTATCGACGTGAAACGTTTCGTTTCAAACAAATGATTATTGATTTCGATTCCAATTTCAACCAATTCAGCACATCCTTGTTGAAAAACGAAAACGTGAGCAAGAATGTGAAAGAATTGAAGGCAACCATAGATTCACTAAACAAACAGCTTGTGGTGATGAAAAAAGGAATGTCAGGAATGTTTTTACCCCAACGATTTTATGGTAACTTAACTCATCTGCCTCAACCATCCGGCAACAATCCTATCTTTAAAAACAGCTCCTATGCAACAGATAGTTTGTTTGTTCATTTAACCGAATCTCAGAAAAAAATGGCTGTAACGGCAGCAATTTCTTCAATAACACAAACCAAAGGAGAAATAGGTTTTAGTAACATTCAAATTAAAGAAATAGATGAGGTGATTAGTCGTCATGCCATTGATTTACACCGTAAATTTGCCTTATCGTTCGCTTGCCTCATCTTTTTCTTTATTGGAGCTCCTTTAGGCGCCATCATTCGCAAAGGAGGGTTTGGCACACCTGTTGTATTGTCTATTCTAATGTTCATTGTATACTACATCGTCGATAACACAGGAACAAAAATGGCACGCGAAGGAATTTGGCCGGTGTGGGAAGGTATGTGGCTTAGTTCGGCCATCCTTTTGCCTATTGGTCTTTTTTTGACATATAAAGCTGTGACTGATTCCACCATCATGAATTCAGAAGCTTATATGCAAATTTTCAAAAGATCGCGATTAGCTATTTATCATTGGATAAAAAAACACGTTGGCGGCCTTCGATCTGACAGGCAAAAATAAACACGTTGCCTAATACAAAAAAGAAACTTATAAATTTAATTCATTCAGGATATTACTAAACGACAAATTATATATGGATACATTCAAACTAAACACTATAGACGAAGCAATCGAAGAGATCAAACAAGGCCACTTTGTTATTGTTGTTGACGATGAAGACCGTGAAAATGAAGGTGACTTCATTACTGCTGCAGAATTAATCACACCTGAAAAAGTTAATTTCATGATCACTCATGGAAGAGGATTAGTATGCGCCCCCATTTCAGAAGAACGCTGCCAGCAACTTGATCTTGAAATGCAGACCAGCAACAATACCTCCATGCACGAAACGCCCTTCACGGTTTCTGTAGATTTACTCGGGAATAATTGCACTACCGGAATCTCAGCATTTGATAGAGCTGCAACGATTCTTGCACTTTGTAATCCGAATACCCAACCATCTGATTTAGGAAGACCGGGACATATTTTTCCTTTGCGGGCACGTTCGCGAGGCGTTCTGCGTCGGGCAGGACACACTGAGGCGGCTATCGATTTGGCACAATTAGCAGGCCTCTATCCTGCAGGCGTTTTAGTAGAGATAATGAATGAAGACGGAAGCATGGCACGATTACCTAATTTAATGGCTATTGCTGAAAAATTCAACATGAAAATCATCTCGGTGAAAGACCTCATCGCATACCGTTTAAAAAGAGAATCATTGGTTGAGAGAGGTGTAGAAGTTGAAATGCCTACTGTTTACGGCAATTTCAGACTCATTCCTTTTCTGCAAAAATCGAACGGACAAGAACATGTTGCATTAATCAAAGGCACATGGGAACATAATGAACCTATTTTAGTACGTGTTCACTCATCATGTATAACCGGTGACATATTCGGTTCCATGCGATGCGACTGTGGCGATCAACTCCATAAATCCATGCAAATGATTGAGAAAGAAGGCAAAGGTGCTTTGGTATATATGAATCAGGAAGGAAGAGGTATTGGATTGATGAACAAAATCAAAGCATATCATTTGCAGGAAAACGGATATGATACCGTTGAAGCAAACCTTCACCTTGGCTTTGAAGCCGATGAACGTGACTATGGTGTTGGTGCCCAAATTTTAAGAGAAATTGGCGTTGCCAACATGCGGTTAATGACCAATAATCCGGTAAAACGCATTGGACTAGAATCCTATGGGTTGCAAATTGTAGAAATAGTCCCAATTGAAATCAAGCCAAACCCTTTTAACCAATTTTACTTACAAACAAAGAAAGAGCGCATGGGGCATGTCTTAAAAAACATAAAATAAAAGAAACTACTTCATTTTATTTTTCTTTTTGAAAGTAACAAAGCATATTTACTCTATTTTGTCAAGAAAAAGCGTTAATTTTGCATCGTATCCCCTGTAAGAAAAGTGGATATATAAGAATAGAATTGTTCAAATCTTATAAATTTATCGCTTTTACATCATACAGAAAAATTTCATAAAGCTATTAACTCTATTTTTGCATAAAATGAATTCCCATCATCGGGACAAATTTTTTATCTGCTGAATAGAAACAATCAAACACACACACATGAATGCCAACGAAAAAAGCCCTTTGCAATTAGAACGTGCCTTTTATCAGCCAAAACTACCAGAAGCATTGAAAGGCCCTGTCTCCTTGAAAGAAGGAGCACCTACTACTTCAGTAGGCGACCAGGAAGCAATTCAAACCCTTTTTCCAAACACGTATGGACAATCTGTCATTACATTGGAAGCTACAGACAACCAACATTTTACGCCTATCGTAAAAGTAGGAGTAATCCTTTCCGGCGGGCAAGCACCTGGCGGGCACAATGTCATTGCAGGCCTTTTTGACGGATTAAAAGCACTTAATCGTGATAATCAACTCTATGGTTTCTTGGGAGGCCCAAGCGGGTTAGTGGAACATAAATACATGGAGCTCACTCGTGAAATTATCGACGAATATCGCAATACAGGAGGATTTGATATCATTGGATCAGGGCGCACCAAATTAGAAGAACCTGAACAATTTGATAAAGGAGCTGCGATTTGTCATAAATTGGGCATTAATGCTATTGTTATCATTGGGGGAGATGATTCCAATACAAATGCTTGTATCTTAGCTGAATATTATTCCAAGAACAAAGAAGGGATTCAGGTTATCGGGTGTCCGAAAACTATTGACGGAGATTTGAAAAATGAGATGATTGAAGCTTCATTTGGTTTCGATACAGCCTGTAAGGTATACTCAGAATTAATTGGCAATATTCAACGCGATGCAAATTCATCAAAAAAATATTATCATTTCATTCGTTTGATGGGACGGTCAGCTTCGCATATTGCTTTGGAATGTGCTTTAGAAACTCACCCTAACTTATGCATCATTTCAGAAGAAGTTGAAGCAAAAAAGATGACGCTTGGTGATATCGTTAACCAAATTGCACGTTTAATAGCTTCCCGCGCTAAAGAAGGCTACAATTTTGGTTCTATTTTGGTTCCGGAAGGTCTGATTGAGTTTATTCCCGCTATGAAAGTGCTTATTGCTGAGCTCAATGATTTGTTGGCTCACAATGGTGAATTTAATGCAATTCCTAATGACGAAGGACGCCGTCAATATGTTATCCAACATTTAACACCCGAAAGCGCTGAAGTATTTCAAAGCATTCCGGCTGCCATTGGCAAACAACTAACACTTGATCGTGATCCACACGGCAATGTTCAGGTTTCACTAATTGAGACGGAGAAATTACTGATAGAAATGACCAAACATCGTTTGTCTGAAATGAAAACAAAAGGAGAATACAAAGGAAAATTTCAAGCAGTCAATCATTTCTTCGGATATGAAGGTCGTTGTGCTACTCCATCCAATTTTGATGCCGATTATTGTTATTCATTAGGTCATGCTGCCGCTTCTCTCATTTCAGCAGGAAAGACAGGATATATCACATCCGTACGCAATCTTACAGCTCCCGCATCTGAATGGATCGCAGGAGGCATACCAATCACTATGATGATGAACATAGAGCACCGTCATGGCAAAGAAAAGCCTGTAATCAAAAAAGCTTTGGTAGAGCTGGAAGGGAAAGCTTTCCGGTTTTTTGCACAACATCGCGATGAATGGGCAAAAGGAAACAAACACTACATCTTCCCTGGACCTATTCAATATGGAGGATCTGCAGGAGTTTGCGATCAACCCACCAAAACATTACTCTTGGAGCAAGAACAAGAATAAGTTTTAATAACACATATCGAAACGATAGTCCGTAGTAAATGGTATAACCACACTACAGGCTATCGTTTTTTAATTTACTCATTTTTTCATGGCTACTTGCTACCTTAGTTTGGGTTCTAATCTGGGAAATAGACTTGAGACGCTACAATTTGCAGTTGAACGATTAGAACAGCTGGGACATGTGTCAGCTTTATCATCATATTATCTTACAACACCTTGGGGTTACCAATCCGATAATCTATTTCTCAATCAAGTAGTTTCTCTAGAAACACAGTTAGATCCCTATATATTATTAACAGAACTTCAACAGATTGAACGAGCTGCCGGCAGAATTCCTTCTACTTTGTCGCATTATTGTGATCGTCCACTTGATATCGACCTCTTAGTTTATGATGAAAGGATTATTTCTGACCCCATATTAACACTTCCTCATCCCAAGATGCACCTCAGGCAATTTGTTTTAGTCCCATTTACTGAGATTGCACCAACCTTAAAACATCCCGTGTTTCATCAAACGATGGAGCAGTTGTTAGCAATATGTTCTGACACTTCTACTGTCATCCGGCAAATTTTCTGAATTTACTGCACACATCAATATATTAATGTATTTTAATGTAATTGTACGAGATAAAACAAGATTCTTCATCAATACACAAACAAAAAGATGTAACTTTGTCCACCGCTTTCGATAAAAAAAACATGACAAAACCGAATAAAGAAACACCTGTATTGAAAGGCATTGATGCAATAAATTTCATCAATGAGATGAAAGAAGCAGATATGAACAAGGCATTGCGTCCTGAAAAAGAGCGCACGTTCAACCATTTTGCTACAATGGCAGCTATCGCTAATTTCCGATAATTATGGATTTTTCCGAGTACAGACTCAACCGGCTATCAGATGATCTTCCTTTAAAGCCTTTTGATTGCGGACGAGATGACGTAAATGCTTATTTAATGGAAAGTGCCAAGTCATATGATAAGCAATTTTTATCAGTTACTTATGTACTCGAAAGTGCTGTTCAAACTGTTGCATTTATCGCTTTAACCAATGATCGTATCACCATCGAATCTACACCTATCACAGGTAGATGGAAAAAATATTTTTACGAATATCTGCCTATTGGCAAACGATACATCAGTTATCCTGCAGTTAAAATCGTACAATTAGGCGTTAATAAAATTTTCCAACGCCAAGAAGTAGGTACTGCATTGATTGATTACATGAAGAAATGGTTGATTAACAATCGCTATACCGGGTGTCGTTTCCTAACCGTTGAGGGTATCAAAGAATCTTTACCATTCTATGAAAAGAACGGTTTTTATTACATGACAAATGAGGATGTCGACTCCACAACCCGTATCATGTATTATGATTTAAAACGGCTTGAAGAATAATCAAGCCATTTTATTTGCATCATTCGATTCAACCTATTCCCAAAAAGAAACGTTAATTTCTTCTGCCACCCATAAAAATCATTATGTAGTAGAAAAGTGTTGCCAATGAACCAAGAGCAGCAATAACATAAGTATAAGCTGCAGTTTTCAATGCATCTTTAGCTGGCTCGTATGTTTCATCATTAGTAATACCGGAATTATTTAGCCAAGCTAAAGCTCGCATACTGGCATTAATCTCAACCGGTAACGTGATAAAACTGAAAAGTGTGGTCAAACTAAAGAGGATAATGCCAAAAAGCAGTAAGGCAGGAAATGTTTTAACTAAGAAAATACCAGCCAATAACACCCACATAATCCAGTTAGATGTATAACTCACAATAGGCACCAATGCCGACCGCATCTTCAACGGTGCGTAAGATGTGGCATGCTGTACTGCATGGCCGCATTCATGGGCAGCAATAGCAGCTGCAGCCACACTATTTGTAGAATAAACATCTTCACTCAAATTCACCGTCTTATCCACGGGATTATAATGGTCGGTCAGTTGACCTTCAACGGAAGTTACAGTCACATCATAAATGCCATTCTCATGCAACATTTTCATCGCAACATCGCGACCAGTCATTCCATTAGAAAGAGGAATTTGTGAATATTTTTTAAATTTAGTCTTCAAGCTGCTTTGAACCATCCAACTAAGCAATGCAAACACTCCAAAAACAAGATAAATCATCATAACGTTTCATTTTTAGTTATACAACAAAGATAGCAAATAGCCTGCCAACTATAAATATGTCAGACATAAAAAAACACAAAGACATAATTAAAGGAGGGTTACGAAGCAATCCAACCACGTTCAGCCAGAATGGACTGCATAACATGCTGCACCTTTTGAGCTTCAAAACTTGCTGATTGTGCGAACTGCTCATCATGTCCGGCATACAAAATTTGACGTGAAGAATTGACTAACAAACCACATTGCTCGTTAAGGGCATGTCGACACACCTTGACCAAATCGCCACCCTGAGCACCAATACCTGGAATCAATAAAAAATGATGAGGTACATGTTTACGTACATCATCAAAATATTCATCTTGTGTAGCACCAACAACGTACATCATTTGGTCAGGCGAGGCCCATTGTTGAGAACGAATGAGCACTTTCTCAAACAATCTTTCTCCTGAATTATCTACAGACAGTTGAAAATCGGCAGCTCCTTTATTTGAAGTCAATGCCAGTAATATCACCCATTTATTGCTATAATTCAGAAAGGGAGTAACAGAATCCTCTCCCATGTAAGGAGCCACCGTAACAGCATCGAAATCAAGTTCTCTAAAAAAAGTACGCGCATACATCTCCGAGGTATTACCAATATCGCCACGCTTGGCATCCGCAATTAAAAACTGATCGGGATAATGTTGACGGATATAACGAACCGTGTCATGCAGAGCTTGCCACCCTTTTACACCAAGACTTTCGTAAAATGCCATATTGGGTTTATAGGCCACGCAATAATCAGCCGTTGCATCAATAATAGATTTATTGAACTCAAAAATCGGATTTGCAGTTGATAAAAGATGTGCCGGAATCTTGGTTATATCGCTATCTAAACCAACACATAGAAAGGATTTTTTGCGACAAATATTTTCAAATAGTTGATTTGCAGTCATAAAAAAATCTGCTTTTAGTATTTTATTGAAAATGCAAATGTACATATTTTACAGAGAAAGAACCATCAGCAATGTCCATTTTTAGCTAATAACCATAAAATTGCGTACTTTTGCACGCTAATTCATCTGCAATGACTATTTTATACGAAGACAACCACCTTATTGCTGTAAACAAGACCACATCGGAAATTGTGCAAGGGGATAAGACAGGCGATAAGCCATTATCCGAATCCCTTAAGCATTATCTGAAAGATAAATATCAAAAACCAGGTAATGTATTTGTGGGTGTCATCCATCGTTTAGATCGCCCTGTAAGTGGTGTTGTTCTATTTGCAAAAACGAGTAAAGCATTAGCACGCATGAATGAAATGTTCAAAAACCACGAAATAAAAAAGAGCTATTGGGCTATTGTAAAAAAAGCAACGATAGCACAACAAGGCACTTTGACACATTACCTTGTTCGTAATGAGAAACAAAATAAATCCTTTGCTTTTGATTATGAACAAAAAGAGAGTCAATTGGCTATTTTACATTATGCATTAAAAGCCACTTCCGATCGTTATGTTCTCTTAGAAGTTGATTTAGAAACAGGACGTCATCATCAGATTCGTTGCCAATTAGCAAAAATTGGTTGCCCCATAAAGGGTGACTTGAAATACGGATTCCCCCGATCTAACGAAGACGGAGGTATTTCTCTCCATGCACGTAGCATTTCATTTATTCATCCTGTAACAAAAGAAGCCATTTCCCTGACAGCACCGGTTCCAGAAGAAAAATTATGGAAAATGTTTGAAGCAGAAATTCAAAACAAGCTTTGATATGAAATCCTTTGTCGTAAATTCTCCTGATTGACTCTGTTAAATACTCAGAATTAATTCGGACTATAAGATTTATATTATACAGGTTGCTGATTCAATTCAAATTAGGGTTTTGCGGAAAATCTGCCCAATGCCGGTATTTTCCACCTAACCCTTTCATGAATTGTACCCACATGTTTTCAATATTTTCCGACAACAAAATTGATTCATCCGCAATAGGACCGGCAATCCAAGATTGATGCTTCATCTCTTGAACCAGTTGTTCACTTTCCCAACCGGAATAACCCAGAAAAAAACGAACTTTACCGGCAATACCTAATCCCAGATTGATATTTTCAATCAATTTATCAAAGTCACCACCCAAAAAAAGATGTGGAGTAATAGCAAAACTATGAGGTAAATCCTCAATATCATGCAGATAGAAAAGTGATTTGGAGCCTACAGGGCCACCACAGAAAAGGCGAATATTTTCATCAACACTTACATCAACAACCTCGTGAAGATATACATCCAAAGGCTTGTTAAGCACAAAACCCATACTTCCATCATTAGAATGTTGAGTTAATAAAACCACCGAACGACCAAAATAAGGTTCGTTCATAAAAGGCTCTGACAACATCAATCGTCCTTTGACAGGTTTTGCGCCCGGATCAATTCGAAAAAAAGAATTATCAAAAACCATACTTGTTCCATTTAGTATTAAACAAATATAGCTCAGTACAAAGCAAATTATTCCTTTTTAGATGATTTTTTCTTTACAGGCGTTTTTTTTGCCGTCTTTGCATCGTTTTGAATAATCTCCAGACATGCTTCATAAGTCAATTGCAATGGATCAGTTTTGGCGGGAATCTTATAATTCTTTTTCTGATATGAAATATACGGGCCAAAACGTCCATTGAGAATTTGAAGATCAGGATCTTGATCAAATATTTTCATCTGACGATTTTTATCCGCTTCACGCTTGACCTGAATAAGTGCAACCGCTGTTTCAGCAGTAATAAGCATCGGATCTTCTGTTTTGGGCATAGAATAAAAACCGCTGTCGTAGCGTACATACGCACCAAAACGTCCAATACCAACAACCATCTCTTTACCTTCCCATTCACCCAAAGAACGTGGTAACTTGAACAAATCCAAAGCTTCTTCAAGGGTAATGGTTTCAAGCAACTGCCCTTTCTTCAACGAAGCAAATTGTGGCTTTTCATCGCCTTCTTTGTTTCCTAATTGTACTATCGGACCAAAACGTCCAATCCGTACAGAGATTTGCCTTCCACTTTTTGGATCAACACCCAGAATACGTTCACCTGAACGACGTTCGGAATTAGCCATCGTTTCGATTACTGTCGGATGAAACTTATCGTAAAAATGTTGGAGTGCTTCTTGCCAATTCAATTGACCTTCTGCAATGTCATCAAACTCTTTTTCCACATTGGCAGTAAAATTGTAGTCAAGAATATTAGGAAAATAATCCATTAGAAAATCATTAACTACCATTCCAATATCGGTTGGCACAAGCTTTCCTTTATCTGCACCATAACGTTCTGACTTACTCTCTTCTTTAATTTTATCTTTTTTCAACGTCAACACAGTAAACGTACGTACTTCACCGTCTAAGTTGGATTTTTCCACGTATGTACGCTTCTGAATGGTGGATATTGTAGGAGCATAGGTTGAAGGGCGACCAATACCCAACTCTTCTAATTTACGCACTAAAGCAGCTTCCGAGTAGCGTGGAGGACGCTGTGAGAAACGTTCCGTGGCAGTCACTTGAATTATATCAAGCGGCTGCTTCACTTTCAGAGGAGGCAATAGCGCTTCCGAATCTTGATCCGACTCTTCATCAGATGATTCAATATAAACACGTAAAAAACCATCGAATTTAATCACTTCACCCACAGCCAAAAATTTCTCGGCAGAGTTAGACATACCAATGGTAATGGTGGTACGTTCTAATTCGGCATCACTCATTTGAGATGCAATGGTACGTTTCCAAACCAGGGCATACAAGTTTTTCTCTTGCGCTGTTCCACTTATCTCATGCTTATCCATGTAAGTTGGACGAATAGCTTCATGGGCTTCCTGAGCACCTTTTGTTTTGGTTTGAAAACGACGAAACTGCCAATAACGTTCGCCAGCCATTGACAATATCTCCGCTTTTGCTGTACCAAGTGCCAAATCAGACAAATTTACTGAGTCTGTACGCATATAGGTAATCTGACCTGCTTCATACAACTTTTGAGCAATCATCATGGTTTGTGACACTGAATAGCCCAACTTACGCGCTGCTTCTTGCTGCAAGGTAGAAGTCGTAAATGGAGGAGCCGGGGATCTTTTCGAAGGCTTTTTTACGATGTCTTCGATTACATAATGACTCGTTTTGCAAATTTCAAGAAATGCAAGTGCTTCTTTTTTTGTTTTAAAGCGATGTTGTAATTCCGATTTTAATTCTACAGGTTTACCATCAGCATCTGTCACTGTAAAAAGCGCTATGACCCGAAAAAAAGAATCTGAAACAAATCCTTGAATTTCACGTTCGCGATCAACAATTAATCTTACGGCAACAGATTGTACACGCCCAGCAGATAGGGACGACTTCACTTTACGCCATAAAACAGGTGATAATTCAAAACCAACAATGCGATCGAGAATACGTCGTGCCTGTTGTGCATTCACCAGGTCAATGTCGATTTCACGAGGATGCTCAATAGCTTTCAGAATAGCAGGCTTCGTAATTTCATGAAAAACAATTCTGCGTGTTTTATCATGTTTGAGTTTAAGCGTTTCCGACAAATGCCATGCGATAGCTTCTCCTTCACGGTCTTCATCAGATGCCAACCATACAGTTTCTGCAACATCAGATGCTTTTTTAAGATCAGCCACTAATTTTTTCTTATCCGGAGAAATTTCATAAATCGGTTGAAATCCGTTTGTAATATCAACCCCAAACGCATGTTTACTTAAGTCGCGAATGTGCCCAAAGCTTGATAAAACAGTATAACCACTCCCCAGAAATTTTTCAATCGTTTTGGCTTTCGCCGGTGACTCTACAATCACCAAGTTTTTTGACATAAACTACATTTTTTGAAGCATTCAATCAATTCGTTTCAAATAGCGAATCGATATAACTATAAAACATCCAAACCAATATATTCAATACATAGAATAGGTTTTGACATTGTTAAACGAGTGCAAAGTAACGAAATGAATTTCTTAACTACCAATTTTTCAGCGATTTTTTAGCAAAAGAATTTCTTGTTTAAACCATAACCCAGAAAAATATTGTGTATTTTAAACACAAAGCAATTGTGAATCAAGACATTAAAACACATATCATACAAACAAATTTCATCTTAATTCATCAAAATAATAAATCACAAAAATGAGTTAACTAAATATGAAGACGTTACAATTTGAACTTTGAATAAAAAAAAGTCGAATCACCATTCGGTAAATCGACTTTCGGTCAGTTTTGCTATGTAAAGCAATGAATATGCAAAGGTTTTATTAATCACGACGTTTCCTACTACCCATGTTTGACGATCCTTTTTGTGACTTCGGTCCTTGTCTGAAGCTTCTTGATTTTGGCTGCGCTTTGATTGACCAAACAGGTGTTTCTCCGAATTCTGCAGGCAATGAAATACGATCAACCTGATTTTCAATTAATTCTTCTATCCGATGCATTCGGAGCATATCTTTTCCATTAACTAAGGTCACAGCTTCTCCTTCACTATTGGCACGTGCCGTACGACCGATACGATGCACATAATCTTCAGCATCATGTGGGACATCGAAATTAATGACCATGTTAATTTCTTTAATATCAATTCCACGACTAATCACATCAGTTGCCACTAAGATACGTGTTCGTTTAGAACGAAACTCACGAAGAACTTCTTCACGGCGATCTTGCTCCAAATCAGACGAAATACCACGCACACTATATTTTTCCTGCCTTAAAGCAGATGATATTTCATGCACTTTGTGTTTTGCTGAAGTAAATATCAAAATAGAAGTATAGTCAGGACGTTGTTGCAACAAATAATGAATCACTGCAATCTTTTGTTGATCATACACTAAGCAGATATGTTGTACCACATTATCAGCGGGTTTCGACATCGCCAATGAAATCTCTACCGGTTGATGAAGTGTCTTTTTAGCAAGCTGTCTGATTTTTTCGGGCATCGTGGCACTAAACATAAGAGTTTGCCGTTCTTTCGGCAAATGGGTAATAATTCGTTCAATATCATCTAAAAAACCCATATCAAGCATCTTATCAGCCTCGTCCAATATCAAATATTGTAACTGTGAAAAGTCACCGTGCCCCATAGCTAAATGGGAAATTAAACGACCCGGCGTTGCAACAACTATATCAACTCCATTTTTTAAGGCGTTGACTTGTTGAGAAAACTCACCACCGTCACCACCACCATAAATGGCAACAGAACCAATTGACGCAAAAAAAGAAAAGCCTTGAATCTCTTGATTGATTTGAATTGCCAGCTCACGTGTAGGAACAATGATCAACGTATTGGTTCCTTCAGAAGGATGTTGAATCAATTGATGCAAAACAGGAAGAACAAAAGCTGCTGTTTTGCCTGTTCCTGTTTGTGCACAAGCAACCAAATCATGTTTATCCAATATGGCTGGAATTGCCAACTCTTGAATGGGGGTGGCCGTCTCGAAACCCATGTACGAAATAGCTTCTATCAAGCTTTCGTTTAGGTTGAGTTCGGAAAAATTCATGCGAGAAGTATTTTAATTAGTCCATCTAATTACAGGTAATAAACTAAAAAACATTCTTCGATATCAGATATAACGAATTCCGATCAATGGAATGAGTTCTATGCCCCTTAAAAACAAACAAATTCACATAAAAGAAAGAGTGATTTTGTTTTTTCATCTCTCAACTTGCTTTGCTTTCGTACATTTTGAAATGGCAAAACGACATAAAAACAACTTAATAGTTTAAGCAAATAAATTCCTGTAATTTGGAACATCAAAAGTAACAAAAATAACCCATAATAAGAAATAAATGCAATGGAAGTTGACAATGTATCATCTTATAAACCAAAATGTTCCAATCCATTATCGTTATTCAGCAAACTTTCTGTAAATTTGTTGCTCAAAAATTTGCAAAAACTATTCATGAAGTAAGTAGATGCTTTAACTTATTATTTGCAACTGATACAAGTCATTATGGAATATAATTTCAGAGAAATCGATAGAAAGTGGCAAGCTTTTTGGAAAGAGAATCAAATATACAACGTTGACATTAATCCTAAGCGTCAAAAATATTATGTATTGGATATGTTTCCTTATCCCTCAGGAGCAGGATTACATGTAGGTCACCCACTTGGATACATTGCTTCAGATATTTACAGTCGATTCAAACGATTACAGGGATTCAATGTACTCCATCCTATGGGATATGATGCTTATGGATTACCTGCTGAACAATATGCCATCCAGACCGGTCAACACCCGGCGATTACTACCGAAAAAAATATTACCCGCTACCGGGAACAACTGGATAAACTCGGCTTCTCATATGACTGGAATCGCGAAGTTCGTACATGTGATCCGGACTATTATAAATGGACACAATGGGTTTTTATTCAAATGTTTAATCACTATTACGACCCATACGCGCAAAAAGCGCAACCGATTGAGAAATTGATTCATGCGTTTGAAACTAACGGCACTCAAGGTATTGAAGCTGCCTGCTCGGAAGAATTACACTTTTCTGCTAAAGAATGGAACGACAAAACAGTTGCTGAACAACGTGACATCCTAATGAATTATCGCATTGCTTACAAAGCTGACACGATGGTCAACTGGTGTCCTGCTCTTGGAACAGTGTTAGCCAATGATGAAGTCAGTGAGGGAGTCTCGGTTCGAGGTGGTCATCCTGTTGAACAACGACACATGAGCCAATGGAGTTTGCGGGTCTCAGCCTATGCCCAACGGTTGTTAGATGGACTGACAACCCTTGCATGGAGTGACTCGCTCAAAGAAACCCAGAAAAACTGGATTGGCAGAAGCGAAGGTGCCGAAATGCATTTTTCAATAGCAGGCATAGAAGACAAAATGACCATTTTTACCACGCGTCCCGACACCATCTTTGGTGTAACATTTATGGTATTAGCTCCGGAAAGTGATTGGGTCACCAAACTGACTACAACAGAACAACAGGCAGAAGTTACTTCCTATTTAATTGCCACCAAAAAGAAAACGGAAAGAGAACGCATTGCTGATAAAAAAGTGTCGGGTGTCTTTTCCGGTGCGTATGCAGTGAACCCTGCTAACGGTCAAAACATTCCAATTTGGATTAGCGATTATGTATTAGCCGGATATGGTACAGGTGCCATCATGGCAGTTCCTGCGCATGATGCACGCGACTATGCTTTTGCCAAAAACTTTAACCTTCCTATTATTCCTGTGATTGAAGGATGCGATGTCTCAAACGAAAGTTTTGATGCCAAAGAAGGTATTCTTACAAACTCCGAATTTCTGAACGGATTAAATGTAAAAGAGGCCATCGTAAAAGCAAAAGAATATATCAAGACGAATAAGCTTGGTCGTGTTAAAGTGAATTTTCGTTTGCGCGATGCTATCTTCAGCCGTCAAAGGTATTGGGGAGAGCCTTTCCCCGTCTATTATAAAGACGGACAACCTTATACATTGGACGAAGCTAAATTGCCTTTGAAGCTTCCTGAAGTTAGCAGCTATTTGCCAACAAAAAATGGAGAGCCACCATTGGGTCGTGCTACAAATTGGCAAACTGAAGACGGTTTCCCTTTAGAGCTGAATACTATGCCCGGATTTGCAGGATCGTCAGCTTATTACTTGCGCTATATGGATCCTCACAATGACACAGCGTTAGTTTCAAAAGAAACTGACGAATATTGGCGCAATGTCGACCTCTATATCGGAGGAACCGAACATGCTACCGGGCACTTGATTTACAGCCGATTCTGGAATAAATTTCTGTTCGACCTCGGTATTGTGTGCGAAGATGAGCCGTTTAAAAAACTGATCAACCAGGGAATGATTCAGGGACGGAGTAACTTTGTGTACAGATTGGTTGGAACAAATGTTTTCTTTTCACAAAATAAAAAAAATAAAATAGAGCAACTAAATAATCAAGCACAAACGCCAAAAGATTACGAGAATATTGTAGAAAATATAATATGTTCTCTTATACAAGAAGTTTCACCTAATAATCCATATCTCAACAAAAATAGATATGCAAAATTCGGAATGCCTGTTAGAAATTTAATTGCTTTCACCCCGATCCATGTGGATGTTAATATTGTGCATAACGATATCCTCGACCTTGAAGCATTCAGAAAGTGGAATCCGGAATACAAAACAGCTGAATTTATTCTTGAAGACGGAAAATACATTTGCGGATGGGCAGTTGAGAAAATGTCAAAATCGATGTACAATGTGGTCAATCCGGATGATATTGTTGAAAAATTCGGTGCTGATACACTTCGATTGTATGAAATGTTTTTAGGTCCGTTAGAACAATCGAAACCATGGGATACAAATGGCATTGACGGCGTTCACCGGTTTTTGAAAAAGCTTTGGAATCTATTTTGGAAAGAGGAAGTTCCTGCCGTTACCGGTGCAGAACCTACGGCCGATGAGTTGAAAGTGCTTCACAAACTACTAAAAAAGGTTAAATACGACATTGAAAATTTTTCCTTCAACACTTCTGTAAGTGCATTTATGATCTGTGTCAACGAATTAACCACATTAAAATGTAATAAACGATCCATCTTGGAACCGCTACTCATTGCACTGAATCCGTTTGCTCCACACATCAGCGAAGAACTGTGGCACCAGTTAGGGCACAAAGACGATGAATCAATCTGTAATGCAACCTGGGTAGAAGCTGACGAGAAATACTTGCAGGAAGATGTCGTAACGTATGCTATCTCTTTCAACGGGAAAGTACGTTATCAACTGGCCTTGCCTGCAGACATGCCTGCAGACACAGTTGAAACAACTGTTTTGAGCAGCGAGCAGGTGCAAAAATGGTTAGAAGGTAAAACTCCAAAAAAAATCATTATAGTGCCGAAGAAAATCGTCAATATAGTGATGTAAGAAGGTTTCTTTAAACAAAAAAAGCCGCAGCTTATCACTGCGGCTTTTTTTGTTTAATACTTAGTTATGAACGAGTTTCTATTTCTTCCCTCAAATCAATCTCATTTCCTTCTTTATCAATGAAAACATATTGGAGTAACCCAAAGTCCTGAATCGAAATCATTTTAAATCCAAAGCCATAACGTAATTTCCACTTCCACATCAATGATGGAAAGCCAGATTGGAGATATGCTTCTACATAGGGATGCACTTTCAGGACAAACTGTTTAACATGCAATTGATTCACTAAATAATCCACTTTACGTTCCAATGTATCAGTAAATAATATGGATGATTTAATCTTACCCGTTCCAAAACAGGTTGGACAAGTTTCTTGCGTATCAACAAACATGGCAGGACGTACTCGTTGGCGGGTAATTTGCATAACACCAAACTTGCTAAGAGGCAGCACATGGTGCTTTGCACGATCATTTTCCATCAATTTTTCCACATATTCGAAAAGCTGCTGCCGATGCTCACTTTTCACCATATCAATAAAATCAATGGAAATAATACCACCTAAATCACGCAAACGAAGTTGACGCACAATTTCCTCAGCAGCGGCAATATTAACTTCTAACGCGTTATCTTCTTGATTATTATTAGCTTTCGAACGATTACCACTATTCACATCAATTACATGCATGGCTTCCGTTTGCTCAATAATCAGATAAGCACCTCGTTTAAATGTAACTGTTTTACCAAATAGTGCTTTGATCTGTTTAGTGACATTGAAGTTATCGAAAACAGGTACTTTCCCGCTATAAAACTTAATGATGCTTTTTTTTTCGGGAGCAATTAACTCCACATAATCACGCACTTCATTACAAACAGCTTCATCGTTAATATGAATGCTTTCAAAATCAGGATTAAAAATATCACGAATGATGCCTATGGTACGACCAATTTCTTCAAGTACAGGTGTAACACCTTTGGTTTTTTGCGTTTTAGCAACAGCTTCATCCCAACGTTTAATAAGAATCTTCAGTTCATTATCCAATTCCGCTACTCTTTTTCCTTCAGCAACAGTGCGGATGATGACACCACAACGTCTCGGTTTAATACTTTGAATCAACTGTTTGAGACGAATGCGTTCTTCGCTGGATTTAATTTTTTGAGAAACCGACACTTTGTCGGAAAAGGGAATCAGCACCAAATAACGGCCTGCAATCGACAACTCGGCTGACAAACGGGGTCCTTTAGTAGAAATAGGTTCTTTGGCAATTTGCACCCACATCTCTTGTCCAACTTTCAAAACGTCAGAAATGGAGCCTTCTTTAGGAATGTCAGCGTAAGCCTTCGATTTCAACATGGAAGGCATTCGTTTGCGATCTGCTAATGTTTGTTTGAGAAATTCAGTTTGAGAAAGGAATTGAGGACCTAAATCTTGATAGTGTAGAAATGCTTCTTTTTCATAACCAACATCCACAAAGGCGGCATTTAATCCTGGCATCAACTTTTTGACGCGTCCCAGGTAAATATCGCCCACCATAAAAGATAACGAACGCCCTTCTTTATTCAATTCTACCAGATTCTTGTCTTCCAGTAGGGCAATGGTTATCTCAGATTGTTGAACGTCAACTATTAATTCACTATTCACACGTTTATGATTTTATTATCCATACTAAAACAAAGAACAAACCTACCGCCAAAATAAACAGGCCGCCGGTTTGCTCTTGTAAAATTTTCTTGAGATGAATTACGACTACTTTTTCTTATGACGATTTTTTCTAAGTCTTTTCTTACGCTTATGAGTAGCCATTTTATGTCCTTTTCTTTTTTTTCCGCTTGGCATGTTGTTATTTTTTTACTGATTCAAAAAATGTTTTTGCCGGTTTAAATGCCGGAATTTTATGCGCAGGAATAACAATGGTAGTATTCTTTGAAATGTTACGAGCTGTTTTTTGTGCTCTTTGCTTCACAATAAAGCTACCAAACCCTCTCAAATAAACGTTATCTCCTTTTGCTAAGGAATCTTTCACATTTTCCATGAATGATTCGACGGTTTTTAAAATAGAAACCTTATCAATTCCGGTTTCTTTCGCAATTTCATTTACAATTTCTGCTTTTGTCATCGTTGAAAATTTTTAATTGGTTATACATTAATGCGTAAAAACTAGTTGCCTATGGATTTGCAAAGATATTGCATTAATTTTCAACGACAAAATCTTTTTTCGACTTTTTTTCATTCAACGCCATTTTTTTTTCGCCAACCTCGTATCTTTGCTTCGTAATATCAAATTTTGCATTTTATTTTATTCTTGTTATCACTAATTTTATGAATCAATTTCAAGAAAGTACATTCATATCTAACAATTTAATCAACTGGTATTCAACCAATAAACGACAACTTCCTTGGCGTGACACAACTGATCCTTATGTGATTTGGATTTCCGAAATAATTCTACAACAAACTCGTGTTTTACAAGGAACTGACTATTTTTTACGCTTCATAAAACGCTTTCCTGACATCAGCACTTTAGCAAACTCATCCGAAGAAGAAGTATTGAACCATTGGCAAGGATTAGGCTATTACAGCAGAGCACGCAATCTCCATGCTGCATCTCAACAAATCATGAAGATTTATAGAGGTCAATTTCCCAATCAATATGAGTTGATTGTTGCCTTGCCTGGTATCGGACCTTACACAGCAGCAGCTATTGCGTCTTTTGCTTTTCAACTTCCTTTTGCGGTACTCGATGGAAATGTATTCCGCTTTTTAACACGTTTTTTTGGAATCAACACATCCATTGATGAAACAAAAACCCGTAAGCAAGTGACAGAATTAGCAACCTTACTGCTCAATAGGGATCATCCGGACATTCATAATCAGGCAATCATGGAATTTGGAGCGCTTCAGTGTGTACCATCCTCTCCCAATTGCATGTTTTGCCCATTTGAGAATGCTTGTTTCGCCAATACGCATCATTTAGTCACTCAATTACCCATTAAAAAGAAAAAAGCACAACCTCAACATCGCTATTTTTACTACATTTATTTTGTTCATAACAACAGCACTTATGTGCAAAAACGAACAACAAAAGACATCTGGTACAATTTATATGAGTTTCCTCTCTTTGAATCAAAGGAATTGCTTTCTACTGAACAAATAATGCAACAAGATTCCTTCAAAAACATTACCAATTCAATTTCTTTCACGCTTCAATCAGTTTCACCTGTTATAAAACACGTTTTAAGCCATCAAATTATTCACGCTATATTTTTAACACTTAATATCACTAAGAGTAATGAAACGCTGAATCGCTTTATTCATACTTCTTTCGATGAATTATCTCGTTTCCCCATCTCGCGCTTGACAGAAAAATTTCTACAAAACCAACCTACTTAAAGTATAACATTAAAAATAAACACTATCTTTACACCAAATTAACCTTTAACCTTACTTATATGTCTGTCAACAAAGTAATTTTAGTAGGAAATGTCGGAAAAGATCCCGAAGTTAAATATTTAGATCGAAACATGGCCGTTGCCAATTTCACTTTGGCAACCACA
>Ga0326727_10011159_pt1 | contig 21051 bp, 22 predicted proteins | sample MB2enrmetagenome_FD_207643 | JGI IMG/M metagenome (GOLD analysis project Ga0326727, IMG submission 207643) | Lab enriched peat soil microbial communities from McLean, Ithaca, NY, United States - MB29MY | ecosystem: Environmental > Terrestrial > Soil > Wetlands > Peat | place: USA: New York...
TCAAAGAGGTCTTCATATCCTCGCTCCATAACAGACCCTCCTTTTTGGGAGACGCTTTTTCCCCTTGCTGTGGTATAATGAAATGAACCTGATACATTCTTATGACGATCAAGTATATATTAATTACCTTACCTCATGCATGAGGAGGTGTGACCAATGGTCGCAATGCCAGAAAAAGTGATGGAGAACATCAAAGCGATGAAAACCGTCGTGGTGGTGACTGCCGACGATGCCGGTATGCCGAATGCCGTCCCCGTCGCATCGATTGCCATAAAAGATCCTCAGACGATCCTTATTGGCGACAACTTCTTCAAAAAGACTGCTGAAAACGCGAAGAAGCCCAACTGCTACGTCGTTGTGACGTCGTGGGTTGGCACGGAGGGCTATCAGGTCAAAGGCACGGGAAATTACGTGACCGAAGGGCCTGACTATGAGACGATCAAGCAGGCCATAAAGGCCTCGAACCCGAACTTGCCAGCCAAGGGTTGTATCGTGATGAACGTCACCGACGTGTATGACGTCGCCCCGGGCCCGAATGCGGGGAAAAAAATCGTTTAGTTCCGTAGTTTACCAAGATATGCAATTTCCGGAGGTGAACCAAATGAATGTGAAAGAAGAGATCCGTTGTGAAGCAGGAAAGCTGTTTGAGCCTGAGGATTTTCCCTTCAACATTGCCGATGAAGTGGTAGACACCGTTGAGCGGGCACTGCAATTGCCCCGAAAACAGTAAGAAGCTTAAGCGTGGTCACGAGAAGGTTGTCTAGATGATCGCGCTTCATCGACCTGACGCCCGCTTTGCTCAGTAACGCAGGTGATCGTGTGGCTACAAACGGTGGGGTTCGGGCGACGAGAACGTGTCAACCCTCCTTGCGTTTCCTGAAGAGACTGGTGTGAAAACAGGAAGAAACTTGTGATCAGTGCCACGTTATACCGAACGGCACTTCTTGCCCGAACGCGCGCTACCCGCTTTGCAATTTCGTGGCTGTTCACTAGATTGGGGGCCTTAATCTTGAATTGCATGACCCTTTTAGACATGCAAAGGTAGGGGTTTAGCGGCAAGGTTCTAACGAGCCTCGTGACGGGGCACGTTGGCCGAATTGAATAGGTGCGCTTGGCCCTAAGAAATCAAAAACGATCTCCGTTATGTGCGGGGTGCGGGTTAAATTAACAATACCAGCAGCAGACACTCGCTGCATTTGTCATATCGATTCTAGCAGGGCCGCACAGGGCAAACGCCGAAAGGGGGGAGCCACCCCTCCGACAGATCATTGAAGTGTTGAGGCAGGTGATGTGTACACATGACGCAGCGCGATTACCGCCGCGATAAGAAGGTTTAGTCCGATTATCGGGGTATCGGTGACGAAGTAGCTGACGATGTTGTCGATCTCTCCAGCCGGTGCGACAACAGCGATGACAACGAGCAATACCCCGACTGCGCCGTACAGGTCAGCTCCAAACCCGCAAAAACCTGTACCATCCTCTCGGGCGCTCTTCTTTGAGGTGGTCCAGCATCCATTACGTCGTGACAGGAACACTATTACGCTTCAACGTTTCTGATTGTCTCTCCGTTGAAATGTCTCCTGCAGCAAGCAGTAGGAAAATGACAGACTAAAAATGTTAGGCATCTTGGGGTGATATAACAATTAGACGCTCATCTCGACCCCTTTTTCTGGAAGAATCACGTTGTCGTCAAACTACCTTAACGTGCTCGCGGTGGCCTGGTATTGAAGCCCAATCTCCATAAAGCACTTTGTGCTGCCGCTCGCACGGACATATCCGGATGCGAATTTCCCACCGGGCCAAGATCCAGTCTTGAACTAATACTATTATGACTTCTGGGATTAAAATGACGTCGGTGAATATCTTCAAGAACGTCAACTGCTCGCAACTGAATAGAAGTGCCTACGGAATGATGGGGGTCAGGACGGGCTGTTGGATCAGGAAGGAGCCCCAAAAGGAAACGGCACGCAAGCTGCCGATTTCTCTGTTCACCTAAATCATACGAGTCCGGCCCATCCATTATTGTCACAAGCGTTGCCAGCCCCCGCTGATCGCCTAGCGTTAGAAGAGCGTATGCCGCAGCAATCGCTACCCCCACATCACCATTTAACTTTAGAATAAGGGCGCCACGCACGCGCTTGTCGCCAATCTGGCCGAGCGCTAGAGCAGCTTTGTATTGGACGCGCTTAACGGGATCCTCTAGCGTCTCAATCAGGGGGTCTACTGCCGAATGAACCCCCAAGTTACCAAGCTCCTGCGCTGCCCATCCTCGTTGATTTATGGCACGCAAGCTTTGATCCGGCGACGCGAGTAAATCCATAAGACCTTTTATATCCCCGCGCTCTGCAAGCTTTAGCGCATTGGGGGGCTTTGCCAGTCGCTCATCATATTTCTTCTTGCGAAACAGTGCCATTTCTATTGTTTCAAATATGTGTCTACTATTGGTAACCCTTTTAATCTTCTTCTTTGAGACGACGTAGGAAAAGCAACCCTACAACGGCGTAAAGTAAAGGCTCAGCCCTGCGCCGTCATAGTTCATCTCCACTCCTTTTTTGTCGCATATCCACTAACGTTGCACAGGCTATTCGCGTCAATAAAGGCGTATTGCATCCTCTGTCTCCGTCCGCTCGCAAGTGTTTGTATCTCAAAATCCTCGACGGCGAGTCGGTCGATCTCGTATTTTAATCCTCGCCCTGCGCTTCCGTATCGTCAACGGATGCGCCTCGATGACGACGTCCTCGAACTTAAGGAACGAAGATTAAAATAAACATGATTATTAGTAGTACGATCACCACGATCAACAGTTGCATTATCCTGTCATTTTTTGTTTTATTTCTAAAATTAGGTTTTTCAAGTCATCGTGCTGGTCCGCGGTAACGGGCCAAGGTAGCTCCGCATCAGTTTTCATTTTTTATAACCTCTCGTTTAACCACCATGATTCTGTCCCATAAAGGTTTGTTAGGTGTCCTCTCAGTGAATAAGCGCTGTGCTAATGCGTCGTTGGGCTTGCTGTACTCTGTCCGCACATAACCTACATTTTTTCTTGTCCCACTGTTGTTGCCCAAGCGTGCCGATTCGCCTCACTGCACTATTTCTTCATTCGGCTGCTTAGCGTAGTCAAAGCAGAAAAAGGCAGTCACATCCAGCCCTTCTCCATCCAATAGTCGTACTGATGCCTCCAAGCCTCCTTATTTGCCTTTATTAGCTGCCTGAAAAACGCACCTCTCTCGGCAATCGCGTTTTCCTGATCCTCATAGTGGCGCTTTGTCTGTATTGCGTCCGCAAGCGTTTGGCCGAGATTGCGCGCTTCGGTGATCGCCGCATCGAGCGCAGCGGGATCCCTTCCGATGGCGGCACCGGCCTCGCCGACCGCCACCGCACCCAACGCGTTCAGGAAGTAGGTCATGTAGCCAAGCACTTCGCTGATGCCCGAACTTCCTGCCGTGGTCACTGCACAACCATACTTCCCCACGAGCATCTGGCAATGGATTGCGTCAGCAAGGCGGTCGACCACCGTCTTGAGTTGCGCGGTGACTCCATTGATGTACACCGGCGAGCCGAGGACAATCCCGTCGGCCCGCATCATTTTTTCCCACAAGTCATAGAGATCGTCCTCCTGAACGCACTCGCCTTCGGCGTAACACACCTGACACCCTAGACAATACCGTATGTCCAGTGCGCCGATATCAACTAGCTCCGTTTCCGCTCCGCGCTGCCTCGCACCGTCTAGGACAGCGTCTACCAGCTTAAGCGTCCGACTGTTCTTCCCACGCGGACTGCCGTTTATTCCGAGTATTTTCATCGTTGCACCTCGATTACGTACGACATGTGCCTCTGCTAAATAATTGTTTCAGACGTGTAGCAAATACACGCTCGATACGCACTCGCGATCGCTGTGCGGCAATAGTTGCGAGGATGAGGACTGGGACTGCGTAACAGAGAGAACGATCTACGCCAAGCACAGCGACTCGCGGCCATCATGCTTGTATATCGCGCCGTAAGCACACAAAAGCGGCTTGCAAGCAACCAAACGAAGCGAGGGAGCGAAGCGACTGAGTGCTACAGGCCTGGTTCAGTCGGTCGGTGGCCCTGCTTCCAAGGGGGGCCCCGGTTCCGTGCTGCCACCCTACGAACTTACGACAAATTGACCATCATATTGACTGCCCATAAACTACAACCTCTTCTTATTTTTTCGGAATCTGAAGAGACATCAACCACATTTAGAGGATAGTACTGCTTTATGCGGAAGCGGGATCGCTCACGAGGGCTTAAATAAGGCTGTCTTTCACACGCGCGGGTCACACTCGAAATTGTCAACATTACCTCTTTTTGTCAATTGGGCGCTTTTTAGAGGGTGCTGTGACACGAATCAGTTACAACAACGTTTATAGTAAAACAATGCAAATTCACCTGTTCTCATAAGCAGTGGCATTATCGCCACCGCCAACACGAAAGGACGTGAAATCGATAACCAAACAGTTCAGCATTTTCACCCTCCAGGCATCAAGTCAGTCTGTCATGCTCGGTGACACAACGCAGCAGATCGGGGGGGAGCTAGGCACGATCCAACCCTACTCCACGACCCAGCCTAGCCCACTCAGCGACCAGACCGTCACGCTGTGGGAAAAGGCTGGTGGCGACGCGTGGACGCAGGTAGCGGACAGTACCAGTACAACGGGTCCTGAAGGAGCGATCCAGTGGTCTATGCCCAGTCTGGACACCACAGCGACCATTTTGTACAAAGCGACCTATGCAGGCACAAGCACCTATGAGGAAGCAACAAGCAACATCGTCGGGGTAAAGTACGAGAATGCAGAGAGCGTGCCCTACCTGACGACTATGTGCGCGGGGTGGACAGGTCCGAATCCGACGATGGCATCCGGCACGATCACCTTCGAAGCAGCGCTTTTGAACGGGCAGGAAGGGGTTGGCCCTGCAAACGTCACCGTGTGGCTATGGACTGGCACGACGTGGGTGTCATACCTCACCTTAGAAACTAACTCTGACGGGAGGGTTCAAGTACCCGTGATATCAGAGACTGCAGGATCGGCCTTCTTGCTGGTCACCTCCGGCCGGACGGAGGACTCGCTTTGCGCGGGGTCTAAGAGCAACCTAGTGCAACTGGTATGGACGTGACAGCGTGCACCGTTCTTTTTTTTCTTCTGCTTCCCGACGTCCGATGCACGCATTCTTGGCGAGGCTGCCTGCCGCAGCCGTCGAAGGATTTCGTGTCACGTAATCTTATCGTTTAGCACAGCGTGTCCCTTTTGACTATTCGACAGCGCGGCATCATCCAGCGGCAAATGTAAAATCTGACACAGGAACCAAAGGCAGCAGCGCTTGTAATGAGGCCAGCCGACTGATTTGGAAGCTGCTGTTGAACCCTCTATGGGGCTCCTTGTTGCAGATAAGCTGGCGTTACACGCTCAAGGGTTACGAAGATGTTTCATATATCGGAGCAAAACGGCCATTTTACTCCGTCCTTGTCATTTCTGCTTTTTGGCCTTTTTCTGGATTGTTGAGGCTCTGGAGCCACCGCCTAGGGCGATTGATAATCCGAGAATATAGCCGAGATTGTACCAGAAACCGTCGTTTCCAACCTGATAGATTGTGATATTCGTGTCAAACCAGCTGACAATGAACGCTAGGATTACGATAATTCCTTGCCAGAGGCCCAGAAAAAAGCCAGCTGACTGAGGAGATACCGTTGCCATTCCAAGGCGATTGATTGCGACATATACGGCGAAAGCGATTAGGGCCGCTCCTATAATAACAAATAGGGGTATAAACTCTTCGTTTTTTCTTCCATCGTGTCTCCATCCTATTCTTTATTACCATTATCGCAACTGTACGCGCCATTGTATGCCCCAAGGGGACGGCAAAATGTGCAGCAAAAGAAAAAAGAAAAGGGGGCAAAGCCCCTACTACGCCTGCACTACGACAGTGTGCGCTGCGTGGTCTCCAATCCGCTGTCTCTTATCCGACCTCCATATAAGAATTGCACCGAGCAAGAACGGAATAATCCAAGGTATTGCGTCGATAATCAGCAGCAAGGAACGCACGAGTGCGTCGACATAGCCAATCTTTGAACCATCCTCTTTGACCACTTTTATCTTCATGGCCATCATGCCCACCGTCTGTCCATACGCTCCCAGGAGAAGTGTGAAATAGAAGAGCACGATGAGTGCCGATACGGTACTGCCAAGTCCTGCGAGCGAATTCGCTGTGCTGGATACGTGAAAGGTTCCATTTACAAAACTCGCGTTATTGAAGACGGGCGTTTGCAAAGGACTAGCGAACACTGCCGCAATAATGCCAGCAATAATGACATCAATAAGAAGAGCCACGAATCTGACACCGACGCTACGGTACTGCAGCGGGGGTGGGGTCATTTCAGGCGCCGGGGTCATTTCCGGCGCAGGAGTCATTTCATTTGCCATTCGTTCACCTCCTTATGGCTGTTTCGCCTAATTGCGTGTTTTGTAGGTAAAAACCTATGGATCGTATTCACTATAGATAACGCTTTTTTGAGAGACTTTTTTTAGCCCATTTAAACAGGCTCCGACGATTTTTAACACTGCTAGGCGAACCCATTAGTCGTTTTAATCTTTTCATATCTTACTCATTGTTTAGGTTCAGACAACAAGTTATGATATAGTGTTGAGTCCCTTTTTTGGCCTCCGATGGAAAAAATGCAGCTTGGGGGACGTATAGGCTATTCCTATTTTCAAAATCATAAGACGATTCCCCAACGGTTGGAGCTTGGTACAATCTGCCGCAAGCTGTGTACATAAATGTACATTGGCATTAACAACGCCCATTATCAAATATAGACCAAAATGCGGCCCAAGCCTGTTAATTTCCAGGTAGGCCTATGACTAGGATAGCACACGTGTTCCTTTCGCTTTTCCGTAGTTCCCAGCTTAGATAGAGGGAGACAAACACCACTCGTTGCAAAGATAAAAATATAAGAGACTGTCAAAGAAATGCACAAGGAGTGTAACGTAATGTGAAACGCATAACGCTAGTGATTCTCATTAGCGTGGTAGCCTCTCTATGTGTCGCTGCCTCTGGGTGCACCTAAAACAGGGGGGCAAAACGCGACCCAAAACGCGACTCAAAATGCGTCACACGTCAACATCCGCCTACCTCTCTCGAACCTTTTCGGTTATACCACGAACAGCTTCAAAGCGATAAGCAATCGGCTTCACAGCCATCAATCTGTGGTCTTTCAGCCCTTCTCTGTAGTCTGACCGCGTGTTGCCATATTAAAGCCGGTTTGTAGAATAGCCATATCTCGGCATCGATTACTCGCTCGGTCCGCCTACACCTTCTCCTTCGACACGTTCGACGTGATATCGCATCGCTCTTTCTTGGGGCTTCCCGCCGCGCGACGCCATAGTCTTTCTAGTGCTTCCGTCTTGCGGGGCTGACCCTGACGCGACGACGATCCAACCGACGAACAAGAAGTTTGAGGTTGAGTTTTTGCACGGTTGCGTGCTGGAATGAGAAAGGTGAGATCGTCCAAGACACATAGAAGAGAGTCAGGTAAAAATGCTCTAGGAGGCGAAGAGGTGACAGAACCTTTCATGTCTTGTAAATGAAAATCTTGTTTTGGCTTTTGACGAGCTTCATATTTTCTATTGGGTGCCAATAGCTTATGATCCGTGTTTCGCTTCGTGTTTCAGCCTTTATTTTCGTCGCGATTCTGTTGTTTATCCTTCCTGGGTATTGGAATAAGAATATGACATCAGCGTCAGAAATGCCTTGCTTGAAAAGGTTTCCTAGAATGACGTGGGCTTTTCTTGCTCTGAGCTTGGATATAAACCATCGAATAGGCTCTATCTCAACTCCCTTCACATGATCGGATAACTTAGAGGCTTCTATAAGGGCTTCTCCTGTTCCACATCCAAGGTCGTAGAAGACTTCGTCTTTCTTAAGGGCTGCCAGTTTAAGGGCCTCAGCTGCAATCTCCCTCGGAGTACGACCATATGCTGCGCCTCCTGCCAGCATAGGATAGACAGGAGAAGCTATGATGTATCCTACTACCAGAACAATTATGCCTATTATTACATCCGTACTCATTTCATCAGCAACAGAGTTAGATTGTCACGTCGACATTTCCCCAGTACTTCATGTAGATATCGTAAGCGTGCTCAGGTATGGATGCCGATAATTGCTCCATTCGACACCTCTCACCGTATGTGTAAGAACATAGAGACGCCAAGCCGTTGACTTTAATTTGCAGAACTGTCCTATAATTATACCCTACCATGCTTTGAAACCTTAAGCTAAGGTGCTTATCCCTTGTTGTGGCTAACGTTCGCTACAATGTGGAGAGGTGACGAACTTGATCGAAGACGATGTTGAAGCGTTAAAAAAGCGAGTTGAACAACTTGAGGCGTGTTGTAAAGAACTCCGCGAGAAAATACGTCCTGAAAGAATAGTGCCAGATATTTACAGATTTGACGACGAACTGGTAAAGCGGCTAGGAGGGCGCATTTAGAACGGCGACCCATTCCCCGCCGCATTGTGCACTTTTTTTAAAACGACTAGAACCCTGAAATGTTCGCTCGTTCAGCATCGCCTGCGCTTTCTCCTTCGACACGTTCGGCACGAGGACGCATCAATCTTTGTTGGGGCTATCACTGAGCGACGATTCAGCGGGTAAACTTCATTAAACGAACAATGCATACAAGCAGTCTAAAGCGGCACAGAGACTTCTGTGGGAGAAAGAGAAAATGAAAAAACACCTCATTTTAGTGCTCGTTGTGATAGCGGCTGCAACGGTTATGATCGCGGGATGCACATCATCGTCAACCCCGAGTCCAAGCCCGAGCCCGAGTGCAACGACAACGGCCGTTAGTAGCGCAACGGCCGCTACTGACGCAGCAGCCGCGCTTGGTGGTAGCGCAAGTAATGCGACCAACCTCACCGCCGTACAAGGGCAGAATTTTACGGTCCAGCTGCCATCGAACTCATCGATCGGCAATGGCAACCACTGGGCGCTGTCCCTCTATGACACCTCGTCCGTAACGCTGGTCAATCAGACGTACGTGGGCGGCAGCACATCAGCGCCCGGACCGCGCGCCGACGTGTTCACCTTCCAAGGAACTAAGACGGGAACCAGTGTCATCACGTTTACCTGCGTGAGCCCGACGAATCAAATTGAAAACACCGTGAAGTACACAATTAATTGTACAACGCTCAATGTGCCCACGGTGAACGCGGTATATATCTCACAGGGCCAGGACTTTGCGATCCGGCTGCCATCGAATCCATCGACCGGCTATCACTGGGAGCTGTCCCTCTATGACACTTCTACCCTTAAGTTGGTCAATCAGACGTTTGCGAGCAACGTCAGCACATCGAGCACAGTTGTCGGGGCGGGCGGTATGGACGTGTTCACCTTCCAGGCAACTCAGGCGGGAACCGGCGGCATCGCGTTCAGCGAGATAAGCCCGGCGAACCAAACAACAAGCGCCGTCGTTTATTCGGTGGTCATCGCGTCGTAAGGGCTTCGCCCCCCCCTTTTGCTTGAGGCCGTTTCGTACTCCGGGCAGAGGTCCGCTTCGGGGAATAGACAGCTGTGAAGCGTGCTATGCGGCGCATACGCGATGCCCGACCCCGACCCGCTCGTGCCCTCGCATTTTTGTTCGAAGTTGAAACGACTGAATACTTTTGTTATCTAAGCCAACCTCAACCTGCGAGTTTGATATCTGCCCAGAATTTCATATACACATCAAAAACGTGCTCAGGCAGCGGTTGCCGATAATGTGCCACTCTATATCTCTCTGGCAGCCGGATAATCGGCGACGAGTGCGACAGCTTCGCGCTTTGAACGCTCGGCGCGTGCGTGCAGTCGGTTCCATATTTGTAGAGTGAATTATCTGCCCCGTCTTGCAAATCATGAGTGACAGTCCTTAATCGCTGCCGGTGAAGCAGATGATGTCACGCGGCTTTATAAACTCGAAGGTCTTCTTTCTTGCAATGGTCAATGAGACAATCATTGAAAACGTTAAGGACGCTGTAGCTGTGGCGTCAGCAATCGTAGAATCGGCACAGAAAGAAGTCATCTGGATTCTGCCGTCTTACGTGTTGTGGTTAGGCGCTCATTATGGTTTGAACGAGATGGCCAAAAAGCTAATAGAAAAAGGCGGACGTGTACGGGGAATTATTGAGGACTCCGATACCCATTTTGGCGTCGTGCCCGAGCATTTGAACAACGGCGAAGACGTGCGCCTCTTCGATCAGTACCGGGGAACGTTCATGCTTGTCGCAGACAAACGTGAAAGCATCAGTTCAATAAACGTGAAGGCCAACGATCTATCGCTCGATGATCGCATAGTGGCGTTCTGGACTGAGAACCAAGCCTACGCCGATTTTCTCGTCGCCATGTTTGAGGCAGAATGGAAAGAAACAGTCGATGCAGAAAAGCGCCGCCAAGAACTGTAGATGACTGTGCATAACAAGGCAACCTTGTTACTCGCGTCATTGCCTTCGGGCTGAGCGAAAGAGAGGCACGCTCGACGCAGCGTGCTTGACCCCCCCTTTTTTAAGCAATCTATATCTATTACTTGGCTCGCTTATATTCAGGGGGCAGTGATGGCCACTGACGACGAGTTTACCCGCCGTTTAATTGGATTCGGGCTCACCGAAAAAGAGGCACAAGTCTATTTACACTTGCTGAAGTACGGCCCCAAGACTCCGTCGCCGCTTGCTAAATCGCTGAAGACGTACCGTGAGGACGTGCACCGCACGCTCAGTGAGTTGATCGAAAAGGGCATGGTGCGCCCCTCGCTTGATGCGCCTACGATCTACGCCGCGGTGGACCTCGATACGGCGCTTGACTCTGCTGTGAAAAAGCAGGAGAGCGAACTCCGTGAGATGGAGGCCCGAAAGCGGGAGCTGCGGGAACTCGCAAAAGGTGGGCGTTTCCGCACGTCTGACGAGGTTGCTACGTTCAAGATCATCAAGAGCGTCAAGGAACTCGTCGCTGCTACTACAACGCTCGTGACCTCGGCAAAGAACGGATGGGTGTATGTAGTTCCCGCAGATATGCTGGTCATAACTGAGTTATTTGGCATTAACGAGGAGATCAAAAACATCATCGAGCGCGGGAGATATGTCAGGGGTATTTGTGATATTAACTACGCCGATATTGCGCCTGCTCAAGCATTCCTGAACATTGGCCATGATTTACGGCACTTTGATCATTACAGCGGGTTATATTTCGCAGTCGTCGACAACAAGCACTGTGTTAGCGCGATTAACGTCGATATCAAGCGTATCTCGCTCAGTGAGCCCATTTCGATGATCTGGACCGATGACCCGAAGTATGCGGAGTATCTTACAGCCACCTTCGAAATGCTATGGAAGCAGGCGATTCCGGCAGAAGAACGAATTCAAGAGCTGCTGAAACAAGGCCCTCCGCACGATACGGAATAGATCTGCTCTTGGCAACGTGCGCCGAGTTTTTGGAACTGGAATAAGTCGAGTTATAAACAGGTTCCTTGACTCAGATAGCTCCTTTTGAGTTGCCGCTGCTTGACGCTTTAAGAATGTATCGCACGCTAACTCGTGAGAAGTCTAGTATCTGCCCAATACTGCATATATACGTCATACACCTGCTCAGGCAGCGGATGCTTATAAAACCGCCAATCAACTCCGGATACGCCATGAGTGTGTAGTTCTTGTTTGACTGATCCCACTGCAGTATGTCTCCCATTTGCTCACAGAATTTTCGCAGATCTCCGGGCACTATATGATGACTGCTGTGCAAAAGCGGCAACTTCTGTTGCTTCAACCATCATTCGAATGACAGCTGTTTGGACATAAGTTCATCATCGAGTCGCCGGTCTAATAGAGAAGCTGCGGCCTCAATCACCTGATTATGTAGGGGACAACAGTGTTGCATCCGAATCTTGTCCTGTTCTGGCAGAATGTCGAGCACTGGCTTTTTCTGACCAACCGCACGTCTGAACGGCCCAACCAATAATCGCGCTACGGTTGCCTGGAGCGCGCCGCGTAAGTGATCCGCGTATAAGACGCAAGCTGCAAACGGCAATATTTGTCGCTATGCTTGGAGCCAAAGGGGGCAAGTGCAATACGTACGTCATTTAGGATGGGGTCTTTACTATGCATATCAAGATGGTTAACCAAAGTCAGCTATCAAGTGAGTGCGGGCCTGTCCAGGTTTTGGGCCTGTGTCACTGTACGGGCTGTGGGTTTTTAGACACGAAAGACTGCAGCGGCAAGCGCATAAGAAGAACGGACAAGAACGCAAACGGGTTTAGAGTGCCGTTGAGCGGTCTTTCTAACGGCTAACCGCTTCTAAATCCTGTGAGCCCTTCCCACCTGTCGCCTTTATCAGCTTGTGCATTGCACTTAACCGCGTTGGGTCAGCAGGAACGGTGCCTTCTCAACCTCAATGGGCGCGATGACCTTGCCGGTGCGTCGAGCCTGCATGAGTGCACCACGTTCATAACGGAGTCATTTATGAGGTGCGACAATCTGTGGATATTTAACGGCCTATGAGTGCCGCGTTTGTCAAAAATATGTAAAGAGAGGGTCGCTATAGCGGCCACTCTGTCAAGCGGCAACAGCTCGAACGCTAAATTGAAAGTGTCTGCGCTAGCCTGCTTGGGGGCCTACGTGCACATGAATCACGCGCCGCGCCTTTCGAGCTTGGGGTCAGTGTCCGGACGCGGCTAAAATATTGCGATTGGGCCCATTATCACGGCGGATGAGCCATGATGATGAAAAAAGAAGGGTAGAGATGCAACTGTTTAGGCGGCGTTAATCTCAATGTGCTGATGTGCAACGCACGCACTACGGTAATTTTGATATCACCGCTGTTTTTTGATGTATCAAACACTTTCATTCGCGGCTTTGCGTGTCGAGAAGCGTATTAGCTAACGAAGCGAGGGCGCATCGAGCGCTTAAGCTGGGCCCTCAGATACCCGAAAAAGGCCCTATCTGAATTGGGGCACCTGTACCCTGTCGAGTAAGCTCTGCCACCGTGCCCAAAACCGTCAGCTGCGATTTTGCATATGGTTTCTTTGTTTCCACCTCTTGTGCTGACATGTCCTCACCTCAGATTATTCTGTGCAATCGTCGTCTATTATGCTTATATCCTCTTAATAAGCGATCGGCCCTTGTGCTATCAGCGTGTTTTCCGGCTACTCTCTTTCCTAAGGCTGTTAACCGCCCCACTTAATTCTGATAAGGAAAAGTTATGGACCAAGCATCTGCCCAAGCAACGGGGGCGGTCACAGCCTTAGAAAGCTAAACCGAGGCATCCCATAGATATAGCTAAAACCTATTTGAAGTTTTATTACAAATTTAGTACGTTATGGTCATCCGCTTCTGAAGCACCAGGACCTGCAGGACGTGTATGCAAACGTGCCGTTTTAATTATGGAGAGAGGGTGTAAGATTATGGGCGCCGTGGAAAAATTAGCCCTTATTAGAGGTAAGTGACATGCGAAATAACGAGACAGAAAGTGAACCGTGCCTATACTGTGGTAAACCTGTGGTACGTAAAGTGCACTTACAAGCGTCATGCTCCGTTTGCGCGGCTTGTCATAAAGAGATAGAAGGCGTTCGCGTATTTGAAAACACCCAGCGAGAATATGACGCTATGGTGGCTAGATGGAGATCAGAATGTTAGCATCTTAGTTCACACTTAAACGGTTGACGCTGGCATAAGGAGGTGAATGCGTGGCACAAAGGACAAGGGGGGCGGCGTCGTTCGTTGAAATGTTCAGCCTTGCAGCGAACCGCTCGCTGTGTCCGTGCTGTCTTCTCTACTGATAATATGCCCCAGAAAAAGGCGTTTGCTCAATGGGTTAACAGATAATTGACGTGCTTCCTTATCCGGTTCTACCCTCTCTGCGGCCCTGAAATGTGAAACAAGAGCGTTGAGAGCACCCACATCATCGAGGCTCATCTGGGACTCCTCAAAGGTTTTGGTCTTCACTTCTTCAAGTGCACGACTTAGCAAGTCCGCTTCGCCGTCCGTCAAAACTAACGCCTTGGTGAGCATTTTCTCCCTCCTACTCGGTGCTAGTCACATGGACTGCATCACATATTTCACGTGTGGTTTATTCTAAGGGCGATATTAGATGCATAATGACCTTTTTTCCGGGCGGCGAGTGTTAGCCGAGTTTTAATACGCTATGAATACTCATACGCCCACCCATATTCCCGACTTTGATGTATCTGCACCTGAATCCGTTTGATAATCCGTCGCAACTGCTGCCGTGCACTGTCCGGTAGCCAGCTATCGTGCACGCGGTCTTGCAGGTATTGGTACGCCTCCCAATTGGTCGAGCACTTCCGCAAAAGTTTTTCGGCGGCCATATCGGCATAGTCGTTTTTGTAGTCCGCGATCCCAAGGATGAGTTCATCGACTTCAGCCTGATCGTTGTTCATAGGGCATGATGAGGGTCTATCAGGGTAGAGGTTTAACTAAAAGTAGAGCGAAAGTGTGGCAACTAAGGTTGTTAACCGCCCCACTTCTAATAAGGAAAAGTTATGGACCAAGCATCGACCCAAGCAACGGGGGCGCTCACAGCCTTAGAAACACTAAATCCGAGGCATCCTATAGGTATAGCTAAAACCTATTTGAAGTTTTATTACAAATTTATTACGTTACGGGCTAATCGTTTCTGAGGTCCTCGCGCACGACGTTATTGAGGCAGTCACTCAATGGACTCCTGCGTCAGGCGATGAACGGGCTTCTATACGTACTCTAAATCGCCAAACGAAACGGAGATCTAGGAGCTACGGATGGGGCAAAAGAAACATGCTGTGCTATCATAGCTCGGGCTTAACCTGCTTTGAGCAAGCTGCTTATTTGTGCATTGATGGCAGAAGCATTGGTAGCATTGACCCAGCGCCCGACTTCAGCACCGTGGTTCAGCAAGATGAGCGTCGGGATGTACGTCACGTTGTACTGATCAGTCAGCGGACTTGCAGCGCTCACGATCGGTTTCACGGGGACTTTGCTTGTATTTTCAAGCTGGCGAAAACTCGTAGTGTTCTCCAGTGCTTGGCGATAAGGACAAGTCGGACTATAGAAGTACAACACCGTCAGGTTGGCCGGCGTCGATATTGAAGCTGAAGTTGAAACTTGCGCTGAAGTGGTCGTGGTCGTAGCATTTGATGGCGTCAGAGAAGGGCCCGTACTCGTATTCGCGCAGCCGGCGGCACACACACAAAAAACCAACATAGCACACACAGACCAGCAGTGCGGTTTGTTTTTGTTTCAACGTTACGCCTCCGTAAAATCACGCGCCTAGGATTGAAAAGGCTTTTGGATTTATCGTAACCTGACTTTTCTATATACGGCGCTCTCGATAGGATCCGCGCGCTCTAACCTGTTAGCCTCCTTATGCTCGATTGCTGCAAACATCACACAGTCAGCGAAACAAAGGTTGGCGACGTCGCCGGTGTAATCTGAACGCTCCGCTTTTGGTTCCGGCGTACAGTCTAAGCAAGCATCACTTTAAAAAAAGAAAGAAGCGACGCCGCGGCCAAACTCCGCCGTTCCCGTAATGTGCTCGACGCTCCCAACCCCGTACTCCCAAGTTATGGGGCACAATGCGACAATCAACAGGGCATTTCAGTGCGACTAAACTAGCTTGTGCAGTTATTAGGTTGAAACTGTCAATCTTAGTGAAATGCCCTCCCTTTTGATTTCGCAAGTAGGCCTGAGCCACGATAACATCACGATTCCTTCGGCCCTACCCCTAACTTGTTGCACGCCATTTCTTTTTTCGATTTCAAGGCAGTAGAGCATCGCAAGATATCAAAAGAATGGAAACGGGCCAACCTTGTAACACACAAATGTAACAAACGCCTATCTACGATCGAAAAGCGGATTAGTGTACTCGTCAGAAACGGTGGAATAGAACGCCACCGCCACCATGAAAGGGAATGAATCAAAAATGAAACGTCTAATGATCGCGCTGATTTTGATAATACTGATGGTCGCCTCGTTATCAATAGCGGGTTGCACATCATCAACTAGCAGCAACCAAGCGGCAGGCAACACATCACAAGCAGCGTCAACTACAGCAAATAGTACGACATCTGCTTCAACGTCCGCGTCGGCAACACCATCCAGTACGCCGTCGCCAACGCCGTCGCCTTCTATCGTTCCTACACCAACACCTACCATAGTGCCAACGTCGACACCGACGCCAGTCCAGCAGAAGACATACGTGGACTTCCTTGCAGTTGCACTTGAGTATCAGGCGTACCACCCAATCTCAGTGACAATGGGTTTGGGGGTAAACGGTGGAGAAGGCCCAAGTGGACTCCCCGTTAATATGTACATTAATGGTGCATACGCAGGGCTAGCAGTCACAGGTAGTGGTGGGTTCTTTGAATATACCTATCAGGGCATGCCAGTTGGAAGCTACACCCTCACAGCAAGCTTCGCGGGCAACGGGCAATACGCGCCATCGTCCGCCGTCCCTATCACATCGTCGTGGTAGCACAGCTGCCACAGTAGCCAACGCCAACAACCGCACCTATCCCAGCGGTGGCCAAGAACCCGACTAGTAGCGTCAGAGCACAGCTTGCTCTTTTTTTATTTTTTCATAAATGGCAGCTGATGTTCAACAAACGTTCGTGTCGTCGTAACCCCTTGAATGAGCTTTATATCATCAACAACGCGGTTCAATTCGGGAAGTTCTTGCGCTTCGATGATGGCGACATAATCAAACTCTCCAAAAACATGCACAACTCTTGTTACGCTACTAATCTTCACTAGTTCCTGCCACACTTCGTATTCTGCGCCCCGATTAACGTTCATCATTGTGAACCCAATTATCATTGATTAATCCCCCTTTGTAATCCTCACTTGACAATTCCTATTCTCTTTCTTTAGTTTTTTCATGTTTTTCGGGCCACTAGAAAAAAGGAAGTTCCAGGGTTTAAGCCTATTTTATTCTCCACCGTGCATTTATTTTTTCGATTTAGAGCGGGTTTCTAAGCCCGTTCACACTAATAACTAGTGACTAGGCACAGCTAATGAGTTGCAATCACTCACTGTCGTCGAACTTCCCCTTCAAGAGATACTAAAAACCGTATAGCGCACCTTGGTTGCAAAAACGTGTGCGGTGAATTCCAGCGTGCAAACTCCGCCAGAAACGGATTCCGTTGCTCCAATGGGTTACCTCAAGGTGAGATTTTGACATCTCTCCAATACCGCATATAAACATCAAACACAAGCTCGGACCTCGGAATTTTGTAGAATCGCCAATCGACCCCCGACACGCCGTGCGTCAGTATGTAGTTCTTGTTTAACTGATCCCACTGCAGTATATCGCCAATATTCGTAAGTCGTGCTCGGTATGCCTCAGTTCGCTCGTAGCTGGCCTCATTATACCGCTCCGACCGCGCATCCGATCCACCCATCGCCGTCTTCGACAAATCGTTGCGGCTTCCCCTTTCGCACGCGCTCCATATCGGTTGACGAGCGAGATAGAGCTGAGCTCCCTGAGCTTCGTTCTAAGGCTAAAAAAAGCTCTCGTGTCTTCGTCACGGCCCTTCGGCAGTGTGCCCATATTCGACGTTGTCAAGCAGAGAGTATGCGGAGCCTCGCACATAAACAACGTTTGCATTGTTCAATTCAGGAGATACCTCTGCCGTCTCGTCAAACGAAAAAGACCAGTAGCGCATTACCCCAAGCACGACGATTGCTGTTCCATAACTCACCAGGATGAGCCCGCTCGCGTCACCTCCTGCTGAAACTGGGATTAGCGCAAGCGACCTGGTACCAGCAGGCTGCGTCACATGTGTAGTAACGGAGTCCGCAGAAAGCGCAGAGTTGCCCGACGCCGGGTCGGCACTGAGTGTGGCACTAGCTCCAGTTTGACTTGTCCCGACCGTTAACGCGCTCAGTGATGTAGGTTCTGAAACTGTTTGATCCGCAATAGTGAGTTGAAAGGGCACTAACGGAATCGTAGGCGTTTGTGACTGTGGATCCGCGATTGCCGGTGTGTTTTGCGTCGGAGCTGGCGAAGGGCTTGCGAGCGTCGACGCGCTGACGTCAGCAGCTGCTGCTGGGCGGATTGTGGCCAGCCCAAACGTAACCACAGAGAAACACACTAGCACGGCAACAATCGCCGTCGCACAGAAGAATACCATATGCCTCATTTCTTCCTCGAGCAATTGACGGACTGTTTGAGTGACGTTCGCGGCTAGTCAACAACCTCCTTTGAAAGGTCATTGCAGACAACGCAAGTCAATGGCCGGGGACGGACGCACTTTTGCCCAGTGGCTCTCTACAAGTTGAAAGGTTACCGAGGTGTTGTAAAGAAGACGAGGCCCATGCGCAGCAGGTGATTACTCTTCACAAAGAGGTGCCACTTCTTCGCAATAAAAGGCACACCTTGCGTTTCTCGTCCTTACGCCACTTTTAGACCGTACGTTCGACGTTGACCATTGCGATTTGACTTGCGTGTTGATTCTTGTTTCTTTGTCCGCGATACCTCCAAACGCCCACGTACCACCCCCTCACGCCTTCCTATTTGCGGAGGCAGGTTACTCTGTGCCGCCTCTCTGTACCGAAACAGCACAGAATATCAATCGGAATACCATTCGCATTGCATGGATATATACTAATCCCCAATAAAAAGATAGCGTAAGCGCTTTATCGCATATATTTACCTGGAGACTTTTGAAGTCGTATTAGTTTCCTTTACGAGCTTCTTTTTAATCGTGAAAAATCGCTGAAGAACGAGACTCGAGATGCGATATCAATTGCTTTTCGCCCTGATGCAATTCGATAGCCATTTATACGAGGATAATCGCCTAACACCATATGCCGCAAATTTGTACGGCAGTCAGCGATGAGCATCTTACCACGATACTCACCCGCGCTGAAAACGAGGGCAAATCAAAAGCGCGCATCGCTGCCGAACTCATCAGCTACGCGTTAGCGGACAATGGAGACGAGGCCGCACGACTTAAACGAGAGATCGAGCTAAAAGACGCCTTAATTGAACAGCTCCGCGACGAAAACAGCTTTATGAAGTCGTCGTTTGCAACCCAAACAGATATGGCCGGCAGGCTGTTGCACCTGCTGACCGAGGGCGTGCGAGACGACACAGCAGTCGCTGGCGATAACGGCACGGAAGATCGCTTATAGATCTTTGAGCAAAAAACCGTGATCGGGTAGGGCCTTAACCGGTTGAATCACTTAGCATTGCGTTCGCAACTGATTTTTAACAGGTCTAAAGCGCACAATAAGTCGGTAGCATTTAAAGACATGCTGAGGGCGCCGCTCTTATGCTTAGGATGCGTATCCTCGCCCCAGACTTCACTTCGTCGCGCATTGCTTCAATCAGAGGAAAAAACGCGACCGCGATCGAGCGGCCGTTTTCATTTTCAGCCGCCGAATCTGCGAAACGCGGCCGTTTCGACAAAGATGGCGACGAGCGCAAAAACACCGCATACCACCAACGCCTGCGCAATCGCAGTCCAGTCATAGCCCGTGAGGAACATCGGTCGCACTGCAAGGATCGCATAGTTGACAGGGTTGAACTTCATGGCGTCTTGAATCCATTGAGGAGTCAGATACGCGGGGATCAGGATGCTTGACAGGAACATCAGCGGCAGCGTGATGAGGTTCGCGATAAGCACCACGGGCTCCGGCCGCTTCATCGTGACCGCGATCGCGGCCACCAAGCCCGTAAGACCGATCCCTAGCAAGCTTACGATGAGAAACGTCATGAGGACGCCGCCGACTCCTGTTTCCACGCGTGCGCCCATCAAGAAGGAGACGATCAACACAACGAATACCTGCAGAACCCACGTCACTGCGATGTAGAGCAGACCGCCGACGATCAGGGAGTAGCGATTAACCGGCGTCGCGATCATTTTCACGAGCACGCCGTAGTTGATGTCGTTGAGCAGTCTAAATGCCAGAGCGTTCGCGTTAAACACCGCCAACATGACGATGAGCCCAGGAGCAAAGAACTGCACGTAACTGCCTGACGTAAAGCCAAGCGTCGTGATGCTCTGGAAGAGCTGTGTAAACAGGACAAGCCAGACCAGTGGCTGGATCAATAGAATAAGCATCCAGAAGGGGTTGTGCACGAAGGTGCGGAGGTACCTGACCAGGGTGTACCACGTGTCCCACAATCCATTCAACATGACTATCGGGGCCTCCTGATCCACGCGGCCCTCGCGCCGACCGCCTTCCCTTTCTCCTCGCGTATTTTACGGCCCGTGTATTTGAGGAAGACGTCATCGAGCGAGGGGCGCGCCAGGGCGATCTCTCCTACCTGCAGGCCGCTTGCCTCAAGCAAACGCAGGATCTGAGGCACGGCGACGCCTCCCTGGTCAACGTAGATATTGAGTGCCTCGGCGGTCGGGTGCACGTCGTTCACAAAGGGCTGCGCGGAGAGAAGCTGTCGCACCTTCTCTATCGTCTGAGCGTGTTGGTCAGGCTCCTCGACTGGCAGTGTCAGTGACACGACGTCGCCGTGAATCTCTCCCTTCAGTTCGTCGGGCGTTCCGAGGGCGACGACGCGCCCATGATCCACAATCGCTACGCGGTCACACAGTTTGTCTGTCTCCTCCAGGTAGTGGGTGGTCAGAAGGATGCTCATACCGTCCTTATTGAGCGTGCGAATATAATCCCATATGCGAACGCGGGTCTGAATATCAAGCCCGAGCGTGGGTTCGTCAACCACAAGAAGTTGCGGCCTGTGCATGAGGGCCGTGCCGATCTCAAGCCGTTTGCGCATGCCGCCCGAATACGTGGCCACCAGTCGATCAGCGGCGTCGGTCAGTTCCAAAAGCTCGAGGAGTTCATCGACCCTACGTCGGATCGTAGGATTGTCAAGATGATAGTAGTGCCCAAAGAGCGTCAGATACTCGCGGCCAGAGGAGTATTCGTCCACCCCTGCTTCCTGAGCGGAGTAGCCCGTTATCGCTCGCACCTTGCGTGGCTCCTTGAGTACGTCAAATCCTCCCACGCGAGCAGTGCCTGAAGTGGGTCGCGTGATAGTCGTGAGCATGTGAATCGTCG
>Ga0326727_10011161_pt1 | contig 21048 bp, 20 predicted proteins | sample MB2enrmetagenome_FD_207643 | JGI IMG/M metagenome (GOLD analysis project Ga0326727, IMG submission 207643) | Lab enriched peat soil microbial communities from McLean, Ithaca, NY, United States - MB29MY | ecosystem: Environmental > Terrestrial > Soil > Wetlands > Peat | place: USA: New York...
CGAACGACCGCCGGATCGCAGGCAGGCGCAGTTCGAGCAGATAGTCGTTCAACGGCTTCCCGGTTTCATAGCTCACAGGGTCCGCTACGCTCATTGCACCACCTCCGGTATACACAGCAGTTCGTCGAATCCGGCCAGCGACACCTCGGCTATATCGATGCTGGTCGCCGGCGCAGGCGTGTCGCCGGCCAGGAGCAGGACCCGAACCGCTTCCGCGGTCAGTTTGCCCTCCCCAGGTTCACCCCGTTCCAGCAGACATCGCAGCGCATCATCCACCCGTACCTCGCCTTCCTCCGCCGCCAGTTCCAGAATCTCCAGATACCGCTTGTTGGCTCGCAACGGCGTCGTCTCCCGCAGCACGTCCCACGCCATCCGAAACCGACTCGTGGGGAACAACTCCTCCCGATAGCGGTAGTTTTCAAACGCGCCCGGCTTTCGCACCGGCCAGTCGATGATGTGCCGGTAATCCACACGGCGCTTGCCGCGGCCCCGCAGTCTTGCCAGTTCTTCTACCTTCCGGCCCGCATACCAGACCTCCACGATCTCGGCCCCGAGCCGTGCTTCGACCTGTTCGCCGATCAGACGGCTGTGCAACGAATACACGTTCCGGTCCACGTAGATTAAACTGCCGGAATCCACTTTCACCCGTTCCCGCTTCATGCTCTCCAGCCGTCCGGCGGGCAGCGCCTGCAAATACTGCATCTCGATCCGCAACCGCTCCCGCCGTCCGGCATTGAGTTGTTTCACCAGCGCCCGCAGGAATGACTTGTATTCCTCCACGGATTGAAAATCGCGACTCCCCCGCAGCATCAACCCCTGATCCACCGCGCGCTTCAGGCGGTGATGCCGCTGTTCCACGTCGCCATTCTCATGCGCCTTGCGCGGCTGGATCTTCTGCCCCGTCATTTTGTAATGCCGCAGCAGCGCCCCGTAGCGTGCCGTGAACTCCCGCTCGTCGCCCGCGTTGTTTACCGCCAGCGACATCCGGTCGGTTCGATGATCCAGCGGCACGCCGCCCAGCTCCCACAGCGCGCCTTGTAGCCCGTCGCTAAGGCTCTCGAAGCTTTCCGAATAGCACAACGACACGTCTTCCCAATTCGAATATGTCAGCACGAAGTGATAGAGCAGATGCGGAAAGCTCTGTCCGCCAATGGTGATGTTCAACTCGCCCATGCGCGTGAAGTCCGACTGCCCCAACCGCCCCGCCACGTGCCGCTGCGCAAAGAAGACTTCCTGTTCCGGCCCCGCTGTCGCGCGCCAGTGCTTCAGGCGCCGTTGCAGCGTCCGCAGTTGCCCGTCGCCGAACTTGCCCGGATGCTGACGCTGCAACGCTGCAAAGATCGTCTTGGCTTCCAGTCCCGGATTCGTTGCTACCTGTGCGCGAATCTTCTCCCATTCCTCGTCGAACGGATCCGCTCGCGTCCGCCAACTCCGGTCCTCCTTCCGTTCGCTCGGCAAACGTGGATCGCCCAGATAATCCCTCGCCGTCTTCCGGTCCATCCCGGCCTTCGCCGCCGCCACTTCCTGATTCTTTTCCGTTTTCGAAAACCTTTTCAACCTCCTGACTTGTGCGTCAGTGACCATTCTTGAGCGCTCCACAGCCCTGCAAAATGATCTTCTATGGTTGTCGTTTTCTGGGGAGTTTTAATTGTCGTTGATGGGTAATTCTAATTGTCGCCAATCAGTCTACCCACTGCAGATAAAGATGGGTGAAAACGGCTCTGAGCACTTCTTCGGTCAACTCGCTGCAGCGCTTTAGGGTATGATCGCCTTCCATCAACACTTCAGGCTCGACAACGGGAACTAATCCCGCTTCCTGGCACAAGGCGGCGTATCGTGCCAGCGCCCCGGCGTTCGCTTCGATGCAGCCTCGACTGGGTATGCCACGGCTTGGCCCGGCCGAACCCGGCGTTATCACTGCGCGCCATTTCGCAAAACGCGCGCCCATCTGGAAATTTTGCTTGAGCCGTTCACGCAAACCGTCGAGTCCTTCGGTGACTTTCTCCCCTGGGATGACCCGCGAGGTCCTTCGCGCCAGTGTCCACTTTGATACCAGGAATAATTCCCGCATTCTGGACAGTCTCAACAAACGGAGTGCCGTCTTTTCGCTCTCACGAATAGTCTCGTCATAGAGGATCACTCCACTGACGCACTCTCCGAGATGGGGCGTTGTTATGAGTAGCTCCCGGTAGGCGCGACGGGCCTCTTCGGTCTGAGGAATTCCCTGTTTAGCGAACCTCTTATTGCAAGTTGGATTGCTTTCATCCATCGCCAGGAGGCCCTTATCGTGAGCGACCATTCTTCTGGCCGTGTCTTTCAGCTCTTGAATTTTCATTTCCCTTAACTTTCTGTTGCGAATCCATAAGAATCGAGCTGCTTGCGTGTGGACTGGTAGTCCGTATGGAGAATGCTTAGAATTCCCAGGCTCTCCGCAATACCTACGAACATCGCGGTGTTTTCGATATACAGAACCTGGTGCTCAGGCGCCTGAGCGATATCGAGGGCCAGCCGAAAGATATTTACATCAGGCTTGCGGAGATGAACGAAGCACGAAGAGATAAAGGAATCAACAAATGCGCCAAGCCTGAAGGTGCGGATTCGATAGGCGTTCAGTTCGAGAGATTCGTTGCTGACCACTACGATCTTCAGTCCGTGTCGCGTTTTCAGCTGCCCGACCATCCCCAGCATTTCGTCGTAAGGTTTCGACTGGTCGCACATGAAGCGCCGAAACTGCGCGCGCGTGAACGGCCGCTTCTCGTGGAACACTACCAAGCTTAAGTACTCCTGGAAGGTGAGCTTGCCCTCTTCATGAATTTCGAAGGTCATGCGATGCCGTTCTTCCATCTCGTTCCAGTCGAGCTTGAAGTGGGAAGCCGCTCTTCTGCGGCCGTGATGGTCCCATCCGTTGGTCAGGAGGACACCGCCGATATCCACAAACAAGCATGTAAGTTCAACCGGTTTCTTCATCGAGATCGTTAAACTTTTGGGTCTGCAAGGAACTTCTGCAAGTGCAAGGCCGAAGCTGGTGTTGACTCATACATTTCTTGGGGGTCGCCCGCTTTGCTCCTCACTATTGACGTGAAATTGACGTTTTCCGGGATACTTTTGAAGTGCGCGTGGGATTCTGTGCAGCGCGTTGGAGACCAGCCCTAAATGATTCAAAGCACTCTTGAGAAACCTATCGAAGCAACTCGCGCGGACCCATTGACAGCTGCGTTACTTGCCAAAATGAACGCTTATTGGCGCGCGGCTAACTACCTTTCCGTCGGCCAGATTTATCTCTACGACAACCCGCTTCTCAAGGAGCCTCTTAAGCTCTCACACGTGAAGCCGCTGGTGGTGGGGCACTGGGGTACAACCCCCGGACAGAACTTTATCTATGTGCATTTGAACCGTGCAATCAAGAAATACGACTTAGATATGTTCTATATCGCAGGCCCGGGGCACGGGGGTCCGTCTATTGTTGGACAGGTATACCTGGAAGGCACGTGGAGTGAGGTTTATCCAAACGTGACGCAGGATGAAGCAGGCCTGAAGAAGTTATTCACGCAGTTCTCCTTTCCCGGCGGCATTTCGAGCCACGTTGCTCCGACAACCCCAGGGTCTATTCACGAGGGCGGCGAACTCGGTTATTCGCTGAGCCATGCTTTTGGGGCGGCGTTCGATAATCCGGGTTTGATTGTCGCCTGCGTGGTGGGCGACGGCGAGGCGGAAACCGGTCCGCTGGCCACCTCCTGGCAGTCCAATAAGTTTCTCAACCCCGCCACCGACGGCGCCGTGCTGCCGATTTTACACCTGAACGGCTACAAGATCAGCAATCCCACGGTGCTGGCGCGCGTGGAGCGCGATGAGCTCGAACAATTCCTCAACGGCTGCGGGTGGTCGCCATTGTTTGTGGAAGGCGACGACCCGGAGAAGATGCACAGCCTGATGGCCGCTGCGGTAGATCGCGCCATTGAGGAGATCCACCAGATCCAACAGCACGCCAGAAATGGACACGACAGCACGCGGCCCCGCTGGCCCATGATTGTCCTGAAGTCTCCGAAAGGCTGGACCGGTCCGAAAGTAGTCGACGGGTTGCAGATCGAGGGGACATTCCGCGCCCACCAGGTGCCTCTGCTGGTGGATACCGACCACCCCGACCATGTCGCGCTGCTCGAACAGTGGATGAAGAGCTATAAGGCCGAGGAGCTATTTGACGAGCACGGCCGTCTGATTCCCGAACTCCAGGAGCTCGCTCCTCAAGGCGACCGGCGCATGGGCGCCAATCCCCACGCGAACGGTGGAATTTTGCTGCGCGACCTGGAGATGCCCGATTTCCGCATTCACGCTGTCAGCGTGCCTTCGCCCGGCGCGGTGACCGGCCAGGATACACTCGTGTTGGGCAAGTTTCTGCGCGACGTAGCTCTATTGAATCTGGAGCAGCGCAACTTCCGCGTCTTCGGCCCGGATGAGACCCTCTCGAATCTGCTGGGCGCGGTCTTCGAAGTGACCAGCCGCCAGTGGGACGCCCGGGAAAAGAAGTACGACGAATTCCTCGCGCCCTCCGGACAAGTGCTGGATTCGATGCTCAGCGAGCACCAGTGCGAGGGTTGGCTGGAGGGCTATCTCCTCACTGGCCGCCACGGCCTCTTCAACAGTTATGAGGCCTTCATCCGCATTGTGGATTCCATGTTCAGCCAGCACGCCAAGTGGCTCAAGGTGTGTAACGAACTGCCCTGGCGGCGCAAGATCTCGTCGTTGAATTATCTGCTGGCGTCGCACGTGTGGCAGCAGGATCATAACGGGTTCACGCATCAGGACCCCGGTTTCCTCGACCACGTGATCAATAAGAAAGCCTCTATCGTGCGCGCCTATCTTCCGCCGGACGCCAACTGCCTGTTATCGGTGTTCGACCACTGCCTGCGCAGCCGCAATTACGTCAACGTCGTGGTCGCCGGAAAGCACGCCCTGCCGCAATGGCTCACCATGGAGCAGGCGGTGGTGCACTGCACCGAAGGGGTCGGTATCTGGCAATGGGCCAGCAACGATCAGGACGGCGAGCCGGATGTCGTGATGGCCTGTTGCGGAGATACCCCGACCCTGGAAATTCTGGCCGCCGTTTCCATCTTGCGCGAGCATCTCCCGCAATTGAAGATCCGGGTGATCAACGTGGTCGATCTGATGCGGCTGGAGCCCTCCACCGAGCATCCCCATGGGCTATGCGACGAGGCTTACGATTCGCTCTTCACCAAAGACAAGCACATTATCTTCGGATTCCATGGCTACCCCTGGCTCATCCATCGCCTGACTTACAGCCGGACTAACCGCAACTTACACGTCCGGGGATACAAAGAAGAGGGAACCATCACGACGGCCTTCGACATGCGAGTGCAAAATGACTTAGATCGTTTCCACTTAGTGCAAGACGTGGTGGACAGGCTCCCGCATTTGGGATCCGCAGGGGCCTATCTAAAGCAGAGCATGCGCGATAAGTTAATCGCGCACAAGCAATACATCGATAAGAACGGCGAAGATATGCCGGAGATTCGTAACTGGAAGTGGAAATCGAATTAATCCGGGGGGGCGGGCGCTTCGCCCGCCCTGTTTTCAGTGAGACTCGCCCGATGCGGATTTCTCATCCTTACGCGCGTTCAGGTGCACCGTTACCTCAACCGACATCCCCGGGCGAAGCCGGTTCAAGTCTCTCTGATTGGGTTTTAAGCGAATACGGACCGGGAGACGCTGCACCACTTTGACATAGTTGCCGGTGGCGTTCTCCGGAGGGAACAGACTGGTTCGATCTCCCGTGGCGGCGGGCATGTACTCTAATTCCGCATCGAAAGATCTGCTTAAGGCATCCACCACCACGGTGGCCGACTGGCCGACGTGCATTTTGGCGAGCTGCGTCTCCTTGAAATTGGCGGTTGCCCATAGGTTCCCAGTCTGCGCGATCACCACGAGTTGCTGGCCCACCGAAACTCTCCCCGCAACCTCGGCGCTGCGCTGGCTCGCGATCCCATCGACAGGGGAAACTATGTGGCAGTAGCTCAGATTGAGAATGGCCATGTCTAACTGGGCTTTGGCGGATGCCGCATTCGCCTGGCCCGATTTGACGTTGGCCAGTCTGATCAGCACCTGCCGGGGTGCGTTCTGCGTGTCCTCGACGAGTTTGCTTTGTTGCTCAAGCAGTTGCGCGCGCCGGGCGTCAACCATCTTGCGGGAGGATTCGGCGGCCGCTCGGCCGGCTTCAACGGCAGCCTGCTGGGCGGCGGCGGCGGCCACATACTGATCGTACTCGGATAAGGCGATCTCGTGCTTCCCCGCCAGTTCCCGGTAACGAACGAGATCGGCCTGATTCTTGCGGTTGTCCGCTTCCAACTGACGCAGCTTGGCGGTGTTGCTGTCAAAGTCATACTGTGCGCCGGCAACTGCCGCTTGCCCATTCAGGACGGTCGCCGAGTCCGTGTCGACGGCGCTCCGGTTCGAGGTCTGGGTAATCGGTACGTTGGGATTTTGAGCGGCAAGTTGCGCCAGGGCCTGCTCGTACTGGGCTCGGAACTGGTTCACCTGCACCAGGTAATCGCTGGGGTCCAGATCCACCAGGGTCATGCCGGCTTTTACCGGTTGATCGTTCTCTACATAGACCGCTTTCACCGTACCTGCAACGCGTGAGGCAATGGGGTTGAGATGTCCGTTTACCTGTGCGTCGTCGGTGGACTCGTAGGTACGCGAATAGAGCCACCAGGCAATCCCCGCGATAAGCACAACGACGCCCACAACGACGCCCATGAGGATTCGCTTGCGCTTCACCGCGGGGTCGAGGGGCTTCTTTTCGGCTTCGTCCTTCTTGTCCGCATCGGGCTTGTCGTCTTGCTTAACGGCCGCCGGCTTCACACCTTCCTGCTCACCCTTCGGCGGTTCGTTCTGCGGGTCTTTTTGCGCGCCATCGCGGTCAGGCGGCTTCCCATTTTGACTCGTGGCCGGTTCCTGATCTTTGGTGGGCATTATTGGTTTCCTTTCAGCATGCGGGGAATGAATTCCTCGGCTTGCCCGGTTGCCTTGGCCAGGCTGATGCGCGAGAGATTTAGCGAGAAAAGAGTACTGATGTAATCCTGTTCCGCGGAGGCGACGGTCTCTTGCGACTGCACCACCTCAACGGAGTTCGTCACCCCGGAAGAGAAGCGGTCGAGGGACTGCGTCAGCGTCTCCGCCGCCAGTTGGCGATTCTCTTGCGCGACCTTGATTTGATCGGAGGCCACCTGTAGATCGACATAGGCCCGCCGTACGTCCAGGTCCACGGCTGCTCGCAGATCGTCGTACTGGGCTTGCAACTGAGTGAGAGTGGCATCGGCCTGATCGACATCGGCCTTCACGCGCCCGCTGTCGAACAGGCGAATACGCACGCCGGCGGAGACCTGGTATGCCGAGACCCCCTTGTTCGGGTTGACGCCTTCGAGACCATAGTCGCCGTTGACGCTTAACGAAGGAAAGTACTCTGACTGAGACGCTCGCCGCGCTTCGCCGGCGGCCTTCAACTGCATCCGGGCAGCCTTGAGATCGGGACGCCTTTCGAGGGCGACCTTGATTCCCTCTTCGATTGGGATGGTGCTGGGAATCTCCGCGGGCAGCACTTCGCTCAGAACCAGCGGTTGGCCGGCAGGAAGACCGATCAGGCGGGCGAGTTGCATCCTCTCCTTGAACAAGTCACCGCGCAGGGCGCTTAGCCTCTGCTGCTCTGTGTGAAGCTCCACCAGACTCTTGTTGCTGTCGATGATGGTCTTGGTTCCCGCCTGATACTGGTCGGAGGCCAGTTTGTAGCTGGCCTCCGCCTGGCTGACCTGAGCCTCTTGCGACAAGACGTTGGCCTGGTTGGCGATGACGCGAAGATAAGTGCCGCCAACCGCCAAAACGATCAGTTCGCGCGCGTTGGCGGCGCTCATCTGCGCAGCCTGGGCCAGAGCCTCTTGCTGGCGGAGGTTGTGAAGGGCGGTGAGGCTGAAGTCTTCGCTCACGTTGCCCAGCGCGGAGTAGTAATGAAAGGGGCCCACCGTGGTTGGCAGTGAAATGGCTTTCCCAAATGTAGAGGCGCTGAAACCTTCCGTCTGAAGGTCCACCTTGGCGCTGGTCTCGTTCAGTGTCCCGTAGATGTTCGGCAGCATCAGGCTCAGGGCCGCCAGCCGTTGAGCGCGCGCCTGGCGCAGCGAGACGTCGGCGCTTACGCCGCCCAGGTTGAACCGGAGACCCCGGTTTATCGCATCGGCGATGGTGAGGGTGAGCGATCCCAACGGGGCTTTCGGATCGGGGATGCTTCCCTCGTAAGAGCCTGAGACCTGAATCGTGCTGTTGAGCGTGTTCACGCTGGAACTGCTGCCGGCGCTTCCCGCCGTGGATTGCTGCGCCTGCACACCTCCGCTCTGCGAGAGTGGAATCTGCTGGGCTTTGGGCGCCGGCGATTCCTGGGCAAGGCTCTCGCGGCACGCGAAGCCGCAAGTCACTACAACCAGACCAAGTGCCGGCAGATACTTTTTCGGCGCATTTTTCTTCATACTTGTTCACCTTCTAGCCTGCTGCTTCGGTGGGCGCTCCCTCGCCGGGTTTGTTCTTACTCAGCAGAAACGCGCACGCCGCCATGCCGACCGCCAACCAGGTCAGCACGCGGTAGATATCCATATAAGCGAGTCCGGCGGCCTGCTGACCGAGTTCCCGATAAATCATTCCTCGTGCCAGTTCTGCCGGTCCCGGGCCGCCGGCAACACCACTGTAGGCATGCGTCAGTGCGCTGAGATGACTAGCGTAGGCGGGATTCGAAGGCTGCATTGTTTCCGAAAGCCGCGCTTCGTGGAAGAGCGTTCGATTGGTGACAATGGCTCCCGTGAGGGAGATGAAGATGCTTCCACCTACGTTGCGTGTGAAGTTGATGATGCCCGCCACCTGATTGCTGGCGTCCTTGGGTAAGCCGAAATAGGCGGCATTGGTGATGGTGATAAAGCACAACGGGATGGGCACAACCTGCACCACTCGCAGCCAGCTGGAGAAGCCAAAGCTCATGCCGAGGTTGAGGTGTGTGGACGTGTAATAGAAACCTGCCGCGAAGAGTGCGAAACCGACCGCGAGAATGTTCCTGGCGGCGAAGTGAGATGTGGCGATTCCCGCGAGCGGCATCACCAGCAGGAGGGCGACGCCGCCGGCGGTAAGCGCCTCTCCCGCAAGGGTGGCCGTATAGTTCAGGAGCGACTGGGAAAACTGCGGCTGCAGCACAGTGGTGGAGTTGAGAATCCCGCCCACCAAAATCATCAGAAAAGCGCATACCGCGAAGTTCTTAAACTTGAAGAGCCTGATGTTCATGATTGGGTCTTTGGCGCGCCATTCGGACCAGATAAGGCCAATCATGCCGATTACGAACATCGAGGCGAAGACTCGAATAAAGTTCGAGGCGAACCAGGCATCCTCTTCACCTTTGTCGAGCATAATCTGCATTCCAGCCATGGCGATGGTGAGAAATCCGAAGCCGACGTAGTCGAGCCGCTTGAGGTTTGCGCGGTCGGCCTTGATCCACGGCGGGTCGTCGACGAATTGATTGACGAGATAGAGCGCTACAACACCGATCGGAACGTTGAGGTAGAAGATCCAGCGCCAACTGTAGTTGTCCGTTATCCAGCCGCCCAGGGAAGGGCCAATGGATGGCGCCAGGACGGCGACGAGTCCATAAAGGGCAAACGCCTGGCCGCGCTTGCTCGGTTCGAAGGAGTCGGCCATAATTGCCTGCGCCATCGGCTGAAGACCTCCACCGCCTATGCCCTGAATGACACGCGCAAGAAGCAAGATCGGGAGCGACGGCGCAATTCCGCACATCAAACTCGCTACGGTGAAGATCATGATGCTGAGCATGAAAAACCGCTTGCGCCCAATCACGCTGGAAGCCCAGGCGCCCATGGGCAGAACGATGGCGTTCGAAACCAGGTAGCTGGTTAGTACCCAGGTACCTTCATCAGTGCTGGCGCCAAGATTGCCGGAGATATGCGGTAAAGCGACATTGGCAATGGATGTATCGAGAACCTCCATGAAGGCAGCGAGCGCGACGGTTGACGCGATCACCCACGGATTGACCCTCGGTTTCCATTGGGCACTGGACGCAACGGCGGCCGGGGTCATCCCTCAGTCTCGCGGCTCTTACAGTCCGGCGCGGTCCCGAGTAGGCGAGGTCTGCCCATCTTCGCGGCTCTCGCCCTGAGACTGACCGTAAGTCTTTCTTCGACCATCTGGTTGTGATTACCGGAGCAACTCGATGGCCATCGCACGAAGCGTGGACTACCACTTCGCGGCGGTCGATTCCGGCTTAGCCGGAAGCGAATGCTTCAACAAGACTTCCTTCACTTTGGCGAGCAGTTCGGCGGCCGTGAATGGCTTCGGGAAAACCTCAAAATCCTTCAGTGCCTCCCGGTTCCGGAGGTGAACGTCGTCGAGCAGGCCGCCCACCATAAGAACCGGAATACCCGGACATGCGTCTCGCAGAAAAACAGCGGCGTCGTACCCGGAAATGCTCTCGGTGTAGTGGCGCACCATCAACAGGTCCGGTTTTAGCCGCTTCAACCAAGCCTCGGCGCTTCCTACATCGGCCGCGGACTCAACATAGTATCCCTCGCCTTCCAGCGCTTTGCAGATGACCGTGCGAATATCCGGATCGGACGCGAGCAGCAAAATGGTATGGGACATAGCGTTGATTTCAACTCAGATGGAGGATACGCGCGACGGATCGCGCGATCATCAGTTCTTCATTCGTGCGAATGACACGCACTTTGACGCGGCCCAAGCTCGGCGAGATTACGGGCGCATTCTTCGCATTCCGCCCACCGTTGATGCTAACGCCGAGGAAGCCGAGTCCATCGCAGATCCTGTTTCGGATCAGCGGTGAGTTCTCTCCAATGCCGGCGGAGAAGACGAGCGTATCGAGGCCGCCCAGAACCGCGGCAAACGAGCCAATCCATTTCCGGGCCTGGTAGCAAAACAGATCCAGCGCCTCGCGGGCGCGGCCGTCCGTGGCTTCACTCGCGCACAAGTCGCGCACGTCCGAACTGCTGCCGGAAACGCCCAGCAGCCCGGAATCGTGGTTCACCATCTGCTGGAATTGCTTCGCGGTCATGTTCTCGGTGCGGGACAGAAAATAAACCAACCCGGGATCCAGATCGCCTGACCGGGTGCTCATCACCAGCCCCGATGTGGGAGTGAACCCCATGCTCGTATCCACGCTCTTCCCGCGGTGGACGGCAGCCATGCTGGCGCCATTGCCGAGATGCGCCAGAATCACCCGGCCTTTCGCCGCCGCCGGGTCGAGACGGTCGAGTTCCTCCATCAGGAAGGTATAGGAGATGCCGTGGAAGCCGTAACGCCTGACGCCTTTCGCCGCATACCGGCGGGGGAGCGGGAGTAACCTGGCCACCTCCGGCATATCGTGGTGAAACGCGGTGTCAAAGCACGCTACCTGGGGTAACTTCGGATGCTTCCGGGATACTGCCTCAATCAGTCCGATCTCCAGCGGCAAGTGATCCGGGTCATAGCTCGTCAGGCGCCGCAAGTCCGCGATCAGTTTGGGTGTGACCCGCGCAGGTTCGGAATGGCTCATGCCTTGCACCACGCGGTGTCCCACGGCCTGGACGTGCGCAAAGACGGGCTGCGACGCGAGCCAGCCCAAAAGAAAATCGCCGGCCTTGCCATGATTCGCGGCGGCGCGTGGAAGCCGAACCGGCCGCTTACCGGCCGGGTGAGTGACACTTAGGCTTGTGCCTTTGAGACCGATGCGCCCGATCATTCCGCCCAGCCGCAGCGCTTCACCCGGCTCGTAAATCGCGAAGCGAATGCTTGACGAGCCGCCGTTGATGGTGAGCACGCACGGCGGAGCGGCTGTCATGACGCGCGGCCCGCCTGAGCGGGGGTTTCAAAATTCACCAGTTCCGCGAAGCTGACCGGGTCGAGACTCGCGCCTCCCACCAGAAATCCATCGATCTCGGGCTGCGCCAGAAGTTTGCCGGCATTGTCGGGCTTTACGCTGCCCCCGTAGAGAATACGAAGCTGATGCGCCGCCGCGGCTCCGAAACGTGCTTTCGCCTGAGCGCGAATGCATTCATGAGCACCAGCCGCCACCTCAGGCGTCGCGGTCTCGCCGTCGCCGATGGCCCAGACCGGCTCGTAGCCGATCACGATTTCCGCGAACTGCTCATTGGAAAGCCCCGCGACGCCGCCCTGAAATTGCGCGGCGAGCGTGGCCGGGGCGTTCTTTTCCTGACGCTCCCCCACGCAGACGATAGGCGTGAGCCCGGCATGAAGCGCCGCCACGGTCTTCTTCAAAACACCGGCATCGGTTTCGCCGAAGTAACGGCGGCGCTCGCTATGGCCGACGATGACGTAGCTGCAGCCCGCGGCTTTGATCATGGGACCGGAGATTTCGCCGGTGAACGCGCCCTCCGTCTCCCAGTAGAGATTCTGCGCGCCAATCCGGATTCTGGTTCCCCGCGTCGCCGCGAGGGCGTTCTCTATATCGAGAAACGAGGGGCAGATCACGATGTCGCAGTGCACGGTAGTTTCTACCAGGGGGAGAAAACTCTGGAAGAACGATGTGGTTCCCGCCGGGTTCTTGTGCATCTTCCAGTTCGCGGCGATGAGAGGGATGCGCATGGGGTTCTTCAGCCGCCTAGGCCGCCTTGCCTCCGGGGACGGCATCCCACTTCCACGAATGTTCCATGGCGGCTTGATACTCCCCGCGGCGCGCCGCCCGGTTACATCTCGCCCGATGATACAGAGCCTTTTGCGCGGCGGCCACATTCTCCTCGTGACCTTTCCAGATTTCGAGAGCGGGTTGCTGGATGGCGCGCGCAAACGAAAACGCCACCGCCCAGGGCAAATGCGACTTGAACCTGACGTTCATGGCGTTCAAACGCGCCGAGGCCAGCTCACAGGATTGGCCGCCCGATAAGAACGCCACACCGGGAACTGCGGCGGGCACGGCTCGCGAGAGGCATTCCACCGTGGCATCGGCAACCTCGTCCACGCTTTCCTGGTGGGGACAGACCGACCCTGGAAGCACCATGTTAGGCTTCAGAATCATCCCTTCCAGTTCAACCCGTTGTGTGTAAAGGTGAGCGAAAACGGCGCGCAGCACTTCTTCGGTCAGTTCGCCGCAGCGCCGCAGGGTATGCTCGCCTTCCATCAATACTTCCGGCTCGACCACGGGAACCAATCCCGCTTCCTGGCACAAGGCGGCATAACGGGCCAGCGCCGCGGCGTTGGCTTCGATGCAGCCCCGGCTCGGAATGCCCGTACCCGGCGTGATCACCGCGCGCCATTTGGCAAAGCGCGCGCCCATCTCGAAATATTCCTGGAGGCGTTCGCGCAACCCATCGAGCCCTTCCGTTACCTTCTCTCCGGAATGGCCGGCCAAGGCCTTCGCCCCGGTATCCACCTTGATTCCCGGAATGATTCCCGCACGCTGGATGGTCTCAACTAACGGCGTCCCGTCCTTCCCGCGCTGGCGAATGGTCTCGTCATAGAGGATCAAGCCGCTGATGCACTCACCGAGCCGGGGCGTGGTAATCAGTAACTCCCGATAGGCGCGCCGGGCCTCCACGCTCTGGGGAATTCCCTGCTTCGCGAACCTTTTATCGCAGGTTGGATTGCTTTCATCCATCGCCAGCAGTCCCTTATCTTGAGCGACCATTCTTCCGGCCGTGTCTTTCAGTTCCTGAATGTTCATTTGTCTTGGCTTTCTGTCCGCAGTCCGTAAGAATAAAGCTGCCGGCGGGTGGACTTGTAGTCCGTGTGAAGAATGCTTCGAATTCCCAGGCCTTCCGCGATGCCCACGAACATGGCGGTGTTTTCGATATAGAGAACCCGATGCTCCGGCGCTTGCGCGATATCCAGGGCGAGCCGGAAGATATTGACATCGGGCTTGCGAAGGTGCACGAAGCACGAAGAGATAAAGGAATCCACCAACGCGTCGAGCTTGAAAGTGCGGATGCGATACGCGTTGAGTTCGAGAGATTCGTTGCTGACTACAACGATCTTCAGCTTGTGCCGCGTTTTCAAGTGCGCGACCATCACGAGCATCTCGTCGTAAGGTTTCGACTGGTCGCACATGAAGCGGCGAAACTGCGCGCGCGTGAACGGGCGTTTCTGGTAGAACACCACCAAGCCTAAGTATTCCTGGAAGGTGAGCTTGCCCTCCTCATGAATTTCGAAGGTCATGCGATGCCGTTCTTCCATCTCGCCCCAGTCCAGCTTGAAGTGAGACGCCGCTCTTCGGCGGGCATGATGATCCCATCCGTTGGTCAGCAGAACGCCGCCGATATCTACAAACAAGCATGTAATTTCTGCTGGTTTCTTCATCGAGATCTTGGATTTGTGGTCTGCAACAAACTGCTGCAAGTGCAAGGCCGAATGACGTGGGGATTGATCATGACCGTGCGAGCGTGACTTACGGCGCAGTGTGGACACAAAGAAGAGGGAACCAGCACAACGGCCTTCGACATGCGAGCTTAGGATGCCGTGGACCGTGGCCGCATTTACTCTCGAAGGGAGCTTGCCTGAAGATATGGCGCACTCGCATACGCACGACAGATCCACACGCGACAACCGCCCCTACTGGCAGCGCGCGCATCATGACTGGAAGTTCTGGGTGGGAATGTGCCTGATGCTGGGCGCCCTGGCCATCTTTGTGATGACGGATAACCTCGCGCTGGTTCCTAAGGTGCACCGCTAGGTCATGAGCAACGCCGGCGAGGTCACCTCAATTCGCGGCGGAGTCGTGGATGTTCGTTTCGACCATCTGCTGCCGCCGGTCTATCGCGTGTTACGTGCGGGAGAGCACCGGGAGATCGTCATTGAAGTGATGGAGCAACTCGATGCCAGGCGCGTGCGCGGCATTGCGTTGACGCCAACTCAGGGTCTGGCGCGAGGCATGGCTGTCGAGGACACGGGCCAGCCTCTTCGAGTGCCGGTAGGCAAGCAGATTATTTCCCGTATGTTCGACGTCTTTGGTAGCGCCATCGATCGCCAGCCGCAGCCGGTGGACGTGCAATGGCGGAGTATCCATCGCGATCCGCCGCCACTTGCCGAGCGCTCCACTAAATCCGAGATCTTCGAAACCGGCATCAAGGCCATAGATGTACTGGTGCCGCTGGAGCGGGGCGGCAAGGCGGGTATGTTCGGGGGCGCCGGGGTGGGGAAGACCGTGCTGCTCACCGAGATGATCCATAACATGCTGGGGCATGAGAAAGGGGTCAGCATTTTCTGCGGAATCGGAGAGCGCTGCCGCGAGGGCGAAGAGCTATACAGCGGTATGAAGGAAGCCGGTGTCCTTAGGGACATGGTGATGCTCTACGGGCAAATGAACGAGCCTCCCGGGAAGCGGTTTCGCGTGGGTGCCGCGGCGCTGACGATGGCCGAATATTTCCGCGATGACGAGCACAGGGATGTTCTGCTGCTGATCGATAACATCTTCCGGTTCATTCAGGCGGGAATGGAGGTGTCGGGCCTGATGGGACAAATGCCGTCACGTCTCGGATATCAGCCCACTATGGCGACGGAACTATCGGGCTTAGAGGAGAGAATAGCCAATACCCACGCCGGAGCTATCACGTCAATTCAAGCGGTCTACGTGCCCGCCGATGACCTGACCGATCCAGCCGCCGTGCACGTGTTTTCGCATCTCTCGGCCTCCATCGTGCTTTCCCGTAAGCGGGCTAGCGAGGGGCTTTATCCGGCCATCGATCTACTGCAATCCAATTCGAAAATGGCCACCCCCGGCATTGTCGGCCAACAGCATTACGAGCTAGCGCAAGAGATACGCAAGACTCTCGCGCAGTACGACAACCTGAAGGACATTGTCGCCATGCTCGGATTGGAGCAGCTTTCTCCGGAAGACCGTGAGACTGTCGGCCGCGCGCGCCGGCTGGAACGATTTCTGACGCAGCCGTTTTTCACCACCGAGAAGTTTAGCGGCATCAAAGGGAAACTAGTAAGTCTCAAGGACTCCCTGGATGGCTGCGAGCGCATCCTCCACGACGAATTCAAGGATTATCCTGAGAGCGCCCTCTATATGATTGGAGCCATCAGCGAAGCGAAAAAACCGGATTCAGAGGCGAAGTCCGCACCGGCAAAGCCGGGATCAGTCGAGCCGAAAGCAGCCAAAGCAAATGCATCTTAAAGTTCTGGTGCCCACCGAGATTTTCGCGGACGAGGACGGGGTATCGCGCGTCACAGCCGAAACAACCGATGGTTCGTTCGGTCTGCTCGAACGCCGGGTTGACTGTGCGGCCGCTTTGGTGCCGGGAATTTTGAGCTACCAAACCAAGCAAGGCGCCACCGTCTATATCGCCGTCGATGAAGGCGTGTTGGTAAAGACGGGCTCCGAAGTACTCGTTTCCGTCCGCCACGCCGTCGGGGGAGAAGATCTGGCACGTCTTCATACTGCGGTGAAAGCCTCGTTCCTGGCGCTTGATCAACAGGAACTCAGCGTTCGAAATGCCGTTGCCAAGATGGAAGCTGGTTTAGTGGGCAGGTTCGCGGAGTTTGAGCATGAGCGTTGACTTCAGGTCCTCCAAGTCGAACTCCGACTTTCTTCGCCGTATTTCGGACGACGCCGGACGCAAGCTTAAGATCCAGCGCGACGGCCAACAGGGCCTATGGTTTGGTCTCGGCATGTCTGGTCTGATCGGGTGGTCCGTGGCAGTACCCACACTCGGCGGAATCTTGCTTGGTCTCTGGTTAGACCGGCATCATCCGGGGTCCCGCTCCTGGACCCTCATGCTACTGGTGGCAGGCCTGCTGATTGGCTGTGCCAACGCCTGGCACTGGATCAGCCAGCAGGACGAAGCGATGCATGACGACGCCATGAAAGTCAAAAATGAGGATCAACATGGCTGACGCCCGGGCCCTTATCCTGGCTACTTTCGTGGGCTGCGTGCTCGGCGCCACCTTCTTCGGGGGACTGTGGTGGACCATTCGGAAAGGTGTCTCCTCGAACCAACCCGCTCTCTGGTTCGCCGGCAGCCTCATTCTACGAACCGCGATCACGCTCACAGGCTTCTATTACGCCACCCGTGGGGACTGGCGGAGGGCATTGCTTTGTCTGGCCGGGTTCGCGCTGGGGCGGATTGTGGTCACTCGATTTGCAAGCCGAACCGCCCCGTTGCCCTGCCGCCTTGAAGAAGGCACTCCATGAATCTTACTTCCGATCAGCAGATTCTCTGGCAGCGTGGCTTTTTCAAGCTCAATGGAACGATCGTAACCACGTGGGCCATGATGACCGTGATGGCGGCCGGCTCGAAGCTGATTACTCGCAAGCTTGTCAGCGAAGGAAATATCTCGCGCTGGCAAGGCGGCCTGGAGATTGTCGTCACGACCATCGAGAGACAGATCCAGGATGTCGGTCTTAGCCAGCCGAAAAAGTACCTTCCATTTCTGGGCACCCTGTTTCTGTTCATAGCCACATGCAGCCTGTGTACTGTGCTTCCCGGTTACGCGCCGCCGACAGGTTCACTCTCCACCACCGCTGCGCTGGCTATATGTGTATTCGTCGCTGTGCCGCTCTTCGGGATCAGCGAACAGGGCTTTCTCGGCTATTTGAAAACTTACACCAAGCCGACAATCATTATGCTTCCGTTCAATATCATCAGTGAACTCTCGCGGACTCTGGCATTGGCGGTCCGTCTGTTCGGCAACATGATGAGCGGGGTGATGATCATCGGTATCTTGCTGACCATTACCCCTTTTCTCTTCCCGATCGTAATGACGGCTCTCGGGTTGCTCACCGGAATGGTGCAAGCCTACATTTTCAGTATTCTGGCCGGAGTCTACATTGCCGCCGCTACTCTAGTCATCAAAAGGAAACCTCTCGGATAGCATTATGGATAGCCTTACTCTCATCGCTGTAATATCAATCGCCACGTCGGGCCTCACCATCGGCATCGGCTGCATGTGTCCCGCGCTCGGCGAGGGCCGTGCTGTGGCCACGGCACTTACCTCGCTGGCACAGCAACCGGACGCCTCCGCCACCATAACGCGAACATTGTTCGTCGGGCTGGCAATGATCGAATCACTGGCCATTTATTGCTTTGTTGTTTCCATGATTTTGATTTTTGCCAATCCGTTCTGGACCCAGGCCTTGTCGCATGCCGGGGGCAAGTGAGCGATGCTCATCGACTGGTTCACCGTCGGGGCGCAGGCGCTGAACTTTCTGATTCTGGTGTGGTTGCTCAAGCGCTTTCTCTATAAACCCATCCTCAACGCCATCGACGCTCGAGAAAAAGGCATCGCTGCGAAACTCAGCGACGCCGACGCGAAGACGAAAGCGGCGCGAAAGGAGCACGACGAATTCGATCGGAAGAATCTGGAATTCGATCAACAACGCAGCGCTCTTCTCTCCAAAGCCACTAGCGATGCGAAGACGGAACACGATCGGCTGATCGACGAAGCGCGGAAGGAGGCCCAGACCCTGCGAGCCACCCAAGCCGCCGCGCTGAAGAACGATCACGACCGGCTCCGTAGCGAGATCACCCGCGCAGCCACCGACGAGGTTTTCTCCATCACCCGCAAGACGCTTGCAGACCTGTCGACGGCCAGTCTGGAAGAACGTATCGGCGCCGTGTTTACGCGGCGCCTGGGAGAAATGGATGCGAAGTCGAAAGAACTCATGCGTGGGGCAATCAAGACATCCGCCGAACCGGCGATTCTGGAAAGCGCCTTTGAAATGCCTGACACTCAGAGGGCTACCATTCAAAACGCGCTGAACGAAACCTTCGCGGCCGAGGTCCGCGTCCAGTTCAAGACTGCGAAGGAGCCAATCTGCGGGATCGAACTCACCGCGAACGGGCAAAAGATGGGCTGGAACATTGCGGAATACCTGACCGCACTCAACCGGAAGGTTGCCGAACTGATAACTTCGCAACCCGAACCAGCCGCCAAATGAGCGTCACGCAAGGGACGCTCCAGAGCGCGATGGAACGCTCGTCCGAGGGCGTGCGGAAGGCGCTGCAATCCTTCCAACCGAAGCTGAGCCCGCACGAAGTAGGTGTCATCAAAAGCGTCGCCGTCGGCATCGCTACCGTTTCCGGTCTTCCTGGTGTCGGGTACGAAGAATTGGTGCGCTTCCCTGGCGGCCTGCTGGGTGTGGCATTTAACGTGGACGAGGATGAGGTCGGAGTCATCCTGTTGGGCGAATTTCAGGATCTGCACGCGGGTGACGAAGTCGAACGCACGGGCCAGGTAATGGATGTTGGCGTAGGAGACGGTTTGCTGGGGCGGGTGATTGATCCGTTGGGTAAACCGCTCGATGGCAAGGGTCCCGTGGCCTTCGACAAAAGGCTCCCCATCGAGCGCCCGGCGCCCGCCATTATGGACCGCGCCCCCGTCGACGTCCCGCTTCAAACCGGCCTGAAGGCCGTGGATGCGCTCATTCCGATCGCTCGCGGCCAGCGCGAGTTGATCCTCGGGGACCGCCAGACGGGCAAGACCGCGATCGCCATCGACACAATCCTGAACCAGCGCGGTCAGAATGTGCTGTGTGTCTACTGCGCCATCGGACAGCGCGCCTCCGCGGTCGCCAAGGTTGTGGCCAACCTCCAGGAAAAAGGCGCGATGGAATACACCGTCGTGGTTGTGGTCGAAGGCAACAACGCCCCCGGTCTGGTCTATATCACGCCCTACGCCGCCACCAGCATCGCCGAATACTTCATGGAGAAAGGCCGCGACGTGCTCATCGTTTACGACGATCTGACGCACCATGCCCGCGCGTACCGCGAACTTTCTCTTCTTCTGCGCCGTCCGCCCGGACGCGAAGCTTTCCCCGGAGATATCTTCTACATCCACTCCCGAATGCTGGAACGCGCCACACATCTGAGCAAGGAGCGGGGCGGTGGATCGCTCACCGCCCTTCCCATCATCGAGACCACCGCGGAAGATATTTCCGCTTACATTCCGACCAATCTCATCTCCATAACCGATGGTCAAATCTACTTGTCTCCCACCTTATTCGAACTCGGCGTCCTCCCGGCCATCGACGTCGGTAAATCCGTTTCGCGCGTCGGCGGAGCGGCGCAAAGACCGGCTTATCGATCCGTGGCGGGGCATCTGAAGCTCGCTTACTCGCAATTTGAGGAGCTCGAGACTTTTGCCAAGTTTGGTACCCGGCTGGATGCCGCAACCCGCAAAACCATCGAGCATGGCGAGCGCATCCGCGCATGCCTGAAACAGCCCGAATCCCAACCTTTGTCAATGGTGCAGCAGATCTTCGTGCTGCTGGCTTTGACCAGCGGACTGGTCGATCAGATTCCGCTCGACAAGATGGTGGCCGCCCAGCAGGCGCTGCTGAAGGATTCCAGCCGCATTCCGGCTGACGTTGCGGCGCGGTTCACGACCGCCGACAAATTGAGCGACGCCGACCGGAAGTCGGTGCTGGACATTGCAACGGAAACCCTTTCTCAGTTCCAGCCCAAGCCGGCCGAAGGCAAGCCACAAAAATGAGTGGCAACATGCAGAGTTTGCGGCGGAAGATCGATAGCGCGGACGATCTTGAAGGCGTTGTTCGAGCCATGAAGGCTTTGGCCGCTTCCAGCATCGGCCAATACGAAAAAGCCGTTCAATCGCTCGACGGATACTATCGCACGCTGGAACTCGGGTTGGCCGCATGTCTCCGGAAAGCTCGGCGCACTGAACTCGAAGTGGGCAGACTCCAGAAAGGCGGGGCGCCAGTGGGAGTGGTTATCTTCGGTTCAGACCAGGGGCTTGTGGGGCAGTTTAACGAGATCATTGTTGAATTCGCGGTGGATACTCTCGACAAGCTGTCTTCCGGAAAAAAGAAGATATGGGCGGTCGGAGATCGCGTTCACGGACTCCTCGTGGACGCAGGACTGACTGCGCCTAGCCTGCTGTTTGTACCCTCGTCGGTCAGCGTCATCACCCCATTGGTCGGCGACATTCTCATCGACATAGAAGCCGCCCGCGAGCACCATGATGTTGAGGAAGTTTATCTCTTCCACAACCGGCCGAAGGGCGGGGCGGCTTACGAGCCCGTTTCCA
>Ga0326727_10011162_pt1 | contig 21048 bp, 17 predicted proteins | sample MB2enrmetagenome_FD_207643 | JGI IMG/M metagenome (GOLD analysis project Ga0326727, IMG submission 207643) | Lab enriched peat soil microbial communities from McLean, Ithaca, NY, United States - MB29MY | ecosystem: Environmental > Terrestrial > Soil > Wetlands > Peat | place: USA: New York...
ATTTATCCATGATACGACTAACTCGCACCCCGGGGTACAGATCAGCAAGCTGGACGATATGCCATGGACTAAACTTCTGGTAGCAGCGCGGAGAGTGAAATGATGAACCGGCGGGATTTGTTTAAAGCAGCGGGCGCGGCGGGCGTGGGCGTGGCCATGCCGGCGGCTTTATATGCGGCGGACGCGCCGGCAACAAGCGGCAATGCCGTCGTCAAGACGGAGTTGAAGCGCCTGATACTGCGCCATACCTGGACGACCACGATGTCTTCCAGCGCCTATCGCGATACGGTTCACGTTCAGTATCAGCGCGACGGCATCACCGGATACGGCGAGGGCGCGCCGATCGTGCGCTACAAGGAGTCTCCAGAGCAAGCCAAGCAGGCCATCGATGCGATCATCGACAAGATTGCCGTTGGCGATCCGCGGAAGTTTGATAAGTTCCTTGCCGAGGTGCGCCGCTTGCTTGGCGACCATCAACATGCGGCCATGGCGGCGGTGGACATTGCTATTTGCGATTGGCTGGGCAAGAAACTCGGCATTCCGCTGTATCAGTACTTTGGACTCGATCCGGCGGACGCTCCCGTGACCACTTTTTCGATAGGAATCGACACGCCGGAGATAACCCGGCAGAAGACGCGCGAGGCGGAGGATTATCCTATTCTGAAGGTGAAGGTCGGACTGAAGAACGACGAGGAGACCATCGAGGCGGTGCGCAGCGTTACGAAAAAGCCGTTGCGCGTGGATGCCAATGAGGGTTGGACCGACAAGGAAGAGGCTATCCGCAAGATCAACTGGCTGGAGACGCAGGGCGTGGAGCTGATCGAGCAACCTATGCCAGCGCACATGTTTGAAGAGACAAAGTATGTGCGTAGCAAGGTGCACATCCCCGTCATCGCCGACGAAGCCTGCACCGAAGCGTCGCAGATACCCGTGCTCAAGGAAGCTTACGACGGAATCAACGTGAAGCTGGATAAGTCGGGCGGCGTGATGGAAGCTTATCGATGGATCAAGTTTGCCCGGGCAATGAACATGAAGGTGATGCTGGGCTGCATGGTCTCCAGCTCGTGCACAGTTACCGCCGCTGCTCATCTGGCGGCTCTGGTGGATTATCCCGATCTGGATGGAAATCTGTTGATTTCCAACGATCCATACGAAGGTGTGAAGGTGCTGAAGGGCAAGTTGATCTTGCCGTCCGGACCGGGCCTGGGGTTGAAGGTATTGGCTTTGTAAGCTCATCGGGTTATGGGCGATTGCCGTCAGTTAATTAGTAAGTTGCCGGGCAGAGGCCTGGCAAGGGGGAATCAAGTGATAAGTGGATCTGCAATTAGCCGGCTTGTTTTGATTCTGTTGATCGTTACTGCGTCGTTTGGCGGCTTGGTTGCCCAGGAGGAGTCGCCCTCTGCCAACGCGGCGGTAATAACTAACGGGGCTAACTTTACTAACATCGACGAGATCATGAACGCGGCGGTTGCGCGGGGGACGATTCCCGGCGGCGTCGTACTGATTGGGCACAATGGCAAGGTAGTTTACCGCAAGGCTTTCGGCATGCGCTCGTTGGAGCCGGTTAAGGAAGCCATGACCGTGGACACCATCTTCGATCTTGCTTCTCTGACAAAGTGCATTGCCACGACGACCTCCATAATGAAGTTAGTGCAGGAGGGGAAGGTCCGCCTGAATGAGCCGGTGGCAGCTTACTTGCCGGAGTTTGCAAAAAATGGAAAGCATGACATTACTGTCCGCGAGCTGCTCACGCATTTTTCCGGACTGACGGAGGATCTGGATCTCAAATCGGCGTGGAAGGGGCGCGATGCCGCCTACCAGATGGCCATGGACCAGAAGCCCGTACTTCCTCCCGGTTCGCGCTTTCTCTATAGCGATATTAACTTTGAAACGCTGGGATTTCTAGTCGAGAAAGTTACAGGCATGAGCCTGAATGAATACGCTGCTAAGTATGTATTTGCCCCTCTGGAGATGAAAGATACGCGATTCCTGCCGCCCGCGGAGTGGCATCCACGCATCGCGCCCACGGAGTATGACGAAAACCACCACATGCTGCGTGGCGTGGTGCATGATCCGACTGCGCGCCGCATGGGCGGGGTCGCGGGACACGCCGGATTGTTTTCTACCGCCGATGATCTTTCCGTATTTGCGCAGGAGATGCTTTCCGGCTTTCATGTTCTTACGCCGCTTACAGTGGAGAAGATGTCCACGCCACAGCAGCCGCCTATGGCGGCTTCGCTGCGCGGCCTGGGCTGGGACATTGATTCGCCGTTTTCCACCAATCGCGGAGAGTTTTTTCCGGTAGGATCGTTTGGGCACACGGGGTTTACGGGAACATCGCTCTGGATCGATCCGGTAACTGATAGTTATGTGATTCTTCTGACCAATGCGGTCCATCCGCACGGCCACAACTCCTCGATTGTCCCGCTGCGCGCACGGATTGCCTCCGCGGCGGCTGAGAGCCTTAGACTCTCAGTTTCAAACGATCAAAAACTGCGCTTGGCGCGCATTACAGGCTATAACGAAGCCATGCCGTCGGCGCGGCTAGTGACCGCTCGCAATGGTTCAGTCCGCACCGGCATCGATATGCTGGAGGCACACAATTTTACCGAGCTGCGTGAAGCGGGCAAAGTGAGAATTAAGGTCGCACTGGTCACCAACCAAACCGGCGTGGACTCGCGCGGCAATCGCACCATCGATGTGCTGGCCAAGGCGCCGGGCATCCAGGTTATCGCTATCTTCAGCCCGGAGCACGGAGTCACCGGAAGCGTGGACACGACCGCGATTGGCGATTCCAAAGACGCGTCAACCGGTATTTCCGTTTACAGCGTATATGGAGATACCAGCGCCAAGCGCCATCCTTCGCTCGACGTGTTGAAATCGGCGGATGTGATCGTCTACGACATTCAGGACATCGGCGCGCGCTTTTACACCTACGAAACCACGCTCGGCTACTTCATGGAGGCAGCGGCGGATACAGGTCAGAAAATCTTCGTCCTTGACCGCCCTAATCTCATCAACGGAACTTACATACAAGGTCCGATCAGTGACAAGGGACGCGAAAACTTTATTAACTACGGACAGGTTCCGATTCGCCATGGCATGACGATAGGCGAGTTAGCGCGCTTCTATAACTCCGAGCGCGGCATCAATTCTAAATTGAAGGTAGTTCCGATGGAGGGCTGGCAGCGCGGCGATTGGCTGGATTCTACAGGGGTTCTCTGGGTGAATCCATCTCCTAACATGCGCAGTTTGACGGAAGCCGTTCTCTATCCCGGACTCGGAATACTGGAATCAACCAATGTTTCGCTGGGGCGCGGCACGGATACTCCCTTCGAGCTGCTAGGCGCGCCGTGGATTCAACCACGGGAGCTGGCCGCCTACCTAAATGCGCGAGCTATCAGCGGGGTCCGCTTTGTACCGACAGAATTTACGCCCTCCACCAACGAGTACGCGCAGCAGAAGTGCGGCGGAGTGAACATCCTGGTCACCGAAAGGAACTCGCTCGATGCTCCTGAACTCGGCATCGAGATCGCGTCCGCGCTTCACTCCCTTTATCCGCAGCAGTTTGAGACGAAAAACCTGGATAACCTGATGCTGAACAAAGCCACCATGGATGCGATCAGCGCAGGACAAGACCCGCGGCGCGTGTGGATGGATTGGGTTGAGGCGATTGAACTGTTCAAGCCGATCCGGGCCAGGTATCTGCTGTACTAATGCATGGTCACTTACACGGCATATAGGATGACTTAGCGATGGCAAAGAAGTGGGTTACAGTGATGGGCAGCTTTGTGGCGGATCTGGCCTTCCGGACCGGCCGCATACCCGCCTGGGGCGAGACGCTGATGGGCCAATCGTTCAAGCTCGGTCCAGGCGGCAAGGGTTCCAACCAGGCGGTTGCCGCGGCGCGCGCCGGCGGCCGGGTCAGCTTCATCTCCAAGCTGGGGCAGGACGCCTTCGGCGAGATGGCGCGAAATATGTATCAAGCAGAGGGCATCGACACAAGGTTCCTCTTCACCACGGCGAGCGCCACCGGCGCGGCCGCGATCATCATCGACGCTGAGAAGGGCGAGAATGCCATCATCGTCGTGCCCGGCGCGTGCTTTGAAGTGAGCACTGCCGAAGTCGATCAGGCTCGCGAGTTGATTGCCGGCTCCAGCGTCTTCGTTGCCCAGCTCGAGCTCCCGCTTGCCGTCGTCGAGCACGGACTGGCGCTGGCGCACGCGCTCGGCGTGCCCACCATCCTCAATCCCGCTCCCGCCGCGCCGCTGCCGGAGAGCATCTACCGAACCATCGACTACATTACGCCCAATGAGACGGAGGCCGCCGCGCTCACCGGCGTCCCGGTCACGAGCATTGCCGACGCCGAGAAGGCCGCCGATTCATTCCTCGCCCGCGGCGTGCCCAACGTCCTCATCACGCTGGGCGCGCAGGGCGCCTATGTCAAGAATGCCCGCGTCAAGGCGCACGTTCCCGCCGTCAATGCCGGCCCAGTGGTAGAAACCACGGGCGCCGGCGACGCCTTCAATGGCGGTTTCGCTGTCGCCCTGTCGGAAGGCATGGACCTGGTGGAGGCCGCGCGCTTCGGCTGCGTGACCGCCGGAATCTCCATCACGCGCCCCGGCACCGCGCCCTCCATGCCCACCCGCGCGGAGATCGACACGCTCTGTCAATAGCTCAACGGATCACATGAAAAGAATGCCCGCATGGCCAGCCGGTACAGAGAGATAAAAATCTGTGGAAAAGGAAGCCTGCGGGAAGAGAGTCTGTAAGTGATTGATTTTATTGGTGGACCTGGTCGGGATCGAACCGACGACCTCTTCCATGCCATGGAAGCGCGCTCCCAAACTGCGCCACAGGCCCACACTCTGCGGGGAGGCAACTTTTCTATTGTCTCCGCTGCGGCGGGATTCGTCAAACCGCGCCTGCACCCGGCCGCGCAGCCCGTCCCCCGCCCGCTCCACCGTGCCCCGCCATCGTCCCCGCAACCTCTCAGAAGAGGAAAACTTGCGTGACCGGGAACACTTTAGGGGTCATCCGGTGTCTAAGACAATAGAGGGCGTGGGACACTTGGCCAACAAGCCAGTGTCCGTCTCTCACGCACTCGAAGGCAGCATGGGATTTCCGGCGGCGCTTTTTCAGCCGTTGGAGCGAGTGGCCGCAACAGGAGACCGGCAATCGTCCGGGGCGGATTTGGCGGATGCCAAATTTGCCGCTGATGCGGTAAGGTGGGAGGAATCTGAGATGCAGGCGGACCTCACCATGGGCAATCTTGCCAGTGCGCTGACCTTTGAATCCGAAGAGGCGGCTCTGATCGCGGAGCTGCAAACCGGCTCCGAGGAAGCCTTTGCGTGGCTGATCGCGCGCTACCACCAACCGATTTACTCGCTGCTGGCGCGCGCCGTGCAGGATCGCGATGCGGCCGCCGATCTCACCCAGGAAGTTTTTGTGAAGGTCTTCCGGGGAGTGGGCAGCTTTCATGGAGAGTCGTCGCTGCGGACGTGGATTTATCGGATAGCCTTGCGCGAGGCCTCCAACCAGCGGCGGTGGTGGATGCGGCACAGGCAGCCCGAGATCCCCATCGAGCAGGAGATGGGCGAGAGCGAAAATGGCCAGCCGGTGCTGATGAAGGATTTGCTGGTGGACACGGCCGAGTCACCCTACGAACTGGCGTTGCACGAGGAGAGCCGGGCGCGCGTTGAGGCGGCCTTGCGACGGGTGCCGGAACCGTTCCGGACCACGCTGATTCTGCGCGATATCGAGGGTTTTGTATACGAGGAAGTGGCGGAGATGCAGGGCGTGAATCTGGGAACCGTCAAGTCGCGGCTGGTGCGTGGGCGCGCTGCCTTGAAGGCGATTCTGATGGCACCTGAACAAAGCGCCAGTTTACCGGCGCGAGCGGAATTTGAAATGCCCCTGGGAGAGGAGGCGCGATGAACGGCTGTGACGCAATGCAAACAAAGTTTACCGAATACCTGGACGGCCGTCTGAGCGGACGCGAGATGCAGCACGTCGCCGCCCATGTGGAGAGTTGCAGAAAATGTGCCGGCGACTGGAGGTCTCTTGAGGAGATGCAGTCCTTGCTGGGCGCATTGGGCCCGGTGCCTGAGCCTGATGACCTGCTGTTGCGCATTCGCGTGGCCATCAGCCACGAGCGGGCCCGCCGGCGCCAGGGCGCCTTCCACGCCTTGAATATGGCCTGGAGAAACACCATAGGACCCTTCCTGCTGCAGGCCGCCGCGGGTTTTGCCTCCGCCGTGATGCTGTTGGGCACGCTTATTGTGCTGGCCGGCATGGTTACCCAGCCGGAGAGCGCACAGGCTACTACGGATGAGCCGCTGGGAGCGACCACCGCTCCACGATTCCTCTATCTATCCAGCGTTGCGGGCAGCAACCCCATCGGCGACGTCTCCACCCCGGTCGTGATCGAGGCATATGTAAACGGCGAGGGCCAGGTCTACGACTATCGCATCGTCTCCGGCCCCACCGACAAGACCACGCGCGAGCAGGTGGAGAATATTCTCTTGTGGAGCCGCTTTGAGCCCGCTCGCCGCTTCGGCCAGCCGGTCTCCGGCCTGGCGGTGCTCTCCTTTTCCGGGGTTTCCGTGCGCGGGTAGTCGAAAGAAGTTTTCCACAGTCCGGCGCACTCATGCTCGTGGGAGGTGCGGGCTGGGCAGGCTGTGGATATTTTTTTGCAAGATTTTTTGCTTTGAAAGGGCGCGGCTTCAACTGCAACGCAGGAGCGAGTGCACGGCTGGCGCTCTATCCTCGTCTTATTCTTGTGTCAATTGTGAGAGACCACGAAGCTTGAAAGCGGCTGCGTTGAAAGGGGAAGGGTATTCGTTGCGCCGCGGGATGGGCAGATCCGGTTTTGGATTTGAGTTTATAATCGTATTTATTTTCAACAGCTTGCAATTCATCGACGGAGAAAACCACGCTTCTTCAACCTAGGAGATTATTCGGTAACCTGAGGAGCCGGGAGTGGGTAACGACAACGCACCCCCTGGCGCGAACCGCGACGGAGGAGGTTGATTCCATTGAGATTTGGGGATAGCGGCCAGATCGAGAGGAGAGCCTGCGACCTCCTTTGATCATAGTTTTTTATACATTCCCAGCATATATTCGCTTTTTATTCCCTTTCGCTGTAAGATGAAATGAGACTACGCTAATGTTGCGCAGACTTGCGCCAGAGATAGGAGACCCCCCGTGAAAAAGTCCCTGCGTATTGCCCTTACCGTCGCCGTTCTCGCGTGCCTGGCTCCCATCGCCCTGGCCGCTCCAGGCGGAGGCGCTCCACAGCCTCAGGTTTCCGAGCTTAGCAAATTGAGCATAGCCATTACCGCGTTTCTCTCTTTGCTTGGCTTCTAGAGACGGAGAGAATATAAGCCGTGAGGCGGAATGAACCTGTCGGCGCTTGATTTTGCTTTGTGGGCGGCTAATTGTTTAGGTGAAGCTGTCCTTTTCTCCATCCTTATCTATCGGCGCAGATGGAGGGAGTTCCCTGTCTTCACCGCGCTTATCGGCTACGAAGCGGCCATTCTCGCGGCGCTGTATTTGACCTACCTGTGTTGTTCCCAAGTTTGGTATGCGCGGCTTTACTGGACTTACGCTCTTTTCGATTTCTTCCTGCAACTGGGGGTGATCTGGGAGATTGCGCGGATTGTCTTGCGGCCTACCGGCACATGGGTCCGGGATGCCAGGAAGCAGTTCATCCTCTGGGGCGCGGCGGGCATCTTGCTGGCCGCCGCGCTTCCCTGGCTGGTCACGCCTCCGGCCGCGACTCTGCTTCATCGCTGGGAGGTGAGGGGTAACCTGTTCACCAGCCTGGTGATCTGCGAGCTGATCGCCGTGGTGACGCGGACCTCCAAGAGCCTGGGCCTGGGCTGGCGCAACCATGTGATGGCGCTGGGCAACGGGTGGACAGCCTGGGCCGTGGTGGCCATTCTGGTTGACGGCCTGCATAGCTACTACGGCGCAGAGCTCTATTTCAGGGAATTGGAACACGTGCGCATGTTCGCCTACCTGGCGGCTCTGGGCTACTGGATGGTGCAATTCTGGCTGGAGGAGCCGGCCCGGCAGCCTATTTCTCCAGAGTTAAGCGCTTATATCCAAGCTTTGCACATTCGTATAAAAAATGATCTTGACACGCTGGGCGCTCGAAGGTAACATCCAAATGATGACCTCTGCGCTTCCCTATCTCGTATTTGGGGTTTTGCTCTGCGGCTTCGCCTCAGCCGTGATCGCTGACCGGAGATCGTCTCGCAAAATAGCGCTGTTGGATTGGCATGACCTGGTCGCCAAGCTCTATCGGCTGGACATGGCGGAGTTGTCCGCGGTGGCGATCGACTACCTCACCCCGCGGCGCGGCCAGATCGATATGGAGCCCAAAGAGATTTGGGAGTTCCTCGGCGGCTACGAAGGTTTGAAGCGGATGCGCGAGAACGCAGAGATTATGCTTGCCCTGGCCGCCTATGCGCAGCGCTGGAACTTCGAGGAGGCGGTCATCGTCACTGAGCGCATGAGGCTGGATGCGGCTTCTTTGCGCCGCGCCGTCCGCCGTGTGGAAGTGGGCATGATTCCTGCCAGATTATTGCGGCGTTTCCGCCTTACCCTCCCCCTCCATGCGCAGGAGGCGTCTTCGGCTTACTACCTGATGCGCCAGCGCCTCCTCGCCCTCTATGAAACCAGCCACGTGAGCCGCTATCCCGCCCTCGCGGCCGCTCTATAAGACGAATGTCAGGTAATTCCCGCCGCCTTCCACCCGACCGCCGTCCTGCTCCCCTTTGACCCTGCCGATGCGTCTAGAATGAAACAGGGTTCTTCATGCGATTCAGAGCATTTCCATCTTTCGCCATTCTATCGGCTGCTGTCTTTTGCCTATTGGCGGGCCTCGCGCCTGCCGCTGCCCTCGCCCAATCCAGCAGCAGTTCCTCCAGCTCGGATGCGAACGGGCAGACGTCATCTTCCTCGCCGGATTTTGTGCGGGAAAAAGCGCCATCGCTGGTCGATCCCGCCGGTCCCACCATCTCGCTGGTCAGCGCCGAGCCGGTCTTCGTCATGGCTGCCGCACTTAATGCCTGCGGATATGATGACGGCCTGGAGGAGAGCGCCCCGGTCCGCAAGCACGTCCGCGACGAGATGAACCTGGCGCTCGCCAAGAGCGAAGATGCTCGCAACAAGCGCGACAAGCTCTGCCTCTATGTCGCCCAGCACCGCATGACCGGCGGGGTGCGCGACATAGCGCAATACATCTCGCTGGCTCTCTATCTGACCCCGCCGCCGGAGTTGGAGACCGCCGTCGAGCTCACCGAGATGCCCCCGGACTCCACCCAGGTAGTCGAGATAGTACCCCTGCTGCGCGACTTTGTCGCCGCCGTGGACCTGCACGGCATCTGGCTGGTGGTGCATCCCATCTACGATCAGGAGGCCGACCAACTGCATGATTCGCTCTCCAAGATGATCGTTTCCACCAACCTCTATCTCAAGATGCCGGCCGAGACCTACAACGGAAGGCGTTTTGTGGTGGTCATCGAGTCCATGCTCTCGCCCCGCACCATCAACGCCCGCATCTATGGAACGGACTATGTGGTGGTGGTTTCGCCGGTGAATGGGACGATCCGCATGAGCGATGTGCGCCACACTTACCTGCACTACATGATCGAGCCGCTGCTCTACGTCAGGGTCAACGCCATCGACCGCACGCAGCCCATCCTCAAGGTGGTGCGCGACGCTCCGCTGGAGTTTCGCTATCGCTCCGACATCGTGGCCCTGACCGTCGAATGCCTTATCAAAGCCATCGAGGCGCGCACCATGGACACCGGCATACCCGAGTACAAGATCCCGGCCAATATCGACCGCTCCGACCAGTTGCGCTATGAACGCGAGCGCATAGCCTACCAGCAGAAAGTGGAGGCCGTCCGATTGGCCACCATGCGCCACGACATGACGCAGGGCTTCGTGCTCACCCAGTACTTCTATGAGCAGATGATCCAGTTTGAGAAGGACCCCGCCAGCCTGAAGGACACCATCGGCGAGATGGTCTACAGCATGGACGTGGACCAGCAGGTGCACCGCGCCCGCTATCTCGACTTCGACAAGGAAGGCGACGGCGACGTGCTCTCGCGCAGTACGCCGCGCAAGCTGACCGGCCTTGACCTGGCCGAGGCGCGCCTGGCCGCCGGCGACGTGGCCAAGGCCAGCGCCCTGGCCCACCAAGCCCTCGCCGCGCAATCCGATTCTTCCAATGCTCTGGACGCCGTTGCGGTGAGCGCCCGCGCCGAGTTCATCCTGGCCAGGGTGGCCATCATAACCGGCCATCCCGATCAGGCCATCCAGGGATTTCAGAAGACTCTGGCCGCCAGCAAGGACCCGCGCCTGCTCGCCTGGTCGCACATCTACCTGGGCCGCATGCTCGACTTGGATTGCAAGCGCGACGAGGCGCTGACCGAGTACAAAGAGGCACTGCAGACGCGCGATGGGCAGTTGGATACCCGGCTCTCCGCTGAGCGGGGCGTTAAAAAAGCCTACGCTGTCAATGGCCACAGTTGCGAGGATGATGAGAGCGACACCGGCACGCCCGATCCCGCGCCAGCCAAGCCTCAACCGGATAAACCTGAATCTTCATGGCCCAATGGGACGGAAAAGCCCAAATAATCCGCTAGGGACGAGTTTGGAGAGAGAACGCCATGGCGATAATGTGGAGAGATATTCGGAGAATCCATTCGCTTAAAGCTGAGGCGGAGATTGCGATGATTTTCCCTTGTTTTCCGCAGCTCGTAAAGCTTGTCTCATGCCACGCACATGGTTTTTCGCCGGGATTCCTCTAAAATGAATGGAGATTTTCAATCGGATCGAGGCACAAGTGGAAGCCGTTCTTGACGGACTGGAAGCCGCATTGGGTCATAGCTTTGCACGCACCGAGCTGCTGGTGCGCGCGCTGACCCATCGCTCTTTAGCCAATGAGCGAGCGGCCAACGGGAAGGCCCCCGTCGAGCAGGCTCCCGCCGGCGGCAAGGCCGAAGCCGCGGGATGGGGCGATAATGAGCGCCTGGAGTTTCTGGGTGACGCCGTGCTGGGACTGGTAATTGCCGATGCCCTGTTTCTGCTTCACCCGGAGTGGCAGGAGGGCGAGCTGACCCGCGTCCGCGCCCAGTTGGTCAGCCGCCAGCATCTGGCCGAGGTAGCCGCGGACATCAGCCTGGGCAGTTATCTGCTCCTCAGCCACGGTGAGGATAAGGGCGGCCTCAGGCGCAAGAGCACCGTGCTCTCCAATACCATGGAGGCGGTGCTGGGCGCGCTCTTCTTGGACGGCGGACTGGAGCCGGTCTCCGCCTTCGCCCGCCGCTGGGTGATGGGCGAGGCCGCCGAGCAGTTGGCCGAGCAGTTGCGCTCCGGAGCCGCCTTGGGAAACTACAAATCGGCGTTGCAGGAACATTTGCAGGCCACGCGCGCCGGAGCGCCGGTCTACCGCGTCAAAAGTGAAAGCGGCCCCGACCACCACAAGCGTTTTCTGGTCGAGGTCCGGCTCAAGTCAACCGATGTCGCACCGGGGAAACAACTGGCGCGCGGCATGGGCAGCACCAAGAAACACGCCGAGCAGGATGCAGCGCGGCGTGCGCTGGAGCGGCTGCAGGCAGACGGGAAAAAAGCCGGCGCCCCGGCCCAGGTCAAGCCGGGAGCCAAACAGAAGGAGCCGGCAGCGCTATGAGCACCAAGGCCCAGGAGCCGGGACCATCCTCGCAGTGGTTTGCGCAACTGAGGCTCCATCTGCCTACCGTGCCCGAGGTATTCTCCAGGCTGCTTGTGCTGGTGGTGGCGGCGCTGTTTCTCAACACCTTTGTGCTTCAGCCCTACCTTATTCCCTCCGAGAGCATGGAGCGCACTTTGCTGGTGGGCGATTTTCTGCTAGTCAACAAGCAGGTTTACGCGCCGCCCGGCAGCCTAACCCGGCATCTGCTGCCCTATCGCGAGGTGGCGCGCGGCGACATCGTCGTCTTCCATCACCCCCAACACCCTTATCTCGTCAAACGAGTGGTGGGTCTGCCCGGCGACCGGCTGCACATCCAGGAGGGCCGCGTCACGGTCAACGGCATCGTCCTCGACGAGCCCTACGCCGCCTTTGAGCCTGCGGCCGGCAACCTTTTTCACGACGACTTTCCCGCCAGGGTCTATACCGACCCGGAGGTGGACCCGGTCTGGTGGAAGCAGATGCAGAGCCTCACCCGCGATGGCGAGCTGGAGGTGCCCCAGGGCGAGTACTTCGTGCTCGGCGACAACCGCAATCACAGCACCGATTCGCGTTATTGGGGCTTTGTCTCGAGGCAGCAGATTGTGGCCCGCCCGCTGGTGATCTACTTCTCCCTTTTCCGGCCCTCCACCACCGATGTCCAGCAGGCCACGCTGCTGGCCGCGGATGATAAACTCGGACACGACAGGCAGTTCTCCGCCCGGCTGGCCGGCTTTGCCCGCTGGAAGCGCATCTTCCGCGTGGTGCACTGAAACAGTTGTCAGCCATCAGTTTTCAGTTATCAGTTAAAACCCGAACTTCTGACAACTGACAACTGAGAACTGACAACTGAAACGAGCGATAGGATGACCAAGAAAAAAACGCCCCTCCCCAAGACGCCGACCGAAACCCAGCCCGCTTCCGAGCCTGACGAAGCGCGCGTGGAAGAGACGCTCCCCGAGGCGGTGGCCAGCATCTGCTCCATCCTGGTCATTGGCCTCTTCATCCTCTACTTCCTTGGCCAGAACTACGTCATTCCCTCCGGCTCGATGGAGAAGACGCTGCTGGTGGGCGATCACCTGCTGGTGGACCGCATTACCCTTGCTCCGCCCGCCAAATGGATGCCTCTGGTTCACTACCGCGAGCCCCAGCGCAACGACATCGTGGTCTTCTTCAAGCCGGTGCTGGAGGATCTGTCCGGGAATGGGAACCCTGAGTATACGATTCTGGTGAAGCGGTTGATCGGCGTGCCCGGCGACCACATCCACCTGCGCAACGGCGTCGTCATTCTCAACGGAGTAGCCCAGAAGCTGCCTGGGGATGCGGACAACTCTCCCAACCTCAACAATCTGCGCGATGTGGTTTTTCTGGATGAGTTTCCCGCAATTCCTCCAAACACTGATCATGATGCCACCGAAGCATGGTCCGTCGATTTTCCCAACCACATCGAGAACGGCGACCTGGTCGTTCCTCCCGGCCACTACTTCATGATGGGCGATCATCGCCACAACAGTCTCGACTCGCGCTACTGGGGATTTGTGCCCAGGGAGAACATCGTGGGACGGCCGCTGTTCAATTATTGGTCGTTTGTGACCCCTGATGACCAGTACAATCAGCCCGGAATCGGCAACAGTCTGGCCTGGATGGGCCACGTCGCGCTGCACTTCTTCACCGAAACCCGCTGGAGCCGGACCCTGCACCGGGTGCGCTAAAGGTTAGATGAATATGAAAGAATCACGGCCGGAACAGCACAGAGCCACTCAAAACAAGGTGGGAGAGACGCCTCACGAGACGTTGGCAGGCTATTGCGCGTTTGTCGTGGTTTGGCTGTTCGCCACCACCCTTCTGGGCCAGCCCATGGTCATTCCCTCCGGCTCGATGGAGAAGACGCTGCTGGTGGGTGACCATCTGCTGGTGGACCGCATCACCCTCGCTCCGCCCGCTCAATGGATGCCGTTGGTTCACTACCGCGAGCCAAAGCGCAACGACATCGTGGTCTTCATCAAGCCCGTGGCAGATGCACAAGGGAATTATTTAATCTTGGTGAAGCGTTTGATCGGCGTGCCCGGCGACCATATCCATCTTCGTAACGGCATCGTCATCCTTAACGGCGTGGCCCAGTACCAGCCGCACGCTCAGGCGACCACGCCGGAAAACCACCAGGACTTTCTCGACGAGTTTCCCTCCGTGCCGCCGGTTGCATTTGGGGATCCAGGCGAGGGCACTCCCGAAGCCTGGGTTATCGATTTTCCCAATCACATCGAGAACGGCGACCTGGTGGTTCCACCCGGCAAGTACTTCATGATGGGCGACAACCGCCATAACAGCCTCGACTCGCGCTACTGGGGATTTGTGCCCAGGGAGAACATCGTGGGGCGGCCGCTGTTCAATTATTGGTCGTTTGTAACTCCGGATGACCAGTACGAGAAACCTGGAATCGGCAACCAGCTGGCCTGGATGGGTCACGTCGCGTTGCATTTCTTCACCGAAACCCGCTGGAGCCGGACCCTGCACCGGGTGCGCTGAAAGCAGCCAACAGCAGACAGCTAACAGTTACAAACCCCGGTGAAGTGAACTGTAGCTATCGACTGTTCGCTGTAAGCTGTTAGCTGTCTACTGACAAGGCCATGAGCGAAGACGCACAACCCCGGCATCGAAAACGCAAGCGGCTTTGGCTCGCCTTGGCGGCCCTGGCGGTCCTCCTGGCCATCGTGATTGTGCCCCCGTTCCTGAGCGTGAGCCGTTACGAGAGCCGCATCACGCAGTTGATCTCCGCTTCGCTGGGCCGTCCGGTGCGCCTCTCCTCGGTCGAGGTGCGCCTGCTTCCCACGCCTGGCTTTGTGCTCACTGACCTTACCGTCGAGGAAGACCCCATGTACGGCGCCGAGCCGGTGCTCCACGCCAACACCGTCACCGCCTCCATCCGCCTGCTCTCACTGTGGCGCGGGCGCCTGGAGCTGGACACCATCAGCTTGGACGAGGCCAGCCTGAACCTGGTGCGCGCCGCCCCCGGCCTCTGGAACCTCGACTCGCTCCTACGCACGGCCACCGCCCACGCTCAATCCGAAGCAGGCAAGCCAGCCAACCCGGACAAATTAGACAAAATGGACAAGCCCGTCCATCTTCCCTACCTCAAGGCCACGCACTCCCGCATCAACATCAAGAACGGCTTGGAAAAACTCCCCTATTCCCTGCTCGACGCCGAGATCTCCCTGGAGCAGCAGAGTCCGGGCAACTGGCGCGTGCGGCTGCGCGGCCAGCCCGCCCGCACCGACCTCAGCATTGAACAGGGCGACACCGGCATCCTGCGCCTGGAGGCAAACCTGCGCCAGGCTCCGCAACTGCGCCAGATGCCGTTGCACATGGATCTGGAATGGCGTGAGGCGCAACTCGGCCAGCTCACCCGCCTGCTCCTGGGCTCCGACGCAGGATGGCGTGGCGACCTTACCGGCGAATTGCATCTTGATGGCACTGCCGAGGAGGCGCAGATTAAAACCCGGCTACGCGCCACCGGCGTCCATCGCGAGGAGTTTGCCCCGGCCGCGCCCATGGACTTCGACGCCAACTGCAGCCTGATTGCCCACTTCACAGCCCGCGCCATCGACAACCTGCTCTGCGACTCTCCGCTCGGCTCGGGGCACATCCGCCTAACCGGCAACCTGCCCGGCGGCGGCGGCCAGCCCCGCGTCTCCGTCGAACTGGATCGCATCTCCCTTGCCGCCGGCCTGGACGCGCTACGCACGGTGCGCAGCGACCTGGCTCCCGGCATCGAGGTCGCCGGGTTGGCAAGCGGCAAAATCTCCTATACCCCCGAGAGCGATACGCCGCGGAATCCTGCTCACCCCGGCCATGTCGTCTCCGCCAAGGCCCATGCGGGTGTGCCAGGTCCGCTCTCTGGCAGCCTCACTGTCCAGGGATTTCAACTCAGCGGCAACGGCCTCAGCCAGCCCATCCGTGTTCCAAAACTCGTTTTGGCGCCCGCCAACCAGCCCCCCGGCGCTGGCCAGGCACTAACGGCTACCGCGGCCATTCCCGCAGGCGCAGCCATTCCGCTCACGGTTTCCACGCGCCTCATGCTCTCCGGCTATCAGCTCACGGTGCGCGGCCAGGCCTCCATCAGCCGGGGCAGAGAACTGGCGCTACTGGCAGGCATCAGGAATGCCGCGGCACTGGAGGCGCTTGCCGGCGAGCCCGCCTCAGTGGACCTGACCGCCAACGGCCCCTGGATGCTGCCCGCCCAGACGCTTTCGTTGAGCGACCTCTCGTCCGCTGCCGCCCCGCTCCCCTCCGCAATCCCTGCCGACAGCCTCACCGGAACCGTCACCCTGCGCAACGTCTCCTGGAAGGCCGATTACCTGGTCAACCCCGTCGAAATCTCTTCGGCTACGCTCCACCTGGCCTCCGGCGAGTTACGCTGGGAGCCGGTCGTCTTCTCCTATGGCCCGGTGAAGGGCACAGCCAGCATCACCCTACCCATCTGCGACGCGTCCCAGCCCTGCCCGCCGCGCTTCCAGCTCCAGTTTGGCGCACTCGACGCCGCCGTGATTCAGGCTGCGTTCCTGGGCGCTCATGAACAGGGCACCCTGCTCTCCACGCTAATCCATCGCCTTCGTTCCACGGCCACGCCGGCCTGGCCCATCCTGGAGGGCACGGTCAAGGCCGATTCCCTCATCCTCGGCCCGGTCACGTTCCATCAGCCTGCGGCAACCCTGCACACGCTTGCCGGCGGTGCCGAGATCACTGCCTTCGACGCCGCCCTGCTCGGTGGCCGCGTCCACGGAACCGGCACGTACCACGCCGCCGCCACCGCCAACGACAAGCCCTCTTACGACCTGGAAGCCCACTTCGACAAGCTCAGCCCGCCGGCCCTCGGCCAGTTGCTCGGTCTGCGCTTCTCCGGCGGTACATTCAACAGCAACGGCAAGATCGAACTCACAGGCTTCACCGCCTCCGACCTGGCGGCCTCGGCCAAAGGCACTCTTCACTTCGATTGGCAGCACGGAGCCGTCGCCGCGGCATCAAGCTTCATTCCCCCGGCAATGGCTCGCTTCGATCGCTGGACAGCCGACGCCGAGATTGCGAACGGCGCCATCACGCTGAAAGAGAATCAAGTCAAGCGCGGCGTCCGCGCCACGCCGGTTCAGGCCGCCGTCACCCTCGCCGACCCGCCCAGAGTCACTTTCCCAGCGGCCAAGCCAGCCCGGCAATCCGGTGATCGATAGGTTTACAGATTCTCCCGGTTACCAGGCCAGCAGTTCGTCCTCGGAGGTTGAGGAAAGGAAAGCGACCGGGGCGGCGTTGGGTTCGGGAAAGTCGCCGGCGCACTGGATCGACTCGGGACCGCTTACCTTGGCTACCAGCAGCGCCTGTTCGGTTTCGCGCAGAACCACCACAGGCGAGCGGCCCATGCTGGAAGCGATGCCAAAGCAGGCCGAGAGGCGGACGGCGTCTCCGGCAACGCGGTAGGGCGCGGAGAAAACATCCATCCGCAGGCGCTCGGCCATCATCACGGCGTTGACGGTGCTGCAGCCGGGCAGAGCGATCAGGAACTCGTCCTTGCCGGCGCGGCCCAGCAGGTCATAGCTGCGCAGCAGGCGCGCGGTGCGCGCCACCACCTGGCAGAGCAACTCGTCGCAGGTCTCCGATCCCAGCCGCGCGTTCCAGTGGCCGAAGTCGTCGATGTCGAATAGGATCATGCACAAGGAACTCTTCATGCGCTGCACGCGATCGGTCTCGCGGAACATCAAGGAGAGCATGGTCTCGCGGTTGTAGACGCCGGTCAGCCGGTCCATCTGGGCGCTGAGCGCGGCGGCCTCCCGCAGCAGCTCCAACTCGCGTGACTTGCGGTGGTTACGCAGCGCCGCTTCCACCCGCAGCCGCAGGTAGGCAGGCTCGATCGCGCTGGGCATCAGGTCGTCTAGCACGCCCTCGGCCAGACGGTCGATCCACTCCTGCGTGACAGTGTCCGAAATCAGGACAATCGGAAAGCGGCGGCCGGCCGCCTCGGCACGCGCCGAGGCCAGTAACTGCCCCATCTCCATGCCCGGCAGGTTGACGTCGATCAAGGCCAGGGCGGGCGCATGGGCAGCGGTCAACGCCGGCAGAGCGGCCTCGGCGGAGAGGCAAATTTCCACACGCGCTCCGCCGGCGGCAAGCACCGGTTCAAAGTCAGCGAGCAACGCGGGCTCGGGCGATGCGAGAAGATAGACGGGTGTAGAGTTGGCGAGCATATTTAAATACCTCGATATTGAATGCATCGGCGATAGTTAGAAATTATTTAGAGATTGGCAAAGTTTCTTGGGTGCCTTCAATAACCTCCGGGCGGGAATGTGGGTGCCTAAGGTCATTGGAACGGCTTCTACTGCTTGACGCAATGCCACTTACCCCCAGCCGTTGTTGAACTCCCTCCTTGCAAGCCATGATATTTGACTTGTATGGAAGCCATCCGTGCGCGGCGCCTGTCTGAGCAGGTGAATTGTCATTAAAGAGCCTTGAGCGAGTCCAGCCACAACTTCCAGAAGCGCGCCGCAGCCGCTTCGAGTGCGGCAGCGTTTTCGCGGGCCGATGCGCGCAGATTGGCGGCATGGATGCCCGCATGGTGCAGTTCACAGGCGTGGCCCACATACCAGCGCTCCAGGCCGGCTGCGGTAACCTCGGGATGAAATTGCAATCCCAAAGCGAAATCTTCTACCGCGAATCCCTGCTGGCCGTAGATTTCCGTCTTTGCCAGATGTCGAGCGCCGGAAGGAAGATCAAATGTGTCTCCATGCCAATGAAAGACGGAGACGCCTTCTGCCAGCAGCGGTGCAAACCAGGCCGGTGTCTCTTCATGCGGCGCGGGCTGAAGCGGCGACCAGCCGATCTCCGCGCCCTGCTCTCCGGGATACACACGAGCGCCCAGAGCCGCGGCCATCAGTTGCGCGCCAAGGCAAATACCGAGAATCGGCTTGCGCGCGGCAAATCGTTCGCGGATGCAGGCAATCTCCTCATGGAGAAAGGGATAATCCTGATGGTCGTAAACTCCAATCGGGCCGCCGAGAACCACGAGAAGATCGCAGGACTCGGCTTGCGGCAACGGGAAGCGCGCCGTGGATGCATCGACGGTCTCGATGGCGAAGCCGCGGCTCCAACGTGCCAAGGTCTTCAAAGGCGACGTGGCTGAGAACGAGGGCTCGGTGTGTATGCGTCCGCATGGAAACAGTGTACGTGCTGATATCCCACCCATTCCGCAGAAAAACGCGGAATGGATGGGGCACGGAAGTCTACAGCAAAAACTAAAATGCTCGGGCTGCCGGTTCAGTCGACGAAGTCAACCTGCGGCGCGATGGGGATGATGCCGCGCTCGTGGCCCATCTCCAGCAGTTTGCGAATGGCCGCGCGGCCGTCAGCGCCGTAGTCAAGCGTGCGCTGATTCACGTACATGCTGACGAAGCGGCTGGCCATGCTGACATCCAGGTCGCGGGCAAACTGCATGGCGTATTCCAGCGCCTGCTCGCGGTGATCCAGGGCGTGCTGGATGCTGTCTCGCAGGGCTTTGGAGATGATCTTGTGCTGCTCGGCGCCCAGTGAGCGGCGGATGGCGTTGCCGCCCAACGGCAGCATCATGCCGGTGGTCTCGCGCCACCAAACACCCAGGTCAAGAATTTTATTCAATCCGCTGGCGGAGTAGGTAAGCTGGCCCTCGTGGATGATGAGCCCGGCCTCGTAAGTCCCGGCCTGAATCGCCGGGATGATCTGGTCGAAGGGCACGATCTCAGTCTGTATTGCCGGATTGAAGATTTTCAGCGCCAGATAGGCGGTGGTCAGGGCGCCGGGAACGGCGATCTTGATGCTGCCCAGATCTCCGGGCGTCAGCGGCCGGCTGGAGACGATCATGGGGCCGTAGTCTTCGCCCACGCTGCCGCCGCAGCCCATCAGCGTGTAGTTCGCTTGCAGGTAGGGGTAGGCGTGGAAGCTGATGGCGGTCACGTCGAAGAAGGCCTCGTCCAGCGCGCGGCGGTTGAGCATCTCGATGTCGCACAAAGTGTGGGAGAAGCGGTAGCCGGGGACGCGCACCTTGTTGGTGGCCAGGCCATAGAACATGAAGGCGTCATCGGAGTCGGGACTGTGCGCGATGGAGATGTCAATGGTCTTGACCGGTTTGGCAACTGCGGGATTCTGGTTGCTCATGGGGGAAGAACGTCCTTTCAACTGAAATACAACGAAGAATCTCTGGAGAATTGGACAGCGGCCCTAAAGTTCTGTTTCCACGTCGGTTTCCTCAGCTGTGCCGGAAGCCGCATGGGCGCCTGAAAGTTTGGATCGACTTCGTCTGCGCTGCGCCCAGATGTGAAGCATCATGCCGGCGGCTGCAATCAGCATCGCCGCGAGCGAGACGAGTAGGGCAATCAGTAACCAGCGCATGGGATTAAACCAGGCACAGAATACCAGATGGACCTCAGTCTGGAGCAGGAATCCGAGCGCGGGATTGCTGGGCTGGACTCCATTCGAGGAGCGCGAAATTAACCCCAGCGGCACAGGAACTTTCTCCAAGTTTATGGTTTATATAGGATCAGGTGAACCCCATGAAGTCCAGAATCGCGCTTGTTCTATTCGGCGTTTGCTTGGTAACCCCAGGAAATGTTCCGGCCCAGGTTAAGCAGCCTCCCACTCCGGTCTATCCGCAGATCGTTCGCATCAGCTACCTCGAGGGAGATGTGCGCATCCATCGCGGCAGGCAGTACGAGAAAGAAACCAGCGGAGCCTGGGAGAAGGCCGTGGCTAATCTCCCGCTGGAATCCGGCTTCAGCCTGGTAACCGGCGCGGGGCGCGCGGAGATCGAGTTTGAAGACGCCTCGACCGTCTATCTCGCCGAGAACTCCGTTCTCTCCTTCAACGACCTGCATACCACGGGCACTGTTCCTTACAGTGAATTGGCGCTGCTGTCAGGCACGGCATCGCTTCATATCCGCCCGTACATCCCCGGCGATATATTCCTTCTGAGGACTCCCACGGATGACATCTGGACGAGCAATCCCTTCAAGACCAATGACCAAGCCGGCAGATATGCCGATTACCGGATCAGCAGCTATATCGACGGGGTTGCAGTTGCGTCACCGGAAGAGGGATTCGTCCGCATACGCGGATTAGCTCAGCAAGCCATCGGCAACGGCCAGACACAGTTCTATCGCGGGGGTGTCCATATTGTTTCCGCGGGCCCCCACGATCCGAATGCATTTGCCGAGTGGGACAAGTGGGTTGCGGAACGTGTTGCCCAGCGAACCTCGGCAATGTCGGATGTCATGAAAGCCTCCGGACTGACTCAGCCGATCCCCGGCTTGGCG
>Ga0326727_10011163_pt1 | contig 21045 bp, 19 predicted proteins | sample MB2enrmetagenome_FD_207643 | JGI IMG/M metagenome (GOLD analysis project Ga0326727, IMG submission 207643) | Lab enriched peat soil microbial communities from McLean, Ithaca, NY, United States - MB29MY | ecosystem: Environmental > Terrestrial > Soil > Wetlands > Peat | place: USA: New York...
TGAGACTCCTTACGTCGTCTCCTACGGGAATGAGTTGTTTTTTAACGACCCGCCATCAATGGAGGTGGATCATGAGTAACGCTTCCGTCCTAATCCTAATCCTAATCTTAATCTCAATCCCCTCTTCCCTCTCAATGGAGGTGCCCCATGTGTGAAGACTGCGGCTGCGGATTGTCTGCGGGAGCGCCGGTGACTGTTTCCGGCCACGACCACCCTGACCCTGGTGATCACGATCATCACCATCACGACCACGACCACGGCGATCATTCGCACCATCATCATTCGCACGAACCCGGCGCGGAAGAACGCCAGACGCTGGAGCTGCGGCACGCCATCCTTGAGAAGAACGACCGCCTCGCCGAACGGAACCGCGGCTTCTTCCGGGCGCGCGCGGTTCTGGTCCTGAACGTCCTCTCCTCTCCCGGCTCGGGAAAAACGACGCTGATCCGCGAAACCATCCGCCGGCTCGGCCCGCGCCTGAAAACGGCCGTCATTGTCGGCGATCTGGCCACCGACAACGACGCCCGCCGCCTGCGCGATTCCGGCGCGCCGGTGGTTCAGATCAACACCGGCACCGTCTGCCATCTGGAAGCGGACATGGTTGCCCGCGCCTTGAAGCAATTGGACATGACCAAGCTCGATCTCCTCATCATCGAGAACGTCGGCAACCTCGTCTGCCCGGCCAGCTATGATTTGGGCGAGGACCTGCGCGTCGTGCTGTTGTCTGTGACCGACGGCGAGGACAAGCCGCTGAAATATCCGCCCATTTTCCACGCCGCCAGCGCGGTCATCATCAGCAAGGTTGATCTGGCCCAAGCCTGCGACTTCAACCGCACGGAAATGACCGCCAACCTTCGGCACATTGCCCACCACGCGCAATTGTTCGAAATTTCCGCCAAGGCCGGGACCGGTCTGGACGCCTGGTGCGACTATCTGGTTGGGGAGCATGAAGCTGTGAAACGCCGCGACCCGCTGGCTTCGTAGCAAATTCCCGATAATATGCGATTATGCGGGACTGACTCGTTTACAAACCTTCGAGAGAAAAAGGCACGAATGAATGAACAGAATAAGGCAAATATACGGTTTGACCTCTTTAACTAACAGTTCCATACGATTATGAACCCTGAATTAGCGCGCCAATGGTATTCACAAACCAAATCGAATTATTCAAGTTTGGCGGATGTCGTCAGAACCACACTCGACGGCCTGCTTAAAAACTCAAGCGTTGATTATTTAAATGTGACCTCGCGTGTAAAATCACTTGAAAGTTTTGCGGAGAAGTTCGAACGAAAAGGATACGCAGACCCGGAAAAGGAAATGACCGACTTGGCCGGAATTCGCGTAATTACTTACATTGAGCGTGATGTTGATCGCGTGTGTCAAATTATACAACAAACATTTAATGTTCACAAGGACAAGAGTCTTGATAAGGCTAGTGAACTCGAAGAAAATCAGTTTGGCTATCGTTCAGTACACTTTGTTTGTGATTTAGGTTCTGTACGCGGCAAGTTACCTGAGTTTGCTGTGTACAGCGGGTTGTTTTTCGAAGTCCAAGTTCGCACCGTTCTTCAGCACGCATGGGCTGAAATCGAACATGATCGCAACTATAAACTTGCTGGGGTTTTGCCACGCATCTTACGAAGAAGGCTGTTTTCTATTGCAGGAACTCTGGAAATGGCAGACAGAGAGTTCAATGCCATAGCCTCAGAGTTGGATGATTATGCGAAAAGCATTGCTGCTACAGCCAAAAAGGGCGAGTTAGATGTGGAGATTGACAGCACCACCCTATCCGAATACTTAAAAGGTAAAATGGAACATTATGGGACAACACTTCAACTCAAGAGCAGACTTTTACCTGTAGGCATCCAAGAACTGAGAGATTATGGACTTACCACCCTGGCCGATGTGGATGCAATTATGCCTGAAAGCTTTTGGAAGTATTTGTTGAAGTACACAACGAGTCAAACTGTTATTGGACTCCTGCGTAAGGCGATGATGTTCAATGATTTAGACCGTTACTTCGAGCGTGCATGGAAAAGCCACTTCCAAGGTATGGCTCCGGAAACGTTTAAATTACTTTGTAAAAAATACGGTAATGACAAAGTTGAGAAAGTACTAAAGGAGTGTAAAATCCACTTACCGTAGTTATAGCCCTTTTGAAAACTCACATTTTTGATATACGACCGTCAAAGGTCAAAGGTCAAAGGGGTCAAAGGCTCAAAGGGGTCAAAGTCAAAGGGGTCGTACCATAGCTTTGTCCATTTGTCTTTATTCATTTGATTTTCTCCATGCGTCGGAGGGGTCAGATATTTTTGCACGTTTTGGCGCCTGCCGTCGGCGTTTTTTACGGCGTCAAAGGCGTCAACCCTTAACTGGGTCACTTTTGGGTCCATTTTCTTGACAGGATGAACAGGATTTACAGGATAAAATCCTTTGCTGGTTGACAGTTCTCCTTCTTTCATGCCGAAATCCTGTTCATCCTGTGCATCCTGTCAAAAGTCTTCGTGCTGTGTTTGGTGCCTGCCGTCCGCGTTTTTCACTGCGTCAGGGTCCCCGAACGTCTCGGGTGCTGCCCATCAGCTTGACGAAGCTGACCGCGCCGGGCGGGGCGGCGCTGTCCCCAATTGTCGCCCCCTGCACGTCGTTGAGCACTATCACCGGTTCGCTTCCGGCTGACTCAACATGGAAGCCGTTCAGTTCGATGTTCCGCACGTCATCGCACAGCAGGCACGGGCGATAATCTTTGCCTTGCACGCGAAGAGTGACGTTGTCGAACTTGATCCCCCCGGCGTGGCGGCAGTAGAAGCCCCAGGCGGGCAGTGTGCCGAACATCGTGCTTTCGGGATAATTTGCAGCGCATTCCGGAACCTGGGCGAGGCTGTCCAGGCGCAGGGAACCGGGCTGCGGGACACTGCCGATGCCGCCATAGACGATGGTGATATTCTTGAGTGTTACATCCTGCACAGGGTGGCCGGGCAGGCCGGTGACCGAGGCAGTGACAAGCATGGAGTGGTGATACGGATCCGGGCCGGGAAACTTGTCCATCCGCCCGGGCGGCATGTTGGGAATCTCGGCGGTGATGTCGCTGAGGGTCACGCCGTGCAGCGATCCGACCGCGCCATTGACATTGCGGTGACCGAGGCGGACGAAGATGGCGTTGTGGCTGCCGGTGATTTTGATGTGGGATATATGGACGTTCTCCATCTCGCCGCCGTCAACGATCTCCAGTGCGATGGCGCTGATGTAGGTATCGTAAATCTCCAAGTTGCGGCAGATGACGTTCTTGAATCCCACGGAAGAGCCGGTGCCAAATTTCAGGGCATTGCAACTGGAGCGCACGCGGCAGTTCTCCACCAGGACATCATCACATGCTTTGTCCACGGATTTCAGGCAGATGCCGTCATCCTCCGAATCGATGTCGCAACCGCGCACCGCCACATGCGCGCAGCCGTCAATGTCGAGGCCGTCATTGTTCAAGGCAGCGATGCTGCGGACAGTTAGGTTTTCGACGGTCAGGTGTTCGCAATCCCTGTACTCCTCGACCCAGCAGGCGCTGTCCTTGAGGGTGATGTCCCGCACGGTGACGTTTTTGCAGTTGCGGAAGTTGATGAGAACCGGGCGCTGGCCTTCTTTTGCGTCAGGCAGCTTCCCTTGTTTCCAAAGATGTTCGGTGTCGGCGGCCAGCAGCGTTCCCTGGCCGGCAATCGTCCCTTTTCCGCAGATCGTGATATCCTGTTGCTGGTCGGCCAATAACAGGCCGTGGAAATTGACTTTGCGATAGTCCAGCCGGTGCGGGCTGCCCAGCAGGGCTGCACCTTTGTCCAATTGCAAGGTGACGTGGCTTTTGAGGCCCAATGATCCGCTCAGGTATCTGCCCGGCGGAAGGATCACGGTGCCGCCGCCTGCGTCCGCCGCCGCGTCAATGGCCCGTTGAATCGCCGCAGTGTCCATGTTCGTGCCGTCACCGGTGGCGCCATAATGTCTGACGTTAAAGGCAGAGTTGTCCCCCACAGCCGCAGCGGGCAAGACCAGCATGGTCATTACGAGCGTCCCCGCAGGATGCAGTGCCATCGAAAAGGCAAATCTCATCAAAAGTCTCCCAAAGAAATGGGATTTGATTTTATTCATTTTAACACAAACTACGGTCTGCAACTTCGCGGCAATTTTTTGTTTTTGACCCCCGTTCTTGCCTTCCCGTTTTCAGATGGCTAAATTTATACAGCTTCCCACTAGGCAGCGAAAGTCGAAAACCCGCAACATGTTGCACCTCTGTAGCGGTTTGTGTTGCGGGCTAAGTCGTTGACTATCAACACTTGTTGCGGTGTTGCGGGTTTTTTGGACCTATCTAGCAATCTTACGTTTCTTGCGTTTTTTGGCGCTTGCCTCGCCGCGGCGGCATGACATTAATTCCCGATATTCCTATCGGCCTCAACAAGAGATTCAGTCTTCCGGCGGTTCGAGCAGGCGACGGGGCAAATCGCGCGCGCCATGCATTACGCGCTCGATGCTCAATACATCTCCGCTGCTGCGGTAAAAAATGAGCTGAACCCCAAAAGGCCTGCTAACCGGGAACGATCGGATACCCCTCAGTTCCTCCGCACGAAACCTTCTCCTCCGCCCCAATCCCGGCTGCCGCGCCAGCTTCTTTACCGTGGCATCAAACCCCGCCAAAAAACGCTCCGCCACCTCCACGCTCGCGTTCGCCAGGTACCAACGGTATTGATGCGTAAGGTCCGCCTCGGCGCGCCCCGAAATGCTGGCGCGCAAACTCATTCGGCGCGGCGTGCCGCCTTGCGAATCCGGTTGAGCGTGGTTTTTCCGTAGGTCTGATGCGGACTGCGCACTCCCTCGAGTAGCGCCGCCTCCAACGCGGGCGATTCGTAATCATCACGCAATTCGAGCGCGCGGAGCGCATCGCGCATCACGTCGCTTTCGTCCGCGTAACGTCCGCTGCGCACCTTTTCCTTCACGAGCGTTTCCAGTTCTTCCGTCAACGTGACTTTCATGGATTTATGCTATCAGTGTCCTTATCAGATTTCCAGCGTTTTTCAAAATATGGTTGGGATTCACCGGTGTTTGGCCGTTGTTTGGCGCTTGCCTCGGCGCGGCGGCGTGGCATTTTTGGGCCTGCTTATGAAAATTCTCTTTGTTGGCGGAACGGGGTTTATCAGCACCGCGGTCAGCCGGCTGGCGCTGGCCAGGGGATGGGAATTGTTTCTGCTCAATCGCGGACAGCACCATCCCAATCCGCCGGGTTGCCGGAGCCTGGTGGCGGACATCAACCGCGCCGACCAGGCCCGCGCCGCCTTGGGCGACACGCGGTTCGACGTGATCGTGGATTGGGTGGCTTACGCGCCGAATGACATTGAGCGCGACCTGGCACTGTTCCGGGGGCGCGCCGGGCAGTATGTTTTCATCAGTTCGGCTTCGGCTTATCAAAAGCCGCCGGCGCATTACCTTATCACGGAGTCCACGCCGTTGCATAATCCGTATTGGGAATACTCGCGCAACAAGATCGCGTGCGAGGAGCGGTTGATGCGGGCCTTTCGCGAGGAAGGGTTTCCGGTGACGATTGTACGGCCGTCGCTGACCTACGATCCGCAGCTTCCGATCGCGCTGGGGGGCTGGGGTTGCTACACGTTGTGCGACCGGCTCAAGAAAGGGCGTCCGATCATCATTCACGGGGACGGTTCGTCATTGTGGGTGGTGACGCACGCGGAGGATTTCGGGCGGGGTTTGCTGGGGTTGTTCGGGAACCCGGCGGCGCTGGGCCACGCTTTTCACATCACGTCGGACGAGGTCCTGACGTGGAACCAGATTTACGGGACGATCGCGGAGGCGTTGGGCGTCGAGGCCCGCGTGGTCCATATTCCGAGCGATTTCATCGTGAAGGTCAAGCCGGAGCTGACCGGCAGCCTTCTTGGGGACAAGACGTGGAGCGCGGTGTTTGACAACACGAAGATCAAGACGTGGGTGCCCGGGTATCAATGCGTCATTCCGTTCCGGGAGGGGGTTCGGCGCACGCTGGCCGGTTTTGAGGCTGACGCGGGCCGGCGGCGGGCGGATGAGGCGGTGAACAAGGAGTTGGACATGATCCTGGAAGCGTGGAAGCGGTGACGGACGCAAGACAAACAAAGAAACGAGTTCTGGTGCTCGGCCTGGGCAACGACATTCTGAGCGACGATGCGGTGGGATTGATTGTGGCGCGCGAAATCAGACAACACCTCTCCGACGCGGACGGCATTGAGGTTCAGGAAACCTCTGAAATGGGGTTGTCACTTCTGGATTACATCGTGGGCTTCGATGACTTGGTTTTGGTGGACGCCGTGCAGACACAACGGGCCCCACCCGGCTTCCTCCATGAATTCGACGGCAGCCAGCTCAACGTCCTGCCGATTATGTCCCCGCATTTTCTTGGTGTCGGGGAAGTGATGACACTGGGCAGACGGTTGGGCTTGCGGGTTCCACGTCAAGTAAAGATATTCGCGATCGAAGTCCAGGACCCGTTCACCGTCGGAGTTTGCATGACTCCTGCGCTGCGCCAGGTTCTCCCGTCAATCGCATTGCGGGTTCTGGCCGCCGCGCGGCAATTGAGCAGCGGCCGGAATGCGGTTATACGGACATGAGCGACGCGGGTTGGACCAATTGGCGGAGCAGGGTGCGCTCGCGGTTGTAGATGCTCACACAGAGCGGCAGGTGGCCGGGCAATGAGTGGGTGGCGCAGCCGAAACAGGGGTCGTAGGCGCGGAAGGCCATCTCCACCATGTTCAGCAGGCCCTCGCTCACGTTGCCTTTCTTGATGAGGCCCTTGGCGGCTTTCTCGACGCTCATCGCGATGCGAGCGGCGTTGTTTTGCGTGGCAACGATGAGATTTGCCTTTGTGATGAGGCCCTGGGAGTCCGTCTCGAAATGATGATAGAGCGTGCCGCGCGGCGCCTCGACCACGCCGACGCCGACGCCCGGCTTGGCGCTCGGAATGACGCGGAGGTTCGTGCCGGTGATCTCCGGGTCGTTGATCAACTCGACGATGCGTTCGGCGGCGGATATCATTTCGACGACGCGCGCCCAATGGTTGGCGAGGGTGTGATGGACGGGCTTGCCGCCGAGCGTGTTGAAAAATTCGTCGCCAGCCTTCTGCGCCTGCGGTGTGGCCATCCCGTCGCCCACGTTGAGGCGCGCCAGCGGCGCCACCGCATAGACGCTGCTCTGCGGTCCCTCCTCGAATCCATGCCAGCCCAGCGGCTTGAGAAAACAGAACTTCACGTAACTCCACGGCTCGACATGTTCGGCCACGAAGTCGCGATACTGCCGGGCGGGAAACTTCGCATATTCCTTGCCGTTGGGATCCACCACACGCACGAGGCCGTCGTAGAAGTTCACCCGATTCCGCGCATCCACAAGGCCCATGTAGTAAGTGCGGTGTGTATAGGGGTCCGACGTGATGAGCTTCACATAGTCGGGATTCTTCAAAACGATGTCCTTGAAGACCTGAAGCGTGAACAAGGCGAAGTCCAGCGTGTCTTTGGCCAGTTCCTTGAACGGCGGCAGGTCCTCCGGCTTGAGTCCCTTGGAGACGCCGCCGGGCAAGCCAAATACAGGATGAATCACCTTGCCGCCGAAGTAAGCGATCAGTTCGCGCAAGCGGCGGCGCATGGAAATGACTTTCTTGCCGGTTTCGACCCCGACCTTCGCTATGACGCCCGCCACGTTGCGCTGTTCCGGCGGCGCTTGCGGCCCGACAATGAAATCCGGGCCGCCGAGGAGGTAAACGTGCAGCGCATGGTCTTCCATCATAAAGGCGTTATAGACCAGCTCGCGAATCTTGCGGGCGGCGGGCGGCGGTTCAACCTGGTAAAGGTCATCCAGCGCCTTGGTCGCGGCCATGTGGTGGGCCGTGGGACAAACCCCGCAGATGCGGCTGGTGATCTGTGGCATCTCCTCCGCGGGCCGGCCAATGCTAAAGACCTCGAAACCGCGCAACTCGGGGATTTGCAGGTAAGCTTGCTCCACGTCGCCCTGGTCATCGAGGAATATGTCAATCTTGCCGTGGCCTTCCAGGCGGGTAATCGGGTCAATCGTCACCCGGCGGCGTTCGGCTTGAGCGGCGGCGATGGCGCGAGCGTTGGCCTCATTCCAAACTGTGGTGGTGTCGGGGTTCATGGCGCCTCCGGGGTTGGTTCAACCGGCAGGTTCACCTTGCGCCGCAATAAACTCCCGGCCAGTCCGTAGCGGTAGAACGCGCCCACGGGGTCAGGGATGCCGGCAAGGATGTCCCGGATTTCCTTCTCGTCCTTCGAGGCAACGTTCGCGCACAAGGAGGAGAGGATTTTTGCGCCTTGGTCGCGCACCCGCGACGTTGGCCCGAAGCACCCCGTGCAGGGCATGTTGCCGCCGGGACATTGCGCTTCGCAGCCGCCGCGCGTGGCGGGACCCATGCAGACGATGCCTTGCGCGAGCAGGCAGAGATCGGGGTCGAGCGCGACCTGATGCGGACGCTTGAACTCCTTGAAACCCAAGTCGGCGGGTTTGCTGGCCTTGCGCGGGCACTGGTCGCACAGGGCCACGTCAGGCGCCAGCACGCTGCCTTTGGGCGGGAGCTTGCCTTCCAGCAAGGCCCCGATGGCCGCCTTGGTGATTTTCGGCGTGGGCGGGCAGCCGGGGATATAGAAGTCCACGTCCACCACCTGGTCGAGCGCGCGGACGACGTTGCGAAATTCCGGCAACGTCACGGTGTGCCCGTTGTTCTGAAACGAAGTCAGGGGCCGCGTCTTCGCCTCGTTGACCAGCGTTGGCGCTTCCTCGTACACGTAACGGAGCAGTTGCCCGCGCGAAAATTGATTGGCCAGACTGGGAATGCCGCCCAGTTGCGCGCAAGCGCCGTAGGCGATGAGGCACTGGCTCTTGCGCCGCAGCAACCGCGCCATTTCCTCCTGCTCGCTGGTGCGGATCGCGCCGTTGAGCAGCGTGGCGGCGATGGACTTGTCCGGCATCGCCTCGACATGCTTTTTCTTGAAATCCATCGCCACCGGCCAGAAGACAATATCCACGGCCTCGAGCACGCCGAGGATGTCCTCGGCAAAATCCACGACGGCTTCTTCGCAGCCCCCGCACGAGGAGCACCAGTAGAAGCAGATTTTAGGTTTGTCAGGCATGGGCCGCCTCCGGTTCAGCGTGTTGCTCCGCCAATTCGCTGTTGCCCGCCGGGCCGGCCGGAGGTGTCATTTCGCGGTCCCAGTCCTGGCGGCGTTGCGGCAGGTTCAGCGGCCCCAGCGCGCGAAGTTGCTCCACCATGTCGTTGATGACGGTTTTGACCCGTTCGCCCTCCGAGGCGGAAATCCATTCCAAGCGCACACGCTGGTCTTCGATGCCCATGTCGCGCAACAGGCGCTGGAGCATTTGAAACCGGCGCAGGGTCTTGTAATTGCCCTCGCCATAGTGGCAATCGCCCAAATGGCAGCCGCCAATCAGCACGCCGTCCGCGCCCCTGGCCAGCGCGTCCAGAATGAACTGCGGATCCACGCGGCCGGAGCACATGAGCCGGATGACGCGGGCGTTGGAGGCGTGCTTGAGGCGCGAGACGCCGGCCAGATCGGCGGCGGTGTAAGTACACCAGTTGCAGAAGAACGCCACGATGCGCGGTTGCCAATTCGGGTCAGACATATGCCAGCACTCCTTCGATTTCACTGAAGATTTCCTCGTCCTCAAACAGGTTCTGCCGGATGGAACCGCTCGGACACGAGGCCACGCATGTGCCGCAGCCTTTGCACAGCGCCTCGTTGATCTGCGCCTTCTGTTTCGCCTCGTCGAAGGCAATCGCGGTGTAGGGACAGAGCGGGATGCACGATTTGCAGCCGGAACAATCGGCCTCGACGATGTAAGCCGTGTTCGGCTCCTGTTCGATATGGCCTTTGTCTATCAGCGCCATCGCCTCGGCGGCGGCGGCGCCCGCTTGCGCGATGCTGTCGGGAATGTCTTTCGGCCCCTGGCAGCAGCCGGCGATGAACACGCCGTCGGTGAACGTGCTGACGGGCGCCAGCTTCGGGTGTTTCTCCAGGAACCAGCCCTCGGTGCCGCAACTCATGTTGAAGAGCCGCCGCACGTCCTGCGCATCGGCCTGCGGCTCCATGCCCGTGGCCAGCACGATCATGTCCACTGGAATCCGGCGCACAAAACCGGCCAGCGTGTCTTCCACGCGGATAACGAGCTTGCCTTCTTCTTCCGGCGCCAGCGCCCAGTCGGTCACCTCGGCCACGCGGCCGCGCACGAACTGGATGCCTTCCTTGAGCGACTTGTCGTAGAACTCCTCGCAGCCTTTGCCCGGCGCGCGGATGTCCATGTAGAACACGGTCACGTCCGCCTCGGTGTGCTCGCGGACCAGTTGCGCCAGTTTCATCGAGTGCATGCAGCAGGTGCGCGAACACCAGCGGTTGGTTTTCATGTCGCGCGAGCCGACGCACAGGATCATTCCGACGGATTTCGGAGGACGGCCGTCGCGCAGGACGATCTCACCCGCCGTTGGGCCGGAACTGTTGACCAGCCGTTCCAGTTCAATGGCAGTGACAACGTTGGGATAAAGGCCGTAGCCGTATTGGGGAATCCGCTTCGCATCGAAAAGTTTGAAGCCCGTGGCGACGATGATGTTGCCGACTTTGATTTCGACCAGTTCCTCCTTTTGCGTGAAGTCAATCGCCTTGCGGTCGGCGCAGGCTTCGAGGCACGTTTTCTTGCACTTGCCGGTCCTGACCTGAAGGCAGCGGTCCGGGTCAATCACCACGACCGGCGGCACGGCTTGCGGGAACGGAATGTAAATGGGCTTCCGCTTGCTCAGGCCAACGTTGAATTCGTCTGGAAACTTCCCCTCTTTGAAGATGCAGGCCTGGATGCACTCCAGGCAGCCGACGCACAAGTCCTCGTTCACATAACGCGGCTTGCGCTTCACGGTGACCGTGTAGTTGCCGACGTAGCCCGAAACCTTCACGACCTCCGAGTAACTCCACAGCGTGATGTTCTCGTGCGAACGGACGGCGGACATCTTGGGGGTGAGAATGCAGGCGGCGCAATCCAGCGTGGGAAACGTCTTGTCGAACTGCGCCATGTGCCCGCCGATGCTCGGGTCCCGTTCGACCAGAAACACTTTCTTGCCCGCGTTGCCAAGCGTCAGGGCCGCGTGAATGCCCGTGATGCCGCCGCCCACCACCAGCACGTCGGGGTGAATCGGCACCCGCGTCGTCTCCAGCGCCCGATGAAAACGAACGCGGCAAATCGCGGCGTGCGCCAGCGACTTGGCTTTCGCGGTCGCTTCCTCGCGGTCCGTATGAACCCACGAATCGTGCTCGCGGATGTTGACCATCTGGAAATAAAACGGGTTCAATCCGCCCGCGGTGACGGCGTTGCGGAACGTGTGCTCGTGCAGCAAAGGCGAGCAGGACGCCACGACGACGCGGTTGAGCTGGTGCTCGCGGATGTCCTGTTGGATCAACTCCTGCCCCGGGTCAGAGCACATGTATTTGTAGTCGCGCGACACCACCACGCCGGGCAGTTTGGCGATGTATTGCGCCACGGCGGGGCAGTCCACCATCCCCGCGATGTTGTGCCCGCAGTGGCAGACGTAGAAGCCGATGCGAACTTTGCCATTCTTGTGGTTGGTGTTCATGCCGTGACAGGCTCCGCTTGCAGGGGTTTCATGGGAACAAAGTTGCGCTTCAGCCCCAGTTGCTCCGGCGACAGCCCGAAGGCCAGTCCCATCAATTGCGTGAAATAAACCGTCGCGATCCGCGCCGGCCCCCAGCGCCGGCTGATCTGGTCCTGATACGCATCCAGGTTGAATTGGCAAAGCGGACAGGCTGTGGCGATCACGTCCGCGCCGCGCCGGACGGCTTCCTTGAGCAGGATGTAGGTCAGGCGCAGCCCGGCTTCCGGCACGGTGCCGGTCAGACTGCCGCCGCAACACTTGGTCTTGAGCGGGAAATGAACGACCTCCGCCCCCGCCGTGGCCAGCAGCCTGTCCATCGTCGTCGGATTCCAGGCGTCGTCGAATGTCGCGTAAGGGCGCACTGTCTGGCAGCCATAGTAGGGCGCCACTTTCAATCCCTTCAGGGGGCGGACGACCTTTTCCTTGATGACGTCCAGTCCCACGTCGTTAACCAGTATGTCCAGCGGATGACGCACCGGCACGTTGCCGCTGTAAGTGAGCTTTGCGTTCCCCAGCGCACGCTGGACGGCCGCATTGATTTCGGGAAAGTCGGCGATGTTGTGCTTGGTCTTGTTGAGCACCAGATAACAGGCGCTGCAGGGCGCCATCAGATCGCGCGGCCCGGCTTTTTCGGCGATGGCCAGATTGCGCGCGGCGAGCACGGCGGCCTTGGTCTCGTCCACCGACATGTAGGCCGTGGCTCCGCAACAGTTCCAATCATCCAGTTCAACGAGTTCGACGCCCAGGTGCTTCATGACCGGCAGCAGAGATTCCTCATAAGCGCGGCCCAGCCCCTTGAGCGAGCAGCCGGGGAAGTAGGAGTATTTCATTGCCTCTCCTTCGGTTTGCCGTCGCCATTGTCGGCGGTGGCCAGCATGGCGGCCAGTTCGGCGCGGCGTTCGATGTGTTCGGGCCGCAGCCCAAAGCGCCCGGTGCGAATCATTCCCAGCCCCAGCCGCCACGACCCCAGCGCGGCGCCCCAATTGGTTTTGAGGAACAGTCTCATCACCAGCAGCGTCTCGGTGATGCGCCCTTTGCGGCGGACCATTTCGTAGAATTCCTTCGCCAGCACCGCAATCGGGAAACGCTTCGGATAGATGCCGTCCTGAATGGCCCGCTGCTTTAACGCATACATGATATCGGTGATGCGAATCTGGCGCGGGCACTCGACGGTGCAGGCGTAACAAGAGGCGCAAAGCCAGACGGTGTGGCTGCGCAGAACTTCGTTTTTGAAATCGGCCCGCACCAACGCCACGACCTGGCGCGGCGAGAAATCCATGTAGATGCTCAACGGGCAGGTGCCGGAACAGGTGCCGCACTGGATGCAACTCTGCAGTTGCTCGCAGCCCGACACGCTCATGATCTCCTTCGCAAACCCCCTGACCCGGTCCCCCTCGTATTTGATCCTGCGTTCGATCCGCATCATAATTTACCTCCGCCTCCGGCTGTGGCCCGGTCCCGGAACCACGTGAAAATAGCATCCCAAACCTCTTTCAAGCTAAGTTGATGCCCGGCGGAAAGTCTCACCTTGCATTGGCAAAGACCGGCTATCTTTTGCGCATCGCAGCAGGGAAACGGTGAAATGGAAGCCGCGCTCTTGCCGCATAAACTTTGCTTCTTTGCTTGCATTTAATCGCCGTTTTGTTAGAAAGTTTAATATGCAGTTGGATAAGGTCAATGAGCATAAGCATAACTTAATCCCATGAACGCGGATACGACGAACCATCCGGGCGCCAAAGGCAAATACGCCTGGCGCGAGTTGGAGCGGGTTGAACCGCTGAAGCGTCCGGTGCCCGACCGGCTGTCCGATTTCAACGTCGTCTCCCGGCCCTACGACGAAACCACTGCCAGCCAGCAGGCCAGCCGCTGTGTGCAGTGCCCCAACCCCAACTGCGTGGCGGCCTGCCCCTTGGAAATCCCCATTTCGGAATTGCTCGGGCTGACCGCGGGCGGGCGGTTCCGGGAGGCGGCGGAATTGCTTTTCCACACCCAAAGCCTGCCGGAATTTGTCGCGCATATTTGCGTGGAGAAACGGCTGTGCGAAGCGGCTTGCGTGCTCCAGAAACCATCCGATCCCGTCCCCATCGGCTCCATTTCCCGGTTCCTGCTCGATTACGGCTGGAAGCATGGGGTCGAGGAGCCGCCTCCGGCGCCCGCCAATGGCCGGCGGGTCATCGTCATTGGTTCGGGCCTGTGCGGCCTGGTGGCGGCTGATGCGCTTTCGCGCCTGGGCTACGCCGTCACCATCATGGACAGCGCGCTCGCCCCGGGCGGGCGCCTGGTCAACGGGCTGGCCGGCTTCAAGGTGGACAGGGCGGTCATCCGGCGGCGGGTGCAATCTTTGAAGCAACGCGGTGTCCAATTCCGCATGGGCGTCCTTTGCGGTCGGGATGTGACGATGCGCGAGCTGCGGCGCGACCATGACGCCCTGCTCTTTGCGCTGGGCCGCACGGAAGCGGTGCCGCTGGAAATTCCCGGCGCGAAGTTGCGGGGTGTTTGCCAGGCTTATCCCTTCATTCTGCACCACACCTCCGACGCGGTCCTTCGCGCCCCGCCGCTCAACGTCGAGGGCCTCCGCGTCGTGGTGCTCGGCGGGGGCGATACGGCGATGGATGCGTTGCGGGTCGCCCTGCGCGCCGGAGCCGGCGATGCCTTGTGCATTTACCGCCGCGACCAGGAGCTTATGCCGGCTGATCCAAAGGAATTCGAAAATGCCGTCGAAGAAGGCGCCTGTTTCCTGTTCCGCAGCCAGCCGGTGGAGATCCTCGGCAACCTGAGCGAGGAAGTCACCCGCGTGCGTTGCGTGCGCACGCAGCTTGACGCGCCCGACGCCTCCGGCCGGATCAATGCGCAGCCCCGGCCCGGGACCGAGTTTGACATTCCGGCGGAAGTGGTGCTGGTGGCCCATGGCTTTGCCCCGCCGCGCCTGCCGGATTGCGACGAGTTCAGAGAGCTGGCCGTGGATGAACGCGGCTGCCTGGTTGTGGATTCCGCCCAGATGACCAATCTGCCCGGCGTCTTTGCCGCCGGTTCCATCGCGCGCTGGCCGGTGTCGATGATCGAAGTGATGCAGGACGCGCGCAAAGCCGCCGCCGCGATTGACCGCTATCTGGCCGCCCGGCGATCTGGAAAGTAAGAATTAAGGGGGAGGCTTTTCGACTCGAAGAAAAAGCCAGTCCTTCCCTGCACATATCTCCATTGTAAGGCCTGAATTGTGTCGGGAAAGCTTACAAAGAGACGCGCGAGATGCATCTGGTTGATATTAAGTGCTTTAGCCGCTCTTTTTAGATAAAACCGAATGGGGGAGCCGGTTTTCTTTACAAAGTCGCAATAGCCCGCCAAAAAAAATCATGACTGGCAAAACTCGCTTAAACCGTTTGCTTGTAATGTTATGCATAAAAATTCGGGGAATGAAAATAGACGCTGGAATGAATATTGCTCTCAACCTGAAGCTCTATGCAAGAATCGGTCAATTTTTAACATCAAGCAATTAACGACTTTGAACTGAAATAACTATGAAAACTGTCATAAATCTGAATGATTTTGGATTTTCTTCCCTCGTGAATGGTGGCTTTGTCCGGCGCGCGAGTTCGGCAATCCTCACTACGAGCATTGCGGCCGTCATTTTGCCCCTCGCTGCAAACGCCCAGTCGTTCTCTTATTCGTCCTTCTCGTCGGCCGCGCTGGCCGCCAATCCCCTTCAGATCAACGCAGATGCCGCTGCGCCTGTGACCGGGGCCGAAGGGACGCCAGTGCTGCGTCTTACTCCCGCGCAGGAAGATCAGGCGGGCAGCGCCTTCAGTCTGAATACTATTCAGCTTGGAGGCAACGCCAGCTTTAGCACCGCCTTTGCCTTTCAGATGACCGACGGAGGTGGGATCCCCGATGGAACCGGCAATACGCCCGGCGCCGATGGAATTGTCTTCGTTCTGAACACTGTCGCCAACAATGTCGGAGGCTTGGGCCAGGGGGTCGGCTACCAAGGCATCGCAAACTCCGTCGGAATCAAATTCGACACTTGGATGGACGCCGCGGGCAGCTTTCCCCAAGACAGCGATCCGAATGGCAACTTCGTGGCCGTGTACACCGACGGCAGCACAGAAACCGCGGGTTATACGCCGTATTCGCCAGGCGATCTAAGCGCCAACCAGTATTACACGCCGTCCACTATCATGAAAAACGGAGATATCTGGTATGCTTGGATCGATTACAACGGCACGACCGACGAGTTGGACGTGCGCCTGTCGGATGGTGTTGACGTGCGTCCAGCCAATCCGGATTTGAGCGAAACCATTGATCTAAACGCATCGTCCATTCTGGGATCGTCCCCGGATGTCTATGCGGGATTCACCTCCGGGACAGGCGGCGCGTACGACAACAACGATGTTCTAAACTGGCAATTTAACGACACCTACGAGCCTATTGGCGTTCCCGATGGCGGACCCGGAGCCGTTCTGGAGGCAGCGACTCTATGCGGCGTCTGCGTCCTGTCCGCGCGCATCTTTCGCCGCCGGATTGCCTGAAATCCGCAGCCCAGCCCGGGAAATATCCTTAGATCATCTACCTCATTTTCCGTACACATGTCTGGCATAATGCCTGACTGACGGCGGGCGGGCCGATGTGATACAAGCGGCCCATGAGCAAACTTTGTACCTGTTGTGAAAAGTCGTCTCCTTATCTCCTGAGCCTGATGCGCGTCGTCGTGGCCCTGATGCTGATGCAGCATGGAGGGCAAAAAATTTTCGGGTATCCGGAGGTCAGGTTTGGCACGCCTCCTCTTTTCTCAATGCCCGGCTTTGGGGGGATGGTGGAGCTGGCAGGCGGACTGCTGGTCCTGCTGGGGCTTTTCACCCGGCCCGTGGCGTTGATTGTTTGCCTGAAGATGGCGGCCACCTACTTCGTGCAGTATGCGCGTGACGCGTGGTGGCCCATCCACAACCACGGGGAACTGGCCGTCCTTTATTGTGTTGTGTTCCTTTATTTGTCCGCGGCGGGCCCAGGCCCCTTCAGTTTGGATGAGTGCCGAAAGGGTGCCGCGGCCCCGGCCCCATCCCCGGCCCCGCCCCCTTCCGCTCCGAAACCGGGATAATAACTTTCCCTGGTGAGATCCGCGAAAGGATCCCGGGAAATTGGCGCTCGCTCATTTTATTTGCCAATTCCCTGGTGGCCGTTTCATTTCCAGCCTTCCCGAATAATCACTCTTTTCTAAAATTTCTTTCAAAAATCTGTTGACGAATGAATATGTTAACTGTATTGTTCGTCTAGTGAATGACCCATTCAGGCCATGCCGGAAAGGAAGAGGGGGAGCGCGCGCGTCTCGCGCGCCGGTGTTTGGCGTCCCGCCAAACACATCCATTCGGCCTGGCAACGGCGGACGGGCGCAAACTGCTGGTTTCGTCTTTATCGTTACAGTGGATGGGTCAAACCGTGATAAACTTAGTTACATCCAGTCAAACCGGTGCGTCGGGCCAAATTGCCGGCAATTATTATGGAAATACTTTAAATTGAATGACTTGCAAACCAAACCCTCTCAAACCCGGTCGAAGTCGGTCAAAGTGAGTCAAACCGATATGACCATCGTTCTTTGTTCCAATGCGAACGATGCCCGGAGCCGGAATAGGAATTGCAAAACGGCGGGTTTGGGGACAGCCTCCCTCCGGATGACTCGCTTGAATGCGCCGCCAACAACGCGCTTGAAAATTGCCGTGCGCGGCGCGGTGCAGGGGGTCGGTTTCCGCCCGTTTGTGCATCGCCTCGCGGCGGAACTCGGCCTGGCCGGCTGGGTCAACAATTCCAGCCAGGGCGTTTTCATCGAAGCCGAAGGTCCGCGCGCCAGCCTCGAGCAATTCCTGCTGCGCCTGCGGACGGACAAGCCGCCGCGCAGTTTCATCCAGAGCCTGGAATCCTGGTGGCTGGATGCGGCGGGTTACGCGGGCTTTGAAATCCGGCCCAGCGAAACCGGCGGCGGCAAGACGGCGATCCTCATGCCAGACCTGGCCACCTGCCCCGAATGTCTGCGCGAGATTTTTGATCCGCGGAACCGGCGGCATCTGTATCCGTTCACCAACTGCACCCATTGCGGGCCGCGCTTCTCAATTGTGGAGTCGCTCCCGTACGATCGCGCCAACACGTCCATGAAACAGTTCGCCATGTGCCCGGAATGCGAGCAGGAATACCGCGACCCCGCCAACCGCCGCTTTCACGCCCAGCCGAATGCCTGTCCGAAGTGTGGTCCGCATCTGGAATTGTGGGACGCCGGGGGGGCCGTTCTGGCCTCGCATCACGAGGCCTTGTTGCAGGCGGCGAATACCGTCCGCGAGGGAAAAATTCTGGCGCTCAAAGGCATCGGCGGCTTCCAGTTGATGGCCGATGCGCGCAACGACGACGCAGTGAGGCGCCTGCGCCAACGCAAGCAGCGCGAGGAGAAACCCCTGGCTTTGATGTATCCGTCGCTCGAGGCCGTGGGCGCGGATTGCCGCGTCTCGGACATGGAAGCGCGCTTGCTGGCATCGCCGGAATCGCCCATCGTCCTGCTGCGAAGGCTCGCGGCGCGGGCGTCAGCGGTTGCCCCGGGCAATCCGAACCTGGGCGTGATGCTGCCCTATTCGCCGTTGCACCATTTGTTAATGGCCGGGTTGAAGTTTCCGGTGGTGGCGACCAGCGGCAATCTGAGCGACGAACCCATTTGCATTGACGAACAGGAGGCCCTGCAAAGACTCCGCAACATCGCGGACCTGTTCCTCGTCCATAACCGGCCCATTGTCCGGCATGTGGATGATTCGGTGGCGCGCGTGGTGCTGGGACGCGAGCAGGTGTTGCGGCGGGCGCGCGGTTATGCGCCCCTGCCCGTGCGATTGACGGACGGAAGGCCCGCAACCGCCCTTGACACCGCCTCGCCGATTTTGGCGGTGGGCGGACATTTGAAAAACACCGTGGCGCTGGCGATCGGGCCGCAGGTGTTTGTCAGCCAGCACATCGGCGACCTCGAAACGGTGCAGTCGTACGAGGCTTTTCTTGCCGTCATCAACGATTTCCAGCGGCTCTATGAAGCCGATCCCCGGTTGATTGCCAGCGACGGGCATCCGGACTACCTTTCCACCCGATTCGCCAGGAGCCTGGTTGGCGGGAAGACCGGCCGGCGGGGCGTTTCCGTGCAACATCACATCGCGCATGTCCTTTCGTGCGCCGCCGAAAACGAACTTGCGCCGCCGCTGCTCGGCGTTTCCTGGGACGGCACGGGCGATGGATTGGACGGAACCGTCTGGGGCGGGGAGTTTTTTTTGTTGACCGAAAAGGCGTGCCGGCGCGTGGCCCATTTCCGGCAGTTCCGATTGCCCGGCGGCGAACAGGCCATCAAGGAACCGCGCCGGGCGATGCTGGGGATGCTTTACGAGGTGTTTGGCGACATCTCGCTGGACGCGCCCAAGTCGCCGCCGCTGCAGTCCTTTGCCGCGGATGAGCTGCCGGGCTTGGCGGGCATGTTAAGGACCGGGATCAACTCGCCGCTCACGTCCAGCGCGGGGCGGTTGTTTGACGCCGTGGCGGCGTTTCTGGGCATCCGGCAGATCGTGCGGTTTGAGGGGCAGGCGGCGATGGAGCTTGAATTTAGTATTGACAACATCGTGACGGATGAAACGTATTCGTTTGAAATGGAGCGCCGGGGGGAGGCGGGCGGCGGGTCCATGCTGGTCGTGGACTGGAGGCCCATGGTCAAGGACATGTTGGCGGACGTGAAGCGCCATCCTCCCCTTGGATTGATCTCGGCGAAGTTCCACAACACGCTGGTCGAAGTCATCGTCGCGGTGGCGCAACGGGTCGGACAACCCCGTGTGGCGCTTTCAGGCGGCTGCTTCCAGAACCGGTATCTGAGCGAAAGGACGGCTGCCCGGCTGGAACAGGAAGGCTTCCGGCCCTACTGGCATCAGCGCATTCCGCCCAACGACGGCGGAATCGCCCTGGGACAAATCGTTGCCACACTCATGGGCGTGCAGTAAGTTGGAGCAGGATGTGTTTGGCCATTCCAGGAAGAATCACCAGCGTCACTGGCGATGACCCTCTGTCGCGCACGGGCAGCGTCGATTTCGGCGGCATCCAAAAGGACGTCAACCTTGCTTATGTGCCCGAGGCGAAAGTCGGCGATTACGTCATTGTCCATGTTGGCTTCGCCATCAGCCGGCTGGATGAGAGCGAGGCGAACGAGGTCTTCGAGTATCTGCGCCAGATGGGTGAATTGCTCGAACTCAAGGAGGGCAGCCCGTGAAATACCTGGACGAATACCGCGACGGAGCCAAGGCCGGCGAATATGCGCGGCAGATTGCCCGCGTCACCACGCGGCCCTGGGCGATCATGGAAGTTTGCGGCGGGCAAACCCATGCCATCGTCAAGTTCGGCATTGACGAACTGCTGCCCAAATCCATCACGCTCATCCACGGCCCCGGCTGCCCCGTGTGCGTCACCCCTCTGGAGTTCATTGACAAAGCCATCGAGATTGCCTCGCGGCCGGACACGATTTTTTGCTCGTTCGGGGACATGCTGCGCGTGCCGGGCAGCGCGGCCGATTTGCTCTCGGTCAAGGCCGGCGGCGGCGATGTGCGGATTGTTTATTCGCCGTTGGACGCGGTGAAGATCGCCGCGCAGAATCCGGCGAGGGAAGTCGTGTTTTTCGCGGTGGGCTTCGAGACGACGGCGCCCGCGACGGCGATGGCGGCGCACCAGGCGGCGGAGCAAGGTGTCAAGAATTTTTCGATGCTGGTCGCGCACGTGCTGGTGCCGCCGGCGATGGAGGCCCTGCTGGCCTCGCCCGAGTGCCGGGTGCGGGGTTTCCTGGCGGCGGGCCACGTCTGCGCCGTGATGGGCTGCGCGGAATACGAGCCGATTGCGGCGAAATACCGGGTGCCGATTGTGGTGACGGGTTTTGAGCCGCTGGACATTTTGCAGGGGGTGTTGATGTGCGTGCGGCAACTGGAGGACGGGCGGGCTGAAGTGGAGAACCAGTATGCCCGCGTGGTGCGCCGGGACGGCAACGAGCACGCGCGGCAGCTTGTCCGGCGGGTGTTTGAAGTGGCGCCGCGCAAATGGCGCGGGATCGGCGAAATCCCCGCAAGCGGGCTGCGCCTCAGGAGTCAATACGAAACATTGGACGCCGAAAAAAGGTTTGGGCTGGCTGGCCGCGACACCGCGGAGAGCGCCGAATGCCTGAGCGGGCTGGTGTTGCAGGGGCGGATCAAACCGGCCGAGTGTCCGGCCTTCGGCAAGGGTTGCACGCCCGAACATCCGCTGGGCGCGCCGATGGTTTCCTCCGAGGGCGCGTGCGCGGCTTACCACCGTTATCGCAGCCGCGCGCCGGCCGCCGT
>Ga0326727_10011164_pt1 | contig 21044 bp, 15 predicted proteins | sample MB2enrmetagenome_FD_207643 | JGI IMG/M metagenome (GOLD analysis project Ga0326727, IMG submission 207643) | Lab enriched peat soil microbial communities from McLean, Ithaca, NY, United States - MB29MY | ecosystem: Environmental > Terrestrial > Soil > Wetlands > Peat | place: USA: New York...
GTTTCCACTCGCAGCACCGCGCCGTGCTTGTCGTAAATCTTGATCGAGTTGCCGTTGACAAAGTGTTTGAGGCGCAGCCCTTCCACCCGCTTTTGCAGGCTGCTGTGCAACTCGCCGGCGAATTTGCCCACCCCGTTGCTCGGCGGCTTGTGGCCCAAAAAACGGAGCACATCCCGGCTGCCAAAGCTCTTGATCCCGTGATGCACCAAGCGCGGATACAACTGCGCCAGCCGTTGTGGGCGCGCAAACAGCACGTCCGTGGCATACTCGCTCTCGCACGCGGTCCAGTAATACGAGAGCGCCATGGGACGGCAGATGGCCTGGTAAGTCGGATGGTTCTCCAAAACCAGTTTCTCCAGTTCCGCCGTCCACCGTGTATTCAACTGTTGATCCAGCAGTTGTTGGGCTTTGGCCGCGTCTTCAATCCAGGTAAAACAATTATCCATCTGTTGGAAACGCATCCCCAGAGCCGTCATCTGTTGGGCCAGCCAGTTGCGGCCATTCAGGCAGACGTTGATCAAAAAAGGAAACCACGTTTGCAAACGCAGGTGCATGAAGCCGAAGACCGGATGCAGATGGTAAAAATAATAATGCAGGCATTTGCCCCAGCCCAATTGCGCCTCCAACATTTTAGTCTTGGGATTGCCGCCCACGGTGTAAGTCCGGCACGGCTCCACGCAGCTCAAAATCCCGATGAGGCCGGAGGACACGCCGTCCTTCTCCGCGACCATCCGCGCCACCTGCTCCTTGCGCACCTGGCCGGACGACAAATAAATCAGCGGACGCCCGGATTTTTCGGCCAGTTGTTGCGTCGCCGCCTTGATCTGTCCGGTGACTTGCAACATCAAAGCCTTGAAATCCTTCATCAGGAAACCGGCCCGCTTGATGTACATCTCCATCACCGGCGGATGATAAAGGGCGCGGAAGGTGCCCGCCAAACGCAGTCGGTCGAAGCCGCGCAAGACGCCGATGACATCGGCCTGATGTTTTTGGATAAACGGGTTGGGTGTGCCGTCGGGATCTACGGAAGCTTTGTTTAACATGAAGGGCTTGTACCAAACCGAGGGCGTCCTTGAAAACCGATTCCATCCGGCTCGTCCGGGTCATCCGTGGTCCAATCATCGACTTGGTTTAGACTCTGTGATCTCTGTTGCCTCCTGTTCAGATGTCTTTCCTTTGGTTGCGGCTCTGCCGCGCTGGGCCTTCTGCGCCTTATCGCGGCTAATCCTCCACCCCATGCCTTCATTTAACATTTAGAATTTAGCATTTATTACTTTTTCCCGTTGACATTCTTGCCTTAAAGCCTATAATATCTCCCAGTGTGCATAGGAACGCACAGCGCCAGAGCCGTTCTCCGGGAGGGTCCCCAATATCGGGGCGTCGCGGCGCTCCGCCCTCCCGCTTTGCCTTGTCCTGTTCACCATTCAGCATCGCCACTCCACCACTCCACCACTCCGTTTGCCTTATTTGTGCCTTTATGTCCCATCCATGTCCCTCCGCCAACCCGGCGAATTCCGCCAAAAACTCCCTTCTTGGACCCGTTCCAATGAAGGTCAATGAAGGTCAATCAAGGTGAATGAAGCCAAATGAAGGTAAAAAAAATAAAAAAAAAATTATTGCCCAAAACGGTTCCCCGCTGTTTTCGGTGAAATCGCCATGTCCACGGGTTCCTCCACCTCGCAGGCCCCTTTCGCACGCTCTGCGCTCTCGGCGGCCTCTGCGCGAGAGTCTCTACCCGTCTGGCTTCATGACTCGCGCGGAGTCGCGGAGATCGCAGAGGAAAACAATCCCAATGGCGGACGCTTCTCACTGAAAACAGCGAAGAAACCTGCAAATCGTCTCAAGTGCCTCTCCATGAATAACTTACATGCTAAACCCTGGCTTTTCCCATCTGCGCCAATCAAAGCCAATCAAAGTAAATCAGGGCACAAATACAGGATCCCAAGCCTAAAATCGGCCTCTGCCGCCGAAAATGTAGCCCAGCCGTCCTCGGCTGCGGGTTCCAGTGCGGCCCCGGTGTGGTTCATTGCCAAACTGGCGGCGGGACGCCGTCAGAACCCGCCGGCGAGGACGCCTGCGCCACACTTTCTCTCTGGCCCGACCTATCAGGAATCCAAATCTCTCAACTCGCTTATCCTAGTCACTAACCACTATCCACTATTGGATTCTCTCGACTTGGTTTCCACGGTTTCCTAACATCTGCCGCAAGCAATGACGACCAACCAAAACCCTGTTCCCATCCAGTATCTCCTGACTCTGCCACCCCGCATGGCGGCGGAGTTCGAGGAACTGGAGGGACGACCCCGGCCGGAATGGTTCGCCGCGTGCGATCCGCCCGGCCAGTCCCTCGGCTCCGGCGGCGGCACCGCCAATCTGCTGGCGCAGGCCTGGCGTCAATGCGCCCCCGCCGAATCGTTCGAGGATTGGTTGAATTCAAGCCGCAAGCTGATTGTTCACGCGGGCGGCCAGAGCCGGCGGTTGCCCGCCTACGCCCTGGTCGGCAAATTGCTCATGCCCATTCCCGTCATCCGCTGGGCGCGCGGCCAGCGGCTGGACCAGACCCTGCTCGACTTGCAATTGCCCGATTACCAGCGCGTCCTGGCCCATGCGCCGTCGGGCGTCGCCGCGATGATTACCAGCGGCGACGTGCTGCTCCGTTTCGCGCGGGAATTGCCCCCTTTTCCGCAGGTGGACATGCTCGGCCTGGGCCTTTGGCTCGCGCCGGAACGGGCCTGTCACTTCGGCGTTTTTTGCGCGCCGCGCGGCCATCCCACGCAACTGGCCTTTTTCCTGCAAAAACCGCCCGCCTCCAAAATCCGGGAATTGGCGGAGAATTACTTGTGCCTGGTGGACACGGGAATGTGGCTCCTGAGCGCGCGCGCCGTCCGCGTGCTGATGGAACACAGCGGCTGGATCGCGTCCAAATCGCAATTCCGCGGCGGCGCGCCCGCGCCCTACGAGCTTTACGCCCACTTCGGACTGGCGCTGGGAAAATCACCTTCCGTCCAGGACGAGGCGATCAACAGTTTGACTTGCGCGGTCGTGCCGCTGCCCGAAGGCCAATTCTATCATTTCGGCACCAGCGCCCAAATGATCGAATCCATTTCAACCCTGCAAAATCTGGTGCTGGACGGGACCAAGGTCGGCCTGGCCGGCAGCCGGCGGCATCCCGATCAAATCACGCAGAATTCGATGGTCGGCGCGCGGGTGCGGCATGAGAACAATCATACCTTGTGGATTGATGGCAGCGTCATTCCGGCTTCGTGGCAACTGGCCTCCAACCACGTCCTGACCGGCGTGCCGGAGAACGACTGGCCCTTGTGCCTGGAGCCGGGCGTCTGCCTGGATTTCATCCCGGTGGGAGAGGAAGACTCTTGCCTTCGCTGCTACGGGTTCAACGACGCTTTTTCCGGCGAGGCGCGGCAGCCTTCCACGCTCTGGTTCGGGCGTCCTTTGCTGGAGTGGTTTTCCGCGCGCGGCCTTCAACCCGCGGATGCCGGCTTGGACGGGGCGGTGGACATCCAGGACTGCCCGCTCTTTCCCGTCTTCCAGCCGGCGGCGTCCGATGCCGAATACTTGACATGGCTTTTTGCTGCTCGCCCGGAAAGCCGCCCCGTTTTTGCGCGACGCTGGCTGGCTTCGCCGCGCCTGTCCGCGCGCCAGGCCGGCGCGCGGGTCAATCTGCGCCGCCTTTATGCGGGCCGGGCCGCGTTGCGCTCGGCCTGCCTTCTGCCGCTGATGAAGAACTTTCGCTGGAGCGTGTTCTATCAACTTGACCTGGAATCCACGGCGCGCGCCTTCGCGGCCACCCGCGAAGCTCTGCCCGATTTGCCCTTTGATCCGCAGGATGACCCGATGCAGCAATTGAACGATCAGATGTTCCGCTCCGCCGTGCTGCGTCTGCGCGGCGACGCGGGCTGGGAAAAATTCGAGGCGGGTGCCTTTGCCCGGCTGCGCGAGATGATTGGCCGCGAAGCGCAGCTTTCCCCGGCCTTGCCGCGCCGCAATGTGCTTGACGATCAGATCGTCTGGGCGCGAAGCCCGGTGCGTCTGGACCTGGCGGGCGGTTGGACCGACACGCCGCCCTATTGCATCGAGTACGGCGGGAACGTGCTCAATCTGGCGGTGGACATCAACGGCCAGCCGCCCATCCAGGTGTTTGCCAAACTGTCCGAGCGGAGGGAACTGGTCGTGCGCTCGATTGATCTCGGCGTGGAGGAGCGCGTCCAGACCTACGCCGATTTGGAGTCTTTCGCCCAACCGGGCAATCCATTTGCCCTGGCCAAGGCGGCCTTTGCCCTGGCCGGATTTTTGCCGCGCTTTCATGCCGGAGGCGGATTCGCTTCGCTGGCGGAGCAGTTGGGCGAATTTGGCGGCGGCATAGAAATCTCGCTCGTCGCGGCCGCGCCCAAGGGATCGGGCCTGGGCACGAGCAGCATTTTGGCGGCGTCGGTCCTGGCCGCGTTGAGTGACTTGTGCGGATTGGGGTGGGATCGAAACGTCCTGTTTGCCCGCACGCTGGCGCTGGAGCAAATGCTGACCACCGGCGGCGGCTGGCAGGACCAGGCGGGAGGCATCTTTGGCGGCATCAAACTCATCGAAACCGCGCCCGGCCTGGCGCAAAAGCCGACCATCCGCTGGCTGCCCGATCAATTGTTCGGGCCGAATTATGTCAACCGGTCCATTCTTCTTTACTACACCGGCATCACGCGGCTGGCCAAAAACATCCTGGCCGAAATCGTGCGCGGCCTGTTCCTCAACTCGCCGGCGCGCCTGGAAACCATCGCCCGGATCGGGGCCAATGCCTCCTTTGCCGGCGCGGCCATCCAGAAATGCGATTACGAAACGCTCCTCTCGGCCATACGGACCAGTTGGGATTTGAACCAGCGCCTGGACTCCGGCACCAACCCGCCGGAGGTGCAGGCCATTTTGGACGCCATCCACCCTCATTTCGCCGCCGTCAAACTGCTCGGCGCCGGTGGAGGCGGCTACCTTCTCATCTTTGCCCGCGACGAAACCGCCGCCGCTAGAGTCAAGCAAATACTCGCCGCCCGGCCCCCCAACTCCCGCGCCCGTTTCGTGGATTTTTCCCTTTCCGAAACGGGGCTGCAAATCACGCGAAGCTGATTTCACAGTTCACAATTCGTTGACATCACTGCTGCCTTGCGCCACATGGAAATTCCGCGCCTCCCGCCCAACGCCGCCGCGCTCGTTTTCCGGCCTGGGTGCAATTGGCCAAGGACACCCCGTGCGGCCTTGAATCGCAAGATAGCAAAGAGGCGAGGTGTTGCTGTCAATGGTCATCCTCCGCGAGCGGCGCGCAAGACCGGGAGATTTCACCAAGGGTCAAGCGAGACACAACCGTCCCCCCGGCAATACTCGGTAGCGCTGGCCGCGCCAGTGAATCTGGTTGCCGCTGAACGCCGCCGCCCAAACCGCCATGTTCAACAAGTCCTTGACCGGCGCCATCCAGAAATAGCAACCATGGGCCAGCGAGCCGGTCAACCACCGTTCCTGCTCCACCGCGGCGAAGATGCGGAACAGTAAAAAGAACAGGCAGGCCGGCAGGACGGGGCCGGCAAAAGCCGGCGCGCTTGCCGCCAGCCAGAGCAGCGGCCAGAAGGTCGCGTTGTCAAGACTGCTGAAGAAAAACAGCAGCGGCTGGCAGACACGGATGGTGCGCGCCCATCGCACCTGATGCGCCCAGGTTTGCGCCCAATTCCGACGCGGTTCATGGCAATCCACCACCACCGGGGAAAAAACAATCCGCTTGCCCAGCCGGGCGATTTGGCGGCCCAGGTGGAAATCGTCGGCCAGATAATCCGCCAGCTCGGCAAAGCCGCCAATCTCCCGCAGTTGCGCGCCGCGCAGGGCCATGACGGCGCCGAGGGCGAAATCCACCTTCCTCAGACTTTGCGCCTGCGCCACCGAACTCCAGAAATCCGCGTTGATGGCGATGGCCTCCCAGCGCATGGCCAGTCCGCCGGGATTGCTCAGGCGGTAAAAGCAATTGACCAGTCCGATTTCCGGGTCGGCAAAGTCCGGCGTCAGGCTGGCCAGAAAATCGGCGGGCACTCGCACGTCGGCATCGCTGATGACAATGAGCGGATGCCGGATGAGCGGCTCCAACTGGCGCAAGGTGGAAATTTTTCCGTTGACGCCCAGCGCCCCCGCGCAAACGACCAACTGCGCGTCCGCCCGCGGAAATTCCGCCAGCAACTGGCGCACCATCGCGCACACCGGATCGTCCGCCGAAGCCACGCCAAACAGAATCTGGGCCGGTCCCGGGTAATCCTGCTCCAGCCAACTGCGGAGGCAGGATGTGGTTTCGGCGTCGCAACCTTTCAAGGGCTTGAGCACGGTGCAGCCGGGCAGGGAAGCGGGCGCGGCGGCGGCGCGATGGTGCAGAGGGAAACGCGCCGCGGCCAGCCAGCGCCAGAAAGTCAGCCCGAAGCTCAGAAAGCCCAAGAAACCCAGAATCAGTAAAACGTAATTGATGTTCAATGGCGTTGGTTCCAATCCGTTTAAATCTCGTCCACTGAAATGACGCGCTGGATTTCCTCCAGGGTGGTTTCGCCGGCCAGCGCCCGGCGCAGTCCGCGCTGCCACATGGTCTGCATCCCCTGGCTGATGGCGATGTCCTGCAAGGCCCGCGTGGGCATCTTGTCCATGACCGCCGCGCGGAAGTTGTAATCCGCCTTGAGCAGCTCCGTGACGGAAGTGCGGCCCGAAAAGCCGGTATTCAGGCATTGGTCGCAACCGGCTCCGCGCCGGAACTGCGCGTTTTCCCGTTCCGCCATGGGCACGTTCTTCATTATGTGCGGCTCCGGTTCGTAGGGCTGCGCGCAATAGCGGCAGTTCATGCGGATCAAGCGCACGCCCAAAACGCCGGTGATGCTGGAAGCCAGCAAAAACGGCTCGATGTTCATGTTCATCAGCCGCGCGAACACTCCCGCCGTGCTCCCGCTGTGGATGGTGCTGATGACCAGATGCCCGGTCAACCCCGCCTGCACCGCGATGTTCGCCGTCTCCGGATCCCGGATTTCGCCCACCATGATCACCTGCGGGTCCTGCCGCATCAACGAGCGCAAGGCCCGCGGATAGGTAAATTCCTGCGCCAGGTTGACCTGCGCCTGCGCGATCATCGGCAGGCTGAATTCCACCGGGTCTTCCACCGTGGCGATGCTGATGGAAGGCCCGTGCTTCTGCACCAGCATGTACAACGCCGAATAAATCGCCGTCGTCTTGCCCGAACCCGTTGGTCCAGTCAGCAATATCAACCCGTTCGGTTTCAACAACAGCTTTACAAACTCGCTGAGCACGTCCTCTTCAAAACCTAGCGATGCCAGATCGAAACTGCGGCTGCTCGGATCAAAAATGCGCACCACGATCTTCTCTCCGCGGGTGGTTGGAAAAATGGAAATGCGTTGTTCCACCCCGCCCAGTTCCGGGTCCGCCGGCGCGTGACCTTCCTGCGGCAGCCCGGTCTGGTAGGTGACCAGGTTGGCCAGGACCTTGAACCGGCCCGAGATTTTCTCCATCAAATCCAGCGGCAAATGCACCAGCTCCGTCAGCACCCCGTTGAGCCGGATGCGCACCGCCAGAGTGGTTTCCCACGGCTCGATGTGAACGTCGCTGGCCCCGGCCCTTACGGCGTCGAGCAGGATGTACTTGACGAGAGTGCCGATCTCGATGGAGTTTTCGGCGGTTTCCGATTGCAAATATCGCAGCGTTTCACTCACAGGCGGATTGGGTTAAAGCAAAGTTGTTACCGGCTGTTTAAATGCGCCTGTTCGCGGCGGATGTCAGCAACATTCGCGCGGGAATCCTCTTTTTGACACTTGGGACACCAGCAGGTGGTGCGGCCGCCGACGGTGGCGCGGCGCAGCGGCGCGCCGTCCTTGGGACACTTCTCGCCGCGTTTCCAGCGCCGGTCGAATAGCCAGGAGCGCGGCAGGTCGCCGTAATCCACCCCGACCGTGCGCAACGCGGTGCGGGCAACGGATTTCACGGTGCGATGGAGTTTTCGGATTGCTTCGCGGCGCAATGCCCCGGCCGGCCGCAACGGGTGAAGGCCGCTTTGCCAGAGGATTTCGTCGGCCATCCAGTTGCCGATCCCGGGGAAGCCGGCTTGCAGGAGCAACACCGCCTTGAGGGGCGCGGCGCGGTGGCGGCCGAGGAATTGTTCCAGGAGCGCCAGGGTGAATCCGCCGTCCAGCAGGGCGGGAGGCAGGCGCCGCCACCACGGCGGCGCGCCAGGCCCGACATAAAAAAGCACCCGGCCAAACTGGCGCGGATCGCTGAAGACCAAACTTTGTTTTGGCAGGCGCAACACCAGATGGTCATGGCGATTGGGCGGGAAGGCGGCGGGGCGCGCCGGCACGGTCTGGAGTTTGCCGGTCATGCCGAGGTGAACTCCCACCCAGGCGTTTCTGGAAAAGCGAAAGAGCATCTGTTTGCCGTGGGCCTGCGAATGCAAAAGGCGGGCGCCGGTCAGTGCCTGGCGCAATGCCGCCGGGTTGATTCCGCGAAAGACCCGTTTTTCATCGTTCAGGTGGACGGAGACGATTTTCTGGTTTCGTCCCGCGTCCCATTGTTTGCGATAAAATTCGACTTCGGCCAATTCCGGCATGGGGGAGAGTGGATGGTGGTTAGTGGTTAGTGACTAGAAAAAGCGAGGTGAGAAATTCGGGTCGCCGGCATGGGGCGGAGGCGGCTTTTGGGTTGGGATTCATGGTTTTCCTTTATTTTTAACCCTAATTTGCCCAATTGGCGCCGATGGGAAAAGGATGGGTTCGGGCAATTTTTTTTATTTTTTTTTTACCTTCATTCACCTTCATTCACCTTGATTGACCTTCATTCACCTTCATTGGTGAAGGTTCCGAAATGAGGTTTGGAGGGCTTTTTGGCCGTCCCGCCCGCGCGGCCTGGCCCGGGTAGTGCCGACTGGGGCTTCCGCCGTCGCCTGCGGCTTTGGCGAGACGAGTCCGGCGCCGCCTGCGGCCATGGCGGACGAGTTGCCGGAGGGGAAATGGATTGCGCCTACGTTTCTCATGCTTGAATAATGAACCATAGTTTCTAATTTTTGTCAAGGGGGAATTGAAAGAAATGCAGAATGCAGCCGCCGTGGCCAAGGCTTTGGCGGCCAGGGAATGCAGAATGCAAAAAAGCCAATTCGCGTGGATTTTGCCACAGATTTGCGCGGTGATCTCGTTTGGCTTCCTGGCTCGAGCAGTCGCAGAGGAAAACAGACCCAATGGCGACCGGCATTCCCCCGACAACAGCGAAGAACCGTTTGCCGCGACAAAGCTCAAAAGGCGCAGAAAAAGGCTCCTGTGGCAGGGATTTCCAGCAATTCATACTTATTTGATAGAGTTATTGCATTATCCTAAGTTGCTGGGTTGGGCCTGCCAGCCGTCTCATGGCCTGGGAGCGTCCGGCGTGGCGGGAGACGCCAGCCCGCGGCGGCCTTGTGCCGGCCAACCGGCTCATTTTGCCTGTTCCCATCATCACTATCGCAAATTAGCATCTAATTCAAACGATGTCAAACGCAAAATTGATCAGCCAGCATCATGTCCGTGGCCGGCGTGCGGCGGCAAGTGGAGTTTCATTGGGTTGGGTCCTGTTTGCAATTCCAATTCCGCGCGAATGAGCAGCAGGTTTGTTTTGCCCGAAGGGGCGAGGATTCGCCGTGGTTGTCAGATGAGGCGGAGGCAATTACAATCCGCGAATGGTCACACCACAGCCGGAACGGCATTATCTGGGTGAGGCGGGAATGCGCTACCAGGTGGAAAAGCGCGGCATACCGGAGGGGGCGATTCCCTGGCTGGCCCGCTTGCGCGCCGAGAAAGTCGCGGTGCATGTCCGCGCGACGGACGTGGTTTTGGAGTACGGCGCGGGTCTGGGCTGGAATCTGGCCCGCCTGACTTGCCGGCGCAGACTGGCCTTCGATCTGGAGGATTTTCTGGCGCCTTCCATCCGCGCGGAGGGGGTGGAATTTGTCCCTGACATAAAGGCGTTGCCCGGCGCCTCGGTGGACGCGGTGATTTGTCATCACGCGCTGGAGCATGTCCTGCAACCGGCGGCGGCATTGCTGGAGATGGGCCGGGTGTTGCGGCCGGAGGGCAGGTTGCTGCTGTTTGTGCCTTTGGAGCGGGAACGAAAATACGGCCGCTTTGATCCGGCCGAGCCGAATCATCATCTTTATTCCTGGAACGCGCAGACCCTGGGCAATTTGGTCCACGAATCCGGTTTTGGCGTGACCGCGGCCGGGACGGCACTTTTTGGCTACGAACGATTTGCGGCGGTGTGGGCGGACAAACTGCGCCTGGGAGAGGGCGGCTTTCGCGCCTTGCGCCGGTTGCTTCTTGTGCTGAAACCGGCGCGCGAAGTGCGAATCGTGGCCGTCCGCCCCAATCCAAGATGATCGTTTTCCGGGCAAATTCGCCGGTCGGTCATGACTTTCCTGTCACGAGCACGATGCCCTGTCCGGGACGCAGATCGTAATCGAAGGGCCTGGGAATGAACTCCAGCGGGTATTCCGGGGACACGTCCCGCAACGGGCCGGGCGTGTGGAGGTTGTCGTACAGATTCTCCGCGTGGAAATTTTGTTTGTTGAAAACGTCCCGGTTCAAAATGAGCAGGGCCTGCTCGCGGGAGCGCGGGGAGCTTTTTCGCAAAAATAGAATCTCCGGATTGTCCGCGCGCAAAATGTCCGTGGGCGCGTCTTCCTGGAACACCGGGTTCTCCGCCTTGACCGCGTTGAGTGTGCGGATGAATCGAGTCAAGTCTATTGACGTGTTTTCCCAAGCGGCGGGCCGGGTCTTTACCACGTCGAGCCGCCGGCGGAAGCCGTATTCGAAGCCGATGGGGATCATCACGCCGGCGGAAAAGAGGGCGCTGAAGAAATAGCGTTGCTTAAGGGCGTCCAGGTTGCCGTTGGCCTCTTCGGCCAGGCGCAACGTGTCGTGGCTTTCGGGAAAACTCACCGATTTGGCAAACTCGCGCGTCAGATTGTACTGATCAATGAGCCAGGGGCTGGAGAAGTCCCACCATTTGGAACTGTTGAAGATGTGGTCAAAACCGGCTTGGGCGGTCTGAGCGGTTTCCAAGGGGGAACAGCCGAGGGTTTCGGCGAGAAAGACGATCTCAGGGTGGCGGCTCCTGATCTCGCGGATCAGGCGGCGCCAGAAGGACGCGGGCACTTGATAGGCGGCGTCGCACCGGAATCCTGTGACGCCAAGGTTCACGAGATGTTCCACGACGTGGATGAGGTATTGATAAAGGCCCTCCGGGTCGCGGCCGGTCTTGTGATCAAACTGCGCCAGGTCGTTCCATACGACCTTCTGCTGGTCATTCAGGCAGAAAGGATGGGCAATTTTGCCGTCCTCATGCGCAAACCAGGCCGGGTGGTCCTTCGTCAACTCCGAATCAATCGCACAATGGTTGGCCACCAGATCCATCATGAGCTTGAGTCCGAGTTTCCCGGCTTGCGCGGCCATGCGCCGGAAGCCGGCGGCGCGTTCCCGCGGGGTGTCGCCGGAGACGATCAACGGATTGAAGTCGAAGTAATTCCTGATGGAATAAAGGCTGCCGGAAGCACCGGGCTGCTGGACGGGATTGAGGAAAATCCAATCGAACCGCATATCGGCGGCGCGGGCCAGATGCGGAGTCCAGTCGCGAACGTCGCCGGCGAGCGACGGGAATAAATTGTAAATGATCATTTCACTACGGGGCGAGGTCAATGGCGTTGGCGCCGGGGTTGAGCTTCTGTTCCTGGGAATGCCATAGGAACACACCAGTAATGGCCGGCGGCAGTTGGACGCTGCCGCGACAATGGCCGTCCGGGAACGTCAGATCCAGATCAATGGCGCCGTCCGGGTGGGGCGTGCGGCTGACGATCTTGGGCAGGCCGCCCGGCAGGGGCGCGATGCGTACGGTGCGGAATCCCGGCGAGGCGGGGCGCACGCCGGCCACGCTGGCGTGAAGATGAAAGAGCGGATGACTGCCCCAGCCGTGGCAATCCGAGCGCGTGTTGCCCGGCTGTTCCACCGGCGTCTTGAGTCCTTGCTTGACCAGGTCCTTCCAGAAACTCATCCTTTGCACTATGAGATCGCCGCGTCCGAATTTTTGATATGTTTCCAGCAGGTAGAAGCTGAAGTAAATGGTGGCGCGTTTGAGGTCGGGCGCGGTCAACAATTGCTCGAAGCAGCGTTGCGCCTGGTAGCCGGCCAGCGTGCCGGAGAGGAGTGCCAGGCATTGGGCGTGTTCGCTGAATTCGGTGTGGTCCAGGTTGTCGGCCATCAGACCGCGCGATTGGTCCCAGAACTTGGCCCGCACGGCCGCGGCGGTCCGCGCGGCCTGGGCGCGCAGGCGCTGGGCCAGAAGCGGTTCGCCCAGGAAATCTTCCACCTCGGCGGAATCCTCCAGGGCATAGACGTAAAACAAATTGTTGATGGAAGAAACGCCGCCGGCGCCGTCGGGCGCGTCGCCCGTTTTCCACTGCGGGACCCAATCCACGAACGGCCAGCCCGGCAGGTCAGCCAGCAGGCCGTCGCGGTTCAAATAGGGTTGGAAATGCTCCAGCATCGAGCGCAATCCGATGGCGCGGGCCTTGACAAATTCAGGATCGTTATGCCACCAGGCGTAGTCATGGAGCATGAGCGCCCAGATCATGGAAAAGGTCGGCGAATCCTGCGGCAGAAAGGCCGGATAGCGTTCATTGACGAATCCCCAATTGCGGCGCGAGAAATCGAGCAACTCGATGGCGCGCCTGACCAACCGGTCGTCGCGCGTCATCACGCCGGTGGTGAGCAGTTCCAGGCGCGTGTCGCCGTCGTACATGAGCTGCTCGTAAAACGGACAGTCCATATAAGTTTCGTGGGCGCACATCTGAATGCCGCGCGTGGCGAGCGCCATCACACCGGGGAGTTCCGGATCGCCGCCGTCAAAACTCCCTTCGTTCTCGCATGGATAGCGGCTTTCGTCCAGGGCCAGACGGTGAATGGTCAAAGGTTCATCCGCCGTTTTAATGGAAAGCAGGCACCAGCGCCCGGCCCGCCACCAAAGCGTGGTGAATTTCTTGTGCGGGCCGCCTCCCGGCAAGAACGTGTCTGTCATGCCGCGGAAAGTTTTGCCGATGAAATCGCCGCGCTGGCCCTTGGCCTCGGAGCGGGGCAGATAGAGCGACTCGGCCCAGCTCCACGCCAGCCTGGCCCCCGCGCCGCCGCTGACTTCGCAGGCCGGATAGGCGCAATAATAATTCTCCAGGTCCCAAAGCAGAAATTCCTCCGTGTTGGGCGGCACGATGATTGCCTCCCGTCCTTCCACCAGCGCCTGCCACTTGGGCAAATCCGGCTGCCGCGCCTGTTCCGGCGTCACGGCGTCATTCCGGCCCAACGCTCCGCTGCCCAGCGCGACAGCGCGGCCAACCGTGATCTCGCGGTCCAACTGATCGGGCAGCGTCGTGGGAAACAACTTCCAGCCCGCCGCGCTTTCTCCGGTCGAACTGCTGTGCAAGGCCGAGCGCACCACCCGTGCTTTGACGTAGTTGCCTTCCTTCCATTGCGGCCCGCAATCGCGCGCGGTCAATTGCGCGCCGACGAAGAAAACGCCCGGCGCAAAATCATAACCCTCCAGCCTGGCCACTTCCCACGCCGCCTTGCCGGTGGTCAGTTGCCGGTCGTAATCGCCTTCGGCCTTGAGAATGAAACCGCCGCGCCACGACATCTGGGCCACGGGTGCATAAGGGCCGATGCTCCAGACCAGCGCTTCCAGGCGGTGACGGCCCGGCGCAAGCTCGATCTCATAAGTCGCGTAGCACCAGTGCTCCACGTCGGACCGGTCGGGGCCGCGCGCGATGCGATTTCCGTCAAGAAACAATTCAAAGCGCTCGTCGGCGCTGACGTGAATGCGCGCGGGCGCGGCGCCGGCCTCGAACTCCTGGCGAAAGCGCGCCAGAACCGGCTCCCGCCACCCGCCGGAAAAGAAGTCGCCATGCGACGGCGCCGCGGGATTTCCAAAATCCGGATGCCAGATCCACGCCGCCTCGTCAATGGGTTGGAGGGGGGTAATCCCGGTGTTTCCGAGATGCAGGCGCGGCGGCAGAAAAATCTTGTGGACGACCGGTGGTTTGTTATCCGCCGCGGCGGCGGAAAGGGCCAAAGCGACGGCAATGAAAGTGGAACGCAATAGTATCGGCATATTCGATAATGTCACTCTTTTCGTCTGTGCATCAACCGGCGGGAAGGATGACACGCAGGACGCCGCGCGGCGAGTCAAAACGAGGGGGGATCGCGGGTCTAAGGACTTAGGCCGCCAATTTTCTTGGCCGGGGAAAACGGCCGCAAACGGCGTCGTCCACCCAAATATCTTCGTCCAGTTCTTCCCAGCGCAAGGCCAAACCACTGACACGAAGGGTGACCTTCTCGAGGAGGCTCTGGGGCGCTTTGGCCAGCAACGGATACTTCGAGGCGGGAAAAGTGACAAATCTTCCGTCAGCGAGTTTCAGGCAAACTTGCCGGGCTTCGACCCAGCAGCGCACGGCTGCGGTCTCTGTCATGGTTTCAGCGGCCATGCCTTTGAATATACGCCTGGATTAGATTCTGGCAATGCTCTTCCACGAGCTTTTTTATTCTGGAAAGTTCAACCGCGCGGAAGCCGTAATTGGCCGCCAACGAGACAGGTTGAAGCCAGAATTTGGCCTCCAAATCTTCGCGAGCCACATGGATATGCGGCGGCTCATTGCCTTCGCCGCTGTAAAAATGAAACCGATATGGACCAATTTTCAGGATGGTCGGCATGGTTCAATGTAAATAATCATGTCACTACTCAGCCTTCGCCGCCGAGGCCCAAGGCCCGGCGGTACACTTCTTCGTAGGCGGCGGCGGTGCGGCTCCAGGAGAAATCTCTGGCCATGCCGTTGCGGCGAAAGTGGTCCAGCAATCGCTCATCGGCGTAAAGCACCAGGGCCTTGCGGATGGCCCTGGCCAGAGCGCGCGCGGAATACTCGGTGAATTTGATCCCGTCCGCCCTGGCCGGGTCGTCCGTGGCGTCGGTCACCGAATCATCCAGGCCGCCGGTGACGCGGACGATGGGCACGGTTCCATAGCGCAGGCTGTAGAGTTGATTCAATCCGCACGGCTCAAAAAGGGAGGGCATGAGGAAGAAATCGCACCCGGCCTCGATGCGGTGGGAGAGCCTGTTGTCAAAACCAATTCTGACGGCGCACTTGCCGGGGAAGCGTTGCGCCAGTTGGCGGTAGGCGCGCTCGAATTCGCGCTCGCCGCTGCCGAGCAAAACAAACTGCATGTCCGCCGCGAGCATCTCCTCCAGCGCGCCGAGTTGAATTTCCACCCCCTTTTGGTGGGCCAGCCGCCCGACCGTGCCGAAGAGGGGCGCGCCGGCCCGAGCCGGCAGGCCCAGTTCCTTTTGCAAATCCGCCTTGGTGGCGGCTTTTCCCTGCAAATCGCCCGCGTTGTAACTGTGGGGCAGGCAGGGATTGCCCTCGGTCGTCCACTCGTCATAATCAACCCCGTTGAGAATGCCGGTCAGCGCGTTCTGCCGCCAGCGCAACACGCCGTCCAGCCCGCAGCCGTACTGCGGGGTGGTGATTTCGCGGGCGTAACGGGGGCTGACCGTGGTGATGCGGTCGGCGTAAGTAATGCCGGCCTTGAGACAATTCATCCCGCCGTAGAATTCCAAACCGTCGGGCCGGAAAAACTCCCAGGGCAGATTGGTCAGGGGAAATTTGGCTGCCGGATAATGTCCTTGATAGGCCATGTTGTGGATGGTCATGCAGACGGCCAGGGCGCCCGTCCATCCGCCGCGGCGCCTTTGATCCGCGACGAAGGCGGCGGCCAGTGCCGCCTGCCAATCGTGCAGATGCAGCACCTCGGGCCGCCACGGCAGGTAACGGGCCAGGTTGACCACGCATTTGGAGAAGAAAATGAAACGTTCCGCGTTGTCCGCATAATCGGTGTTTTGTTCGCCGTACATTTCCGCGCGCTCATAAAAAGCCGGGTGTTCAATGAAATAAATGGTGGTTCCATCGGGCTGATGGCGCGCGCGGACTTTCGCCTGGACACGCTGCCCGCCCATGGGCAAATCCAGTTTCCAGTCAAACGGCTCCACGCCGGGAAAACCATCGCGAATCCCGCGATAAAGGGGCGTGACCAGGCCGACCTGATGCCCGGCCCGTCCGAGGAATTTGGCCAGCGCGGCCAGCATGTCGGCCAGGCCGCCGGACTTGGAGTAAGGATAAACCTCACTGCTGGCGAGCAAGATTCTCATCGGGGATTGGCCGTGTGCGTGGAAAACCAGGACCGATCAGGCCGATCCGACTTGTCCGACGGACCGGACGGATGGGGCCGCGATGCTTGAGCCTTGGGGCCTGTCTTTCGGGGGCGCATGGCTCAGGCTGGCGGCGGCGCGATGCGGTCGGTTTTCATCCACGGCTGCAAGACGGGCGGAATAAGCACGCTGCCGTCGGCTTGCTGGAATGTTTCCACCAGCGCCACAAAGAGGCGGGCCAGCGCCGTGCCGCTGCCGTTGAGGATGTGCGGGAATTTGTTTTCGCCCGCCTCCGTTTTATAGCGCAAATTCATCCGGCGCGCCTGGAAATCCTCGCAATTCGAGCAGCTCGACACCTCCAAATACTGCGCCTGACCCGGCGCCCAAACCTCGAGGTCGTAAGTCAGCGCGCTGGCAAAACCCATGTCGCCGGTGCAAAGCTGGATGAGACGGTAATGCAGGCCGAGCAGTTGCAGCACCCGCTCCGCGTTGGCCACCAATTTCTCCAATTCTTCATAGCCGTTTTCCGGGCGGGTGATTTTGATCAGTTCCACCTTGTCAAATTGGTGGACGCGGATCATGCCGCGCGTGCCCACGCCCGCCGCGCCCGCCTCGCCGCGGAAACAGGGCGTGTAGGCGCAATAATATATGGGCAGGCGGCTCTCCGGCAAAATCTCCTCGCGGTGGATGTTGGCCACCGGGGTCTCGGCGGTGGGGATGAGAAAGAGCCTGCCCAAGGTGGCGGCGTCCAGCCCTTCCTGCACGGCGTAATACTGGTCGGCAAACTTGGGGAACTGGCCGACGCCGGTCATGCAGGCGGCGTTGACGAGGAATGGGGGCGAAACCTCCGTGTAGCCGTGCTCGCCGGTGTGCAATTCGAGAAGGAACTGGATCAGGGCCCGTTCCAGCCGCGCGCCCCAACCCGTGTAAAGCAGAAATCCGCTGCCGGAAATCTTGGCGGCGCGGGCGAAATCCACCAGGCGGAGCGACTCGCACAATTCGACGTGCGTTTTGGGCTTGAAGCCAAACTCCGCCTTCTTGCCCCAGGCGCGCACCTCGGCATTGTCGGCGGCGGAGCGGCCGATTTTCACGGAGGGATGAGGCAGATTGGGCAATTGCAGGAGCAAGGCGTCGCGGTGCTGTTCGACTTCCGCGATGGCCTTGTCCAAGGCCGCGATGTTCTTGCCCATCCGGATGGATTCGGTTTTTTTGGCATCGGCTTCAGCCGTCTTCTTTTGGGCCATGAGCGCCCCGATCTCCTTGGAGACACGATTGCGGGAGGCTTTCCATTGCTCGGCCTGCGTCAGAAAATCGCGGCGTCCCGTGTCGGATCGAAGAACCAGGTCAATTTTTGTCTCGTCGCCCGCGCCGCGCGTGGCCAGGCGCTGGCGCACCGCATCCGGCTGTTCTCGAATCATCTTAATATCAAGCATCGGCCAATTATACGGTTGCGAAAAGTGAAGTTCAAAGAGTAATTATGCCCGGCAAAAAAGAGTGGAAAAGGACTTTACACCCGGCGCGTCCAATCCTAAACTGATTCTTTAAAACGAAATTATTTGACCGAAAGACTATGGAAAAAGGCAAGACGATACAAGGCTTTCAGATTCATGAGCGCGACACCGGGTCGGCGGATGTGCAGGTGGCCCTGCTCACCGAGCGGATTAACCACCTGACCGAGCATTTGCAGAAAAACGTCAAGGACCACAGCTCGCGCCGCGGCCTCCTCAAAATGGTCGGCCAGCGCCGCCGCCTTCTGGATTATCTCCACACCACCGATCTCACCCGATACCAATCCATCACCAAAAAGCTGAAACTTCGCCATTAACGCGTCCGGTTTTCTGCTTTCGTCGTATCGGGATTTGGAACCCACATGAACCCATTTCATTGCGCCGGCAAACGCGAACGGCGCAGTGCAACAATACAATTCGCGTCAACCACCGGCTGCTGACTTGGGAAATTTCAATCAGCGCCCCGGCGGCCAGGCACGGCCCGGGCGTTCATTGAAGTTCCTCTGGTTGGCGGGTCCGCAGAAATCAGGAAAAAATTATGTCAGAAAAAGTATCCGCGCAAATCGGGGCCAATCAAATTCACATTGAAACCGGCAAACTGGCCAAGCAGGCCGACGGCGCCGTCACGGTGCAACTTGGCGAAACCATCATCCTGGTCGCCGCTGTCGCCGCCGTCAAACCCAAACCCGGCCAGGAATTCTTCCCCCTGACCGTGGATTACCGGGAGAAGGCGGCCGCCTCCGGCAAATTCCCCGGCGGCTATTTCAAGCGCGAAGGGCGCCCGACCGAAAAGGAAATCCTCACCAGCCGCCTGACCGACCGCCCCATCCGGCCACTATTCCCCAAAGGCTGGTTCAACGAAGTCCAGGTGCAGAGCCTCCTTCTCAGCGCCGACGGCGAGAACGATTCGGATATTCTCACCATCATCGGCGCTTCCGCCGCCCTGAGCGTGAGCGATATTCCCTGGGACGGCCCGCTGGGCGCGTTGCGCATCGGGCGGATCAAAGGCCAGTTCATCGCCAACCCCACCCATTCGCAAATGCGCGAGAGCGACCTGGACCTCATCTACGTCGGTGACACTTCCGACGTCGTCATGTTTGAAGGCTCCGCCAAGGAAATTTCCGAGGCCGATTTCATGGCCGCGCTCAAATTCGGCCACGAATGCTGCCAGCCCCTCATCCAGGCCCAGAAAGACCTGGCCGCCCGCGCCGGCAAGAAAAAACGCGAAATCACCGTCAGCGTCGTGCCGGATGACATTCTCCAGGAAGCCAAGACCCTGGCCGGCGAACGGATCGTGCCCGCGCTCCTTACCACCAAGAAACTGGAACGCGAAGCCGCCGTCAAAGCCGTCACCGATGACGTTACGGCCAAGCTCATCGCCAAATTCGGCGCGGAGCAGGTCACAGAATCCGTCCTGCGCGAGGCCTTTTATTATATCCAGAAGGAAACCGTCCGCCACTTGATCATGAGCCACAGCAAGCGTCTGGACGGTCGCAGCTTCGAGGATGTCCGTCCCATCACGGCCGAGGTCGGCATTCTCCCGCGCGCTCATGGCTCGTCCGTGTTCACCCGGGGCGAGACTCAGGCCGTGGCCCTCGTCACTCTCGGCACCACCGAGGACGCGCAGGAGTTCGATTCCTACACCGGCGGCGAAACGAGCAAGAAATTCATCCTCCACTACAACTTCCCCAATTACTCCGTGGGTGAAACCGGGCGCATCAGCGGGCCGGGCCGGCGCGAAATCGGGCACGGCGCCCTGGCCGAACGCTCCATCGAACCGATGCTGCCCCTGGCCACCTATCCCTACGCCGTGCGAGTCACCAGCGAAATCATGGAATCCAACGGCTCCAGTTCCATGGCCACCGTCTGCGGCGCCTCCCTCGCCCTCATGGATGCCGGTGTGCCTTTGACCCGGCCCGTGGGCGGCATCAGCATCGGCGTCTGCACCGAGCACGACGAGCATCACAAGATCACCGCCTACAAACTTCTCACCGACATCATCGGCTGGGAAGACGGATTCTGCGACATGGATTGCAAAATCGCCGGTACCGCCAACGGCATCACCGGCTTCCAACTGGACCTCAAACTGCGCGGCCTCCCGCACAGCATCATGGCGGAAGCCCTGGAAAAGGCCCGCGTCGCCCGCCTTCATGTCCTGGCCGAAATGGCCAAGACCATCGCCGCTCCCCGGGCCGAGTTGAGCCAGTACGCGCCGCGCATCCTCCAGCTCCACATCAACCCCGAGAAAATCGGCGCCCTCATCGGCCCCGGCGGCAAGAACATCAAACGCCTGGTCGAGGAGTCCGGCTGCGAAATCAACATCGAGGACGACGGCACGGTCAATGTGTATTCCCTTTCCGCCGAGGGCATGAAGATCGCCCGGGCCGAAATCGAAGGCATGACCGCCGAGGCCGAGATTGGCAGGATTTATCGCGGCAAGGTCGTCACCATCAAGGAATTTGGCGCCTTTGTCGAATTCCTGCCCGGCAAGGACGGCCTGGTCCACATCAGCGAACTGGCCAACTTCCGTGTCAAACAAACCGAGGACATCGTCAAGCTGGGCGACGAAATTTGGGTCAAGTGCCTGGGGGTGGATGAAAAAGGCCGCGTCCGCCTCTCGCGCAAGGCCGCCATGGAAGACCGAGAGAAGGAGATGTCCGCCAAGACCGAGCCCAAATAGAGTAAAGTGTCGGCACGGTGGCAGCCTCGATTTATCGGGGCCTGAGAAACAGAGCCGGGACGGCTCTGCCACTTTTTGACAATGTAGCGGCGGTCTATGACCGCCGCACAAGTTTCATGCCGCTTGGGTGAAATCCCGATTCGATCGGGACCTGTCCCGATCGGGCCGCTGGCCCGGCGGCGTTCTTCAAATCCCTCCTGCCGATATTCGGTAAGGCGATTTTTGCGGCGGTCATAGACCGCCGCTACAGAGGCAGGTCGGCTCTGCCACCTTTCTTTTATACTGACACCGCGTAAGCGCGCGCTAGACTTGCCTTATCGTGAAGGCAAGCTTATGAAACCTTCCGCGGACGCGCCTCTTCGGACCTCCCGGCGTTTCGGTGGCCGCTGGTTGCGGCCGACCTTGGTCTGCCTGGGGTCGTGCGTGGCGATGGCGGTGATTTTTTACGCGGAGGAGGATTGGCGCGGCCAACGGGATTGGAACCGTTACCGTCAGGCCGTCGAAGCGCGCGGCGAATCTCTGGATTTTCGCGCCTACATTCCAAAACCGGTTCCCGATGCGGAGAA
>Ga0326727_10011165_pt1 | contig 21043 bp, 12 predicted proteins | sample MB2enrmetagenome_FD_207643 | JGI IMG/M metagenome (GOLD analysis project Ga0326727, IMG submission 207643) | Lab enriched peat soil microbial communities from McLean, Ithaca, NY, United States - MB29MY | ecosystem: Environmental > Terrestrial > Soil > Wetlands > Peat | place: USA: New York...
TCGAAAAGCTAAACTCAGACGGGTGGATAGACCGCAATGCCAGTAACCTTTGGACTAACCACCCGTAGTTAGCATTCTCGTGTGTACCGATGGCGAGGCATCGGCGGCGACTACCATCCTACATCAGCGCATGCTTCTTATAGAACCACGCTTTCACCACCTGCACCAGAGCCAGATATGATATGGTCATCAATACGATGATTCCCAGTAGAGACAACGGCAGCGGGACGAATCTCAGGTAGGGCGCAATAGGCAGGTATGGAATAGCGAAGGCCAGTGCCGTTATTCCCAATACTGAGGCCGTAAGCTGTTTGCTTGGCTTGCTTACGAACGGCGATTTTGCTGTTCTTATAACGAAGACAACCATGGTTTGCGTGACGAGCGATTCCACGAACCAGCCCGTGTGGAACATCGCCTCGTTTGCATGGAACCAGAATAGCAGGACTCCAAAGGTAAGGAAATCGTATATTGAGCTTATCGGGCCCATGATATACATGAACTGCTTGATGAAATCAACATTCCAGCGCTTGGGTGTCCGGAGTAACTCCGGGTCCACATTATCGGTGGGTATGGCCATCTGAGACAGGGCGTAGAGCAGATTGTTGGTCAATATCTGCGTGGCCAGCATGGGCAGGAAGGGCAAGAACAGTGAGGCTGCCGCCATGCTGAACATGTTGCCGAAGTTGGAGCTGATACCCATTATGATGTATTTCATGATGTTGGCAAAGCTTCTGCGGCCCTCTATCACACCGTCGTGAAGAACGTTAAGGTCTTTCTCCAGCAGGATGATGTTTGCCGCTTCCTTGGCGACATCCACACCATTCGCCACACTGATTCCCACATCCGCCGCATGCAGGGAGGGCGCGTCGTTGATACCGTCGCCCATGAACGCGACCACTCTATTTCGAGCCTTTAGGGCCGTGATGACGCGGTTCTTCTGCTCTGGGGAGACGCGGGCGAAGATAGCGCCCTGCTCCGCCTTCAAACCGAGGGCGCCGTCGTCCATCTGATCCATATCCGCCCCGGTGAGTATTGAATCCGTGGAAAGCCCCACATCCGTGGCGACCTTTCGAGTGACATACTGGTTGTCACCGGTCATGATTACTATGTTGATCCCATCCCGTTTGAGAAGATCAAGGGTGTCTTTGATCCCCTCTTTGGGAGGATCCAGGAAAGCGGCAAAACCGACCAGCGTGAGGTCGGCTTCAATATCCTTTGTGTACTTTGGCTGAACGTCCGTCTGCTTGATAGCCACACCAAGGACCCGATATCCATCCGCGCTCAGCTTCTGGAAAGTGTCTGCCGCTACCTTGCGCTGTGTATCGTCGAAAGGTATCGTCTCGCCCCCTACGGAAACCGACTTTACGGCAACCGACTTGCAGACGTCGAACATGCCCTCAGCCTCGCCCTTCGTGATAACGATCGCAGCGTCGCCGGCCTTTTGCACGATGACCGATAACCGTCTTCGGTTGAAATCGAACGGTATTTCGTCGATCTTGGTAAACTGGTCTATGCATGGGTGAGTATGCTTGAGGATGGCGTCATCGAGCGGGCTCTTGATCCCAGCCTCGAAGAAACTGTTGAGGTAGAGATACTCCATCACCGTATCATCGCTCGTGCCGTCCACGGCCACATGCAGGTCGAGGACGATGTCACCCTCGGTTAGCGTGCCCGTCTTATCGCTGCAAAGAATCTCCATGCTCCCAAAGTTCTCGATGGACGTGAGCTGCTTGGTTATGACCTTCTTAGCCGCCATTCGCCGAGCTCCCTGCGCAAGGGTGACTGAAATGATGACCGGCAGCAGTTCCGGGGTCAGCCCAATGGCAAGGGCGACCGCAAACAGGAACGAACTCATGAAAGGTTTGTGATACGCCGTGTTGATCAGGAATACGGCGAGCACGAGAAATAGAGTGACGCGGGAGATCATCAATCCGAAGTTACGGATGCCTCTATCGAACTCCGTTTCCGGGGCTCGCTCGGCCAGGCGAGCCGCGATGTCACCAAAAGCCGTGTTCTTTCCCGTCCGCACTACTACCGCCGTTGCAATACCGGTCTGGATATTCGTCCCTAGAAATACGCTGTTGACCGCCTCACCGATGGTATGATCGCCGTCACCCAGTTCCATAACCTCCTTCTCTACCGGGAAGGATTCCCCGGTAAGGGCCGATTCATGGGCGTGTACGTCTTTTTCCTCGATCAACCTGCCGTCAGCCGGAACCACATCTCCTGCGTTCAGGATGATCACATCGCCGGGAACCAGCAGGGTCGGCGAAATCTCCTGCTGCTTGCCGTCGCGCAGAACCGTAGCCGTGGACGCGACCTGCTTCTTTAGCGCCTCAACGGCCTTTTTCGCCTGATATTCCTGGAAGAAATCAACCAGCACGCTTATCATAACGATGGCAATGATGATGCTTGAGTCGATCTTATCGCCAAGCGCCATTGAGATGAAGCTGGCCACGAGAAGGATAATAACCAGAGGATTTGTGAAAAGGTGTAGAAATTCAAACAAAGTGGCGAACCGGGACACCTTGGCCATGCTGTTTGGCCCATATTGCTGAAGGCGCTTCTCAGCCTCCTCTGACGTCAGTCCCTGTGGCGAGGAATCGACATGCTTGAGAACGTCCTGTAGTGGGAGATCCCAGAAATTGGTCTGCTTATCCATGGCCCCTCCTCTTGTTCGATGGTCGGTAGTAGGATGGATGCGCGCAACAAGTGTTACGACTAAGCCATTATACATTGGCAAAGCGGAGAATTCAACGTGTGCCGAACACAAATCAGCGATGTCGAGGTTTGGAAGAATAAGCAGTACGTGTTATACTTTATTTGCTAATGAACAAACCGAAATACTACAATTGCAGAGGCTGCCTGCATATCCACTCGACGTACTCGGACGGAAGCGGGAGTGTAGAGGAGATCATGCGGGCGGCGAATGAGGCCGGTCTTGATTTCACGGTGATCACGGACCACAACAGCCTGGGGGCACTCCAGGATGGGCTGGAGGGCTGGCGCGGACGGTCGCTTGCCCTGGTTGGAGTGGAGATCTCCCTAGCCGCCGGACATTACCTCGCTCTGGATGTTCCTCCCGACCTCAAATGGATTAAGCAGGATGTTCAGGGAACGATCGATCGAGTGAACGAGGCCGGGGGATATGGGTTCCTCGCTCACCCGCTCGCCAGATGGAAGTGGAAAGATTGGGGAGTCACCGGCTATAGAGGAATTGAGATTATCAACATCTCCACACTGTTCAGCGAGATGGCTAAATCCAGACCCGGGCGGTTGCTTTTCGATTTCGGGCGCGATGGTTTTGCCGGTTCCGAACACGCCATGCGCACGGTCATGTCCGATCCGCCCACCAGAGAGCTTCAAAAATGGACCCACCTTCTTGCGAGCCGGAAAACCTCAGTTGTCGGTGGAGCTGATGCTCACGCCCTTCTCAAACTCGGTCCGATCAAGCTGAGGGTTCCTAGTTATTTGGATGTCTTTCGATCGCTGCATACTCACGCGCTGATAAGCGAACCGTTGAGCGGCGACCTGGAGCATGACAAGCCTCTCATCCACGACGCTCTTCGCGATGGACGATTCTACACGGCCTACGCCGTTTGGGGTGACGCGAAGGTTTTCGAGTTTTCAGCGAAAAGCGGGCCTTCGAGTGCAGTTATGGGAGAAACCATTTCAGGCGGTTCTGCGCCGGTTATTTTGAGCATCCGAGTTCCCGGGGATCGCCCCGTCATAATGCGGTTGTACTGTGGAGAGACCGTAGTTCTTGAAATGAACGATATGGAGGCTGAAACCCGGGCTCAGGGCAAGGGCGCATATCGTGTGGAAATATATCAGCTCAGAGGTCGGCGCCTAGTCCCGTGGATAATATCCAATGCAATTTATGTGGAATAAAGCGTTTAGGTGGAGTGCGGATCGTGTCTGACATGTCAGACTTGTCGGACGAGTCGGACGGTCCGGTTAACGCCCCTACCCTCCCTCGAGCATATCCAAGTGCATCTTGTTCTTCACAATCGTGAGAACGTTGACACTCTTCTTAAGCGGTGGGACTTCAATGGTCTTCGCAAACGCCGTGTCAGTGGCGGCATCCCTGCTTACAAGTCTGCCGGTTTCCTCCGAGATGCGCATCAAATCGCTCATTTCCACTCGCCCGTTGTTGCCCGCGACAGCGTTGCTCCCGCTACCCGCGAGCGGTTTCAGGCTTCCACCCTCCGTCCGCCGGATGATGCTTGTGACCACCTGATTGTTGACCTTTTCACCAATGGCTATTATCTCATAGTTGGTTCTGAGCGCCAGGCCGACCGGAGATTGATCGGCGGAAACGTTTGTTGACCACGTGTCGCCGAGTTTCATTGGTCTGCCAGACAAAGGCACATAGCAATCACCTATGGTAGGAAGCGTGACACTGACATAATCAGGAATCTTAAGCAATTCTCGAATCTTCGTGCCGTCCGGAACGTACTCCAGCGCCCCGGCGGACGATAGTTGAGTCACGACCGTCGGGATTTGAGTGGCCGGAACCTCCGATTCCACTCCATCCAAATTCATCTTCAACGATTCATACGCAAGAGCGACCTGCGCCTGGCCGTCAGGAAGGATGCTTTTGGTCCGTTCGCGAATAATCGCCGTCACGACGGCAGTGTGGCTGACCGCAGGCAGATCTTCGCTTTGGAGGGCCGAGGTGGTTGTGACTTCTAACTTGTACCTGTACAGTTGGCCGGGAACAAACTTCATTTGGAGTTTAACCCACGGCTTTTCGGGCTGAGGCTGGGGTTTGGCTGTTTCTTCGCATCCGGCTCCCGTGAAGCAGGCCAAAACCAGGAAACCGGCAACAAACCAAGTTAACACTTTTGACATAAAACACCCCTCCGGATGGCGACCAACTGAAGTATTCGCTTGGGAAAACCCGGATTCCTCTTTTTCTTAGAAATTGGTAGGGACACTATGAGCAAGATGCGTGCGACCCAAAACAGCCGGCACAATTGTCGCGCGTTCCATAAATCCTATACGTTTTTGAGGAGACGTTCGTCTCATCACCGATGGAGGAGGGCAAATGCGAAATCCCGACCGAACGCGCCGTCTCTTGCCAGCTGAATCCAAAGCAACGCCAACTGCTCCAGCAGCTTTGCAGAGGTCAAATCGCCCGCATCCATGGGATCGAAGCCGATGTCACCGGCGAGTTTCATAACAGCACCCCTGGCCTCCGGATCATCCCCGCAGACAAGGGCAGCGGCTTTCCCGCCTGAAAGCTGAGGATTCGCCATAATATTGGCCCCAACATAGTTGAACGCCTTGCAGACCCTGGCCCCCGGCACCCACTCTGCAACCAGTTCGGCTGCCGACGTATCGCAGGGGATAGCCAGGCCGAACGGGTTCGACTTGAGTGCATTGGTGCAGTCGATCAGTATCTTTCCTGCCAGAGAGCCGGCAGATTCCAGCGCATCCTGGGTCGCACCCCAGGGAGTCGCTAGTACCACCACGCCTGCATCCTTCACCGCCTCCGCTGGCACGGCGGCTGAGGCAGATGAACCAAGATTCTCAACCAGCTCGCGATATTGCTCCTTATTCGGGTTCCGGACGCCGAAACAAACCGTGTGGCCGACTGATACAAAGGCGCCTCCCAGGGCTCCTCCCACATGTCCAGCGCCGATAGTTGCTATCTTCACCGAAATTACTCCTTCCCGAGGATATGCCCATAGGGTCACGGAGCGGAATGTTAGTCGCAATGGTTTCTATCGGGAATGTGTGCTCTGACGCCTCCATGACCCCATGTCTTTGTTTCTAGCCGATCCTGATATAGATGCCGGGGCTATACCTTCTGTATCTCCTTCGGGTCCAGTATCCTCTCGGTGTGTGGTATCTTCGGTACGTCCAATAGCCCTGCGTTCTTCGATATGGCCTGTATCCCCAGTGACTATAGTGCCTGCCGTAGTATCCGGCGTAATGCACCCTCCTGCCTCCGGCATAGACCCCATTGCCGCCTGCGAATACCGGCAGGGCGGTTGCGGTCATTATGACCAGAACCGCCGCGATGATGATTTTGCGAATGCTCATGTAACTCACTCCTTCCAACTTGGACTGATGAATCAGGCCGGGACGCTGTTGACGCCGTCGGCCTGTTGCGCAATCTCAGATACATAGCCTATTACCAACTTTATGCCTTTGAAAACGCACCACGATAATCCTTCGTCAAACCTCTGAATCTCGTATCTTGAACGGAATCTCAATCGTTCAAGCACGGCAGTAGCGAAGGTTACGCCTGTGCTGATATAATAGTTCATTAAAGTTTTTGCGGTTTTGGAGAGAGTTATTGGACATCACGAGGGCGAAGGAATTACTGGGTGCGATGGCCGGTCGCAGGGCGGTCGTTGTCGGCGATGTGATGGTCGATGAGTATGTCTGGGGCAACGTCGGGCGAATCTCCCCTGAGGCGCCGGTGATGGTGGTGGATGTCCGTGAGGACAGTTGGACCCCCGGTGGAGCGGCAAACGTGGTCAACAACATCCAGGCTCTCGGCGGGACCTCCACAATTATCGGTGTCATCGGCAGCGACGGCCACGGTCGAGACCTCAAGGCTCGGTTGGAGGATACCGGAGCGGACGTGTCCGGAATGGTTGTCGATCCGCACCGCCCGACTACGCGCAAGACCAGAATCATCGCGCACAGCCAGCAGGTTGTTCGCGTTGATCGGGAAAGCCGCAAGCCGATCTCCAAACGAACGATCCTCGATATCATGAAACGATTCGGCGAACAGGTCCCATCCGCCGATGTAGTGATTTTTTCAGATTATGACAAAGGCATGGCAGTTAAGGAGATCACGCGTCCGCTCATTCAACTGGCGCTGGAGCATGGGAAACCGGTTGTGGTTAATCCAAAGCCAAGGAATATTAAGCAGTACGAATCCGCAACCGTGGTTTCCTTAAACCAATCCGAGGCTGAGGCGGCGAGCGGCGTGAGGATCACGGATGACAAGACCCTCATGCGCGCGGCGACCCGGCTGCTAAACCCAAGATGCTGCGGCCCGAAGTCGCTGATCATCACTCGCGGCCCGTTGGGCCTTGGATTATTCGATTCGGACGGTTTTTCGGCGTCGATTCCTGCGCATCTGGTGGAGGTTTATGATGTCGCGGGCGCGGGCGACACACTGGTCAGCGTGCTTGCGCTGGCATTATCCGCCGGCGCATCGCTGGAAGAGGCGGCGAACCTCGCGAACAGCGGCGCCGGGGCTGTGGTGCGGAAAGTCGGAGTGGCCACCGTCACGGCGGACGAAATTCTGGGGATGGAGCCAGGTATCAGGTATCAGGCGTTAGGTATTAGGCGTTAGGCGTTAGGCGTTAGGCGTTAGGCGTTAGGTATTAGGCGTTAGGTGTTAGGCGTTAGGTGTTAGGCGTTAGGTGTTAGGTATGGGGATCCGGAACCCCCTCTCCTGCTCCGTGGCGGGAGAGGGTTGGGGTGAGGGCAATCCGAAATCCCTGTTTTCCGGAAGCTAACCGCTAACCGCTAACTGCTAACCTCTGCCTGCTAAGGAGTAGAATTGAACAGCAAGATCATAGATCGTGTGGCGTTAAAAGAGATCGTGGATCGGCTTAAGGCCGACGGTAAGAAGGTGGTTTTCACCAACGGATGCTTCGATATCCTCCATGTTGGCCACCTGCGCTACCTTCAACACGCCCGAGGGCTGGGGGAGTGCCTGGTGATCGGCCTGAATACCGACGAGGCCGTGCGCAATCTCAAGGGTTCGGAACGGCCCTTCGTCCCGGAAAATGAGAGAGCGGAAATGATGGCGGGCCTCGAATGTGTTGACTACGTTGTCATATTCAAGGAACCGACTCCCATTGAGATTCTAGGTGAACTCAAGCCGGACATCCACGTCAAAGGTGGTGACTACGTCCTTTCGCAAATCCCCGAGGCGAGGTTCGTGCAGGAATACGGCGGCGAGGTTGTGATCGTGCCGCAGATCGCCGGGAAGTCCACCAGCAGGCTCGTATCCCATGTTAGATCGGTCGCAAGTACAGGCGCGCTAGGCAGAGATAAGAAGAGCAGGGTGGTTGGGATTATTCCGGCGCGTCTTGCGTCCACCAGGCTTCCAAACAAACCGCTCCTGGATATCGCCGGAAAACCGTTGATCCAGCGGGTTTACGAACGCGCCAAGTCCGTGAAATCGCTGGATGAGGTTGTGGTTGCGACGCCCGATCCTGAGATCGCGAGCTGCGTGGAGGGCTTCGGCGGCAAGGCAGTCATTACATCTCCGATGCACCCGACAGGCACCGACCGACTTGCTGAGGCGGCGCGGACAATCGAATCTGACGTGGTCGTCAACATTCAGGGTGATGAGCCGCTGTTCGATCCAAACGCCGTGAATGCCCTGGTAAAGATGATGCTCGATTCCGCGGATGCGGACATGGGAAGCCTGATGACTCCGACGTCACCGGGAGAGGAAAACGATCCGTCGGTGGTTAAGGTGGTCACGGACAAGCAGGGCTTCGCGCTCTACTTCTCCAGATCCGTGATACCGTTTCCCAGGAATGGCGAATCGGCTGTTTATCGCAAACACGTGGGCATATACGCTTACCGGCGAAACTTTCTCATCATACTTGGGAGCATCAAGCAGTCGAGCCTGGAGACATCGGAATCGCTGGAGCAGCTTAGAGTGCTGGAGAACGGATACGGAATTCGGATGGTCGAGATTCCAAGCGGCTCTGAGGCCAGCGTTGACACGCCGGAGGATTTGGAGCGAGTCCGGGCGATTTTGTCATAGGCATTTGCGTAGCCCGACCCCTTGTGGGTCGCCGGGCATGCGCAGGCCTTGCCAACCGGACGCCCACAAGGGGCTAGACTACGGGATGTACCGTATTAAGGTGTTTATGGAATTTCAAATCGAAAATATGACCATAGGCGGCAGCCATCCCCTCGTGCTGATCGCCGGACCGTGCGTCCTCGAAGGCCGGGAGATGTGTCTCCTGATCGCATCCGAGGTCAAGGCACTCTGCGAAGATTTGGGCGTGCCGTTCATTTTCAAAGGATCTTTTGACAAGGCGAACCGCCAGTCGATCGACTCCCCGCGCGGGCCGGGGATCGAGGAGGGACTGGCGATTCTCTCGGAGGTGCGCGCTGAATTTGGGGTCCCGGTTCTTACGGACGTCCACGAAACAAACCAGGTGGCGGAAGTTGCGAAAGTTGTGGATATTGTTCAGATTCCGGCGTTTCTATGCCGCCAGACCGACCTTCTGCTTGCCGCCGCAAACTCTGGAAAAACTGTTAATATAAAGAAGGGTCAGTTTCTCGCGCCTCAGGACATGGCGAGCATCGCGGCGAAAGCGGCTTCCACCGGCAACAATAAGATTTTGCTCACGGAGCGAGGCTCATTTTTCGGCTACGGGAATCTCGTGGCCGACATGAGGTGCCTTCCCATAATGCGCGGCGCCGGCTACCCGGTGGCATTCGATGCCACTCACGCGGTCCAAAGGCCGGGAGGACAGGGCGGGAAATCGGGCGGGGATCGCGAGTTCATCCCACACCTGGTCAGGGCGGCGTGCGCGGTGGGGATCGATGCGCTCTTCCTTGAGGTTCATCCGAATCCGGAGTCGGCTTTGTCCGACGCGGCGACGATGCTCCCTCTCACCGATCTTAGATCGGTGCTGGAACAAGCAGTGGCGATTGATGCGTTGGTGAAAAGCATGGCTGGTCCCAATTTGTGACCTCATCCGCTGATGCTTCGGTCGCAAAGCGAAGCGACGCAGCCGAAGCGCGGGATTGGCTACTTGAATTGGGCTTCGGCAGCGCCGTCCTCCCTCGCGTTTGCTCGAGCGGACTCTGCGACCGAAGCATCCGAACGGGCGGTAGTTATTGACAAAGTCGTGACGAATGGAACGGAAGACAATTTGTGATCGTTTGCAAGAAAGAATAATGGTCATCACAAAATGTGATAACCTCCGTTGCAGCAAGGCGTTTCAAATAAGCATGGAATTATATATTTTGTGAGGTGCAAAAGGTGCCTAAGATAAAGATAGAGAAAAGCGTTATCAAGAATGAAAGAGTGAACGGCAAGGAGCCGAAGGCTCCATCAAAACTGCCCTGGGTGAGCATCGGAATCACTCTGGTACTGCTGATCGTCACTTTTGTGATATTCCTGCAGGTGTCCGGGCATCTGTACATCAATTTCGACGATGAAGCATACATCGTCATGAACCCGCACGTCCAGCAGGGTCTGACCCTCGATATGCTCCAATGGGCGTTCACCACCAACTATGAGTCCAACTGGCACCCGCTCACATGGATTTCCCATACCATCGACTGGATGATGTTCAAGGACAACCCTGCCGGAACCCATACCATCAACCTGATATTCCACCTGCTCAACATAGCCCTGCTTTTCTGGCTGCTTACGCGAATGACCGGCTCCGTGTGGAAGAGTGCGTTCGTTGCCGGCCTGTTTGCTCTTCACCCGCTGCACGTGGAGTCGGTGGCATGGGCGTCGGAGAGAAAAGATGTACTGAGCACGTTCTTCTGGCTGCTCACCATGTGGACTTATGTGCGATACACCGAGCGCGGGAAGATCGGCTTTTATATCCTATCCGGCCTGTTCCTCGCCCTTGGTCTGCTCGCCAAACCGATGCTGGTTTCGCTCCCCCTGGTGCTTCTCATGATCGACTACTGGCCTCTCGGAAGATTTGCAACGACTTCCTGGAAGAAGCTGGTCATAGAGAAGATACCGTTCTTCATAATCGTCCTGGCCTCATGCGCGGCGACTTACTGGGCGCAGAAGACCGGTGGCGCCATGAGATCGCTGCACGAGTACACTCTGCTGGTTCGTGTAGAGAATGCATTTGTGGCGTACGGATGGTATCTCTGCAAGATGGTTTGGCCGTCCAACCTGACCATCCTGTACCCCCATCCGGGCGCGGGCGTCTCGACCTACGCCGCACTAGCATCGGCAGTTGCGATGGTGGTGATTACCGGCCTCGTGATGAAGTTCGGACGAAAGGCGCCTTATCTCACCGCCGGTTGGCTGTGGTACATAGTGACCCTGATTCCGGTAATCGGCATCGTGCAGGTCGGCGATGCGGCGATGGCGGATCGATACACTTATATCCCGCTCATCGGCATCTTCTGCATCATCGCCTGGGGTGTGCCGGAGGCGCTCAAGTGGATGGACGTCTCGGAGGGTGGAAGAGTCTGGGGGCTTGGCGCTGTCGCGGTTGCAGTACTGGGTACATTCTCCTACTTCACTTACCAACAACTGGGCTATTGGCAGGACACGGTAAGTATCCTGGGGCGAACCGTTGAAGTGACACAGAACAACTACACCGCCGAAAACAACCTCGGTAGCGAGCTGATCCTGCGCGGACAATATGCGGAAGCAGCGGATCATCTGGAGGCAGCCACGCGAATCAAGCCTCTGGATGGTCTTGCATACGATAATCTCGGCATCGCATACGAGAAACTGGACAGGATGGATGACGCCATCGCCATGTTCCGCAAGGCGGGGAGCCTCAAAAAGGATTACGGAGAGGCTCACTGCAACCTGGGTGATGCAATGATGCTTACACACCATACGGACGAGGCGATCAAGGAGTACAAACTCTCCATCGCGCTGGACCCAAAACACTCCTTTGCTTATCATAACCTCGGAAAGCTGCTGGGCGAGCAGGGCAAAGTGGGAGAAGCCATCGAAATGTTCTCCAAAGCCGTTGAGATTGCTCCTACCGATCCGATAGCCCATGCCGATCTCGGGCAGGCGCTGTGTGCCGGCGGAAGGATAGATGAGGCGGTCGAAGAAGCCCAAAAGGCGATCGATCTGGATCCGCGCCTGGGTCATGCGTACGGAGTTCTGGCGCTGGCAAATTACACAAAAGGCGATCTCGTGCAGGCATGGCAGGATGTGCATCAGTGCCAGGCACTCGGCGGCATGCTGGCGCCGGATTTCATAACGGCCCTGAACAAGAGAATGCCGGAACCAGCCCGATGAGGAAAGACTGGCCCTTCGATACAGCCCACCGTGTATTGGGCCTCGTCAGGAAGTGAAGCGGAGTTGATCCGGATTACCCTCACCCCTTCCCTCTCCCGCCAGGGAGCAGGAGAGGGGGATATGTGGGCAATATGTTGGCTTACTGAACCGCGTTAACCCGACGCAGGCGCGCACATCCGCTGCTCAGGGTAATGGGCCCTCCGATACAGCCCGCCAATGAAGACAAGAAGACAGGACGACCGGATGACCAGACGACAGGAAGACTGGAAGAAAGGGAGGAAAAGCGCTGGGCATGCGAGCGTCCCGAGCGCACAAGGCGGGCAATCAAGCTCACTCAAGCCCAAGCTGACCACAGGTGACCGCCTGACCACCTTTCTGATCGCTGCCGGGCTTGCGATACTCACACCGGCGGTGTTCTGGCAGGTGCTTTCCAACAAGTTCATCAGCATCGATGACGACGCCTACCTCTTTGCCAACAAGCACATTCAGGCCGGCTTGACGCTCAAGAACGCAATTTGGGCGTTTACAACCAATTACGCCGCGAACTGGCATCCGCTCACCTGGCTTTCCCACATGGCGGATATCAGCATCTTCAAGTTCGATCCCGGAATGCACCATGCGGTGAGTCTGGCTTTTCACACGGTTAATGCCATCGTGCTCTTCCTCCTCTTGAAGCGGATGACCGGCTCGATGTGGAAGAGCGCATTCGTGGCCGCTTTGTTCGCGATTCATCCTCTGCACGTGGAGTCGGTGGCATGGGCTGCAGAGCGCAAGGACGTTCTCAGCACGCTTTTCTGGCTGCTTACCATGTGGGCGTACGTAGGATATGCGGAGCGCCCGAATGTGGGAAGGTACGCTCTGACCGCCCTGTTCCTGATCCTCGGGCTGATGGCAAAGCCGATGCTCGTGACCCTCCCACTGGTTCTGCTCCTGCTGGACTATTGGCCGCTGAGGAGAGTCGAGAGTCGGGAGTCGGCAGTTGACGGCGAGAACGCGACATCGGAGGGTCGCCGTCCTTTGATGGCGCTCATCGTTGAGAAGATTCCTCTGTTCGTTATTTCCGCGGCTTCGTGTGCGGTGACTTTCTGGGCGCAGAAGGCGGGCGGAGCCGTGAGGACGATGGAGCAATACTCACTGCCGTCCAGGATCGGGAATGCGCTCGTCGGATATTGCGAGTATCTGATCAAGATGGTTTGGCCGCTGAATCTCACGATCATGTATCCGCATTCCAGGCATGGAATTCCGTCCTGGATCGTTGCCGCGGCCGTCGTGTTCCTCGTGGCAGTCACGATCGCGGTTTTTCGCCTGGGACGGCGCACGCCGTATCTCAAAACGGGATGGTTATGGTACCTGATAACGCTGATTCCGGTGATCGGAATAATCCAGGTTGGAGATCAGGCCATCGCGGACAGATACACCTACGTGCCGTTGATCGGCATTTTTGTTATAATTGCGTGGGGAATCCCTGAGCTTGCGCTGAAATTGGGGCTTTCGGCGCCGGGTAACCGATGGGCGCTCGGAGTAGCATTCACGGCAGTTATTGCGGTTTTTTCAGTTATCACATATAATCAATTAGTGTTTTGGGAGAATGGAAAGACAATCCTGGAACACGCGATAGATGTTACGGGGAAGAACTTCCTGGCTGAGAACAATCTGGCCAATATCCTGTTTCTCCAGGGCGATCAGCAGGGATCGTTGGAGCATTATCGGAAGGCGTACGAAATCGATCCGGACGGCCCGATGATCAACAACAACCTTGGGTACGCTCTGCAACTGGCAGGGGATGATAATGGAGCGGTTCGTCTTTACAAACGGGCTATCGAGCTGAGAAAAGACGATACAAACGCCCTAATGAACCTTGGAAGCATGCTGGCAAAACGGAATGATCGCGTGGGAGCGATCAAACTTTTCCGCACCGCAATCTCGTACAATCCTGAAAACGCGGAATCCAGGGACAGGCTGGGCCGCGCGCTGGGGATGCAGGGGAATGTTTCCGAGGCTATCGAGGAGTTTTCCAAGGCCGTTGAGTTATCGCCGGAGAACATAGACTACCACCAGGATTTGATAAAGGCGCTTTACCAGAGCAATAGATTCGATGACGTTGAACGGGAACTGACAGCACTCATCAAAGTGCATCCTAATCTGCCCCCTGCTTACCAAATGCTCGGAATGCTCTACTATCGCAAACAGGATTACGCCCAAGTATGGGAATTCGTGCACAAATACCAGTCGTTGGGTGGAACGGTTGATCCATCCTTCCTGGAAACGCTCTCCAAGAAGATGCCGGAACCGTCCCGGTAAACAAAAGTTGACGAGAATTGTAGCATTAGCTATCTGCTACTGACTACAAGCTACATGCTTAGAAAATGGGGGATTCGTGTTATGCCCAAGATGAAAGTGTCCGGCAAGAACGTCAGGCTGCAGTTGACTGCGGATGAATCGCATGACAATTGGACTAAGAGGGTTTCATGGTGGAAATGGGGTATGGCCGCAATACTCTTCACAATGACGCTCGGTATATACCAAAAGGTCTTCACCCACTACTTTGTAAACTATGATGATGAAACCTACTTCTTCGCAAACCGATTTGTACAGAACGGTTTGACCCGGGATGGGATCAAATGGGCGTTCACCACGAATCACGCGTGCAACTGGCATCCGCTCACCTGGATATCGCACATGATGGATTTCCAGATATTCGAGATATGGTTTAAGGGCATTCTGGGCAATCCGGTTATGGACCTGCGTTTTGCCGGAATCAGCCCTGTCGGCCCTCACGTCGTAAACGTTCTTTTCCACCTGGCCAACGTAGTTCTCCTTTTCTTCGTCCTGACCCGGATGACGAAATCGATGTGGAAGAGCGCATTCGTCTCCGCCCTTTTTGCCATCCATCCGCTCCATGTTGAATCCGTGGCATGGGTGGCTGAACGAAAAGACGTTCTCAGTACCTTCTTCTGGATTCTTACCATGTGGGCCTATGTGAGATATTCCGAACGGGCAAAAGCAACCTGGTATGACAAAGGCTTTTCCTCTCTTTTCATCTTTCTGGGTACCGTGTGCCTTGCAGGAGGAGTTGTAAAGCTTGGGATTGGCGTGCTGAGTAATATCGTGCCCTTCCTCACTCCTGAGGTTGGTTGGTATGCCGGATCTGCGGCAGGAGTAATCGTCGGGATTGCAGTAACTCTGCGCCTTACAAAGTACCCTATCGATGCGCTTGTACAGTGGTATGACAAAGGCTTTTCATCCCTCGTCAATTTTCTTGGCGCTACGGGCTTGGCAGGAGGGGCCGTAAAACTTGGGCTGGATCAGTTGAGCCGGCGCATGACTTTTATCACTCCCGAGATCGGTTGGTATGCCGGAGCAGCGGTAGGTGTTCTCGTCGGGATTCTTGTGACTCGGCGACTTGTAAAGTATCCGGCCAACGCCCTTGTGCTATTGTTCCTTGCTCTGGGTCTGCTTGCCAAACCTATGCTGGTTTCCCTGCCTCTGGTGCTGCTGATGCTCGATTATTGGCCGCTCAAGAGGGTGCAGAGTCGCGACGAACTGGTCTTTAGCGAGCGAGACCCTTCAGCCGGTGTTTCCGTGGAACCGGTGAAGCAGTACACTTTAGGCGCTCTCATCCTGGAAAAGATTCCGTTGGTATTCGTGGTGATCGGCTCTTGCGCCGCGACCTACTGGGCGCAGAATTCCGGTGGCGCAGTGCGGTCGTTCCAGGAGTTTCCGTGGCCGGTGCGATTCGACAACGCATTCGTAGCCTACATCGTCTATCTCAGGAAGATGTTCCTGCCCTATGACCTGGCGGTTCTATATCCGCACCAGACCACGCATATTCCGCCATCGGAGATCGCCGGTTGCGTGTTTCTGCTGGTCGTAATGACGATAATTGCTTTATTAGCTGCGTTATCCGTCATACGCAAGGTTCCGTATGTCGGCGTAGGCTGGCTCTGGTACATGGTGACGCTGTTCCCGGTGATCGGAATCGTGCAGGTAGGCGATCAGGCGCTGGCAGATCGTTATACATACGTTCCGCTTCTTGGAATATTCTTCATTATCGCCTGGGGTGTCCCTGAACTGATGAAATGGATCTTCCCTGGGCCGAATGAGGCGGGTACTCGGACGGCAGTTCTGGCAATTGCCGCCGGAATAGTGGTATGCGCCTGTTGTGTGAAGACTTTTCTTCAGCTTGACACCTGGCAGGATACCAACACTCTGTTCGAGAACGCGATCGCGGTTACCAAGCAGAACTACACTGCGGAAAATAACCTCGGTACTGTCCTTATCTCGGAGCAGGATGATCCGGCGCATCTCGATAAAGCGATCGAGCACTTGACCAACGCCATAAAGATAAAACCCGACTCAGAGCAGGCGTATGACAATCGCGGGGTCGCCTATGCACAGTCGAACCCCCCCAGGATGGACGATGCGATCAAAGACTTCAGCAAGGCTCTGGAAATTAAGGCGGATTACGCGGAAGCCCATAACAATCTGGCGAATGCCCTGCTAATGAGAGGACATACCGACGACGCAATCCAGCATTATCAGATTGCGGTAAAGTTGAATCCTGATTACACCGATGCTTTGCACAATCTCGGCTGCACGCTGGGAGACCGCGCGCAGATGCTGCTTTCATCAAATAAGCCTGCTGACAAGCAGCAGGGAGAACAGTTGATGGATGAGGCGATTAAAGACATTGCCCATGCTGTCAGCCTGGATGAGCGATCCCCGGGAACTCAATCCGATCTCGCTAAGATGCAGGTCATGGCGGGACAATATGATGAGGCGATCGAGCATTGCAACAAAGCAATTGAGATTGCGCCGAATTTCCCCAAGCCTTATGAAGTGCTTTCCGTGGCTTATTTCAAGAAGGGGGACTTCGACAACGCCTGGCAGGCCGTTCACAAGTGTCAGGATCTTGGCGGTCAGGTTGCTCCCGGATTGCTGAGCGAACTGAACAGTCTGAAACAAGAGCCTCCCCGACAACCCTGAACAACCTCGGATAAGGATTCAATGAACCGCATGCATACAAAGGCTGCCCTGGAAAAGAAGTCCCCGGCAGCCCAGATTATTGCTTCTCCTGCAAAGTCTCCAATTACGCCGATCTTGCTCGCGATCGGTCTAACCGTCGTTACCTGCCTTACCTACTGGCGGGTACTGTTCAACCAGTTTATCGGATACGACGACGGCATTTACCTGTATGAAAACCCATTCATTCGTTACGGCATCACCCATAACAGCCTGAAGTGGGCTTTCACAACCAACTACGTTTCCAACTGGCATCCGATTACCTGGCTTTCCCATCTCATCGATGTCTCACTGTTCGGCATGAATCCGACCGGTCACCATGCGGTTAATCTGCTGATCCACATTCTCAATACGCTAATACTCTTTTTCTTGCTCAAAAAGATGACAGGCTCCATGTGGAAGAGCGCATTCGTTGCAGCCCTGTTCTCTTTGCATCCCCTTCATGTCCAGTCCGTGGCGTGGGCGGCGGAGCGTAAGGACCTCCTGAGCACATTTTTCGGATTGCTGGCAATCTTTGCGTATGTGCGATATGTTGAGAGGCCGGGGATCGGCCGGTATATCCCAGTTGCGGCCCTTTTTGCGCTCGGCCTCATGTCGAAGGCCATGATCGTGACTCTTCCCATCCTACTTCTTGTGCTGGATTACTGGCCTTTGGGGAGGGTAGTTAGTCGTCAGTCGGCAGTTGTCAGTGCGGAAAGATCTACTGGCGGGGCTTCCGCACTAACGACCAACCACTATCGGCTATCGACTCTTATCATCGAGAAGATTCCCTTGTTTGTGCTTTCTGGACTGTCGGGGGTGATGGCTTACTGGGCTGAAAAGACCGGTGGAGCGGTTTCCAAGATACAGTTGTTTTCTGTTTCCATGAGAATAGACGATCTTATTGTAGGATACGCCGGCTATCTGGTAAAGATGGTCTGGCCGCAGAAACTCGCGATATGCTATCCTCCGCCGGGCGATACGATCCCAGTGTGGTGCATAATCGCTTCCGCTCTTGCGCTCACCGCGATCAGCGCACTCGCCGTTATTTTGAGACGCAAGGCCCCATACTTTCTTGCGGGGTGGTTGTGGTATGTGCTGGCACTCACGCCGGTTATCGCGCAAATCATGAAAGAAGTTGGCGACCAGTCGATTTCGGATCGATTCACATATGTTCCTCTGATCGGGATATTCATCATCATAACCTGGGGGATCTCAGACTGGCTAGGATTCATGCGGGCGCCACAAAAAACAACGCTGCTCGCCATTGTCGGAGGGGCTGTGATCCTGGCTCTAGCAGTTTGTTCCTACACGGAGGTTGGTTACTGGAAAGACAGCAGGACACTCTATCGGCGAGCATTGGCGATTAACCCCAAGGACCCGGCAATCGACTTCAATATGGGAATGGAATACATCACCAAAGATCGGGACTTCACAAATGCAGTTCGTTTCTTCAGAGAAGCTCTGAAGGCAAATCCCTCATTCTCTCTTGCATTTAACGGTCTCGGGCTGGCTTTGGCCAAGAACGGTCATCCCGACGAAGCTATCGAGCAGTTGCGCACGGCCATTCGCTTGAAATCAGAGTATCCCGAGGCACATAACAACCTGGGCACGGCATTGATGATGAAGCGCCAATACGCTGATGCAATTGCGGAATACAAAACTGCAATCAGACAAAACCCGCATTATCTGCTCTCGTATGTCAACCTGGGAAACGCTTATGTTCTGCTGGGAAAATGGAAAGAAGCAATCGAGGCAAAGAGAAAGCTCGCTGAATTTGAGCCTGACTCAGCAGTCCGCCATGCCGACCTCGCGCAGGCGCTGGGTGTAGTCAAGGATTTCGATGGATCGATCAAAGAGGCGAAAATCGCCGCCAGATGTAATCCCAAATTGGCGAAAGCTTACCAGGTGCTGGCAATCGCGTACTTTTACAAGCAAGACTATCGAAATGCCTGGACAAATGTCCATATTTCTGAGAAACTCGGTGCCAGTTACGGCCCGGCCTTTATTTCGCAGCTAACGGCAAAGTTGGCCGACCCGGGCAGTTGACAGAGAAAAAGGTCGAAATATGAAGGAGAAGCCGGCAACAATCTACCCTCTCCCGGCATGCGCGTCATCAACAGATGCCTCAGGCTCCTACTCACCTTCATTTCGCTCGGGGCATGCCATCCCCATCCTGTTGGCGCTCGCTGATGGAACGGGCGAATATGGCTGAGCCGAATAAGAGATGTGAGCAAGATGAAAAGGAAAGCCACAAAGGAAACGGCATCGACCCCCATTCAGACAGGTTCTGAGGTCGTGCGGAAGGATGCTGCAAAGCGCACGGCGCTTCTCGTCTCGCTGTCTCTCGCCGCATTAACGTTACTCACGTACTTGAGGGTCTTTTCCGCTCAGTTCGTCAACTATGACGATAACATATACGTGTATGAAAACAAGGTGATTCAACACGGCCTGACCTGGAATGCGATAAAGTGGGCATTCACCACCAATTACGCTGCAAACTGGCATCCGTTGACCTGGCTTTCGCACATGCTGGATATAAGTCTTTTCGGCATGAATCCGGCGGGGCATCATGCGGTAAATCTCCTGATTCACATACTCAACGTTGTTATCCTCTTCCTGCTTCTCCGAAGAATGACCGGCTCAACGTGGAAAAGCGCATTTGTAGCTGGACTCTTCGCCCTTCACCCGCTCCACGTTCAATCAGTTGCCTGGATCGCGGAGCGAAAGGATCTCCTGAGCACGTTTTTCGGTCTGCTCACCATTTGGGCATATGCAAGCTATGCGGAAAGACCCTCCGTTCGAAAATACGTTCCCATGGCCCTGCTCTTCGCCCTAGGCTTGATGGCCAAACCGATGCTGGTCACGCTCCCCTTCCTGCTTCTTCTGCTGGATTACTGGCCCTTGGGAAGAGTCCGCAGTCTTGAGTCGTCGGTCGCCAGCAAGGAAGCGATCGGGAATCCGGCCGCAGCACTCCAACACTCCGATACTCAATCGCTCCGGCGCTTGTTGGTATTGGAAAAGATCCCCCTATTCCTGATGTCCGGAGTTTCCTGCTACCTAACCTACTGGGCGCAGAAGAACGAAGGGGCCGTACCGGGATGGGAGATCTTCCCGATGTCTATCCGCATCGACAACGCCTTTGTTTCCTGCTTCACGTACATAGGAAAGATGTTCTGGCCTGCGCGCCTCGCCGTATTCTATCCTCATGCCAGAAACCTCTTCCCGATATGGATTGTAATCACATGCGCAGTCCTGCTTTTCGTCACCACGGCTCTTGCGATCTTTTTTGGAAGGAAGACCCGCTATCTTGCCATGGGTTGGCTTTGGTATCTCATAACTCTCGGACCGGTGATCGGGCTGGTGCAGGTCGGAGCGCAGGGAATCGCAGACAGATACACCTACGTTCCCATGATCGGTCTGTTCGTTATCCTGGCCTGGGGAGTTCCGGACGTGCTCGGTCGAGTTTTGGCTCAACCCCGCGCGATCAGGGCGATGGCGGCGACCGGCGGGACCGTTCTTGCGGCGCTTTCGGTAATATCATTCATCCAGATAGGTTATTGGCAGGATACCGTGGTTCTTTTCCAGCACGCGATTGCAGTTACCAGCGACAACGCCCTGATGAAATCATGCCTTGGGATAGAATTGCTGGCCAGGAAGCGGCCCGATGAGGCGATCCCGATGTTTCGAGAAGCTGTTCGAACAAATCCCACGTTCGCCCAAGAGTATGTCGGCATCGGTAAGGCGTTGGTGATGAAGAATCAGCCGGAGGACGCAATCAGCGCATATAAGTGTGCCATTGCGGTCAAACCGGATTACATGGAAACATATTTCCTGCTCGCTCAGGCGCTTGGTTCGGTGGATAAATGGGATGAGGCGATCTCCGTGATGCGGAAAGCCGCCGAATTGCAGCCCAATTCCGCCCCGGTTCATGCCGACCTTGCTCACACTCTCGGTTTGGCTCGAAAATTCGACGAAGCGATCTCAGAGAGTCAAATAGCGATAAGACTTGACCCGAATACGCAAAAAGCCCACGAGGTTCTGGCGACGGCGTACTTCTACAAGCAGGAATACGCC
>Ga0326727_10011167_pt1 | contig 21043 bp, 20 predicted proteins | sample MB2enrmetagenome_FD_207643 | JGI IMG/M metagenome (GOLD analysis project Ga0326727, IMG submission 207643) | Lab enriched peat soil microbial communities from McLean, Ithaca, NY, United States - MB29MY | ecosystem: Environmental > Terrestrial > Soil > Wetlands > Peat | place: USA: New York...
GCGGTTCGTCGAAACGGCGCGGCCGGGCGCGCCGACGCTCGAAGCGCTGCTGTCGCTGACGGGCGAGCGCGAGACCGTCGTTATCGATTCGCTTCCCGGCTGGCTCGCGACGCGCATGACCGCGCACCTCGGTCACGGCGACGAAGAGGCCGCACCCGACGCGGCGCTGCTTCAGGAAGAAGGCGACAAACTGTTGGCCGCGATCGCCGCGACGCGCGGACACGTGATCGTCGTCGGCGAGGAGATCGGTTGGGGCGCCGCGCCGACGTACTTGGCCGGACGCGTGCTGCGCGCGGTCGCGGGCCGCTTGCAAGCGCGTCTCGCGGTGCAGGCCGAGCGCGCGTATCTGGTCGTCAACGGGTTCGCCATCGACCTGCGCACGCAGGGCCGCGCGATCGAACGCTGAGATGCGTGCGGCGCGCGCGCTCGCGGCGTTCCTCTGCCTGCTCGCGCTCGGCGCCGCGCCGCCGCGGCCGCGCATCGTCTCGCTCATCCCCTCGCTGACCGAGGATCTGTTCGCAATCGGCGCCGGGTCGCAGGTCGTCGGCGTGTCGCAATTCACCGACTATCCGGCGCCGGCCGCGCGGCTGCCGCAAGTTTCGTCGTACTCCTCCGTCGACGCGGAGAAGGTCTTGTCCCTGCACCCCGACGTCGTCGTCGGCATTCCCGCGCAAGCGGCGCTGACCGCCGATTTACGTCGCGTCGGTCTGCGCACCGAATTGCTCGACGACGATTCGTACGCCGATATCTTCGGCGACCTCGCCGCGCTCGGCCGCATCAGCGGCCACGCGCGGGAAGCGGCCGCGTTGGCCGGGCGCCTGCGCGCCCGCGCGGCGCAACTCGAAGCCGAGGTTCCGGCCGGCGAACGGCCGCGCGTCTTCGTCGTGCTCGGCGTCGCACCGGTCTATACCGCCGGCGACCGTTCGTACATTGCGACGCTGCTGCACATGGCCGGAGCGCGCAACGCCGCGCGCGGATTGCGCCAAGCGTACGGCCGCTACAGCGCCGAGGCGCTCGTCGCCGCCCAACCCGACGCAGTCCTCACCGATACGGGAAGCGGCCTGAATGCCGTGCTCGATCGCGCGCCGTGGAACGCGCTGCGCGCCGTGCGCGAGGATCGCGTGTACGCCATCGACAATGCCGACCTGCTCGAACGCCCGGGTCCGCGCTTCACCGAAGGCTTGCGCTGGCTGATCGAACGCCTGCACCCCGGCGCGCGGGTGCGTTGAGTTAGATGCGCGCCGACTCGGCCCTGATGCGGACGGGCTGACGGCGCGCGACGGCTGCGTAGAGCACCGGAATCAGCACCAGCGTAAACGCCGTCGCGGTCGAGAGGCCGCCGATCACCGCGATGGCGAGCGGGCGCTCCATCTCGGAGCCGGTGCCCAAACCGAAGGCGAGCGGCGCGAGGCCGCACATGGCCGCGAGCGTCGTCATCAGGATCGGACGCAGGCGTTCGCGGGCCGCGCCGAGGAGCGCGTCGTCGACGGCGGCGCCTTGCATGCGGCGCCGGTTCGCGCCGTCGATCAACAGAATGCCGTTGCGCACCACGATGCCCACCAGCAGGAGCAGGCCCATGAACGACGACACGTTGAGCGGCGTCTTCGTGATCCACAGCGCCAGCGCCACGCCGATCGGCGAGAGCGGAATCGTCGTCAGGATGACGAGCGGCAAACGGAACGAGTCGAAGGTCGCGAGCAGCACGATGAAGACCAGCAGCACCGCGATGCCGAGCACGCCCGCGAACTCGCGGAACGAGTCGGCTTGCGCGAGCGCCGCGCCGCCGATCTCGATGCGGTAGCCCGGCGGCACCTTCGTGGCGGCGACGAGTTCGCGGACGCGCTCGGCCACGGCCGAGAGGCTCGCGTCCTCGATGCCCGCAGTCACCCGCAACATGCGCGACCCGTTCTCTTCGTCGACTTCGCTCGTCTGCTGTGCGGCGATCGGCGCGTAGTGCAGCGGCGCGCCGTCCACACGCAACCGTACGGGCAACTGCGCGGCGCCGTCGGGCACCTTGGCCACGATGGCGCCGCCCAAGCGCAAGCGCGCTTCGGCCGGGTCTTGGTCGACCTTCGTGCGCACGATGCCCGCGCCGTAGGCGACGCCGTTGTATGCGTCGACCACGCCGTGAATCTTGCCCAAGCCGTCGGCCAGGCCCGAGGCGATGCCGATCAGCGTCTGCTGATCGTCGCCGTAGACGCTCAACTGAATCGCCTCCGGCGCGCCGGAGAGATCGTTGATCTGGTCTTCGAGCAGTTGGTGGAACTCGAAGGTCGCGTCGGGCGCGATCTTCTGCAGCGCGTCGCGCAAATGGTCGGAGACGTCGTCGAAGGCGACGTGCGCGCCGGGTACGAGCGAGACGCGCAGCGTCCCCGCGTTGGGCGGCGTGGGTAAGAAGCCGTTGGTGTCGACGCCGGTCAACCGCCCCACGTGCGCGACCTCCGGCGTGGAAACGATGGCCTTTTCGAGTTTGGTCGCCGTCGCGTCGGTTGCCGCCAGCGACGTGCCTGCGGGGAGCGTGTACTTGATTTCGAACTCGCCCTCTTCGAGCGAGGGCAGAAAGTCGCTGGGCATACGCGCGAAAGCGAACGCGGTGACCACGCAAATCGCGAGCGCGCCCGCGTAGGCGAGCGCCGGACGACGTAAGATCCAGGCCAACGCCGCGCTGTAGCCGCGTTCGAGCCGCTCGAGTTTGCCCGCGTCGTGGCGCTCGCGTTGGGGCAGCATCTCGGCGATCAACGGGGCGACGAAGAGCGACAGCGCGATCGAGACCAGCATCGCGATCGACAGCGTCAGCGCCAGCGCGCGGAAGAAGAAGCCCGGAATGCCGCTCAAGAACGCGAGCGGCAGAAAGACGACGACGTTGGCCGCAGTCGAAGCGACGAGCGCGCGCCGAATGCGCGCGGTGCCTTCGCGGACCGCGCCGCGCCGCGCGATCGCTTCCACCACGACGATCACCTCGTCGATCACCAAACCCACGGCCACGGCCAAGCCGCCGACCGTCATCAGATTCAGCGAAAGTCCGGCGAGCGACATCGCCAGCACCGAAAGCATCATGGCCAGCGGTACGATCAGCGCCGCGATCAGCGTCATCGCCCGGCTGCGCAAGAAGAAGTAGATCACCGCCAGCGCGAGCAACGCGCCGAGTAAAATCGCGTCGCGCAACGAGGCCTGCGAGGCGACGATCAAGCGCGTCTGATCCCAGTACCGCACCACCCCGACGCCCGGCGGCAGTTGCGCGAGCAGCCGCGGCATCCGCGCCTCGACCGCGCGTTGCAGCGCGACGGCGTCGGCGCCCGCGAGCGGATAGGCGTTGAACAGCACCGCGTGACGCCCGTCGAACGACGCTTGCTGCGTCGTCGGACCTTCGCCGAGGCCGAGGCGCGCGAGCGCGCTCAGCGGAAACGACGCACCGCGCTTCTCCCCGGCCACGCGGACGCGGGCGAGATCCTCGGGGCGTTCGAGCGGCGGCCCGGTCAACACGATGTAGCGCTTGTCGTGCACGTCCAGCGTACCGGCGGAACCGGCCGCGCTCGCCGCCGCCACGGCGTCGGCGACGGCCGCGGCCCGAACGTGGCGGCGCGCCAGCGTCTGCGCGCCGAGGACCACTTGGTATTCCAGCGGCGCTCCGCCGAACGCCGTCATGCGTCCGAGTCCGGGCGTGCCCGTAAATACCGGGACCAGCGCGCGTTGGATCGCTTGCTGCAACGCCGCCTGGTCCAAGCCGCCGCCTTCGAAGGCGTACGAGACGACCGGCTCCATGTTGGGGTTCTCGATCAGCGTCGCGAGCGAGGTGACGCCCTCGAGCGAGGGCCGGACGCTCTCGACCGCGTCGTCGACCAACTGCAGATCGTGCTGCGCGTCACTGGCCGGATCGAAGTCGATCTCGATCTCGAGCGCGCCTTGGGTCGCGTTGGAACGGGTCGCGCGCACCGCGGGCAGGCCCTGCAGCGCGGCTTCGAGCGGGCGGGCGACGGCGCCGCGCACGCGCTCCGGCGGCATGTCGCCGGCCTCGGCGAAGACCTCGACCCGCGAGAGCGAGATCGCCGGGAAGATGCTTTGGGCAGCGGTCAGGTAGGCCCGCACGCCGAGCGCCGCGAGCACCGCGACGAGGAAGAGGACGAGCTTCGGACGGATCGCTGCCGGAGCGGAGCGCGCCATATCCCGGTGTATCGGCGTAGGCCGCCGGACGCGTGAGCCGAACTCATCGGTATGTCCTCGCGAACGACGCCCACCGCCGCGCCCGCCGAAAGGGCGCTCGTGGTAGCCGTCGACCTCCACGATCCCAAGCGCCCGCTCGAACCAGAACTCGCCGAGTTCGAGGCCTTGATCGTCGCTGCCGGCGCGCAACTCGCCGGTCGCGTCGTGCAGCGGCTCGACCGAGTCGATCCGGCGACGCTGGTCGGCAGCGGCAAGGCCCACGAGATCGCCGCGCTCGCCGAAGAACTCGGCGCGACCAAAATCTTCGTCTTCAACGATCTGCGGCCGCGCCAGCGCATCAACCTCGAGAAGATCGTGCCCTTGCCCATCGTCGATCGCACCGCGACGATCCTCGACATCTTCGCCCAGCGCGCGCGCAGCCGCGAAGGCAAGTTGCAAGTCGAACTCGCGCAACTGCGCTACCGGCAATCCAACTTGATCGGGTCGAGCACGTCGCTCTCCCGATTGGGCGGCGGAGTCGGCACCCGCGGCCCCGGCGAAACGAAGCTCGAAGTCGACCGGCGGCGCATTCAAGATCGCGTCTCGGTGCTGCGCGCACAACTCGACGACGTGCGCGGCGCGCGCGCCAACCGGCGCGCCTCGCGCGGCGAGACCCCGCTGGTGGCGCTGGTCGGCTACACCAACGTGGGCAAGTCGTCGTTGCTCAACCGGCTCGCGCACTCGGCCGGCGCCGACGGCGCCTTCGTCGCCGACCAACCCTTCGCCACGCTCGACCCCACGCTGCGCCGCGTCTATCTGGCGGACGGCGTCTACGTGCGCTTGGCCGACACCGTCGGCTTCATCACCGAACTGCCAGAGGAGTTGCTCGCGGCGTTTCGCGCCACGCTCGAAGAACTCGAGGGCGCCGACGTGCTCGTTCACGTGCTCGACGCGTCGAATCCGGATTGGCCGCGGCAGCAGCGCAGCGTCGAGACGATCCTCAACGAACTCAACGTGGCCGGCAAGCCGACGATCTTGGCCTGCAACAAGATCGACGCGCGCGATGCGCTGAGCGAGCCGCCGCCGCTGCCCGCCGGCGCGGTCGCGATCAGCGTCAAGACCGGCGAGGGGCTCGACGAACTCCGCGCGCGCATCGTCGCCGCCCTGCCCGTTCGCGCGCATGCCTAATTCGGCGACCGTGCGCTACCTGCTCGCGGCGCTCGCCGCGGCGTTGCTGACGAGCGCGTGTAGCGCGCGCCCGCAACAACAGCCGGGCGATCCGTTCGTGCGCGCCTTCAAGGCGCTGCGGCCCAGCGTCGTGCTCTTCACGATGCAGATTCCGAGCGACGACCCCAAGAAACGCGGCAGTTGGGACGACGCCTACGGCAGCGGCGTCGTCGTCGCCAGCGGGCGCTGGGGCAGCCGCGTGCTCACGGCCGAACACGTGATCCACGGCGCGCGCAACCTGCGCGCGACCCTGCGCGAACGTAAAGCCTTCGCGGTCAAAGTCCTCGCGCGCGACGAAAAAGCCGACTTGGCGCTGGTCGGCGTCGATGCGCCCGATCAGCCCGTCGCGACGCTCGGCACGGCGCGCGACCTCGAACCCGGCACCGCGGTCGGCGTGGCCGGCTTCCCGATTCCCGATGCCTTCCAAGACGAAGGTCTCGGCGTGGCGACCTCGGTCTACGCCGGCCGCATCTCCAGCGTGCGCAAGGACGCGCTCGAACTCGATCTCCCGATCATTCCCGGCGAGAGCGGCGGTCCGGTCTTCGACGCGCAGAGCGGCGCCGTCATCGGCTTGGCCGAATCGCGCTTCGACGACGAGAAGGCGATCGGCTTCGCCATTCCGATCGACGACGCGGTGCGCTTCATTCGTGCGAAGGGACCGGCATCGCGGTAGCGCCCTTGTGCGGGAGCGCGGAGCGGTCGCCGATCCACATCGCCGGCGGGATCGCCCAAAAGTGGGCCATCGCCTGGAGCGACGCGGCGTAGCGGCTGCGGATCCGTCCGAACTCTTCCCATCCGGCGCCGTCGTCGCGCAAGGGCAGCCCGGCTTCGCGCAAGCGGCCGAGCGCCGAATCGAATTCCTCGCGCTCGATGCCGGCCGCGCCGGGAACGTCGAGCTTGTAATAGCCGGCCAGATCGTGAATCGCGTGCGCGCCCATGTCGAGATAGAGCGTGGCGTGCGCGCGTAGCGCGACGTCGGTGACCACGGTGCGCGCCAGCGCGCTCGCATCGAGCAACGCGCCGAGCGTCGCGATCCACGACTCGCGATCGTGCGAGGAGCGGAAGTAACCCAAGATCGGATAGGCCAGGTGGCTTTCGAGCACGGTGGCCGTCCAGGTCAGGCCGCCCTCGAAGACGCCGCACAGATCGCCCGGAATTCCGAGGCGCGCGTAGCGTTCGAGCAACGTGACGCCCGACGGCGGCGAACCGGCCCGCGTGCCGAAGGAAACGACGAAGACTTCGCGGTTTTGAAACGAGCCGAAGAGCGAAAACAAATAGGCGGTGGTGACGGCGAAAACGCCCAGTCCGCCGGCTCCGGCGAGAATGGACAGAAAGCGCGTCGAACGGTCGAGCGGCACGAGATCTCCGTAGCCGATCGTCAAGAGCGTCGCGCCGGCGAAATAGAGCGCGTCGCCGAACGCCGAGAGGTCGCGGACGTGTTCGCGCAAGGCGTAGAAGATCGCGCCGAAGCCGACGATGAGTCCGCCGATCCAGACCGTGATGAACGAGATCAAAGCGAGCGGCGCGTAGAGGGCGAGAAAGTCCTCGCGCTTCTCTTCGGTCGCGATGCGCGCTAGCGCGAAGTCGCGCGTCCGGCGCCACGTCGCCCGCGTCAGCCGCGCGCTCAGGCGGAAGCTGAAGGTCGGCGCGCGCGGCAGGATGACCGACTGGAAGACGTCGGTCATCACCAGGACGACCAATATCGACCCCGCGGCGATCGAGAAGATTCGCAGCGCGAGGTCCACGGCCGTTACTGGGTGGCGGAGGCCGAGGTCAGCGGGATCGTCCCGGCGTCGCTGCGTTGGCCCTTGCTGACCTCCACCTGCACCGTCTGCGTCACGTAGCCGGGTGCGGTGGCGCTCACCGTCTGCGCGCCCTCGGCCACTTGCGTGAGCAAGAACGTCCCGTCGGGATTGGCATAGACGGGATTGTTGCAGCCCGTCGCGCTGACCAGGATCTTTCCCGGAATGGCCTTGAGGGTCTTGGCGTCGTAGACGCGCCCGACGATCGAACCGAAGTTCTGCACGCCGATCGAACTCGGATCGCACGCCTTCAGCGCGAACAAGACTCCGATAAAAGTCGCTCTAAGCATGACCCGCCTGCGTTTCGCGGCGGAGGACCGCTTCGCCCCTTGCGAAAGTTGGGGCGGTATGAGCCCCTACGTCCCCGTCGCCATCTTTCTCGGGGTGGCGATCCTGGCGGCGACCGCCTTTTGCGGCGTGCCCGGCCTGCTGGGCCGGCGCCGGCCGAACGCGACGAAGTCCGAAGCCTACGAGTGCGGCGTCGAGCCGACCTCGGGCGTCGGCGGGCGCTTCCCCGTTCGCTTCTATCTGATCGCGATGCTGTTCGTCGTCTTCGACGTGGAAGCGGCCTCGTTCTATCCGTGGGCCGTCCAGATGCGCGCGCTGCGCGTCTACGGATTGGCCGAGATGGCCGCCTTCGTGGTCGTGCTCGGCATCGGGTATGCCTACGTGTGGCGAAAGGGGGGCTTCGAATGGAGATGATGCCCGGCGAATTCCTACTCGGTAAACTCGACGACGTCGCTCGCTGGGCGCAGTCGTCGAGCGTTTGGCCGCTGACGATGGGCCTCGCCTGTTGCGCCATCGAGATGATGAGCGTGCAGGCGCCGCAGTACGATATCGCACGCCTGGGGTCGGAAGTGTTCCGAGCGTCGCCTCGGCAGGCCGACTTGATGATCGTTTCCGGCCGCGTGGCGCAGAAGATGGGCCCGATCATCAAGCGCTTGTACGACCAGATGGCCGACCCCAAGTGGGTCATCTCGATGGGCGCCTGCGCGTCGTCGGGCGGCGTCTTCGACAACTATGCGATCATCCAAGGCGTCGATACGATCGTGCCCGTCGACGTCTACGTTCCCGGCTGTCCGCCCACGCCCGACGGGCTGTTGTATGCGATCACCCTGATCCAGCAGCAGATCCGCCAAGGCGGCCGCGGCGGCATCCTCGCGCGAGCCTGAGTCATGCCGAGTTCGCAATCGCCATCGATCGCCGGAACGGCCCTCGACCCGACCAGCGTTCGTCCGCCCGTCGCCGACGCCGAGATCGTTCGCGTCGCGCCCGCCGAGGTGCGCGAAACGCTCGTTCGTCTGAAGGCCGAGGGCTGCTCGATGCTGCTCGACGTCGGCGCGGTCGATTATCTCGAGCGCGAGCCGCGCTTCGACGTGGTCTATCATCTCTTGGCCTTGCCGGCCGTCGCGGCGAGCGTCGCACAGATCGGCACGCCGCGACGCGTCCGCGTGCTGGCCGGCGTGCCGGGCAACGCGACGGCGCTGCCTTCGGTCGCCGACCTCTGGCCCAACGCCGACTGGGCCGAGCGCGAGATCTTCGACCTCTTCGGCATCACCTTCGAAGGCCACCCCGACCTGCGCCGCATCCAGATGCCCGAGGACTGGCAAGGCTATCCGTTGCGCAAAGATTATCCGCTGCGCGGGCCCGCGCGGGAGGCGACGCCGCGCCCGGCCTTCGCCTTGAAGAGCAACGTGCCGGCGGGAACGCCACCTGCGGGACGCGTCGCCGCCGCGCTGCAGAAGCAGCGCGAACGCGGTCCGGCCGACGACGTGGTGCGCGACACCGGCACCGGCGAAAAGAGTTCGACGTGAAGGCGCCGGCCGCGATTCCGCCGCCGATGGGCGTCGACGTGGTGGAGACCACGGGCAACACGATGACGCTCTCGCTCGGGCCTCAGCATCCGTCGACGCACGGCGTGCTGCAGGTCGTCGTCGAAGTGTCGGGCGAGACGATCGAACGCGCCGAGATGGAGATCGGCTACCTCCACACCGGCATCGAAAAGTCGGCCGAGAACCTCTTTTGGACGCAGGCCCAAACCGTCATCGAGCGGATGGATTATCTCAATCCCGTGGGCAACGCGCTGTGCTACGTGCTCGCCGCGGAGCAGTTGCTCGGCGTCACCGAGCGCATCCCGCCGCGCGCCCAAGCGATCCGCGTGCTGATGACCGAACTGACCCGCATCTCCTCGCACTGCGTCTGGCTCGGCACGCACGGCATCGACCTCGGAGCGATCTCCGCTTTCTGGTACATCTTCGACATCCGCGAGAACGTGCTCGATCTGGTCGAACTCGCGGGCGGCGCGCGCATGCACCCCAACTACCTGCGCATCGGCGGCGTCAACGGCGACGTCCCCGAGGGCTATCTGGCCAAACTCGACGAGCTGATCGCGAAGTTTCCGCAGCGGATGCGCGAGATGCGTTCGCTGCTGCAGAACAATCCGATCTGGCGCGACCGCACGATCGACGTCGGCGTCGTCACGCCCGAGGACGCGATCCGCTGGAGCCTCACCGGCCCCGCGCTGCGCGCCAGCGGCATCGCGTACGACGTGCGCAAAGCCTTCCCGTACTGCGGCTACGACACGTACGACTTCGACGTGCCGGTACGCACCGAAGGCGATGCCTACGCCCGTTTCCTCGTCCGCCTCGACGAGATGGACCAAGCCATGCGCATCATCTCCCAAGTGCGCAAACGCCTCGACACGCCCGGCCCGATCATGATCGACGACCCCAAGATCGCCCCGCCCGCCAAGGAGACGATCGCGCTCTCCATGGAGGCGCTGATCCACCATTTCAAACTCGTCTCCGAAGGCTTCCGCGTGCCGCCGGGCGACGTCTACCAAGCCATCGAGTCTCCGCGCGGAGAATTGGCCTACTACCTCGTCTCCAACGGCAACAACCGCCCGTACCGCGTGCGAACTCGGCCGCCGTCGATGTACAACCTGCAAGCGCTAAAGCAAATGGCCATCGGCAATCTCATCGCCGACGTGGTCGTGATGATCGGCTCGCTCGATCCAGTGTTTGGTGAGGTCGACCGGTGACTCCGTTCGTGGTCGGAGTTCCCCGGACACCCCAGCGACCGGCTTGCGCATCGTGTCTTTGGCACTCGCTTCAGCGAACGACTCGTATGGGATGGGCGGCTTGAGCGTTACGCGTACTCGCGACTTTGCGGATGTGTTGGCTGAGGTGCGGCCTGAGGCCGAGCGGCTCATTGGTTCGTATCCGCAGCCGCGGTCGGCTTTGTTGCCCATTCTTCATGCGTTTCAGAATGTGGAGGGGTGGGTTTCGCCTGAGGCCATGGCGGCGGCTGCTGAGTGGTTGGGGTTGCCGTTGTCGACGGTGGAGTCGACGGCTTCGTTCTATACGTTGTTCTTTCGGCGGCCCGTAGGCAAGTATATGTTGCAGGTTTGCCGGAATTTGTCGTGTTCGCTCAATGGGGCTTCCGAGGTGATGGCCCATTTTCGAAAGCGGCTGGGAATCGGGCACTTGCAGACGACTGCCGACGGCGTGTTTTCGTACGAAGAGGTCGAGTGTTTGGCGGCTTGCGATCGGGCGCCTTGCATGCAGGTGAACTTGGAGTTCGTTTACGACTTGACCATTGCCGACGTGGATGCGTTGATCGATGCTTTGCGGAGCGGGACGTACGGAGTGGCTGCTTTGCCGCAGAGTGCGGTGCCCGGCGCCGATTGGCATGTGGGACAGGATACGGGGCGCAAGTCGTTTGGGGCTCGCGGCGTTTCGTCGCCCAACGATCCGGGCGGGATGGGCGATCCCAGCGGTGTTTCGATGATCGAACGGTTGGGCCGCGATCCGGCGCCGATCGACGCGCGGCCGACGCGCGAGCGCCTCGTGCGCGAGGGCGTCGCGCGACTCTCCCACGACGCGGAGCATTAACGGATGCCGGTCATCAAGGTCCTTACCGACGGGATCGGCGAGGCGAACCTGCGCGACATCGCGGCTTACCGGGAGCGCGGCGGCTACGAGCAGTGGCGGCGCGCGGTCACCTCGCTGCAGCCGCCGGAGTTGGTGGATCTCGTCATGAAGTCGGGCCTGCGCGGGCGGGGCGGGGCGGGTTTTCCGACGGGGCGCAAGTGGTCGTTTCTGCCCGATAACGGGCGGCCGCGCTACATGGTCTGCAATTGCGACGAGGCCGAGCCCGGGACGTTCAAGGACCACATGCTGCTCGAAGAGACGCCGCATCAGGTGCTCGAGGGCTTGCTGATCGGCGCCTACGCGATTCGCTCGCAGCACGCGTTCATCTACATTCGCGGCGAGTTCAAGCGCGGCTACGAGATCTTTTGCGCGGCGCTCGAGGAGGCTCGCGCCGCGGGGTTCGTCGGCAAGAACCTGTTCGGGACGGACGTCTCGCTCGAGGTGACCGTGCATCGCGGCGCGGGCGCGTACATCTGCGGTGAAGAGACGGCGCTGCTCAACTCGCTGGAGGGCAAGCGCGGCGAGCCGCGTTTGAAGCCGCCGTTCCCCGCCGTCAAGGGCTTGTACGGCGAACCGACCGTGGTCAATAACGTCGAGACGTTGGCCACGCTGCCCTATCTCTTGAAGAACGGGCCGGAGTGGTTCACGGCGATGGGCACGGCGAAGTCGCCGGGCGTCAAGATCGTGTCGGTCTCGGGTCACGTCAAGAAGCCGGGGAATTTCGAAGTTCCCCTGGGCACGCCGCTTCGCGAATTACTCGAACTGGCGGGCGGCCCGCGCGATGGGCGCAAGATCGTCGCGGTCCAACCGGGCGGCGGTTCCTCGGCCTGCCTTTTCGAAGAACATCTCGACCTGCCGTACGATTTCGATTCGATGGCGGCCGCGGGCACGATGCTCGGCTCGGGCGCCGTCGTCTTCTTCGACGACACCACCGACTTCGTCAAGGCTGCGCACGCGCTGGTCCGCTTTTACGCGCACGAGTCGTGCGGTCAATGCACCCCGTGCCGCGAAGGCGGCCACTGGCTCGAGATGACGCTCGAACGCATCCTCGAAGGCGGCGGCCTCGACTCCGACATCGACCTGCTCGTGTCGGTCTCGCACCAGATGACGGGCCTCAACCTCTGCCCGCTCGGCGACTCGATCGAACCGTTCCTGGCCAGCGTGGTCAAGCGGTTTCAGGATCAGTTCCGCGCTTACGTCAAGAAACGCGAGCCCGCCCATGCTTGAGTCGTTCAAGGCGTTCCTCGCCGGGCCGAACGGGGCACTCGTTCAGATCGTCATCTGGGCGAACCTCGCGGGCGGCAACATCGTGCTTTCGATCCTGCATCGCGGGTCGGTCTTGCGCTATTCCTTCGCTGCGTTCTGCTTCTTGGCCATGGTGCTAGCCGTGATCAACTACGTTCGCGTCCAGAAGGCACTCCATGGCAGACGTTAACCTAACCATCGACGGGCTGCCGGTGACGGCGCCCGCGGGCACGCTGCTGGTCGAAGCCGCGAAGACGGTGCGCACCGACATTCCGGTGTACTGCTACCATCCCAAGCTCGGGCCCGCCGGACTCTGCCGCATCTGTTTGGTCGACGTCGAGAAGACGCCGAAATTGCAGATTGCCTGCAATACGACCGTCGCCGAAGGCATGGTCGTGCACACGTACGGCTCCAAGGTGGAAGAAGGCCGGCGCGCGGTGCTCGAGTTCTTGCTCTTGAACCACCCGCTCGACTGTCCCATCTGCGATAAGGGCGGCGAGTGTGATCTGCAAGACTTCTCGATGGCCTACGGCCAAAGCGCTTCGCGCCTGGCCGACCCCAAGGGCGCGAAGCCCAAGGCCGTCGACCTCGGACCGACCATCGTGCTCGACGACGAACGCTGCATCGTCTGCCAGCGCTGCTCGCGGTTCGACGAAATCATCACGCTCGAGCGCTCGCTCGTGGTCATGGACCGCGGCCAGCGCGACGTGATCGCGACGGCCTCGGGCGAACCGTATCGTTCGAATTTCAGCGGCAACGTAACCGAACTCTGTCCGGTCGGCGCGCTCACCTCGAAGACGTACCGCTTCAAGTCGCGCCCGTGGGATCTGCAGCGAACCGCGACGACCTGCACGCAGTGTTCGGTCGGCTGCGCGCTCAACGTGGACGTGCGCCACGGCGAAGTCTTGCGCACGATGTCGGTCGCCGACGATTCGGTCTCCGACGGCTGGCTGTGCGACCGCGGACGCTACAACGTCGGCTTTCTCACCGCCGGCGAACGGCTGACCCAACCGCTGTTGCGCGACGGCGCGGGCTGGACGCAAATCGGCTGGGACGACGCAATCGACCTCTGGGCCGAAAAGCTGAAGGCCGCCAAGGCGAGCGCTCCCGGATCGATCGCCTTTCTCGGCGGCGGCAGGCTGACCAACGAAGAGATCGTTTTGCTCGGCGACCTCGCGGGCGCGCTGGGAACGCGCAACCTCGACTGGCGCACGGGACGGCAGCGTCAAGCTTCGCCCGGCCCGCTGGGCGGGAGCTATGCGGACCTCGATGCCGCGCAGGCGATCGTCGTCGTCGGGCGTCCGCCCGCGCAGACCGCGCCCGTGTTGGATTTGCGCGTGCGCAAGGCGGTCGCGCAGCGCGGCGCGAGACTCATCATCGTGGGCGATCATTCCATCGGTTCGCCGGTGAGGTGCGAGCGCGTCGCGTCGCTCGACGATCTCGCCGGCGCAACGCTCGACGGCATCGAACGGGTCGCGTTCGTTTGGGACGGCATCGACCTCGCGGCCGGGGCGCGCGCCGATGCGGCGATGCGCGCGCTCGCGGCGTCGGGCAAGCGCGTCAGCGCGTTCGTCTGCGGCGAGCAGGCCAACGCCCGCGGCGCCGAGGCGCTCGGTCTGTTGCCGCGCGACGGCGGGCTCGCGACCGCGGCGACGTTCGACGCCGCGCGCGCCGGGAAGGTCGCCGTGCTCGCGATCTTCGGCGCCAATCCCGTCGCCCACGCGCCCGGCGGACCCGAGGAAGTGCTTGCCGCGCTCGGCAACGTGCCCTTCGTGGTCGTGAGCGAACTCTTTCTCACCGAAACTGCCGCCGCCGCCACGCTCGTGTTGCCGGCTCGCGGCGCATTCGAAAAAGCGGGACACAGCTACGACCTCACCGGCGCCGTCCACGAACTCGCGCCGGCCTTGGACGGCCCGGCCGGACCCCTCTCCGACGGCGAGATGCTGATCGCCCTCGGCGACGCGCTGGGCTACGACGCCCCCGCGCCCCGCACGTTGCGCGAGCGCGCGACCGCGACGCCGGCGCAGGTCGCCGGCGGCTTCGGCGATTCCGCGTACGGCGCCGCGCCGCAAACGACCGCGGCTGCGCCGAGCGCGTTGCGCTTGGCGATCGCGGCGGATCCTTTCGCCGGTGCGGGAACGCTGGCGCACGACGCGCGCCTCCACGAACTCTGGGTCCGCCCGAGCGCCTCGCTCAACGCGAGCACCGCCGCGGCGGCCGGCGTCGCCGCCGGCGACGTCGTCGCGCTGAGCGCGGCGGGACGGCGCATCGAAGGTCTCACGGTGCGCGTCGTCGAGGAGTGTGTCGACGGCGTCGTCACCGTCTACGACGGCATCGCGACGGCGCCCGCGTCGGCGTTCGTCGACGGCGAAGCGGTCGCGCTCGCCGTCGCCGCCGCCGCGGGAAGCGGCCAGGGCTGATGGACGCGCTGTTGCTGGTACTGGTCAAGTCGGTCTTCGTGCTCTTCGTGGTGGTCACGACCTTCGCGTACGCGATGCTCTTCGAGCGCAAGATCATGGCCTGGATGCAGTTGCGTCCGGGACCCAATCGCGTTGGGCCGTGGGGCCTGCTGCAGCCGGCGGCCGATGCGGCCAAGATGCTTTTCAAAGAAGACCTGACGCCGAACACCGCCGACCCGCTGATCTACAAGCTCGCGCCGTGGATCTCGCTCGCCACCGCAATGGGCGTCTTCGCGGTCATCCCGTTTTCCGAATCGTCGGCGGGGCTGTGGGGCATCGGCGACGTCAACGCCGGCATCCTGTTCATCTTCGCGCTGACCTCGATCGGCGTGTACGGCATCTCGCTCGCCGGCTGGTCGTCGGGCTCGAAGTTTCCGCTGCTGGGCAGCGTGCGCGCCACCGCGCAGATGATCAGTTACGAACTCTCGATGACGATGTCGGTGGTCGGCGTGCTGATTCTGGCCGGCACCACCTCACTCGCGGGCATCGTGCACGCGCAGAACGCGTTGTGGTTCGTCCTGCCGCAGTTCGTCGGCTTCGCAATCTACATTACTACGGCCGTGGCCGAAACCAATCGCGCGCCCTTCGACTTGGTCGAGGCCGAGACCGAATTGGTCGGCGGCTTCCATACCGAGTACTCGGGCCTGCGCTTCGGCCTGTTCTTCATCGCCGAGTATCTCAACATGATCGCGGTCGCGTGCGTGGGCACGCTGCTCTTTTTCGGCGGCTGGAATCCGCTCTTCGGGCTGACCGCCATTCCGGGAATCGTCTGGTTCGTGCTGAAAGCCGGGGCGTTCATCTTCATGTACATCTGGTTGCGCACGACCCTGCCCCGGCTTCGCTACGACCGGCTGATGAACTTCGGCTGGAAGTTCTTGCTGCCCGTGGCCACGCTCAACCTGATGGTCACCGCGGCCGTCGTGGCGCTGGGCCGCTGATGCGCACCTTCATCGACGGCGTGCTCGCGCTGCTCCAGGGCTTTGCGACCACCTTCAGTTTCTTCTTCAAGAAGAAGCCGACGATCGCGTATCCTTCGATCAAAAAGCAGCACGCGCCGCGCTTTCACGGCTTGCACGAACTGCGCCGCTACGCCGACGGCAAGGAGCGTTGCATCGGCTGCGAACTCTGCGCGGTGGCCTGTCCGGCCAACGCGATCACGGTGATCGGCGCCGAGAACGCGCCCGACGACCGGCGTTCGCCCGGCGAGCGCTACGCGGCGCGCTACGAGATCGACGAACTGCGCTGCATCTTCTGCGGACTGTGCGAAGAGGCGTGTCCCACCGACGCGATCGTGCTGACGCCACGCTTCGAGATGGCCGACTATCGGCGCGGCTCGTTCGTGTACGCCAAGGACCGGCTGCTGGTGCCGGCGGAAGCCGGCGTGGGCACGCCGCCCGACGAGCGGCCCAACGGGATTCCGGCCGACCTCGGTTCGGTGATCGAGCAGAAGGGCACGGTCGACATCGAGCAGGGCTACGGCGCCACCTGGCGCGGCGAGATCCTCAAAACCGACCGCAAGGGACTCGCCGGGTGATCCTGTTCTGGATACTGGCGATCGCCTTGATCCTGAGCGCGGTCTTCACCGTCACGCAGAAGAGCCCGGTCTATAGCGTCGTCGGCTTGCTGGCAAACTTCGTCGCGCTCGCGATCATGTACCTCACGCTCAACGCCGAGTTCGTCTTCGTCATGCAGATCGTCGTGTACAGCGGCGCGGTGCTCGTACTGTTCCTGTTCGTGATCGCCATGCTCTCGAGCGGCGTCGGTCCCTTCGCCGAAGGGCCGAACCGGTTGCCGCGCGCGCTCGGTCCGGCTTTGGGCATCGTCGCGGTGGGCTGCGCGCTGTTGGTCTACACGCTGGCGCGATCGCCGCTGCAAGCTCCGCAGGTCCCGGCCGCCGCGACGCAACTGGGCCAAGCCGGCGAGGCCGGCGTCTTCGGCAGCGTGGCCGACTTTGGTGCGGCGCTGTTCTCCGCGCACTTGCTGCCCTTTGAAGTGACCGCGTTGATCCTGATGGTCGCGGTGGTGGGCGTCGTGCTGCTCGCCGGCGACGCGGTGCCGATGCGCACGCGCGGGCGGCACGCGAAGCATCCGGCCGCGCGCGAGTCGATCGTCAAGGTGCGCCGATGACGCCGATGCCGGTCGACGTCTCCAATTACGTCGGGCTCTCGGCCGTGATCTTTTTCATCGGCGTGGCGGGCGTGCTGGCCCGGCGCAACCCGCTGATCGTGCTGATGTCGATCGAGTTGATGTTCAACGCGGCCAACCTGGCCCTGGTCGCCTTCGCGCGTCTCTGGCAGAACAACGCCGGGCACATCTTCGCGTTCTTGGTCATTACCGTGGCCGCCGCCGAAGCCGCGATCGGGCTTGCGATCGTGGTCGCCGTCTTCCGGCGTAGCAAGAACGTCGACGTCGACGAAGTCGCGGGGCTGCGCGGCTGATGCCCAGCTTCGTGTCGGCGGGCTGGGCCGTCGCCCACCACACCAACAACCCCGACCCGCTGCTGCTGGCCATCTGGCTGCTGCCGCTGGCCGGCGCGCTCGTGCTGTGGGCCTTCGGACCGCAACTCCGCCGCGGCGCGGGCCCGCTGGCGACGGCAGTCGTGGCAGCCTGCTTCGTCCTGACGCTGCTCGACGCGCACGTCGCGTTCGGTTCGCCGCTCTATGCCAACGGCGTGGGCTTGGGCAACGGCGTGCCGCTGGGCTCGTGGACGGGCGGCTTCACCTTCGGTCTGTTTTGGGATCCGCTCGCGCTGCTCTGGACGCTGATCATCACCGGCGTCGGCGGCTTGATCCACCTCTACTCGATCGGCTACATGGCCGGCGATCGCGCCTCGGCACGCTTCTTCGCGTACTTGAACTTCTTCGTGTTCGCGATGTTGACGCTGGTGCTCTCGGACAACTTCGTCGGCTTGTTGATCGGCTGGGGTCTGGTCGGCCTGGCCTCGTACTTCTTGATCGGCTTCTGGTTCTTCAAACCGACGGCGGTCGCGGCGGCGCGCAAGGCCTTCGTGATCAACGTCGTCGGCGACGTGGGCTTGATGCTCGCGATCTTCGTGATGTTCGCCTACACCGGTTCGGTCACGTACCTCGAGGTGTTCGGGCGCGCGCCCACGCTGCCGCACGGCGTCGTGTTGCTGATCTGCGTCGGGCTCTTCGTCGCCTGCGCCGCGAAGTCGGCGCAGTTGCCGCTGCACACCTGGCTGCCCGACGCGATGGAAGGTCCGACGCCCGTCTCGGCCTTGATCCACGCGGCCACCATGGTGACCGCCGGCGTCTACCTGATCGCGCGTTGCGCGCCGCTCTGGGACTCGTCGCCCGAGGCGCGGGCGCTGGTCGGCACGATCGGCGCGCTCACCGCCCTGACCGGCGCGCTGCTGGGCATCGCGCAGTGGGACATCAAGCGCATCCTGGCCTATTCCACGATGTCACAGATCGGCTACATGATCATGGGCGTCGGCGTCGGCGCCTATCAGGCCGGCATCCTGCACTTTTTCACGCACGCCTTCTTCAAGGCGCTGCTGTTTCTGGGCGCCGGGCTCGTGATCCACGAACTGCACGACGAGCAGGACGTGCGCAAGATGGGCGGCCTCTGGAAGCGGACGCCCGTGGCCTTCGCCGCGATCGCCATCGGCACGCTCTCGATCATCGGCTTCCCGGGCTTCGCCGGGTTCTTCTCGAAGGATGCGGTCATCTACGGCACGCTCGACCGCGGCCACCCCGCGCTCTACGCGATCGCGGTGCTGACCGCGGGCATCACGGCCTACTACATGTTCCGGCTGCTCTTCGTCACGTTCTTCGGAACCTATCGCGGCGACGTGCCCGACGCCGACCTCGGCGTACCCGCACGGCCGCAGAGCGAGGCGCACGCCGACCATCACGCGGCGCCGCGCTGGCTGATGGAAGCGCCGGTCATCCTCTTGATGATTCCGAGCGTGATCGCCGGTTACGTCGCGATCGGCGGCGCGGGCAGCACCTGGTGGAAGTTCTTCACCTACGACTTCTCCACGCGTATCGACTTGGGCAGCGGCCCGGCGATCTCGGAGACGGTCTCGACGCTCGTCGTCCTGGCCGTCGTGGCCGTGGGCGTGGGCGTCGCCTACCTGCGCTACGGCACCGCCGGCGCGCGCAGCGGGGCCGTCGAGCGCCTGCGGCTCGAAGGCGCGCGCATTCCGCAACCGTTCGCGCGCGCGTTCTACTTCGACGACCTCATCGACGCGTTGATCGTGCGTCCGGCGCGCGCGCTCGGGTTGGCTTTCGCGCGCTTCGTGGACCCGCACGTCCTCGACGCCGCCGTGACCGACGTCGCGCGCTTTGCCGGGCTGCTGGGCCGCGAGCTGCGCGGCATCCAAACGGGCCTCGTGCGCGCCTACGCGTTCGTGATCGTCGGCTGCGCGGTCGTCTTCATCGCCTACTTTGCCTTCGCGGGCTTCGCGCGATGATCTGGACGCTCGTCCTCGCTCCGATCCTGCTCGGCCTGCTGCTGTACGCGTGGCCGCGTAGCGCCGACGCCGCGGCCAAATGGTTCGGCGTCTTCGTTGCGGCGGCCGCGTTCGTGGTGACGTTGATCTCGGCGAGCGCGCCCGACGAAATCGTGCGCTGGCTGCAGCGGCCCTTCACGGCCAATTTTCACGCCGGCCTCGGCGGCCTCTCGTACTGGCTCGTCCTGCTGCTCACGCTGACGACCGCGTGCGCCCTGGCCTCGACGCGGATCGCGCGGCAACGCGACTTCGTCGCGCAGATGCTGATTTTGATGGGCGCGATGACCGGGCTCTTCGTGGCCCGCGACCTGCTGGTGTTCGCGCTCTTCTGGGATCTCATGCTGATCCCGGTCTTCCTGATCTTGGTGGCCTGGACGCCGAGCAAATCGAGCGCGAGCGCTTGGCGTTACTTGATTTACAACTTGACCGGCGGCCTCGCGCTGCTCTTGGCGACCGCCGCCTACGGCATGCTCGAAGGGTCGACCGACGTTCTCGGCGCGACGCTCGGCCACGGCGTCACCGCGCTCGGCCCGGCGTGGGGTGAATGGATCTTCGCGGGCTTCGCCTTTGCGTTTTTGGTGAAAACGCCGGTCTGGCCGTTCCACACCTGGATGCCCGCGACGTACGCCGACTTGCCGCCCGCAGCCGCGGCCGTGGTCAGCGCGGTGCAGTCGAAGGGCGGCCTCTACGGCTTCTTGGTCGTGACCGCGCCGCTGTTGCCCGATCAGACGCACGCGGCGTTGCCCGTGATGTTCGTGCTGGGTTTGGTCGGCCTCGTCTACGGTGCGCTGGTCGCGCTGGTACAGGACGACGCAAAACTCGTCGTCGCCTATTCGTCGCTCTCGCACCTCGGGCTCATTCTGCTCGCGGTGTTCAGCGGGAACGCGGTCGCCATCGGCGGCGCGGGCGTCTACATCGTCGCGCACGGCTTGTTCAGCGCGGGGCTCTTCATCGTACTCGGGCAGGTGGAAAATCGCGAGGACACCCGGTTGATCTCGCGCTTGGGCGGACTCGGCGCGCGCAATCCGCGGCTTGCGGGCAGCCTCACGATCGTGGCGCTGGCCGCGCTCGGTCTGCCCGGACTCGCCGGCTTCGCGGGCGAGATCTTGATTTTGACCGGACTGTACCAATCGGGCGCGATTTGGGTGGCGGGCATCGCGCTCGTGCCGGTCGTGCTGGCCGCGGCGTACATGTTGCGGCTCTTTCAAGGCATCATGCAAGGGCCGCAGATCGCCGATCTGCCCGAACGCCGCGACGCCTCACCGCTGGAACTCTTGGCCCTCGCGCCGCTGGTGGTCGCGATCGTGTGGCTCGGGGTCAGCCCGGGGCCGGTGGCGGCGGCGCGTTCGCTCGCGCAAAGCGCGGTCTCGTTCGTCGCGGTGCCGCGATGACGCCCACCCTGGTGATCCCGTGGGGCGGCGCGGATTGGAATGCGATCGCACCGATTCTGATCGTCGCGATAACGCCGCTGTTCGTCTTGCTCGCCGACCTCACGTTGCCGCACAAGCTCAGGCGCGAGGTCGCGCTCGCGCTCGCGTTGCTGGGCACCGCGGCGGCCGGCGTGGTGGCGCTCGCGGGCTGGGGTGCGCCGAAGGTCGCCTTCGGCGGCGGGTTCGTGCTCGGCGGCTTCACGATCGCCTTCGAAGAGATCGTTATCGTGGCCACGCTCTTCTCGCTGCTGATGGCCTACCGCCTCGGCCGCGAGGATCAGACCGCGGGCGGACTCGCGCTGATGCTCTGGAGCGCGAGCGGCGCGATGCT